>Ga0315281_10015580_pt1 | contig 10187 bp, 10 predicted proteins | sample YL17G07_0_MG_FD_204540 | JGI IMG/M metagenome (GOLD analysis project Ga0315281, IMG submission 204540) | Sediment microbial communities from Yellowstone Lake, YNP, Wyoming, USA - YL17G07_0 | ecosystem: Environmental > Aquatic > Freshwater > Lake > Sediment | place: USA: Wyoming | collected...
TTTGCAAACCGTTGCCTTCATCCACTTGGCGACGCCGCCTCGCGCGGACGGGACTGCGGGGGACTCAGGATAACCGACGGCGCGGAAAGTTGCAAGCGTAATGCCTCAGTTACAGGAGGTGTGGCACAGCCGCCCCCGGCTGTGCGGAACGGCTTGCCGGCGTTATCACAGGCGAGGGCGCCTGTGCCACACACGACATCTTGAAAATGAGCCTCCTGTAACTGAGGCATTACATTGAAAGGGCCGAGTTACTTGACCTGCCAAGTCGGGTATGTTATATTACATAAAACGCCACGAGAAAGGATCTTCCATGGCCAAGTGCGCGCTGAATATTCTCGAACTGGTCGGCGATACACCGATCGTTCGGCTGAACCGGTTGCCGGGGCCGAATGACGCCGCCGTCTGGGCGAAGCTGGAAGCGTTCAACCCGATGTCGTCGGTCAAAGACCGCATCTGCCTGGCGATGATCGAGGCTGCGGAGAAGGAAGGGAAGCTCAAGAAGGGCATGACGATCATCGAGCCCACGAGCGGGAACACCGGGATCGGCCTGGCGATGGTCGCGACGGTGAAAGGTTACCGGCTAGTCCTCACTATGCCCGATACGATGTCCGTCGAACGGCGGAAACTCCTGAAGGCGCTCGGGTCCGAAGTGATCCTGACGCCCGGCGCCGAAGGGATGCCCGGCGCGATCCGCAAGGCCGAGGAACTGGTCGCGTCGAGCCGGGATTATTTCATGCCGCAGCAGTTCAACAACCCGGCCAACCCGGAGGCGCACCGCCGGACGACCGCGCTGGAGATTCTGGAGCAGATGGACGGCGAGGTGGACGCATTCGTGGCCGGCGTCGGCACCGGCGGGACGATCACCGGCGTGGGGGAAATATTGAAGAAACGGATTCCGGCGGTGCAGATCGTCGCCGTCGAGCCGGCCGCGTCGCCGGTGTTGAGCGGCGGGCCGCCGGGCCGGCATCGCATACAGGGTATCGGCGCGGGTTTCGTGCCGGCGGTGCTGAATCGCGCCATCGTGGACCGCGTCATTCCTGTGCCCGACGAGCAGGGGGCGGAGACGGCGCGCCGGTTGGCGCGGGAAGAAGGGATCTTCGCGGGCATCTCTTCCGGCGCCGCGGCCTTCGCGGCGCTGCAGGTTGCCCGGGAACTGGGCAGCGGGAAGGTTGTCGTCGTCCTGCTGCCGGATACCGGGGAGCGATACCTGAGCACGGACCTTTTCGAAGCGACGACGTAAGGCAGAATTGACAGAGGGAATTTAAGACATGGCAAAAACCATTCAAGAGATCAACGAGAAAATCCGCAAGGGCCAGGTGGTCGTTGTGGATGCCGAAGAGATCATCGAGATTGTCGCAGAGAAGGGCGCGAAGAAGGCGGCGCAGGAAGTGGATGTCGTGACGACCGGCACGTTCGGCCCGATGTGCTCTTCGGGCGCGTTCCTGAACACCGGCCACACCAAGCCGCGCTGCAAGTTCGCGCGGGCCTGGCTCAACAACGTCAACGCCTATGCCGGACTCGCGGCCGTGGACGTCTACATCGGCGCCACCGAACTGCCCGTCGGCGATCCGGCCAACAGCGTGTTCCCCGGCAAGTTCGAGTACGGAGGGGGGCACGTGATCGAGGACCTCGTCGCCGGAAAGGACGTGGAACTGCGCGTCGAGGCGTATCCGACGGACTGCTATCCGCGCAAGGAAGTCCGGTCGCGCCTCTGCCTGAAGGACCTCAACCAGGCCGTGCTCACCAACCCGCGCAACGTGTACCAGAACTACAACGTGGCGGTGAACCGCGACGCCAAGCGCGTCCTCTACACCTACATGGGCCTACTCCAGCCGAACATGGGCAACGCCAATTACTGCTCGGCCGGACAGCTCAGCCCGCTGCTGAACGACCCGCTCTATCGCACGATCGGCCTCGGCACGCGCATCTTCCTCGGCGGAGGCGTCGGCTACGTCTGGTGGGAAGGCACTCAACACGCGCCGGCGGTCGCCCGCGCGCCGAAGGGCGCGCCGCTTGCGCCGGCCGGAACGCTGGCCGTCTGCGGCGACCTCAAGGGGATGAACCCCCGCTGGATCAAGGGCGTCTCGCTCGTCGGCTACGGCGTCAGCCTCGCCGTCGGCGTCGGAATCCCGATCCCGATCCTCGACGAAGAGACGGTGCGTTACTGCTCGGTCAGCGACGCGGACCTCCTCGCGCCCATCGTGGATTACTCCACCGACTACCCGCAATGCGTCCCGGGCAACCTCGGCACGGTCAGCTACAAGGAGCTCAAGAGCGGCAAGATTACGGTGAAGGGGAAGGTGATTCCCACGGCCGGACTTTCCAGCTATGCCCGCGCGAAAGAGATCGCCACGGTCCTCAAGGACTGGATCAAGAAGGGCGAATTCCTGCTGACCCAGCCCGTGTCGCCGCTTCCGGGGCTGGAGAGCGGACAGAAGGTCAAGCCGTTCGTCGAGCGGCCGCCGGCCTGAAGAACGGATGAAAAGATAAAGGAGTTCAGTCATGCATAGCGAGAAGGTCGTCCTCAAGTTCCCGCCACACATCGTCCGCGAGCCGATCGTGTACCATCTCATCAAGGACTACGACCTGCGCGTGAGCATCATGCGCGCCAGCATCAACCCCGACGAAGCCGGCCAGATGGTCCTGGCCATCGAAGGGAACAAGAAGCAGCTCGAAGCGGGACACGAGTACCTCGAAAAGAAAGGCGTGCTGCTGCAGCCGCTATCCAAGGACGTGCGCTGGAAGGAAGACCGGTGCGTGCATTGCACGGCGTGCATCTCGGTCTGCCCGACGGCGGCGCTCCAGGTGGATCGGTCCAACATGACCGTGTCGTTCGACAGCGACAAGTGCATCGCCTGCGAGCTGTGTATCCCGGTGTGCATTTACAAGGCGATGGAGATTCAATTCTAATGCGTTTATCCACGCGCGGTCGCTACGGCCTGCGGGCGATGATGGACATCGCGCTTTACGGCGCCAAGAGCCCGGTCAATCTCAAAGAAATCTCCGCCCGGCAGGAAATCTCCGTGGACTATCTGGAGCAACTCCTGCGGCGGCTGCGAACGGCGGGGCTCGTGCGGAGCGTCCGCGGCCCGCACGGCGGCTTTGCCCTGGCGAAGCCTTCGGCGACAGTTCACGTCTGGGAAATTCTGGCGGCGCTGGAGCCGGACATCGCCCCGGTGTTCTGCGTGGACGAGAAAATCCTCGCCCGCGCGCCGAAGAAGCACTGCCTGCGGATGAGCCGCTGCGCGGCGCACCTCCTCTGGCTCGGCCTCGCGGAGCAGATGCGTTCCTACCTGGAGAGCAAGTCGCTCGGCGACCTCGTCGAGGCCAGCGCTCGAATGTGCAACGAGTCCGCACCGGGCGAGCCGGCGATGTTCCAGATTTGATTGCGGAGTTGGGGGTGTAGAGTGCGGAGTGGGTCGGGCTTCGCCCGAATCGAGCCCCGCTCCAAATCACAGAGCGGGACAATAGTTCCGGCGAAGCCGGCTCCTCGTTCCACCCCGCACTCAACACTCTCCACCCTGTTGACCCAACCTCCTGAACGGTGTGGACACCAGATCCCATCTGTTTTCCCGTGAAGGAAGTTCAGAAGGAGGAAGGTTTCCTGTCCGGCCCGGGAGGAAAGACCAAGGTCAGTCATTCGAGGTGAAACCGGTTGCGGCGCCACCAGCCTCTGTCTCAGCGTAGGACAGGGTCTGATCAAGCGGATGGCTGAGGAGAAGGGATTTCGCTGTCACTCCGAGATCGCGTTGGCCGATATACTGCGCATCGGAAAGTCACAGCACGGGACCTCAACACAAGCTGCCACGATTGTCCGGCCGCATGGGCCTGATCGTCAGGCGATGGAGAAGGCTACCGTCTTTCAGCCACGCTCAGCGCCTTGTAACCGTTCAAGACTGCCAGACCGACGAAAAAGTCCTTGACGGGGGTGACCTCAGTCGTCAGACTATGGCGTTTGATGCCTGACCGTCGTGTGGAGAACGGCCATATGGCAAATTCCGGCATACACATTTTGCACAGTTATCCGTTTCCATTGACGAGAGTTCGAAGAGCGCAGATATAGTACGCCGGCGCTTGTCGGCAATTAGAGGAGAACGCGATCATGGCGGCGACACGTGGCGAGCTTCCTGCCCAGGTCCTGCTCGACGTGATGTTCCGCGTTTGGGACAGTAAGAGAATCGCCCGCGCGAACGGCCCGCTCGGAAAGTGCGGATTCACCTGAGGCGGCAACGCCAGCTGCTCCGTGCGGGCGGCGAACAGAGGCAAGGACAGATGCGAAGCGGCCGGCCATACAGGCCTTTCGGCCACACCCATAAAAGGAGGTGCGTGCATCATTCTCTCATGACGGAGAGGAAAGTTCCGTTCGTGCATTCAGGGGACTTGACGTGCTGGGCGCTGCGGCCGGTGATTTTCGGCTGCGCGCCTTTTTTGTTTCCAGTCGGGTTCAGGGATAGGGCGCGACTTTTAAGAGAAAGGGGGCGAACCATGCGTCACGGGATTAACCCGCATTTCTCACCGCTGAGGTCGCAGAGACCGCAGAGAACAGACAGGCAATCGGTTTAGGGTGGAAACGGGCTTGCTGCTCGACGACATCATATCGCAGAGTGCAATCCTTCTTTTCCTCAAAAAGTCTTCCTCTGCGTTCTCCGCGTCCTCTGCGGTGAACACTTTGTGAGAAATGGGGGTTAACAGTTGTGGGATGAAACGGGGAACGCTGGGGTTCATCGTCTTAATGGCAACGCTTTCGGCAGGTCTGTCGAACGCCTTCGCCGACGGTGAAAAAACGGACGCGACGGCTACTGGTACTGCTTCTGGTACGGGGGCTGGTACTGCTACAGCGAAGGATACGGTGATGAACCACGAGGCGAAGGAGGTGTGGGGCGTGGCGTTCAAGTATGAGTTCTGACCAGGCAATCAACCACAAAGGAGAGGACCATGGCAGGTGCGAAGGATATCGGGCTGAGCGACGTTCAGGCCGTCTACAGCGGGCCGGAAGGAGACCTCTGGGAACTGATCATGGGCGAGCAGATTCACATCGGCGGATTCAGCTCATCCATGGACCTGGCGGAGAAGGCCCGAATCGGCCCGGGCATGAACGGCATAGACCTGTGCTGCTGCAACGGCGCCGGCATGCGGTTCTTGGTTCGTTTTCGCAACGTGGAGACCATGCACGGCGTGGATGCCACGGAAAAGGTCGTTGAGCGCGGTCGTGTCCGCTGCAAGAAGGAAGGCCTGTCGGACAAGATCGCTTTCACAATTGCGGACGTGACCGCCAGCGGACTTCCGTCCGGCCGCGCCGACTTTGTCTGGGGCGAGGATGCATGGTGTTACGTCGTTGACAAGAAAAAGCTCGTCTCCGAGACTGCGCGCCTCGTGAAACCGGGCGGAGTGATTGTGTTCACCGACTGGGTGGAAGGGCCGCGCGGATTGACCGCGCAGGAAGCGGCGCGGTATCTCGCCTTCATGAAATTTCCGGGCGTTCAGGATATCAACGGCTACTCTGGCCTGCTGAAGGCCAACGGTTGCCAAGTCATCATGGCGGAAGACACCGGCCGTTTCGCGCCTTATGTGGACCTCTACTTGAACATGCTCAACATGCAGCTGACGTATGACGCTTTGAAAATAATCGGTTTTGACACTACATTGATGGGAGCGATGGCTGAAGAAATGAAGTTCATGCAACGGCTCGCCCATGCGGGGAAGATCGCGCAGGGGCTGTTCGTTGCTCGGAAACCGGCATAGGCGAGAAGCCCGGGTTTCAGGAGTTGAGCCAATGAGTAAATCCTGCAACAGGCGGGGCATGGATATCCGCCCTGCGGATCCCTGTTCGCCGCCGGGCGTGGCCCCCGCAACGGAGAATGGTCCGTTGGGCTGGTTCGCCAACATGATCGAGAACTGCTACGAGTATGCTTCCGCGCACCATGCGGCGGGCCAGTCCATCGTCGGAATCATGTGCGAGTACGCTCCCCGCGAGCTCATCATGGCCGCTGGAGCCATTCCGGTTTGTCTGTGCGGCGGCTCGGCGGACACCATCCCCGCAGCGGAGGAAGACCTGCCGTCCACGCTCTGCCCGCTGATCAAATCCACCTATGGTTACCACGTCCAGAAGTCCAACCCGTTCCTCGAAATGGCCGACCTGATTGTGGCAGAGACGACCTGTGACGGCAAGAAGAAGATGTTCGAGCTGATGGCGGAATCGCGTCCCACGTATGTCCTGGAGCTTCCGCAGAGGGAGAACGACCGCGACGCCCTGCGCCATTGGGTGCGCGAACTGCGCAAGTTCCGGGACAAGTTGGAATCCCGCTTCAACGTCAAAATCACCCGTGACAAACTCCGGGAAGCCATCGGCGTGATGAATCGGGAGCGACGACTGCGGCGCGATCTCGCAGCGCTCATGAAGGTCGAGAACCCGCCCATCACGGGTCGGGAACTTCTGGAGTTGAAGAGCAGCATCTCCGGAATTCCGGCGGATCTGGCCCAATATGAAGCGGCGCTGAAATTCTTCAGGGAGCGCAAGCCCGATCCCAAGATGTCCTCCCGGGTTCGAGTACTCATGACCGGCGTGCCGATCGTGCACGGCGCGGAACGTGTGCTGGACATCGTCGAGGACTCTGGCGGGCTGGTCGTCTGCATGGAAAGCTGCACGGGACTGAAGCCCATTGTGGATGACGTGGATGAGTCCGCGAAGGATTTGATCCAGGCCCTGGCCGAGAAGTATTTCCGCCTCCCGTGCTCAGTCAAGACCCCGAACCAGGCCAGGATTGACCTCCTGCGGAGGCTGGCCGCGGAATACCGGCCAGAGTGCATTATAGAGATCATCTGGCAGGCGTGCCTCACGTACGATATCGAATCCTTGCGGATCAAGCGATGGGCGGAGCGAGAGCTGGGTATTCCGTACCTGCGCATTCAGACGGATTATGCCTCCTCCGATTCGGCCCGCATTGCGGTGCGCGTGGAAGCGCTTTTCGAAATGGTTCGCGACCGCGCCCGGACCGGCGCCTCCCGTGGCAGTCGCCCATGAAGAAGCTCGTCTATAGCTGTCCGTTTGTCCCGGCGGAATGGATCGCCGCGCATGGCCTTAGTCCCAGCAGGATTCTGCCCGGACCCGCCGATGTCTCGGCGTTTGCCGGCGCGAGCGCCGGGGTCTGCCCGTACGCTGCGGCCTTCCTCCATGCCCTCAGCCGCGATGACGAGGCGGAAGCGGCGGTCCTGACCACGGTCTGCGATCAGATGCGGCGCGGGTTCGAGCAAGCTCAGCGCACCGATCGCCGGCCGGTCTTTCTCTTGAATGTGCCGAGTACATGGCAGACGGTGACGGCGCAGAAGATCTACATGAGCGAGGTCGAGCGATTGGGCCGCTTCCTGATCCGGCTCGGCGGGAAGAAGCCCTCGGCCGACGAACTCGCGAGCGTCATGCGCGAATATGACGCCCGCCGTTCCGGCTTGCGGGAGGCGCGCGGCTGCGTGGCTCCACGGCGCTTCTCGGAGGCCATCGCGCAATTTCATCGGGAAGGGATGGTTGATCCAGGTTTGCGCGAGGACGCGTACACGCCTCACGGCATCCCCGTGGCCTTGATCGGCAGTCCGCTGATGTCGCATCACTTTCCGATCTTCGACCTGATTGAAAGCGGCGGCGGGGCTGTCGTTCTTGATGCGACGGAAAGCGGCGAGCGCACGATGCCCCCGCCGTTTGACAGGCGCAGTCTCGCCGCCGACCCCTTCATGACCCTGGTGGACGCATATTTCGGCCAGATCCCCGACGCCTTCCGCCGGCCGAACAATCAGCTCTATCAGTGGCTGAAACGAGAGAGCGCCGAACGCGGGGCCCGAGGCGTTATTCTCCGATACTACACCTGGTGCGATAAGTGGCATGCGGAGTTACAGCGCATGAAGGAATGGTCGGAGGCGCCGGTTCTGGGCATTTCGACGGGCGCCGATAAGGCGTTGGACGGACACGCGATCTCCAGAATCGAATCATTTCTGGAGATGCTCAAATGAGAGACGCGCCCCGGCAGATCACGCTCGAAGAATGGGATGCGCGCTATGCCGAGCTATCGGCTGCGGGGATGCAGGAACCGACCTATGGCGGACCGCTTCGCCGCCATGTCGGAGAAGGAGACCTTCGGCTGCAAAATCTGCGGTACGACAATTCAGCCGCCTCGCTTCGACTGTGGAATTTCCTTCTGACCGAAGAAGACCGCCTGCATCAAGCAAGAGCTGAAGGCCGGAAGATCGTCGGCGCGATGAAAGACCTGGGCACGGTGCCGGTCATGGCCTATTCTTTGCCCGGCGTGGCGGCATTCTACCCCGACGGCGCCTGGTGGCTTCCCTGCATTATGGAGGATAGCACGGGAATGCTCCCGATCGCCGATTCGCTCGGCATTGATGAATCATTCTGCCCGGTGAGGGCCATGCTGGGAGCCTTTGTGACGGGTGGCCATTTCCCCATACCCGATCTGCTGACCTGCAGTGTCGGCGCGACGTGCGACGATTTCTCCGCCATCGCCCAGCGGCTCAACAGCCTGGGTTACCCGATCCTGTGGTGGGAAATCCCAAGCCGGCGTCACCCCGAGCCGGATGAGATGGAAATCCGTCTGCCCGGCGGCTTCTCGGCGCCCGAAACTCAGGTCGCTTTCGTCAGAGCTGAACTGGAGCGAATCAGACGCGCTCTCGAAGATCTCGTGGGGCGACGGCTCACTGAAGATGCCCTCTCCGCAGGCATCCGGGCAGCCAACCGGGTGCGTCGCCTTCTCTCCCAGCTTCGCCGCCTGACCTACACGGCTAAGATTTGTCCGCTTCCGGCGCTGGAAATGCTCGTTGCGGAGATGCTGGCCATCCACTTCTGTTCGGATCGCGCGGAAGCGCGCGTCGTGCTGGAACAGTTGCTTCGCGAAGTCCGGGAGCGGGTCCAGGCGCAACAGGGCGTCCTTTCGAAAGCGTCTGCGCGCGTGTTCTGGGTCAACCCCGTGGCGGACTTGCGCGTCATGAACCTGCTCGAGGAATGCGGCGGCAGAATCTGCGGCACCGATTACCTTTTCTGTCATGTCTTGGACAAAATCCCCGAGAATCTGTCTCCGATGGAGGCTCTGGCGCGGATAGCGCTGGCAGACCCGATGGTTGGAACCGCCGCAGACCGGGCGGAACGCATTTGCCGGGATATCCTGGCCTTCCATGCCGAAGCCCTGGTGATTTCGAGAATTCCGGGAGCCAGCCACTGCGCAACGGAAGGTGAAGTGATTCGAGACTTTGTTCATTCAAGAGTCGGGATTCCCGTAATTGAGATTGAAGTGCCGCCCGTCTCGGACTCGTATCGGTCCACCTTGCGCACGCGCCTGGAGGCGCTCGTCGAGGCTGCAAAAGAACGGAGAAGAACGTGATCTACGCCGGAATTGACGCCGGTTCGCGCATGATAAAGGCTGTCCTGTTCGATGCCGTGAAGAAACAGATTGTGGCTTCCGGAATCATGGATCAGGGCGTTCGGCAGGACGCGCTGGCACAACAGCTTTTCGAGAGACTGCTGCTGGATCATCGTCTGGACCGCCGCGCGGTATTGGGGATCGTCGCGACAGGCTATGGCCGGCACACCGTCAGCTTCGCCGATACGGTCGTCACCGAGATCACCTGCCATGCGGCCGGCGTACGCCATCACCTTCCGGGAGCGAGGACCATCACGGATATTGGGGGCCAGGACAGCAAACTCATACGCCTGGACGCCAAGGGCGCCGTCCAGGATTTTGATATGAACGACCGGTGTGCGGCCGGAACGGGATGTTTCCTTGAGGTTGTTGCGCGTCGGCTGGGATTGAGTCTGCAGGAACTGGGCGAGATGGCCGGTCGCAGCGTGAAGCCGGCCGCCATCAGCAGCATGTGTGTAGTTTTTGCTGAAACGGAAATCGTCGGTCTACTTGCGGCCGGGGCGATGGCCGAAGACATTGCAGCCGGAGTTCAAGCCGCCATCGCCAGGCGCATCGCGTCCATGGCCGGCCGCACTCTGGACTCACCCATCATCTTCACCGGAGGTGTGGCTTTGGTGCCGGGCATGCGCGCCGCGCTGCAAACCGCACTGGGGCATCCCGTGGTCGTTGCCCCGGAGCCGCAGATGACCGGGGCGCTAGGCGCCGCGATTCTCGCTTCGAGGCAGTGAGGCATCAGGCTGTTGTGAAAGCGGCTGCATCACACCGTTGAGG
>Ga0315281_10015581_pt1 | contig 10187 bp, 5 predicted proteins | sample YL17G07_0_MG_FD_204540 | JGI IMG/M metagenome (GOLD analysis project Ga0315281, IMG submission 204540) | Sediment microbial communities from Yellowstone Lake, YNP, Wyoming, USA - YL17G07_0 | ecosystem: Environmental > Aquatic > Freshwater > Lake > Sediment | place: USA: Wyoming | collected...
GATGGTATACGATGCCGCCCATAAAGAAAAAATGTGGAAGAAACAACCGAACGGAGCAATTATTCCTTACACCGATTCAGCGGAATTAGGTGGGGTCTAATGGCTCCTCAAAAAGAATGGACTTTTTGTTTTTTGGCACATGACTATACGCTACCTGTCCCCCGTAGCAGAACAAATCGCGTAGGAGGATGCGCTCTGCGCTCTGGTCTATGCTTTACTTACGGACACGCAACACGAGTCACGATTCACGCTTTTGTTTTAGATTTTATGATTAGGAATGGACTTTTGTTTTAACTCTCACGAATTTCACGAACCACGAATCACGTTGTTAATGAAGCATGCTCCAGAACAATTGAAAGGTGCGGGTTGGTAAAGTTACCTGGTCAGTAGAATGAGGTGAAGATAAAGAATACAACTTGAAAGTTGAGCCCCAATTCTTATCCACAATTAAAACATGCTTTTTATTTGTATTTGATTTCTTCACTCCTATTTGGTAGATTTCCATAAAATATGGAGAGAGGCTTTGACGATGGATAAGGAGCAAAAATTTTACGCTGCCTTGAAAGACGTTTTCGTAGGCGCAAAAATCGAAGGCGAATCAGGTTACATCAACCTGATGAAGATAAAATCAGCCTACTTCGAGAAGGTTTTCGCTCACCTCAAAAAAGATGTTGACGAGTCCTTGAAAAAGTTTCCGGGATTCAGGGAAGAACTTTTCGACAAGCTTTACACCTTCTTCAACCGGTACTTTTCTGAAACCGGCTCAATCTACTTTAGCTACACACCCGTACACCAGAACGTCTACGAAAAAGTGTACACGGATGATAAAGACGTCATCCTATTTTGGAAAACCAACATGCTTTACTACGTCAAGACAGACAGGATATTCAAAAACCTGGAAGTCGAGGAAGGAGGATTCAAGTTCTTCTTTGACGTTTCAAAGCTCGAATACAAGAAGACGAACGAGAAGAGAGAGATTATTTACGAATTCAGGGAAAGAAGAAAGGATGGAACACTTGTCTTTAACGTTAACTACTCCGAAAAAGGTAAGATTACCAAAATTGACGACATCGTAAAAGAACTGAAGAAAGAAAAAGTAAGCATTAATGAGGAAGCATTGGAGGGTGCTTTCAGAATCTTCCAAAAACAAAACGAAGTAGACTACTTCATAAACAAGAATGCAAAAGAATTCCTAAAAGAACAACTCAACATTTGGCTCTACCAGTACGTGTTCACCGGAGAAAGCGAATGGACGGAAACAAGAATCAGACAACTACAGACCCTAAAAAGCATAGCCACTAAAATCATAGAATTCATCTCCCAATTCGAAGATGAACTGATAAAAATATGGAACAAACCCAAATTTGTTCTTAACAGCAATTATATTATCACCTTGGACAGGATCGCTAAAAACAAAGACGGCATAAAGCTAATTGAGAAAATTCTAAAGCACAAAGGATTTGATGAACAGGTTAAAGAGTGGAAACAATTAGGAATTATGAAAGATTTCAATAAAAAAGAACTCTTCGGTAACACTCTGAAAGGAAAAGAGGTAAGCAAAGAATATCAATATCTACCAATAGACACAAAACATTTCGATGAAGAGATTAAGATTGAATTACTTTCCCTCTTCGACAACTTGGATGAAGAACTGGATGGGTGGCTTATCCACAGCGAAAATTACCAAGCATTAAACACGATTCTCCCCAAGTTTGAAGAAAAGGTTAAATGCATATACATTGACCCACCTTTCAATTCCCCTTCGACTGAGATAATCTACAAAAATAATTACAAACATTCATCATGGTTGTCCCTGATGGAGAATAGAATTAATTTAGGTAAGATGTTTTTGGATTCTAAAGGATGCTTTATTGTTGCGATAGACGAGAATGAGCAAGAAAGGTTAGGTTTATTATTACAAGATCTCTTTTCTGAATATGTTAAAACATGTATCACCATTGTTCATAATCCACGAGGTATACAAGGTAAAAATTTCTCATATTGCCACGAATACTCGTACTTCATCTATCCCAGCAATGAAGAACAGTTTATAGGGACGATGCCAAGAGAAGAGCCATCTCTGAGAAATCTGAGAGATAATGGGGGTCAATCGTTACGGACAGATGCAAAAAATTGTTTTTATCCAATATATGTCAGAAATAACAAAGTTGAGAAAATAGGGGATGTTCCCGCTAATGATTTTCACCCAAAAAACCAATCAAGGGCTCTTAAGGACGGCACAACTGAAGTGTGGCCAATAGATCCCCAAGGAATCGAGAGAAAATGGAGATACTCAAATGAGGGAATTAAGAGAGTTTTGGAATTGTTGAGAGTAAAAGAGACAAGAGGTACTGTCCAGATTCATATTTTAAAAGAAGAAGACAGATACAGAACCGTTTGGACTGGAGCTAGATATGATGCAAATGAGTACGGATCAAAACTATTAATGAATATTTTGGGAGAGCAGGAATCAGAGAGATTTAGCTTTCCAAAGTCATTGTACAATATTAAAGATTGTTTAAATGCCATCACGCAGAACAGTAAAGATGCAATTGTTTTAGATTTCTTCGCTGGGAGTGGAACGACAGCACACGCAGCAATGGCGCTAAATAAAGAAGACAAAGGTAATAGAAAATTTATCCTTGTTGAAATGGCTGATTATTTTGATACCGTATTGGTTCCAAGAGTCAAGAAAGTTGCTTACTCATTTAAGTGGAGTAAAGGCCAAGCTGAGGATTCTGACGGTATTGGGATTTTTTGTAAGTACTACGATTTGGAACAATATGAAGACACACTGAGACGAGTTAAATATGAAGACTCAGACTTTTTTGAAGACCCGAATGCGAACCCTTACGACCAGTATGTTTTCATGAGGGATGTTAAAATGCTTGATGCTTTGGAGGTTGATTATAAGAATAATAAGGTTAGGGTTGATTTGTTCAAGCTTTACAAAAATGTTGACATCGCTGAGACTCTATCAAACGTCCTTGGCAGATGGATTAAGAAACTCACTCCCGACTTTGTCGAGTTTGATAACGGAGATAGAATAGCTTTGAAGGATTTGGATTACAAGCTTATTAAACACCTGGTTTGGTGGTAAGAGATTATGACAAGAGTATTCTTACAGGATATGGTTGATGATTTAAGTTTTGAGGACCTGCCGGCCAATTGGAGTTGCTTTGATTTAGAGGGCTTCTCCAAGATTAAGAAGCTGTGGGATTATCAGCAGAAAGCTGTCAGAAATGCCGTAAAGGTCTTGTGGAAGTATTTCGAAGATTTCCACGATTATAAGACCGGTGAGAAGTTGGAAGTAGCCAGTGAGAGAAGGGAAAAGTTTTACAAATGGTACGAGAACAATGGTCTGGAAGCAAGCCTGGATATAAGGTTGGGTAAGAGGAAGCGCAATATCTATTCACTCCTAAAATCGTATTATCCGCAGAAGGACGAAAAGATACCTTACGAGCATTTTATTAACCGCATGTGTTTCTGGATGGCAACAGGCAGCGGTAAAACCCTGGTAATTATCAAGCTCCTCCAGATTATGAGAAGCTTGATAGAACGCGGAGAAATACCTCCTTATGATTTTCTCGTTCTGACTCACAGGGATGATTTGATAGAGCAGCTCAAAAAACACGTCGATGAGTTCAATTACGCTAGCGGAACGAAAATACTTCTGAGGGAGCTAAAGGAGTATCCGGAAGTAAAGAAACAACCCCCCTTGTTGGGTATCACGGTTTTCTACTACCGTTCTGACAACATGAGTGATGAACAGAAAGAAAAAATCATCGATTTCAAGAATTACGATGACGAGGGCAAATTTTACGTTTTTCTTGACGAGGCCCACAAAGGCGATAAGGAAGAATCGAAGAGACAGCACATATACTCCATCCTTTCCAGAAACGGATTCCTTTTCAACTTCTCAGCCACGTTCATAGACCAGAGAGACATCGCCACAACAGCCTTCAACTTCAACCTTGAAAGGTTCATAAACGAAGGATACGGAAAACACATCTCTGTGCTCAAACAGGAGATAAGAGCATTCAGAGATGAGGAAGACTACAACAACGACGAAAAACAGAAAATAGTCCTAAAATCCCTGATTATTCTCACGTATATCAAGAAGTATTACGGAAAGATAATAAAAGTCCAGAAGAACCTCTACCACAACCCGCTACTACTCACCTTGGTTAATTCGGTAAACGTCGAGGATGCCGACCTGAAACTCTTTTTCCGGGAACTCGAAAGGATAGGCAAAGGAGGAATCGGTAAGAGAATATTTGAAGAAGCGATGGACGACCTCTGGGAAGAACTCAAAGAAGAGCCGGAATTGATGTTTGAAAAAGGCAATAAAATAAAGATAGACGAAAAATGCTTCAAAGACCTAACGAGGGAAGACATACTCAACCACGTTTACAACTCAAAGACTCCTGGCGACATTGAAGTACTAATCAGACGTTCAAACAGGCAGGAGTTGGCCTTCAAGCTGAAAACGAGCAGCAAACCCTTCGCTCTGATTAAAATAGGTGACATATCAGGATGGCTCAAGAAAGAACTTGCTGGCTATGAGGTGCAGGAACGCTTCGAGGACGAAACTTACTTCGAAAGACTCAATCAAGAAGATTCAGACATCAACATCCTCATGGGATCCAGAAGCTTCTACGAAGGATGGGATTCCAACAGACCAAACGTAATAAACTACATAAACATAGGAATCGGAGAAGACGCAAAGAAATTCATCCTGCAATCCACCGGAAGAGGAGTAAGGATTGAGCCCCTGAAAAACAAGAGAAAAAGACTCCTGTCCTTATACAACAGCAAAGAAATAGACGAAGAGCTGTTCAACAAGGTCAAAGAAAGAATACTGCCCGTAGAGACCTTATTCATCTTCGGAACGAACAGAAACGCCCTAATCGCCGTCATAGAAGAACTAAAAAAGGAAAAGAAAGAGGACGCAACCCAACTCTCACTCTTCATCAACAAAGAAATCGGAAAACGAAAGCTACTCATACCGACCTACAAAGAAAGCGAAACACCCACACTCAAGGCACAACAGATAAAATTTGAGATTACCAACGAAGACCTGGATATACTCGCAAGATTCGTTGAATTCGTACCTGATGACAGGGTGCTCCTGATGAGATACGAAGCAACCCCCCAGAAAACAAAAATTCTCAGAGACAACCTTAAAGAAAAGAAGAACTTCAAAACAGGCGAAAAAAGCTTCAGAAACGTAGACCTACTCGCTCAGAGAATATTCGACTACTTCGACGTCATCCCAGAAGAATTCGACCACCTCAAAGAGCTTGGGGAAGAGATAAAACATTTCAAAAACATCAAAGTTTTCCTGAGAGACATAAGCGCGATAGAAAAGAAAATCGACGTAATGAAAGACTACCCATACAAGGTGAAAGAATTAGAGGAACAGTACGGGAAAATTTCCAGGACAGAATACTCAAAGAAAGAACGTGAACTAAACGAAGCCGGAACCTTCGAACACGAACACAAAAAAATAAGGATTAAGTATGTCACAAACCACTACTACATCCCACTCATCCTATCAGAAGACGAAAAAACAGACTACATAACCCACATAATCAAAACACCAAGCGAAATCAAATTCGTAAACGACCTTGAGGAATACCTCACAAAAGAAGACAACAAGTTCAAAGAATTAGACTGGTGGCTCTTCAGCAAAATCGACCAGACGCTCGACGAAATATACGTGCCGTACTACAACCCAAACGCAAACAAGATCAGCCCCTTCTACCCCGACTTCATATTCTGGATAAAAAAAGGAAAACAATACCTAATAATATTCGTAGACCCCAAAGGAACAGAACACGCAGCCGCATACAGAAAAATAGATGGTTACAGTGAACTATTCGAAGAGAAAGACCAAGAAAAAATCTTCGATCACGACAAACTCAAAGTCAAGATAAAACTCTACCTCAGACCCGAAGACCTCGCAAAAACCCTCCCAAAGTATAGAAAATACTGGTTCGACGACATACCAAAAATGATAGAAGGAATAGCCTGACTTAATTTCTCACTTCAGCGGACCATTCTTACAAGGCAAAAGAGAAATTGCTACGACTTCTAAGAAAAATATTTAAGTCGTTAATCTCCCTCATAAGAAGGATGAACCCAACTCTAAAAGACATCAAGGATACGGAATTCAATCGAATACATTACAACACCCTCAGTGATAACTATTTTGAGATAATCGAAGGCAGAATTCCTGTCCTGCTGTCCGCTCCTCATGGAGCCAAGCATCTTAGGAACGGGGAGTGGAAAGAGGAGGATGAATACACTCCTTCGATAGCCATTAAGCTCGGGGAACTGACAGGCGCAAACGTCATCTTCGTTAGGAACAAAACAAAGGAAGATTCAAACTTCTTAAAGAAAACGAGGTACAAGGACGCGATTAAGAAACTCGTGCAAGAAAAGGGTATAAGATTCGTGGTAGACATCCACGGAGCGTCGGAAAAGCACGGATTCAATATTTGTGTTGGGACGAGATCCAATAAAAAAGATGAAAGTTCATGCCCTTCATACATCGGCATTATAGAGAATGTTCTAGAAGATTTTCAAAAAGACCACCTTTTTAACAGACAGCATTTCAAAGCCGAGGGTGAGGGCACGATTACTACCTTCGCTTGTAAAGTTTGCAAAATCGAAGCAGCGCAATTCGAAATAAGCGCAAAATACAGGATCATAGAGAGAAAGCCGGACAGCTCTAAAGCCATTGAGAGAGTGGACCCTGATTTTAAGGCCAAAGAAGAGGATGTTCTCAAACTGGTAAAGCTGTTGGTAAAGCTAATTAACGAAATCAATCAAGGCTTGGTGAGAATCGGGCAATGATTCCTAAGAACATAACAAGAGAGCACGTCATCAAGGCAATAGCGGAGATTGAAGCCTCCGGGTTCCCAGCTGCAAGCACATCGAGAAAATTCCTCCTGAAATACAATGGCAAGGATTACCCTCCAAAATATGTCCTGTCAATAGCCAATAAATATGCTAACGGCAAGAAGCTTACCCCTGATGATTTGAGCGGCGGACGGGAAACAAACGGCTTCCTGAAAAGACTAGGATTTGAGATAGAAGGCAAAACGGCAGGAGAAAAAATAAGCTATGCAGGGCCGGTGAGGAAGCAAAAAGAGATTCCTCATAAAAAGATTCATAACGAAAGATGCCCGGAATGTAAAATGACGATTAAGAGGTTGTTGGAAAAGATTTACGGGAGAGTAGAAGAGAGCCCGAGGTTTGACATCGGGACGCTACCAGAACATTTCAAGGACCTGCCGTGCTATTCAAGCCTCAAGAAGATATTCCATGCCTTGCAAGACAATCGGGGCTTTAAAGATTTCGTGAAGGCGAAAACTCTTCCTGACTCTGATCTTTTCATCCCAGAGCCCGGATTCTTATTTGAGTACGATGAAAAGCAACACTTCACCCTGCCAAGAAAAATCGCGCTAGAGAACTATCCGGAAAATCTGGAATTAGGTTTTGACAGAAAAAAGTGGATAAGGCTATGTGAAAAAATCGATGCCAGGGATAATGACCCTGAATTCAGAGACGAACAGCGCGCATGGTACGAGACGTTGAGAGATTTCCTCCCTTTGATAAAAGGGCTGAGACCTACGGTCAGGGTTTGCATGAGAGACTTTGAATGGTGCAGCCTAAACCCGGATAATCCTTCTGATGTGGAAAAGTTTAAGGCCCTTATAAAAGGAGAAGCTAGTGAATGGGCAGTCGAGGTAAGAGAAGACGCTAACCCGTATATTGCAAGAATCATCCTCGCAGTAAGAAGAGACTGGGAAGGAAGCCTTGAAGAAGCCAAGAGCGTCTTAGAGGCTGTGTACAACCACTGCCCCAAAGACAATAAGGTAAAATTCCTTATGACTTGTGGAGGCTTCGTACAGTTCCAATGGCCCAAAAACTTAACCATGAAGGATATAGGGGATAACAAGAACCCTGATGACGAAGCAGTTGGAACACTGGTCAAAGAGGCTGAGAAATGCGCTAGAAAACTACTTGGCGGAGGCTTAAGGGAGAAGCTTAAGACGGTCACGGATTACGTAACGTTAGGGATAGACTCGTACAAAAGCAAGATATCAACAACGCGGAACTTGATCACCCAACCCCATATTGAGATAGTATTCCTGGTCGACTTAAGGACAGAAGAGTTTTATTGGACGGGAAAATCCTACCCTACGCCTGGACAGCAGGTAGGCTTGGTAAGAATAGCCGACCTGAACAAACATTTCTTCGACTTGAAAGATATTGGGAAAGCCGTAGTCCTAGGCTGCCATGACTTAAGCATGTTCAACAACAGGAACTGGAAGAACACAGGCGCGTGGAGGAGAAAAATCAAAACCGGATTTAGAAACCTGGCGGAGGCGGAAAAGCCCGTCTTGGTATTGCACCACCCGCACACCACAGTAAAGGTGACGACGTGGCGTAACGCCTGGAACAAAGTGAAAGAAACCCTCCTGACAGTCGAGCATTACGCAGGAGCAGGAAGGTATTACGAATCCGACACGCCAGTAAAACAATTCGACCCGCTTAAAGACGTGCTCGCTACCACGAAAAGAACTAACTCGATAGACTTCATAATAAGAGAATAAGAAGATTAAAACCGGAACCAGTCAAAAATATTCGCCTTCAAAGAACTCAAACCCAATTCAAGGGGGATGGTGTCATCCATAAAAAAGTTGGTCCGCTCAAAATTTGGGTTGTGCTTGCCAATAGGCAGGGAATTCAGATTGCTGTAAATCATTGAGTCGTAGAGTTAATGAGTCGTTGAGTAGTAGTTGACTGAATTTTGTAGTCAAGGATTCCAAACCCTCTGACTGAATTTTTCAGTCAAGTTTTACAGTGAAAGACGAATCGGGGTCAGGTTACACTTTTAAGAAAAACAAAAATCACGTGGCCACAGTTTAAGGGTACCATTCCATGGCTTGGTGGGATTTGATCTTAGAGAGAGTTGATGTCGGAGATGAAATCTTTACTCCAGGAAAAGGCCTCCAGGCAAGCCGAAGAAAACCCTTTAAAAACATGTCCAAGTCTCAATCTGCCATCAATATTGCAAGCGGCAATTCTGTAGTTCCTCTGGAAAGATTATGTTTTGATACAATTCAGGAAGCTTATTCTGAAAATCTGCTTCTTTGGCTTCGCGTCGCATCTCTTCATGACAATGAGCCGTTTGAAAATAGCTTAGACAAATTGGTTCGGGAGGCAACTGGATCTCAATTAGCACGAGGTAATTACATATGCTCAATACTCGAACATTGCGGATTAGTCCGCTACACGATGCGGGGAAATAAGAAAGGTATTGAGGCAGCCTAAGGTTGGCCGATTCGAAATCGCTCATAAGGGGACTATTTTCCTTGACGAAATTGGTGAGATACCCCTCCATCTTCAGGCGAAGTTATTGGGCGCGATTCAGGACAAATCATTTGACCGGGTAGGGGGTGTTAAGACCATCAAGGTAGATATACGCATTATTGCAGCGACAAATCAGGACCTTCAATCCGCCGTCCAGGCGGGCAAATTCCGGTCAGACCTTTTCTACCGCTTAAATGTAGTGCCGATCTATATCCCTCCGCTCAGGGAAAGGATAGGTGACTTAATTCCATTGGTAGATTATTTTAGAAAGAGATTTACAGCAAAATATCATAAAAAAATAGACAACATGTCCCCTGAAGTCATGGCAACATTTAGCCATTATCGTTGGCCTGGTAATATCAGAGAGTTGGAAAATGTGCTGGAACGGATGGTTTTAATGTCTGAAACCGATACCCTTGCTCTTGACCAACTGCCGCCTGAGATCCGGGGAATTGTTTCAACCGTTGGGGCATCCACTCTTAAAGAAAAAATAGATACCATTTCCCAAATGACTGAAAAGCAGATGATCATCGATGCCTTAAATAAAACGAACCAGAATCGCACGAAAGCAGCCAAATTGCTTGGCATCAGCCGCCGCACTCTTCAGAACAAAATCAAAGAATATGGCCTCTAAATTTATATTGTGGAGTAATTCCTGAAGTTGTCGGTTGACAGATTGTGACTATGATGCATGATTTCATTTAGTAACCGTTATCTGAAATACTGGCCTAAAAGCTTCCTTCATATTTTGTGGCCATTCTCTTGACTTGACATACAACCCCATATTTCGTATATTTAAC
>Ga0315281_10015582_pt1 | contig 10187 bp, 7 predicted proteins | sample YL17G07_0_MG_FD_204540 | JGI IMG/M metagenome (GOLD analysis project Ga0315281, IMG submission 204540) | Sediment microbial communities from Yellowstone Lake, YNP, Wyoming, USA - YL17G07_0 | ecosystem: Environmental > Aquatic > Freshwater > Lake > Sediment | place: USA: Wyoming | collected...
CGTGGACGATCGCCGCACCGCGCTAATCGCGACGGCGAGCGCGGTCTTGGCCGCGATGCCGGTGTAGACGAGCGCGCGCTCGACGGGTCCTGCCGCCGGCGCGCGGTGCTTCCGGTAGAAGATCCACATCGCGCGATGCCACTCGATCGTCGCATTCACACGCATCGTGCCCGTGCCGCCCTGGCCGCCGAAATGCGTGATGACGGCCTGCGGAAAATAGACGACCGTCCAGCCCGCCAGCTTCGTCCGCCAGCAGAAGTCCATGTCTTCGCCGTACAGGAAATACTCCTCGTCGAAGCCATGAATCTTTTCCAGCACGCGTCGCCGCACCAGCAGACACGCGCCCGACACTGAATCGACCTCCGTCGTCGCGTTGTCGTCGGCCGACGTCATCAGGTAGCCCGCCACGCTCGGATTCTTCGGGAAGAGCCTCGCCACGCCCGTGAAGTAGAGCAGCGCGGCCATGGGTGTCGGAATGCGCCGCCGGCACTGTTGCTGCAGCGATCCGTCGCCGCTGAGCACCTTTGGTCCGACGATGCCCGCCTCCGGATGCGCGTCGAGGTAGCCGATGAGCGCGTCGAGGGCGCCTGCGTGCATCCACGTGTCGTTGTTCAGCACGAGGATGTACTCGCCGCTCGACGCCTTCAGGCCGACGTTGACCGTCCTGCCAAACCCGACATTCTTCTCGTTCGCGAAGACGCGGACGTCGGGAAACTGGCCGCGCACGATGGCGAGGCTGTCGTCGGTGGATCGGTCGTCGACGACGAGGATCTCGTAGTCCGCGGAGGGCCGATGCGCGCGGATGGAATCGAGGCACTGCGCGATCCATTCGTGCGCGTTGTATGTCGGAATGACGATGGAGAGTTTCAAGGAATCGAAATTAGGAATTAAGAATTAGGAATGAAGAATGCGTTGACTGCGGACGTTCTCATTCCTAATTCCTAATTCTCCATTCTTAATTGGACCCTTCACTATCTTCCCCTTGCTCCGACCAGCGTCCTCGTCGTCCGGAGCAGGATCGCGAGGTCGAGCAGGAACGACGCGTTCTTCACGTAAAAGAGATCGTATTCGAGCTTCTCGCGCGTCTGCTCGCGCGACGCGGCGTAGTCGTAGTGAATCTGGCCCCAGCCGGTGATGCCGGGCCGCAGGCCGTGGCGCTGGTTGTACATCGGCACGGCCGTCAGGAATTCGTTGACGAACACGCCGCGCTCGGGCCGGGGACCGACGAGGCTCATGTCGCCTTTGATCACGTTGACGAGCTGCGGCAGCTCGTCCATCCGCCAGCGGCGCAGCCAGCGTCCCAGGCCGGTGACGCGCGGGTCGTCTTCTTTCGCCCAGACCGGGCCCGACGCGTCCTCGGCGCCCTGGACCATCGAGCGGAACTTCACGACGTGGAACGGGCGATTGTTCAGGCCGATGCGTTCCTGCGTGTAGAGCACCGGCCCTTTGCTCGTCACGCGGATCAGCAGTGCGATGAGGAGCAGCAGCGGTGACAGGCCGATGAGCAGCACGCTCGCCAGCGCGAAGTCCACGAGCCGCTTGAGCCGCGTGACGTACAGCGATGACCGGCCCATCAAGCCCCACAGCAGCCACATTTCCGTGATCTGATCGCACGGAATGCGGTTGAGGAAGCGCTCGCAGACGCTCGCGAGGTCGACAATCTCGACGCCGTGGTTGCGCGCCGCGATCAGCGCCTGGAGGTACCGGTTCCAGCACTCCATGTTGCTGCTGACGATGACCGTGTCGACCTTGCGCGCCGCGATCACGTCGGCGAGATCCGATCCGTCGCCGAGCCACGGGGCCGTGTTGGGCGCGCTCATGTCGCGCGCGGGGGCGACGTAGCCCTGAATCTGGTAGACGGCGCCGGCCGCGCGCTTCAGTTCGCCGAGGAGCGCCGCGCCGACGTCGCCCGAACTCACGACGATCGCCTGCCGCTTGAAGAAGTCGGCGCCGACGAGCGCGTACACGAAGCGCCCGACCGTCGCGATGCCCGCGAAGACCGCGACGTTCATCACGAATACGCCGCGGCCGACCGCCGGCTCGGTGCGGAAGAAGAAGATCAGCAGTTCGCTGAGGCCGGCGAGCAGATAGCAGCCGGTGAGCTTGCGCAGTTCGACCCAGCTCGCGTACGGCCGGCGCGGGTCGTAGGTCTCGAAGAGGATGCCGGCGATGAGGAACACCGCCGCGTGAATCGCGAGCGTGCCCTGATGGGTGAGCCTGAAGTCCTCGCCCCAGTACGCGCCGAAGCGCCACGTCGATGCGACATACCACCCGGCCCACAACGCCGCGAGATCGAGCGCGACGAGCGCGAGCATCCGTACCGACACTTGTGCGCGGGGCGTGGGAATCATACGAGGGCGGGTGGGGCAGGTAGGGAAATGCCAGCCTCCGACCCGTCAGCAGCCACGCGCGTGCCGGCCGCGATCACCATCCAGAACATCCCCATGATTTTGTACGAGACGAACGCGTCGACGAGCACGGCGCTGACCGACGTGGCCACCACGGCGAGCGCCGCTCCATACACGATAGCATGCGGCAGCGGCTGCGTACGTCGAGGAATGGCGCGCGCGGCGCGCGCCAGCATCCACAACAGCGCCGCCATCAGGATCACGAACGCCACGAGTCCGGCGACGCCGGTGTCCGCCAGCACGCGGACGTACCAGCCGTCGGGCGACCCGGGCATGTCGTACTGGCGGATGTAGGCGAGGTAGCCGCCGAGGCCGTCGCCGAGGAACGGCCGCGCGAGCCAGTGATCGATCGCGAGCCGCCAGTTCTTCGCGCGCAGCGCGAGGCTCGGATCGGTCGCGACCGCCTGCCGGATGACGTCGAGGTTGAACGTCGTCGCGAGCGACACGACGCCGTGGACGAGCGTCAGCATCTTCTTCGACGTGATCACGTACGGCGCCGCGGCCGCGGCCGCGCCCATCGCCACGACGGCCCACCATCGGGCGCGCAGCGCCACATCGATGGCGACGACCAGCGCCAGCCCGAGAAGGGACGCGCGCGACTCGGAATTCGCCGTCACGATCGCGCCCGCGACGAGCGCGATCGTCGTCAGGGGACTGCGGCTGCCGCCCGCGCTCCACAGTGCGTACAGGAAGATGGTCGCGAGCATCATGTACCCGCCAAAGTCGTACGACGCCGAGAACGTCGGCGAGAGCGACGCCCACACCGTCGGCGGTCCGGCCGCGGGCGCGTGCGTCCAGTGCTGCACGAGCCAGATGCCGCAGACGAGCAGCAGCGCCGTGCGCACGACTTCGACGAAACGGTCGAACTCGCCGGGCGAGACGGCGCTATAGAAGAAGTAGTAGAGCAGGCCGTATTGCACGAGCCGGCCGGCGTGCAGGAGCCCCGTCAGCGGCCCGGTCGTCAGCGCCGCCATGCCGAGCAGCGTGCACGCGATCGCGATCCCCCAATAGAGGAGGAGAAAGAACGTCGCCGGCGACGCCGGCGGATCCGCGACGTCGCGACCCGTGGCGTCCCGATTCGTATCATTCCGATTCGTAGCGTCCGGCTTCAGCCGGACCGGCGGCCGGATCATGAAGAATCTCCGCGCCCACCACGCGAGCACCAGCGCGAGCACGACATCGTCGATGCGGACCGGTGTCGTGTTGCCAGGCACGGCGGCGAGCGGCAGTTTCGGCATCAGCGCGATGAACAGGACGAGAAAGGCCCACGCGCGGGGAACGCGGAAGAGCTGATACGTCGCGACAAGAACGCACGCGATAGTGATGACGATGTGCGACATGTAAATTATGAATTATGAATTAGGAATTAGGAATTAAGAATGGAATGCACGACCGTCTCTCTAATTCTGAATTCCTAATTCTCAATTTCTAATTGCTTGCCGCGCCGCGACGAACGCCGTCGCGATCAGAACACCGAGACCAAAGCCCACGGCCAGATTGACCTGACGGCGCGGAAAGGATGGCGCGGCCGGATGCGTCGGCGGATCGACGAGCACGAGCCGGCGGTGCACCTCAGGCGCGATGATCTCCGCTTCGTCGCGGCGGTTGGCCTCGAGCCCGCGGGCGACGATCGCCTCCGCGAGTCTCGTCGCCGCCTCGGGCGCCGGCTGCCAGACCGTGAGGCGGACGAGATCCGCGCCTTCGATCGCCTCCGCCGTCACCCACGCTGCCGCCTGCGCATCGTCGAGCGAACGGTCGGCAGCGAGCAGGCCCGCGTCATGCGCGGAGAGCGTGACAAGCCCAGGCGCGGCGAGCCGCGGCGCGTAGCGGCCGGGCCCGCTCTGTCGCAGCGGATCGTTGGCGTCGTAGAGCCGGCCGTCAGGACCGACGATCGGCCGGTTGGTGCGCAGGCTGTCGGCGACGATTTCGGGCGGCGGTTTGACGCTGAGCAGGGCGCGGGACGCGTAGAGCGGCGTCTGCAACGCGGTGATGGCTGCGGCGAACGTCACGCCAAGCGAGACGATGATCAGAAATGGCAGTCGCGCGGTCCAGAGGATGCGGAGGTACCGCGCGGCCGGAGTGGTCGGCAACGGTGCGATCATAAACCCTCGGGCCCGCCTGACGATTGGATTCGGCGGCCGGCACGGACGAGGAGCGGGAGCGTCAGGAGTCCGGCCGCGGCGAGGCGCCACCCGCCGATCACCGCGATGGCCGGCGGTCCCGGCGGGACGAACCGATCGATGGCCGCGATCGCCGCGCCCACGATCGCCGCGGTTGCGACGATGCCCGCAAGGCGCGACGCGATCGACTGCAGATCCGCAAAGTGGCTGAAGGCGTACGCGTTGATGGCCACGAACTCCGCCAGGCAGGCGATCGACACGCCAGTCGCGACGCCGGCCAGCCCGTAGTCAGCACCCACGTACGCGGCGCCAAGTGCCAGAAGCATCGCGGGCACGCCGATGCACAGCGCCCGCACCTGTTTGTGGATCGTGAGCAGGAACTGCGCCGCCGGGGGCGTCAGGCAGAGAAAGTAGGTGCCGATGAGCAGGACGCGCAGCGGCGGCACCGTGTCGACGAACTTGGGAAAGAAGGCGGCGATGGCCGGCGGGAGCGCGACCACGAGGATCGCAATCGCGGCCAACAGCACGTCCGCGAGCACCAGCAGCTGCACCTCGACGAATCGCCGGAGCGAGTGGACGCTGTCGGTGGTCGCGAACCGCTCCTGGAATCGCGGGTACATCACCGTCGAGAGCACGTTGGGCACGTAGAAGATGCCCGAACAGATGATCGACGTCAGGCTGTACACGCCCAGGTTGGTCGGGCCGAGACGGGCGAGAATCACCATCTGATCGGCGCCGCGCAGCGTCTCGAACGCGACCGCGCCGGCCACCATCGGGACGCCGGCCGCGATGAGCGGCGGCAGCAGCGATCGATCGAAGACGCGCGCGAACGGTTCGCGCAGTCCCGCGTGCAGGACGCCCGCGAGGAGCAGCGCCGCGACGAGCTCGACGGCGAGCACGCCGGGCAACCCGAACCAGTACGCGCCGCTGACGAGCAGCACCGCTTTCAAGAGGTTGCTGCCGCCCTGGCGCGCGCTCAGTTCACCGAACCGCTTTCGCGCGCGGTACAAGACGACGGAGTATGTCGCCGCGAGCTGCGCCCAGAGGATCGGCGCGTACAGCAGCATGCCCGCGAACGTCTGTTCGGAGACGCGCGATCGCACGGCGAACGCGGCGACGGCGAGCGCCAGCGCGAGGATCAGGCCGGTGCCGTGGACGAACCAGAACAGCGTGTGTCTGAGCGCGTCGAAGTCGCGCTCGCGCCGCGCGCCGAGCAGGAACGGCAGTTCGCGCTCCGCCGCCGTCAGCGCGCCGAAGTGTCCGTACGTGCCGACGTACGTCGGCAGCAACTCGAGGCCGGTCCAGATGCCGGTCAGGTACGGACCGAGATACCGCCGCAGCACGAGCGCCGTGCTGAGCAGCAGGATCAGCGACACGCTGTTGAGGCCGGAGTACGTGAAGTCGCGCGCGACCGACACGTGCTCGTCATGGCGCACGCCGAACCGCGCGAGGAGGCGATTCACCTGTTAAACTATACCGTCCCTTGCCTGAGGATTTGAAAACCGCTCAGCTCGCGCTGCACGGCGGCACGCCCGTCCGCGCGACCTTCCTGCCGTACGGCCGCCACCAGATCGACGACGCCGACGTCGAGGCGGTCGCGCGGGTGCTCCGATCGGAGTGGTTGACCAGCGGGCCTGTGGTTGGCGAGTTCGAGTCGGCGTTCGCGCGCCTCGTGGGCGCGCCCGAGGCGGTCGCGGTCAGCAACGGCACTGCGGCGCTGCACGCGGCGATGTTCGCGATCGGCATCGGGCCCGGCGACGAGGTGATCGTGCCGCCGATGACGTTTGCCGCGTCGGCCAACGCGGTCGTCTACCAGGGCGGGACGCCGGTGTTTGCCGACGTCGACGCGGACACGCTGCTGATCGATCCCGCGCAGGCCGCGTCGAAAATCACGCCGCGGACGAAGGCCATCGTCGCCGTCGACTACGCGGGCCAGCCGTGCGACTACGAGGCGTTGCGCCGCGTCGTGGCCGGCCGGAGCGACATCAGGATCGTGGCCGACGCCTGCCACGCGCTCGGCGCGCGCGAGCGCGATCGGCCGGTCGGCACGCTGGCCGATCTCAGCACGTTCAGTCTGCATCCCGTCAAACACGTCACCACGGGCGAGGGCGGCGTGGTGACGACGGCCGATCCGGCGCTCGCGGCGCGGATGCGCATGTTCCGCAATCACGGCATCACGGTCGATCACCGGCAGCGCGGCGCGCAGGCGTCGTGGATCTACGAGATTGTCGAGCTCGGCTACAACTACCGGCTGACCGACGTCCAGTGCGCGCTCGGGATCAGTCAGCTCGCGAAGCTGGCGGCCAGCGTCGCCCGGCGGCGCGCGATTGCGGGCGAGTACGTGCGCGCGTTTGCGTCGATTCCCGAGGTGCGGCCGCTCGCCGTCCGCGCGGGCGCGGAGCACGCGTACCATCTCTTCGTCGTGCGCGTCGATTCGGCGCGGCTCTCGGCCGACCGCGCGACGCTCTTCGCGGCGCTGCGCCGCGAGAACATCGGCGTCAACGTGCATTACATTCCGGTGCACTACCATCCGTTCTACCGCCGGCGTTTCGGGTTCGGGCCCGGTCTGTGCCCGGTGGCGGAAGCCGCGTACGAACAGATCCTCACGCTGCCGATGTTCCCGGCGATGACCGCGCGCGACGTGCGGGATGTCGTCGACGCGGTGACCAAGGTCGTCGAGGCGTACCGGCCGTGACGGCGTTCGTCGCCGAAGTCTCCAGCAACCACCACCGCGACCTCGCTCGCGCCGTGGCGTTCGTCGAGACCGCGTCGCGCCTGGGCTGTGCCGCCGTCAAGTTTCAGCTCTTCACGATCGACGAACTGTTCGCGCCGGAAATTCTCGCGAAGAGTCCGAAGCACCGGGCGCGCGCGCACTGGGAGCTGCCCGAGGAATTTCTGCCCGCGCTGGCGGCGCGGAGCCGCGACCTCGGCGTTCAGTTCGCCTGCACGCCGTTCTCGCTGAGGGCCGTGGACGTCCTGCAGCCGCACGTGGATTTCTACAAGATTGCGTCGTACGAGCTGCCGTGGACCGATCTTTTGCGCGCGTGCGCGCGCACGGGCAAGCCCGTCGTCCTGGCGACCGGGATGGCCACGCTCGACGAGGTCGTGCGCGCCGCGGACACGCTGCGCGAGGCCGGCTGCGCGGATCCGCTGCTGCTGCACTGCACGTCCGGCTATCCGACGCCCGTCGAGCAGTGCAACCTGGCGGCCATCGAGACGATCCGGACGGCGACCGGCGCGCGCGTCGGCTGGTCCGACCACAGCGTGAGCCCCGCGGTCCTGTACCGCGCCGTGCACCATTGGCGCGCGGAGATGATCGAGTTTCATCTCGATCTCGACGGCACTGGCGCCGAATTCGGCACCGGTCACTGCTGGCTGCCGAAACAGATCGGGCCCGTGATCGAAACCATCCTGCACGGCGTCGCCGCCGACGGGACCGGCGAGAAGAAACCCGTCGATGTCGAGATCGCGGACCGCGCCTGGCGCGCCGATCCGAGCGACGGCCTCAGGCCGACGCTGGCGATACGGAAGAGCTGGACGCCGTGAAAATGGCCACGAAGCCACGAAACCACGAAGAAGAAAGAGAAATGGTCTTATTCCCTCCGTGTCCTCCGTGGCTGCCGTCGTTGTCGCCGTCGTGGAGCGCTGCATGAGCGTGAACCTGAAGACGTCAACGGCGAAGGGCCAGGCGCTCTACCGTCGCGCGAAGACGCTGATCCCGGGGGGCACGCAGCTGCTCTCGAAGCGGCCGGAGATGTACCTGCCCGATCAGTGGCCCTCGTACTACTCGAAAGCGCGCGGCGTGGAGGTGACCGACGTCGACGGCAACACGTACGTCGACATGTCGATGATGGCGATCGGCGCGTGCGTGCTCGGCTATGCCGATCCCGACGTCGACGGCGCGGTGAAGGCGGCGATCGACGCCGGCTCGGCGTCGACGCTCAATGCGCCCGAGGAAGTCGAGCTCGCGGAACTCCTCTGCGAGTTGCATCCGTGGGCGCAGATGGTGCGCTACGCGCGGTCGGGCGGCGAAGCGATGATGATGGCCGTGCGCATCGCCAGGGCGCACGCGCGGAAGGACAAGATCGCGTTCTCCGGCTACCACGGCTGGTGCGACTGGTATCTGGCCGCGAATCTCGCCGACGAGGGCGCGCTCGATGGCCAGTTGATGCCCGGCCTCGATCCGGCAGGCGTGCCGCGCGGGCTGAAGGGCACGGCGCTGCCGTTTCACTACAACCGGTTCGATCAGCTCAAGGCGATCGTCGACGCCAACCGCGGCGAGATCGGCGCCATCGTGATGGAGCCGCGGCGGGGCGAGGCGCCGGAGCCGGGCTTCCTCGAAGCCGTGCGCGCGATCGCGACCGACATCGGCGCCGTCCTGATCTTCGACGAAGTGACCACGGGGTTCCGGATGGCCAACGGCGGCATCCACACGCTGCTCGGTGTGAACCCGGACATCGCCGTGTTTGCGAAGGCGATGGCCAACGGCTATCCGATGGCCGCGGTCATCGGCACTTCACTCGTCATGGAAGCCGCGCAATCCACGTTCATCAGCAGCACCAACTGGACCGAGCGCGTGGGCACGGTCGCCGCGCTGGCCACGATCCGCAAGATCCGCCGTGAGCGCGTGACCGAGCACCTCGCTCGTATTGGCGAGCTGACGTTCGCGGGATGGAAGCAGGCCGCGGCGAACGCCGGCATCGCGCTGCACACCGAGGGCCTGCCGAGCCTGACGCATTTCAGCTTCGAGCACCCGGACGAGCCGACGCTGACGACGCTCTTCACGCAGGACATGCTGGAGCGTGGTTATCTGGCGTACAGCCAGTTCAAGCCGTCGTTCGCGCACCAGCCGGCGCACGTCGACGCGTACATGAAGGCGGTCGGCTCGTCGTTCGCGATGATCGCGGAGGCGATCAAGGCTGGCGACTACGCCGCGCGTCTGAAAGGCCCGTCCGCGCGGCGCGGGTTCTATCGGTTGACGTCGTAATTAGGAATGAAGAATTAGGAATTAGGAATTATGAAGCCCTTTCCGCATTCTTCATTCCTAATTCCTAATTCCTAATTTCCACAGTGCATTACCGTCCACTCGGCCGCACCGGCCTCACCGTCTCGGCCCTGTCTCTCGGCACGGTCTCGCTCGGCGTGGACTACGGCATCGAGGCGCCTGGGGACTTCGGCCGGCCCGATGAAGCGGATGCGATCCGGCTGTTGCGCGCTGCCGTCGATCGTGGCGTCACGCTGATCGATACCGCCCCGACCTACGGCGACGGCGAGCGCCTCGTGGGACGCGCGGTTGGAGGCGACCCGCGCGTCATGATCGCCACGAAAGCCGGTTCCGCTCTGCACGAACAGCCCGGTGCACTGCGCGGGCCCGCGCTGCGCGCCTCGCTCATGGCGTCGATCGAACAGAGCCGACGGGCGTTCGGGCGAGACGCCATCGACATCCTCCAGTTTCATAACGCGACCGCCGGGCTCATCGAGGACGGCGAAGTGACCGACGTGCTGCTGGACGCGAAGCGGCGCGGCCTGATCCGCGTGCTGGGCGCGTCCGTGCTGAGCCCGGCCGCCGCTCTCGCCGCGATCGCCTCTGGACAGTACGAGACGCTGCAAGTGGCGTTCAGCGCCCTCGACCAGCGGATGGCGCGTGACGTGATGCCCG
>Ga0315281_10015583_pt1 | contig 10187 bp, 4 predicted proteins | sample YL17G07_0_MG_FD_204540 | JGI IMG/M metagenome (GOLD analysis project Ga0315281, IMG submission 204540) | Sediment microbial communities from Yellowstone Lake, YNP, Wyoming, USA - YL17G07_0 | ecosystem: Environmental > Aquatic > Freshwater > Lake > Sediment | place: USA: Wyoming | collected...
ATCGCGTTCACCGAGTCAATGATGTCGCCGAATTGGCGGGAGAGCCGGCGCGAGCCGAGCGTCTGGACGGACGACGGCCCGCCGAACTTGACGTCGGTGACGCGGCCCTTTCCGAGCATGTCCATGTTGTGTGCGGCGACGATCGAGTCGCGCGGGACCGTCGGGTGGTCGACGAACCACTTGGATCCAAGAAGACCCGCTTCTTCGCCGACGTGGGAGATGAAGATGATCGATCGCGCCGGCTTTTCGGTCGCGAACCGCTCGGCGATCTCGAGCAGCACGGCCGTGCCCGACCCATCGTCGTCGGCGCCGTTCATGATCGAGTCGCGGCGCGGTGGGCGGATCGAGCGGGCTCGCGCAATCATGGAATCGATCCGCTTTTGCTGGTCCGCGGTCGGGCGACCCGGACGATCGTTGCTCCCCTGCGGCCGCATTACACGATTGAAGGAGCGCAACGAGTCGTGGTCGGCCGCCACCGGGTTGGTCCCGTTGTGATCGTTGTGCGCGCCGACGAGCACGTACTCTGTCGCGCGTGCCGGATCCGAACCGGCCAGGAGGGCGATCACGTTTCGTCCTGGGTATGGCGAGATGCGGTAATCATACGACCACGCTGCGGTGACCGATTGGCCCGACATTCCGACGACGAGCTGGTCCAGCGGCTTGCCGAATACCTTTGCGGCGACGGCGGCGCTGATCGATGCCGCGCCGATGGACTGCGCCGCGGGTTTCACCTGCATCCCCATTCGCGCATTGAATGCCGCGGTCGCCGTGTTCCGCGGGACAGAATCCAGAGAGATCACGAGCACGGCGGTCGCGCCCGCGCTCCGCGCACGGGAATCGTTGACCGTCGCGAAGTTGGCCGCCGCCCCGCCGCGACCTCCACCGCGCCCGCCGCCGGCACCACCAGCGCCTCCGCGGCCACCGGCGGTTGTATCGACCGCGGTCGTGTCGGCAGCCGCAGTCGCCGCCGGCCGCGGTGGGGGATTCAGCGGAGCGGAGAACACGGCGACCTTGCCACGGACCGATGCCGGATCGATGGCGGTGAGCGTGTCGCCCCAGCGGCCGGCGAATACGGTGGGCGCGTCGCGCAGATCGAGTCGATCGCTGATGCCATTCGTGGCGGTCGGGACCGCCGGAATCCACTCCGACTTCTGCACTAGCGCAGCGCCGGCAACGGCGAGCCGCGACGTACTGCTGTCGAACTTCAGCGGACCAAACGCCAACTCCTGGAAGTACGTGCCGTTGTCACCGGCGGGCCTGAGCCCGAGTCGTTTGAACTCGCTGGCGATGTAGTCCGTCGCCATGTGGTTCCCGAGTTCTCCGATCCGGCGCCCGTGCATCGAGTCGTCGGAGATCTGATAGAGTCGCGTCCGCAGATCGTTGGCGGTGATCGCCGGCTCAGTGGGTCTCGGGGCCCAGGTTCGCGGACCTTCGTCCGGCCACACGATGGGCGACCGGTCGACGGGACCTCGAGACGGCGCCGGTGTTGTGCCGGGGGTGGCGCTGCCGCTACACGCGGCGAAAACGACGAGCGCTGGGAGAAGAGTTTTGGCCACGGAGAATCCTGAATCAGTAGGGCAAGGTGGAGTCGGTCGGAACGCGCCAGCCGTAGATATAGTCGGCGGACCCGCGCTGTGGCGAGGGTGTCGGGGCGGCGCTGGCTCACCGTAGCGTTCTGCCCTACGTTAGAGTGGCGTTCGCACCGAAAACCGATCTCAGTCCGTACGCATGGACCTCCGCGACCAACTCCAGAAGACGCTCGGCGACGCATACACGCTCGATCGCGAGCTTGGCGGCGGAGGCATGTCTCATGTGTTCGTGGCAACCGAGAGCGCCCTCGGCCGACAGATCGTGGTCAAGGTGCTGCCGTCGGAGACGGCGTCAGCGGTGTCGATCGATCGGTTCAAGCGGGAGATCCAGGTCGCGGCGAAGCTGCAACACCCGCACATCGTCCCGTTGTTCACGGCGGGGGAGACCGAGGGGCTGCCGTTCTACACGATGCCATTCGTGAAGGGCGAATCGCTTCGAGCGCGGCTGGCAAAGAGCGGTGAACTGTCGGTGAACGATACCGTACACATCCTTCGCGACCTCGCATCCGCGCTGGCGTACGCGCACGGTGAGGGAGTCGTACACCGCGACATCAAGCCGGAGAACGTGATCCTCTCGGGCGGGGTCGCGGTCGTGACTGACTTTGGCGTTGCGAAGGCCGTGGATACGGCGCGCACCGCGGGAGGGAACGCGAAGACCGGGCTCACGTCGCTCGGGGTGGCGCTTGGGACACCCGCATACATGTCACCCGAGCAGGCGACCGCCGATCCGCACGTGGACCACCGCGCCGACATCTATGCTTTCGGCTGCGTGGCGTATGAGATGCTCGCCGGGTCGAGTCCATTCGCGGGCCGGCCGCCCCAGCAGTTGCTCGCGGCGCATGTGATCGAGACGCCCGAGCCGCTACTCAAGCGACGCGGGGCCGTGCCCAACGCGCTGGCGGCGCTGGTGATGAAGTGCCTCGAGAAGCGGGCGGGCGACCGCCCACAGTCGGCGGATGAATTGATCTCGGCGCTGGACTCGATTGCGACACCCAGTGGCGGGATCACGCCAACCATGGAGCGGCTGGCCGCGGTGCGTTTTGTTGACCGGAACCGATTGTTCGTGAGCAGACTCTACGTGATTGGTGGAGCGGCGCTGGCGGTAGCCGGCATCACGATCGCGATCTGGGCACGCGGCACGGGGACCAAAACGTTTCAAGTCGGCAACACGACGCCGATCGCGGTCACGCCGGACCTCGAGTACGAGCCGGCAATCTCACCAGATGGCAAGTTGGTGGCGTACTCGGTGGCGACACCGGCCGGCGCACGGATCTACGTTCGCCAGATCGAGGGTGGCCGCGCGAACTTGCTAACTGGAGACCTCGATGGAAATCACGAGGCGCCGCGGTGGTCACCTGACGGGTCCCGGATTTCGTTTGCCGCGAATGGCGGCATATACGTCGTGCCTGCGCTCGGTGGCACGGCGAAGCGAATCATCGAAGACGGCATCACGCACGCGTGGTCGCCGGACGGCAAGCAACTCGCATATGGCAACGCGCTTGGGATCTGGGTTCAGCCGTTGGGAGGCGGCCAGGCGAGGAGCCTCATCAAGGGAGTGACGCTGCACTCCCCTGCGTGGTCGCCGGACGGGCGCCTCATTGCATACGCCGAAGGGAACCGGCCAACGCTGATCAACCTCTCGACGAACAGTATTTGGGTGATACCGGCCGAGAATGGCACCCCGGTACGCCTGTCGGACTCGACGCATGTCAACCTCAGCCCGGCGTGGGCGGCCGACGGGCGGAGCGTGCTGTACATCTCGAACACGGGCGGCACTCGCGACGTGTATCAGCAGGCCGTTGGCTCGAGCGGACATCCGAGTGGCAAGCTCGATCGTCTGACGACCGGACTCAGCCCGTACGGCATCACGCTGTCGGCCGACGGATCCCGCATGGCTTACGATGTGGTCCACGGATACTCGAACATCTGGGTCGCGCCAATCGTGCGGGGCTTACCCATCAGCTTCGCATCGGCCACTCGAGTCACTCGCGACAATCAGCGAATCGAGGTCATGCGCCCGTCTCACGATGGGAAGTGGCTCGCGTACGACTCCGATCGGGGAGGCAACTTCGACATATACAAGCTTCGCCTCGAAGGCGGCGACCCCGTTCAGCTCACGACCGATCCAGGGAATGACTTTGCTCCGACCTGGTCTCCGGACGACCGGCAGATTGCGTTTCACTCTCAGCGCACGGGAACTCGTCATATTTACGTAATCAGCGCCGAGGGGAGCGGAGACCTCCTCGTCGCGAGTGGGCCAGGACAGGACTATTTTCCCGACTGGTCGCCGGATGGCCGACACATCGCGTTCACTTCCGTGACGGCGACTGGGCCAAGGCCCTTCGTGACGGATCGAGATGGCAACGGCAGGTGGGGTGCACCGCGCCAGTTGACGGCAGGAACGCTGCTTAACGTGGGACCGAAGTGGTCGCCGGATGGTAAGCTCGTCGGGAATTCTCAAGGGCGTGACCTTGTCGTGATAGCACCAGAGGCCGGTTCATCACGTGTGATTGCCACTAGTACCCAACTTGGAGGGGCCCTTCAATCCATCGCTTGGGGAGGCGACGCCGCGACGGTGTACGCCGCCGCTCTGCAATCGAATGGTCTGAGTCGCTTCTGGGCCATCCCGGTCGCCGGAGGCACCCCGCGCCTGCTTCTCGCGGAGGACGCGGCGCACCGCCTCGGCCGCTTTGTCTTCGCCACCGACGGCAAACGCCTGTTCTTCACGCTGGCGGCTTGGGAAGCGGACGTCTGGGTGATGGACCTCAAGCGGTGATCGCTGTTCGCGTTGTAGTCGCATTGCTTGCCGTGGGATCGGTCGATGGGCTTGGCGCACAATCGCTGCTTCTGACCGCTTCGCCCGTTCGCCCGCAACCCGGCTCGATCATCAGGTTGACGCTCACCGCGCCGGCGGGCAAATCGGACGCCATCGTCGCCGTCGGCGGATCGCTCGCCGGTGAGCCACTGCATTTCATCGCCGCCGGTTCGGACAGTTGGCATGCGCTCGGGGGCATTCCTGCGGACGCCGTGGGGACGGTGTATGCGCGCGCCTTCCTGACCCGCGCATCGGGGAAAGTCGATACGCTGCGCGCGCCGATGAGCCTCCCCCCGATTCCCGTCGTCAAGGCGGAGCCGATGGCGGTCGATAGCTCGTTCTCGAAGCCGATGCCCGAGGAAATCGCGGCGCGGATCAACGGCGAAAATGCCCGGGCCCGCGAAATCGGACGGCGATCGCATGAATCTCCCGCGCTGTGGACGACAGCGTTCGCCCACCCGCGATCGTCGGTCATCACGGGCCAATTCGGAACCGGTCGTCTCTTCAACGGCGCGGTGGCGAGCCGGCATCTGGGTGTCGACTTCAGGGGAGCGGTGGGAGATACCATTGTCGCGGCCAACCGCGGCGTCGTCGCACTCGTTGACACGTTCTATCTGGCGGGAACGGTGATCTACATTGATCACGGCGCCGGTATTGTGACCGGGCATTTTCACGTCAGTGCGTCGCTCGTCGCCAAGGGGGACACAGTGGCGCGCGGTCAGCCGATTGGGCTCGTTGGAAGGTCGGGGCGGGTCACCGGGCCGCACCTGCACTGGAGCGTGCGCTACGGAAGGATCACGGTCAATCCAAACGATCTCGACGGGATCGATCCAGCGTGGTATTCCGCGAAGGTCGCGGCAGGGAAGCCACCCGCTCAGTGATCGCGAACGTCTCGCAGCTTGTCCCGTAACTGATTGGTGATCGCGTTCGACGACGACGTGATCAGCTGATCGAGAGCTTCTTGCAAGTCGGCCACGCTCACCGTGCTGATTGTAACCGCGGTGATGATCGAGCCCGGAATCGGGTAGACGCGGGGGACCCATGGTGTCAGGCGGTCGTTGGCGTGCACGTCAACGCTCCAGATCTCACGCCCAGACTTGCGATCGATCAGGACCGCTTCGGCGCGGGTGTAGAGATAGACGGCCGACGACGATCGCGCGTCGATTCCGAACCTTCGCATATTGACCTCGAGGATGTAGTCGGCGTCGGCCGTGCTCGTCACCGGTCGCGTGCCGAGGTATCGGCTCGTGCGCTCGAGCGTGCGTTGCGCGAGGCGCGCCGGGATATCGATGTGCCGAACGGCGCTGTCGAGTCTCGCGGTCGCCCGCCGAGCTTCGATTTCCTTGGCGACCCCGCCGCCCACTTGCATGACGACCTGGATTGGATTGGTCGTCGGCCGCAAGTCGTAGAAGCCCGTCCGCAGCTCCGGCGATGGTGGCTCGAGAAAGACCAGCGCCAGCGTGCGATCGCTGAACTGATACTGGGCGAGGTGGTGGCTGGGACCGCAGCCGGCAACGGCGACGAGCACGCCGATGATCGCGGTGCGAACGGTTCGGAATGCCTCGTGGTGGCGACGCATGACCATTCCTTATGTGAGAGATGCTGGCTGGCGCAGCTGACCCCGCTCTATGCGTCCAACGTGCCGGGAGGGTCAGAATCACAAGCCGTTGGGGCCCATGGTCTTGGTGGAAACGCCGCCGATGCATCGAAATCCGATCGTCCGCGGCCAGAGACACGCCGTGTCCACCCAGCTGGCCGAACCGGGGTGGTCACGGAATGGCCGCGCGACCGCTATCCTTCCGTCGCCTGACCCGATCCCGAGCGGCCAACCGGCCACTCCTCCCCGTCAACTCACTCCGTGTAACCGCCATTGCCCAAGAAACCCAACTACGACTTCGAGAAACGCAGAAAGGAACAAGAACGAAAGAAGAAGAAGGACGCCAAACGCGAAGAACGCCTCGAGCGCAGACGCGCGCACGCGGAGGCGGGGACAGACCCCGACCTCGAGGGCATCGAGGTTCCCGTCGAGGGAGCCGAGTAAGGGCGTTGCATCAGGGATGAGCGGCATGGCTCAACGCCTCGGAATTGCAATCGCCATCACCGTCGCGACGGCGCTTCGCGTCGGGGCGCAGTCTCCCCGCGCGGTGCCGCCTCAGATCGACCGCTACTTCAAACTTGCACGCGCCGAATACTCGGGCGAGCGCGCCAAGGAGTTGGTCGCCTACATGGGCGCGTGGGCGCGCTGGCCGGGCAACAAGGCGTTCGACGCTTCGCTCGACCGCGTCGTCAGCCAACTGCGTACCGCCGGCTACGTGCTCGAGGACTCGGCGCCCAAGTCGGCGCTGCTGACCTACCGCATCGAGAAGCGCCAACTGCGGGCCCTCGCGTGGGACCTCATCGACGCATCGCTGACCGTCGTCGGTGACAGGACGCCGCTGCTCAAGATGGCGACGAACCTCAACATGCTGGCGATCAATTCCTACTCCACGCCCGACAGCGGCGTCGTCGCCGACGTCGTGGACGTGGGGCGCGGAACGCCGGCTGACTATGACCGGGTGAAGGTCGACGGCAAGATCGTGCTTGCCGACGGGTCCGTTGGCCAGGTGTTTGGTGAGGCGGTGCAGAAACGCGGAGCGGTCGGCGTCCTGACGTATCGCATGCCGGCCTACACCAAACCGGAGATCAACCGGTCGTCGATCCAGTTCGCGTCCATCCCGCAGGACACGGTCCGAAAGGGGTGGGGAATGCCCATCTCACGGGGCGCGGTGGATTCGCTGCGGGCGCTGCTCGCCCGCGGGCCTGTGCGCGTTCGCGCGATTGCGACGACGCGCCTCTTTTCGTCGGTCGAGCGCACGGTAATCGCCGAGGTGCGCGGCACGAGCCTGCCGGGCGAGCGGCTCGTGTTCAGCGCGCACGTCCAGGAAAACGGGGCGAACGACGATGCGTCCGGCGTCGGCGCGCAAGGGGAGTTGGCGCGCGTGCTGGCGGTGCTCTCGAAGAATGGCAGCGTCCAGCCGAAGCGCACGATCACGATGATCTTTGGGAACGAAACGATTCAGACGCAGCGCTTTCTCGCCGATGATTCGGTGCGTGCGCGGGGCATCAAGTGGGGCATCAGCCTCGACATGGTCGGCGAGGACACCCGGAAGACCGGCGGCACGTTCCTGATCGAAAAGATGGTGGACCCCTCGGCGGTGTGGACCCGCGGCGAGGATCACCACTCCGAGTGGGGAGGACGCCCGTTGAAGAAGGAGCAGATCATTCCGCACTACTTCAACGACTTCCTCCTCGATCGGGCGCTCGATCAGGCGTCAACGAACGGGTGGGTCGTGCAGACCAATCCGTACGAAGGCGGGAGCGATCACACACCGTACAACGCGTTCAAGAAGCCGGGCGTGCTCTTCTGGCACTTCACCGATCAGTTCTACCACACCGACGGCGATCGGATCGACATGGTGTCGGCGACGAGTCTTCAGAACGTCGGGATCACCGCCGTTGTCTCCGCGCTCACGTTGACCAGTGCCGACGGCGAGATGGCACGAACGATCGTCGCACAGCTCGAGCGGGCGGCGATCAAGCGGCTCGACACCGAGGTCGCGTTGTCACTGGCGGCGATCGCCAAGGGCGGCAAGGTGGCCGATGAGGTCGAAATCATGGAGGCGTGGACCGATTACTACGTGGCGTCGATCGGCACGACGGCTGACATTGAGGTTGGCGCGTCGTCGGCGCAGACGACGGCCGCGATCGAAGCGGCGAAGGGCAGGGTGCGGGCGGCGGGCGCGGCCCGCGTGGCCAAGTTGCGGTAGGCCGCGCCTTAGCTGCGACCCCGATGGCGCGCGCCGGCGCCCTCACCAAACGCCCATTGCCCTCGTAGTTTCTTGGCCGTGTCCGAGACCGAAGCAACCAGAAGACTCACAGCCGCCCTGAGCGGGCGCCCCGCTCGTAAACATGGACGCAATCGCGCAACTCAATGCATCGTTGGCCGGCCGCTATGACGTCGAGCGGGAGATCGGGCGCGGCGGCATGGCGACCGTGTATCTCGCTCTCGATATCAAGCACAACCGGCGCGTCGCGGTCAAAGTGCTCAATCCGGAGCTGGGCGCGGTGCTCGGCGTCGAGCGGTTCCTGAGCGAGATCAAGGTCACGGCAAACCTGCAACACCCGAATTTGTTGCCGCTTTTCGACAGCGGTGAGGCGAGCGGATTGTTGTTCTACGTCATGCCGTTTGTCGAAGGTGAATCGCTTCGGGCGCGGCTGGTGCGCGACAAGCAACTCCCTATCGATGAAGCCGTTCACATCGCGACGGCGATCCTCAGCGCGCTCGACTACGCGCATCGGCACGGCGTGATTCACCGTGACCTCAAGCCGGAGAACATCCTGCTGCAAGAAGGGCAGCCGGTCGTCGCGGACTTCGGGATCGCGCTCGCCGTCAGCAAGGCCGGTGGCGCTCGAGTCACACAGACCGGCATTTCGCTCGGCACGCCGCAATACATGTCGCCGGAGCAGGCCACCGGTGATCGCACAATTGACGGACGTACCGACGTGTACTCGCTCGGCGCGATGCTCTACGAGATGCTCGCCGGTGAGGCGCCGCACGACGGCAACACGGCGCAGGCGATCATCGCCAAGGTGATCACCGACCGTCCGCGGAAGTTGCGGTTGTCGCGCGACACGGTGCCGGCACACGTCGAAGCGGCGGTCGAGTGCGCGCTCGCCAAGTTGCCCGCCGATCGATTCAGTACTGCCCACGAGTTTGCCGCCGCCCTCGCCGGGAAGGGGGGATCGCTCCCGACGGCCCGCACCGACCCGCATGCGTCCGGCGCAACAAGAAGCGGCGTGAGAGGCGCGACCGCGACGAGGATGATCGTGGTTGGCAGTTCGCTATTGTTTGGCGGCCTGTTTTTCGGTGCGATTGGCTTTGCGTTGTGGATGCGTGTTGGTGCTGACGGTGTCAGCGGGCCCATCCGCTATGAGATTCCGACGGTCGGGCAATCGCTCGTTACACTCGGCATTGGCAATCCGTTGGCGATATCGCGAGGCGGCCGATTCATCGCCTACGTTGCCCTGTCGGATGGCGGCATTCGACGGCTGTTCGTCAAGGCTGCCGGCGAGCTTCGCGCCCGCGAGATTGGAGGCAGCGAGGCGGCGCGGAATCCATTTGTTTCGCCTGACGGAGAATGGGTGGTCTTCTATTCCACTGGCCAGCTCAAGAAGGCCGCGCTCTCCGGCGGTGCATCGACGTCGCTGGGCGATGCCGCCGGAGCGTCGCGTGGGACCTGGTCCAGCAGCGGCGTCATCATCATGTCGCAGGGTGGACGGCTTCGCCGCGCCCCGGCGACCGGGGGCGCCTTTGAGCCATTCACGACGTTGGACTCGAAACATGGCGAGACGGGGCAACTGTCTCCGCTGGCCCTCGCCGATGGCAAGTCGGTCCTCTACACGAGTTTGGCCATGGGTGGAGCGAGCGCGGCGCACATCGGCGTCGCGTCGCTGAAGGATGGATCATCGGTGATCCTGCCCGTCCAGGGATCTTATGGTCTGGGAGTCATCGACGGGTACCTGATCTACGCCACGGCACCAGGTGCAGTGCTTGCCGTACAATTCGACCTTGCGAGTCGTAAGGTGACCGGCACACCGATTCCGCTCATCGACCAGGTCGCGACCGACGCGACGGGAGAGGCGTACGCCGATCTCTCCGTTGACGGCGAGCTCACGTACTACAGTGGCTCGAGCCGGCGGCGGCTGATGATTGTCGCTCCGATGGGCGCGCCGCGACCAGTTCT
>Ga0315281_10015585_pt1 | contig 10186 bp, 9 predicted proteins | sample YL17G07_0_MG_FD_204540 | JGI IMG/M metagenome (GOLD analysis project Ga0315281, IMG submission 204540) | Sediment microbial communities from Yellowstone Lake, YNP, Wyoming, USA - YL17G07_0 | ecosystem: Environmental > Aquatic > Freshwater > Lake > Sediment | place: USA: Wyoming | collected...
GTCGCGGCGCATGCCGCGCGCGCGGGGTTGCCCGCGTGGATCTTCATCCCTGAAGATCTCGAGCCGGCGAAGATCATCGGTACCGCGGTGTACGGCGCGAACCTGGTGCGCGTGCGCGGGCACTACGACGACGTGAACCGGCTCTGCACGCAGCTCGCCGACCGGTTCGGCTGGGGAATCGTGAACGTGAACCTCCGCGGATACTACGGCGAGGGTTCCAAGACGATGGCCTTCGAGATCGCCGAGCAGCTCGGATGGCGCCTGCCGACAGCGGTGGTGGCGCCGATGGCGGGAGGTTCGTTGCTCACGAAACTCCGGAAAGGATTCGGCGAGTTCCAGGCGGCGGAGCTGGTGAGCGGACCATCACCGCGGCTGTACGGCGCGCAGGCCAGCGGGTGCGCGCCGATTGTGCGGCTGGTCGAGAGCGGCGGCGTGAAGCTCGTGCCCGAGATCCCGAATACGATCGCGAGGTCCATCGCAATCGGGAATCCGGCCGATGGCCCCTTCGCGGCGCGCGCGATGGTCGAGAGCGGCGGCTGGGGCGCGCACGTATCCGACGAAGAGATCGTGGCCGGCATCCGGCTGCTCGCGGAGACGACGGGTGTGTTCACCGAGACGGCGGGCGGAGCCACCGTGGCGGCCGCACTGAAGCTGGCCCGCGAGGGACGGCTCACGCCGGACGACGAGGTGGTGGTCTGCATCACGGGCAATGGGCTCAAGACGACCGACGTAGTCCGCGATGTGCTCCCGGATTCCCCCATTGTGGACGCGAAGGTTCGCGAGGTGGCGGCGCTGGTGGCAGCGAGGAGCTAGCGTCGCTTCCCAGCGCGTGCCGCTCCGCGAAGCCCAGCGCCGCTGGGCCGGGTTGCTCCACCGTATCTATGAGGTGGATTCGCTCACCTGCCCCGCGAGCGGGGGTCCCGCGACGCGATCGCGGCTCAAGCCGCCGCCGACAGCGCTCCCGACGACCCGCGCACGACCGCCGCAGGCCCCACCGCGCGAGCGATGCACCGCGGACCGCGATTGAAATTCCTATCCTTGTCGCCGGCGTGTTGCTCATCATTGTCGGCATCCTGATGGTGACGAACTACTTCACGATCCTGGCCACGGCGCTCCAGGCGCTGACGCCGGAGTTCCTGCGGTCGCGGATCTAGGGTTCGCACCGCTGGCCACGCACCCACTGCCCCACGCCTGGTCGCCCCACGCCTGGTCGCCCCACGCCTGGTCGCCCCCATTGACGGAAGAGCGGCGCACCCATTAGGATCCACCCCTCAATGCACAACGCCAGCCGCCACCACGTCCATCATCACCATCTCCTCACGGGGCGGTTTGATGGCGCGTAGCAGCTAGTCAGAGAGCGCACAACACATCAACGCCGGCCCGGAGGGCCGGCGTTTTGGCGTTCTGGACCCGCCTCCGCCTGCCGTGCCTGGCCGCTACGGAGACTTGGTGACACCGGATTTGAATGCCGACGTGCTGCGTCTTGCCCTCCCCAAGGGGCGGATGCAGGAAGAAGTGCTGAAGCTGATGGCCGACGCGGGACTTCCCGTGCGGCTCGGCGGGCGCGAGTACCGTCCGACGGTCGCTGCTGGACGGTTCAACGCGAAGATCCTCAAGCCGCAGAACATCATCGAGATGCTCGCGAGCGGATCGCGCGACGTTGGCTTTGCCGGCGCGGACTGGGTCGCGGAGCTCGGCTCGAACGTGGTCGAACTGCTCGATACGGGATTCGATCCCGTGCGGCTCATCGCCGCAGCGCCCGACTCGCTGCTCGTGGATGGCGCGTTGCCGCGCCGGCGACTCGTCGTGGCCTCGGAGTACGCGCGGCTCACGGCCGCCTGGATCGAGCGCGCGCAGATCGACGCGCGTTTCGTTCGATCGTATGGTGCGACCGAGGTGTTCCCTCCGGAGGATGCCGACCTCATCGTGGACAACACGGCCACGGGATCGACGCTCGTGGCGAACGGGCTGACGATCGTGGACACGCTGCTCACTTCGTCCACGCGCGTGTACGCCAACCCACGCGCGATGGAGGATCGCGGACGCCGTGCCGCAATCGAGGGCTTCACGATGCTGCTGCGGTCGGTGATCGAGGCGCGGCAACGCGTGATGCTCGAAGTGAATGTCTCCGCGGCTGCGCTCGAGGCGGTGTGTGCCGCGCTGCCGTGCATGCGCGAGCCGACGATTTCCTCGCTGCACGGTGGCGCGGGCTTCGCGGTGAAGGCGGCCGTGCGACGGGACGCCCTCCCAGTCGTCGTGCCGGCCATCAAGTCGGTCGGCGGAACCGACATCGTGATCACCGCGCTCGCGCAGCTGGTGGCATGACACCGTTCTCACCTGCGGCCGGCGTCAAGGACACGCCCGCCTACGCACCGGCGCGCGCGATGGCGCCCTGCGACATCAACCTCGCCGGCACCGAGGCCGCCGGTGTCCAGCCGGCTCTCATCGAGGCGTTGACCGACGTTGCGCTCGCGCGGGGCGCGCGATATCCCGACACCCGACCGTTGGCGGCGCTGCTGGCGCCGCTGCTTGGCGTGGCGCCCGAATGTGTGCTCGTGACCGCCGGCGCTGACGAAGCGCTCGACCGCGCCTGCCGCACGATGCTGGCGGCCGGACGCAACGCCATCGTCACGGACCCGACGTTCGAGATGATCCCGAGGTACGTCACGCTTGCGGGCGCCGAACTTCGCTCGGCGCACTGGCCATCCGGCACGTTGCCGGTGGACCGGATCGTGGCGCTCGCCGACGATCGCACGTCGCTCGTGGCAGTCGCGTCGCCGAACAACCCAACCGGCGCGGTTGCCACGATTGACGCCATCAGGCGCGTGCACGACGCTATTCCCGGCGCATTGCTCCTGCTCGACCTGGCCTACATCGAGTTTGCCGATGACGACATCACGAGTGAAGTGCTCGCGCTTCCGCGCGCGGTCGTGACGCGGACGCTGTCGAAGGCGTGGGGCATGCCGGGAATTCGCGTCGGCTACGCCGTGGGCGCAGCGGAGACGATCGTCTGGATGCGTCGCGCGGGAGGCCCCTATCCCGTGTCCGTGGCATCACTCGCGATTGCCGAACGCGCACTCAGTTCCGGCGGTGGCTGGCGCGACGCGACCGTGGCGGCGGTCCGCCGCAATCGGGCGCGTCTCGAAGCGCTCTTGACGGAGCTCGGCGCCGCCCCACTCGCAAGCCAGGCCAACTTCGTAACGGTGGCTGGTGGCCGGGCAAACTGGATTGCCGACGCGCTCACGGGGTTCGGCGTGGCCACGCGGCTGTTGGCCGGCAGCGATGGCGAGCGGGTGCGAATTACGGTGCCGACCGATGACGCGGTGTTCGATCGGCTCGAAGGCGCGCTGCGCGTGGCGCTTGGGCCCGAAGCGATTCTCTTCGACCTCGACGGCGTGTTGGCCGACGTGTCGCAGTCGTACCGCAAGGCCATCATTGAGACGGCAGCGCATTTCGGGGTCGCTGTCTCAGCCGAGTCGATCCGCGCACGGAAGGCGGCGGGCGGCGCAAACGACGATTGGGCGCTCACCACCGAACTCGTCGCGGCGGCTGGGGACGTGGCGACGCTGCCCGAGGTGACCGACCGCTTTGAACGCCTCTATCAGGGCGACGGCGACGTGCCGGGACTGAAGGAGGCGGAGCGGCTCGTGACATCCCGAGCGTGGCTGGCAACTCTCGCGGGCCGTTTTCCCCTCGCCATCGTCACTGGCCGGCCGAGGGCCGACGCGGAAGAGTTTCTCGCGCGGTTCGGCATTCGCGACCTGTTCGCGGCGGTCATCACCCGCGACGACGGGCCCATCAAGCCAGATCCATTTCCGGTGGCCGCCGCCTGCCGCGCCCTTGGCGCAACGCGCGCGTGGATGATTGGCGACACGCCCGACGACGTCGTCAGCGCGCGCGCTGCCGGCGTCCTTCCCATCGGCGTGGTTGCGCCCGGCGACTCCGCGGACCCCGTTCGCGACGTCCTCACCCGCTCCGGCGCGGCCCGCGTCCTCAACAACACAACGGAACTCACATCATGTCTCTCCTGAGCCCGCGCGTTGCTTCCGTGCAGCGAAAGACGCGCGAAACCGATATTACCCTCGATCTCACGCTGGACGGGTCGGGGCAGGCCTCGATCGCCACCGGGATCGGCCTTTTCGATCACATGCTCACGGCCTTCGCGTTGCACTCGCGCATGGACCTGTCGCTGACCTGTCGCGGCGACCTCGCCGTGGACGATCATCACACCATCGAGGACTGCGCGATCGCCATCGGCACGGCGCTCGACCGGGCACTCGGCGACCGCGCCGGTATCGCGCGATTCGGGTACGCCTACGCTCCGCTCGACGAAGCGCTGGCGCGCGCCGTCGTGGACTGCTCGGGCCGGCCCTTCGCGCGCGTGGAACTCGGACTCAGGCGCGAGCGCCTCGGTGAACTCTCGTGCGAAAACGTGCCACACGCGCTCGCGAGTCTGGCCACTGCCGCGCGGATCACGCTTCACGTGGACCTCCTGACCGGCGAGAACGACCACCACCGCGCTGAGGCGGCCTTCAAGGCCGTCGCGCTTGCCCTGCGCGCAGCCGTGGCGCGCGGCGCGGGCACAGAGGTGCCCAGCACCAAGGGAGTGCTCTCGTGACGCCGATGTCGCTTGCGGTGGTGGAAACGGGCAGCGCCAACCTTGCTTCGGTGCTCGCGGCATTCCAGCGCATGGGCGTGGCGGCAGCGCCCACGCGTGACGCGGAAGATGTGCGCAACGCAGACGGCGTGGTGCTGCCCGGTGTGGGCGCGTTCGGTGACGTCATGCAGCGGCTTTCGACGCGCGGGTTGGTTGACGCTCTCACGGAACGATTCGCGGCCGGCCGGCCAATCCTCGCCGTCTGCCTCGGGCTGCAAGTCCTCGCAACTGCGAGCGAGGAGTCACCAGGCGCCGCGGGACTTGGCCTGATCTCTGGTTCTGTGCGGCGCTACCCGGCGTCATCCACGGTGCCACAGCTGGGATGGAACCGCGTCGAGCCCGGCTCGCGGAACGGGTTCGTGCGCGGCGGGCACGCGTTTTTCGCGAACTCGTACTACCTCGACTCGGTTGATGATGGCTGGACCGCGGCGTGGGCCACGCACGACGTGCCATTCGTGGCGGCCATCGAGCGCGGCCCACAGCTCGCCTGTCAGTTCCACCCCGAGCTGTCGGGGCCATGGGGCGCGTCGCTCCTCGAGCGGTGGTATGCGTCGTGCTGACCCGCCGCGTGATTCCGTGCCTCGACACACGCGACGGCCGCGTCGTGAAGGGCGTGCGATTCAAGGGACTCCGGGACGCTGGTTCGCCGGTTGAACTGGCGGACCGATACCAGGCCGACGGCGCCGATGAACTCATGATCCTCGACGTGTCGGCGACGACCGAGGGGCGCGCACACGCGCTCGCGACCATTCGCGACGTGCGTCGCATCCTGGCCATTCCGCTCACGGTCGGCGGAGGTGTGCGAAGCGCAGCCGACGCCGGCGCGCTGCTCGAAGCCGGTGCAGACAAGGTGGCGGTGAACACGGCGGCGTTCCGGTCACCGGAGCTGATCGGGATTCTCGCCCGTCAGTTCGGCCAGCAGTGCGTCGTGTTGTCGGTGGATGCCGCAGCACGCGAACGCAGCTGGGAGGTCGTGGTGCGTGCAGGCACAGAGGCGACGACTCGCGATGCGGTCGAGTGGGCCTCGGAAGGGGAGTCGCGCGGCGCAGGCGAAGTCCTGCTTACCAGCGTGGACCGCGACGGCACGCAGGCCGGCTACGATCTGGCGCTCGTGGCAGCGGTGTCGGAGCGAGTGCGGGTGCCGGTGGTGGCGTCCGGCGGCGCTCGATCGGGCGCCGATCTTCTCGCCGCCATTCGGGCGGGCGCAGACGCGGTGCTCGCCGCATCGATCTTTCACGACGGCATCACCAGCGTGGCCGAGCTCAAGGCGACGCTCATCGAAGCCGGCATCGAGGTACGACCGTGATCATTCCATCCATCGACATCATCCGCGGCCGCACGGTGCAGCTCGTCGGGGGCCGCGAACAGGCGCTCGACGCAGGCGACCCCGCGCCGTGGCTCGAGAAGTTCTCCGTCGCGGGTGAAGTGGCGGTGGTCGATCTCGACGGCGCGCGCCGCGAGGGATCCAATCGCGAGTTGATCGCCGGGCTATGTGTGCGGGCGCCGATCCGCGTCGGCGGCGGCATCCGCGATCTGGAACGCGCACGTTGGTGGCTCGACGCTGGAGCCGCGCGGATCGTGATCGGCACGGCGGCGGAGCCTGAACTGTTGAGCAAGTTGCCCCGCGAACGCATCGTCGTGGCGCTCGACGCCGAGAACGGAGACGTGGTGGTGGACGGATGGCGGACGCGCACGGGCAAAACCATTGAGTCGCGCATCGCCGAGCTGCGTGAGTTCGTTGGCGGATTCCTCGTCACCTTCGTCGAGCGTGAGGGCCGGCTCGGCGGAACCGACCTCGCCCGCGCCGAGCAGATCGTGGCGGCTGCTGGTTCCGCCCGCGTGACGATCGCGGGAGGGGTGACCACGGCAGAGGAGGTGGCGGCACTCGATCGCATCGGCGCCGACGCGCAGGTCGGCATGGCGCTGTACACCGGCCGGCTGTCGCTCGGCGAAGCGGTTGCCGCGCCGCTGGTGAGCGACCGCGCCGACGGACTCGTGCCCACCGTCGTCGCGGACGAGCGGGGAACCGCGCTCGGCCTCGTCTGGTCGAGCCGCGAGAGCATCGCACGGGCCGTGGAGCTGCGCCGCGGCGTGTACCAGTCACGGAGGCGCGGGATCTGGGTGAAGGGCGAGGAGTCCGGCGCCACGCAGGACCTGCTGCGCATTGACGTCGACTGCGACCGCGACGCCCTGCGCTTCACGGTCCGGCAGAACGGTCCGGGGTTTTGTCATCGGCAGAGTTTCGGCTGCTGGGGTGCCGCACCAGCGCTCTCGCGCCTCGAGCGCACACTGCGCGACCGCGCGGATCGCCCGGAGCCCGGGTCGTACACCAACCGCCTGCTTGGCGATGCCTCGCTGCTCCGTGACAAGCTGGTGGAGGAGGCGGGCGAACTCGGAGACGCGAACACTCCTCGCGCCGTGACCGCCGAGGCAGCTGATCTCGTGTACTTCGCGCTCGCGCGCATGACAATGCTGGGTGTGACTGTGGCCGACATGGAACGTGAGCTTGCGCAGCGCGCGCTCCGCGTGTCGCGGCGCCCCGGCGATCGAAAGGCTCTCGCTGCGACCGGCGCACCATGACCCTCTCTCTGCTCCGCCGGATTGCGGCAACTGAGCTCCCGGATTCGCCACGCGCCGGCATCGACGAGGCGACGGAGACGGCGGCAGCGGCAATCGTGTCCGACGTGCGCGACAATGGCGTGGACGCGATGCTCCGCTACGCCGCGCGGTTCGACGGGTGGACGCCGGGGACGCCCTGGCTCTTTGGGCGCGCCGAGATGACGCGTGCGCGCGACGGACTCGACGGTGACACGCGTCGCGTCCTCGAACGAACGGCGGAACGCATCGGCGCGTTTGCGCGCGCGCAGCGGTCGTCGCTGGGCGATTTCTCGACATCGGTTCCGGGCGGATCGAGTGGGCACACGGTGTTGCCGATGGAGCGCGCCGGGTGCTATGCGCCGGCCGGGCGGTTTCCGCTGCCGTCGTCACTGCTGATGACTGCGGTCACGGCGCGGGCGGCGGGGGTGATGCACGTGATCGTGGCGACTCCGAATCCCGGCCCGCTGATGCTGGCCACTGCGGCAATCGCCGGCGCCGATGCCGTCCTGGGCGTGGGTGGGGCACACGCAATCGCTGCGATGGCGTACGGTGCAGGCGTGGCTGCCTGCGACATCGTTGTTGGCCCTGGGAACCGATGGGTCACCGCGGCGAAGAAGTCCGTGGCAGGGCACGTGGCGATCGACATGCTCGCCGGTCCGTCCGAGTTGGTTGTCGTTGCTGACGCCAGCGCGGATCCCGGCACCGTCGCGGCTGACCTGCTGGCGCAAGCCGAGCACGATCCCGACGCGTTCACTGCACTGGTCACCACCGAGCCCGACCTCATCATCGCCGTGGAGCGCGACATCGAACGTCAGCTGATCACGCTGCCAACGGCGGCGATTGCGCGAGCAGCGCTCGCGCGCGGGCTGGCGGTCGTTTGTCGAGACCTCGACGAGGTGGTGGCGGTGTGCGACCGGCTCGCGCCTGAGCACCTGCAACTCTCCGTGCGATACCCTGAGACGCTCGCCGCTCGCTGCCGAAACGCGGGCGCCTGCTTTCTTGGCGAGCGGTCGGCTGAGGTGTTCGGGGACTATGGGATCGGCGGCAATCACGTCCTCCCGACTGGTCGTGGCGCACGCTTCACCGGTGGGCTGTCAGTGCTGACGTTCGTTCGTGTGCGAAGCTGGTTGCGCGTTGACGCGGCCGCCGTGGCGGTGGCGGACGTTGCGGCGATGGCGCGGATCGAGGGGCTCGAGGCTCACGCGCGCGCGGCCGAGCGACGCCGATGACGCGGCGGGCGCCTTAGAACTTGAGCCCCGCCCGTACCGGATACCAGGTGTAGTTGCCGGTGGCACCCCAGACGAGGTTCGCGGCGAACGCGACGAAGGGCTTCACTTCGCCCGACCCGAGCGTCGCGCCCGCCCCGGCCGACACCCCGAAGTTTTGTTCTTTCCGCGTCCTGAGGGACTCGCTTGTCGGCGCGCCGGTGGATTTGTACGTCTGGGTCGTACTGTAGAGGCCGAATCCTGCGAACTGGTACCAGCGCGACGACTGATGGACGATGTCGCCGCCAAAGGTGATCATCTGGACGTTGTCCACCGAGTCCGCGCCGGCGAAACGGTCGAACGAGAAGCCGCTGCGAAATGACCAGGCCTCACCTTCGCCGCCCGGGCAGAAGAGGTCCTTCCCGCCGAACTGCGCAATGAGGCGACTGCACGGTGCTGCGGCGCGCGACGTGTCGCGATCGATCAGGTAGCCATCGTTCGCGAGCCGGATTGCCGGCGCCATCACTTTGGCGAGCGGCATCGAGCCGTACTTCGAGAGCGCTTCGACCATTCCGGCGACGGATCCGGGAACGCCCGACGCGAGATAGCCCACTGTGCTCTTGTTGGTGAGTTTGCCAGCGGAATCAACGTACATGTTGCGCGTCGCTGCGGCCGGAGCCGTTTCGCGATAGTCGAGCGTCGCGATGCGGCCGTCGGCCATGCGAATCGTCATGAATCCGCCTCCGCCGATGTTGCCGTTGCTGGTGAATCGCGTGCCGCGCGAACGAGCACCCCGATGGCGTCGCAGCTCGAACTGTGGGGGCGCCTGCTTCTCAAGGGCCCGGATCTCGCCCCGTGTGCCTCGGTTTCCGCCGGCCCGTACCTCGGCGCCTACGCTCTCTGCCTCGAGGGCATCGGGCGGGAACGTGAAGGAAGAGCCGCATGGGATTCGGTCCTGCGGATGGTGACGGGCAAGTCCGCCATGGACTCGACGTTCGACCTCGCGCTGTCGTATGGGGAGCTAGCGCTGTACGAGTCCCGACACGGGAACGGCGACGACACGCGCCGGTGGCTGCGCTCGGCGTTCGCCGACTCCCCTGCCGGGATCGATTACCGCCTGATGCGCACCCGCATGTTCGCGCCGTGGGCGGCGCCATATGCCGATTCCCTGCAACGGCAGGCGTGGGCCCGCGTGGTCGCTACGGCGCGTCCAAAGGCGCCGTAAGACAGGATCGCTTCGGCTGGTCGCTCGGGGCGGCGGGGCTGGTCGCTCAGGGAGTCGCTTCGGCGGCCCCCGTCGCTCCCCTTCGTTGTCATCCCCATTCCTCCCTTGTGTTCCAGTCCCCCTCCGTTCTCATCCCCATCCTTCCCCTGTGGTCCAGTCCCCCTCCGTTCTCATCTTCATCCCTCCCCTGTGGTCCAGTCCCCCTCCGTTCCCCTCCCCTTCCCGTCTTGAAGATTCGCTCCCCAGCGGTCATTCTCTCTGTGGTAGGATTTCCCATCTATAGAGAGGGAACCCCCGGTGCCCGCTGGTTCCACCGCACGTCGCAGCAACAAGACCGCCAGGCAGTACGTCCGGATCACCGAGCCGATGGTCCGCGTGAACGGCGTCCTCACCCCAGCGTCGTGGGATGCAGCCCTCGACGCCGCGGCCGAGGGATTTCGCCGGAACATCGCGGCCCGCGGGCCGAACGCGCTGGGCATCTTCTCCTGCTCGAAGTCCACG
>Ga0315281_10015586_pt1 | contig 10185 bp, 7 predicted proteins | sample YL17G07_0_MG_FD_204540 | JGI IMG/M metagenome (GOLD analysis project Ga0315281, IMG submission 204540) | Sediment microbial communities from Yellowstone Lake, YNP, Wyoming, USA - YL17G07_0 | ecosystem: Environmental > Aquatic > Freshwater > Lake > Sediment | place: USA: Wyoming | collected...
TTTGATCGTCTTGGCGTACCTCGACTCTCATGACCTCAACTTCTCGAACCGCCCGGTGCGGACCCGCATGCCGGGTGGTGTGGGAGGGGATCGGCCAGTATACTGACCGCCCCTATCCCGATTTCAGCAAGTTGTTAGAGTGCTGTTTCCAAGGTTAAGCCTTCAGCTCATCTGGTGAATGCGCCTTGAGCCAGTCCGCCAGTGCCGCATTCATGCGCGTTTGCCAGCCGCGCCCGGTGGCTTTGAAAGCCGCCAATACCTCGGGGCTATAGCGCACCGCCACCTGTTCTTTGGTGGGGCGTTTGTTTTTGCCACGGGCGCGGCGTTGCGCGAGTGTATCGCGTAGCTCGCCCAGGCTGTGGCTGGCAATCGCGTTATCCCAATCCGCTGCATGGGTACCGGGATTGCTGGCATCTTGCACCGCCGTATCGGGTGCGGAAGCCAAAGCTGCCACCATTTGCTCAGCACTAAAAAAAGGCTTGGAAGTAGCGTTGCGTTTCATGTTTTTCACCCTCTCTGCAAGAAATAAAATGCGCGCCTGCGGCACGATCCACCCATACCACGACGACCACGCGACCATTCAGCCAGCCCAGGCTTTGCAGGCGTGATTCTCCTATTATTCCTCGAAATTTTCCGGCCACAGCCGGGCTGTATGGATCACGGCAAGAATTTCGACAGCGGAAGGCGTGACCTGATAGGCGACAATGAAAGGGAGCTGGTCATGACCAGTTCTCGGGTGTTTCCAATACGCCCCAGCCTGCCTACCAGAGGCGTGCTGGCAAGCTGCACGGTTTCCCGGCGGATGGCGGAAACAACACGGTTGGCGGCTTGCGGATTCTCTTGCCGGATATGGGTGTCAATCTCGGCCAAATCCAATTGGGCGCTTCTGCGCCAGCGGACTTTCACGATGCCGCGTCGCTCCGGGCTGCAAAAAAAGCATCCATTTCATCCTCCGGCACAAGGTCTGATTGACGTGCGGCGTCTATTTTTTCGCGCCACCAGATTTGACGCTTGACGTAGGATTCGACCGCAACAGCAGCCACAAAAGACTTTGAACGATGAGCGTCCACGGCAATTTTCTCAAGAGCATCCTTGGTCTCGCGGCTCAGGCGGACAGTCAGAACGGCAGTATCAGGCATGATGTCTCCACAGAGTTATTTGCACGCTGGCGATGATAGCACAATGAATTGTAGCTGGACTGCAACGGTACTGGCCTCGCGGAGGTTCTCGCACCCGTAGGGTGTGATACGCGGTCAGCGAAGGTTATTTCTGTTTTGAAATACCGAATGCGGCAAATACGACTGACGCAAATTGTCACTATGGATGACGCGGATGGGCGCAACAGAGGACAGAAAACAGAAGGCAGAGGACAGATTATTGTGTGCAGCTACGCGGCATGTCTTAGCAAAAACGCGGCGTAGCCGCGACAACCCATCTGTTCTCTGCCTTCTGTTTTCTGTCCTCTGATGGGTGGCATAAATCCTGCTGCTAATCAAGCGCACACCCCGTGTGTAACGTTTAACCTCTAAAGGAGCTCTACTATGAAACAAATACAAAAGGGTTTTACCCTGATCGAATTGATGATCGTGGTCGCGATTATCGGTATTCTGGCTGCGGTGGCGATTCCCGCCTATTCCGATTACATCGTGAAGGCCAAGCTATCCAAGGTATCTGGCGTTGTCGATCCATTAAAGCTGGCGATTGCGATGTACTATCAAGAACAAGGCGGTTTCCTTAACGTGGCAGGAGCAAATACAACCGCAGGGGCGGCATGGAGCAGCTTGGGTCTAAGCACTTTCCCGACGCTTATTGGTGAAACAGCTTCCATCTCCATGACTGCTTGCGCTGCCCCGTGCGACGGCAGCGCCGCTGCTGGTGCTGCTGCGAATAATATTGTGATAGGGCTGACAGGTATCAAGGCGGGCACGATTGATGGTAAGACCATCACCATGATCCCTGGTGCTGTAGCGGGTGGAACTGCCATGACTTGGACCAATACCTGCAGCGGTGGCATGGACGCAATCGCAATTAAATACTTTGGCTGTTAATAATCAGTAGCTGTGCTTTATGCAAACCCCTCTTCGGAGGGGTTTGTTTTTTGCGGGAATGAATATGTCTTGTCACGTAAAGTTGTTTAACTATTTTCGCCAGCGCAATCGTGGCTGGGTGCTCTCGCTGTTCGCGGCGGTGTGCATCGTCTATTTGCCGTTTCTCGGCAGCCCTTTCGTATTCGATGACCTGAATTTTTTCTCCGGCGATGTGCCCGATGTTTACGCGCACTCGCCGTTTCAATTCAACCTGCGCTGGTTGCCTTATGCCAGCCTGGGCTGGACTGCGGCCATATTCAGCGATGTGCTGCCGCATTTCTTCCACCTGGGCAACGTGCTGCTGCACGCGGCCAATGTCATCCTGCTGTTTTTTCTGCTGCGCCGGTTGGCCGGCGCGGCCATTGCCGATAACGAAAATCCCAAGACGCTTGTTTTGGGCGCATGGCTGGGTGCGCTGGTGTTCGCCTGCCATCCGGTAGCGGTTTATGCCGCAGGCTATGTGATCCAGCGCAGCATCCTGATGGCGACGCTGTTTGCGCTGCTGATGCAACTGGCCTATTTGCGCGGCTTGCTGACCGGGCAGAAACGCTGGCTGGCGCTGGCGGTGCTGGCTTATTTTCTGACATGCTTTTCCAAGGAGCACAGCGTGCTGATGCCTGCCGTGCTGGCCGCGATGACTATTTTACTGCGCGGCAGGAGTCGGGTGGCGCATCCTGCGCTGTGGGCAACATGGGGCGCATTCGCCGCTATCGGCCTGTTTGTTGTGCTGCGCGCCAGGGGGGTGTTTGGCACACCCTATGAGGCCATGGCCGCCGCCTTGTTCGAGCAGCAGAGTATCGTCGAGAGCACGCCAATGCTGCATTTGTTGAGCGTGCTGACGCAGGCCGGGTTGTTTTTTAAATACCTGTTGCTGTGGTGTATGCCCAACCCTGCATGGACGTCGGTGGACATGCGCGAGTATTTTGTTTCGTCCCTCGCCGCATGGCAGGGCTGGTTGGGGGCAGCGGGTTTTGTCTTGTATGGCCTCGCTGCTTGCAGGCTGTTGCTGCGTCGGGGCGCTGCAGGGCTGATTGGGTTCGCGCTGCTGTACCCGTGGTTGCAGTTTATAGTGGAATTTTCCAGCATCCGCGTCCAGGAAATTTTCGTGCTGTACCGCAGTTATCTGTGGATGCCCGGCATGATGCTGTTTTTCCCGTTGTTGCTGATCAAGTTACCAGGCCGCAGAACGCTGCTTGTTCTGGGATTCATGGTGCTGCTGCTCGTGCCGCTGTCCTGGAACCGCCTGTGGATGTTCGCCGACAACTATCGCTTGTGGAACGATGCTGCGCAGTTGTTGCACAGCAAGCGGGAACCGGGAGCCGACCGGATTTTCTATAACCGGGGGCAGGCCGAAGGGGCCATGCGCCAATGGGAAGACGCCATTGCAGATTTTCAACGGGTAGTAACACTCAGTCCGCAACTCGCCCCGGTTCACCACACGCTTGGTTTGGCATACATGTATACGGGGCGCTATAAGGATGCCCTCGCTCAATTTGATGCGGCGATTGCTCTCAAGCCGGATGAAGCGCACTTCTATTATGCCAAGGCGATGTCACTGAAGTGGCTGCACGAGAATGATCTGGCAATGCGGCAGATGGAAAAAAGCTGCGAACTGAAGTATATGATGGCTTGCCTGATAATTAAAATGAACCCTAGCAACATGAACCCGGGCAAGAAATAGTAATCAAGTCTTTTTCGCGTGTGGCGCCGCGATTTCCCATAGCTGCCTGAGTTCGCTTTCAATTGTGGAAAGCTGGTAGTAATCGGAGCCAGCTTGTTTCGCCAGTTCCAGTTGTTCAATCGCCGCATGCAAGCTGCCCTGTCAGGCGGGATTGCCATGTAGTTGCTGTTGTACATACCCTTGAAGGGCGTTAACATGTTCGTTATTATGCGCTCGTGACCTACACCATCATCTTTACAGCGAAGCACTGCAAGCAGAGATCATGTCTCTGCCAGATACGTTGCAGGCGCGCTATATCGGATTGACCGCACGGATGATGGTTAATGGCGCGAATCTCGGCAAACCTCATACAGAAGCCTTTGGGGATGGGTTGTTCGAGCTACGGCTGAAGGGGGCGGAAGGCATTGCGCGCGTGTTTTATTGCACGTTGATTGGCCGCCAGATTGTCATGCTACATTGCTTTGTGAAAAAGTCGCAGAAGACCCCGATCAATGAGCGCAGAATTGCCGAAAAACGAATGAATGAGGTAAAGCAATGAAGAGCAAAACCATGACACACGAACAAATGGTTGCCAAGATGTTGAAGAATCCAGCCGTGCGCGCTGAACATGACCGTCTGAACCGTGAGGAATTCGCCATTTTGGACGAGATACTTGCTGCCGTCGTGAAGCTGGGCTAACACAAGCACAGGTAGCCGAACGTATGGGGACAAAAGCTCCAGCTATCGCACGTTTGGAAAGTGCCTTGGCTTCCGGCAAGCACTCGCCTAGCCTGAATACTTTGCGCAAGTATGCCGCCGCATTGGGTAAGCGTGTAGAGGTACATTTGGTTTGATCCGAATATCTTAGAGTCGGCCATCAAATAGTTTGGTAGGCTGGTGGTTAGCAACGCGAACCCCGGCATGCTCGATGTCTCCAAACGCTTGGGCTCGTGCTTCACCGCCAGCCTACGGCATAGCTACCGTTTCAATCTGTTAAATGGCCGATTCTATAATGAGAAACAATTTGTGCAACAGCTACACCATAAGCATCAGATTTGCCCACGCGGAATGCCCCAAGTATCCACCATTTTGGAAAATGGGGATTCAGGGAGATTTTTTTGCGAGTGCCGCCGCGATTTTCCTGAACTGCTTGAGTTCGCTTTCAATCGTAGAGTGTGATTGGTAATGCACAAATTATTTACCCCATTGCGGCATATTTACCGCCACTAACGAATTATTGCTTGCCGAACAGTTTGTACACCAGCGTTGCCATAATTGGCGATATTCCTGTTCTACGGCCCGCGCATAAGCCACCGGGTCACCCATTACCGATGAAGTAAAAATCCCCCGCAGTTGCTGGCGAAGTGCGGCCATGGATTGCAAGTCTTTTGTTTTCCGAATGGCAAGCCCAACATATTCTTTTTGGGTTTCCGCAATCCAGTCGGGCAACCCCATGGTTGTCATAATAGATGCCGACAATTTTCCAGCCACGGTTGGCCAGCGCAAGGTAATTATCGGCACCCCCATCATCAGGCCTTCCAGTGTTGTCACCCCGCCCCCATGCGGAAACGGATCCAGCGCTATATCAATCTGATGGTATGTTCGTACATGCTCACTCCATTGCGTTCCTCCCTGCATGATGATCCGGTCTGCCACCACCCCGGCTTTCGTAAAATGCCCGACAACCCGTTCACGGGTCGATGCGTCATTCAATTCTGGCGTTTTCAGAATCAGTCGGCTCCAGGGAATCGCCAGCAACACTTCAGCCCATGCGCGATAGGTCTTATCAGTCAGCTTCGCCAAGCGGTTAAGGGAGCCGAAGGTAATGACTCCATCCGATAAGGCGGGCAGTTCATTTACATCGGGAAACGGCTCATTAAAAAATGCTCCCACCACACTCGGCAGATACCTGACCTCTTCGGTGAAATATTGCTTGTCTTCTGGCGGCACCATCACCGGATCGGCAAAAAACACGTCCATTGCCCGCATCCCCGTGCCCGTTGCATAGCCCCATGCGGTTATCTGTATCGGTGCTGGCTTGCGCGCAAAGACCAGCAGGCGGTTGCCACTGGTGTGTCCGGATAAATCAACCAGAATATCAATCCGGTCCTCCCGGATCATCTTCGCAACCGCATCATCCGGCAAACTGCCGATGTTCCGCCAAACCGTGACGCTTTGCTGGAACAGGTCGGTGAACCTATCGGCCTTTCCCTTTAAATTGGAGTAGGCAAAAACATCAAATTGTGAGCGATCATACCGGGTCAGCATGCCGCCAAAGACCTTGGCCGCAGAATGCCCCCTGAAGTCAGCGGAAACATAGCCAATCCGCAGGCGACGGGTGGGGGAACGGTCATTGGAATGGATCGGACCCTGCCATAAAGGGGCGGCGTGAGCTTCGTCCCATTTCTTGCGTTCGACGTGCAATTCAGACAAACCCACTGTGTCCGACAAATCCAGAGTAAAGATCAGGTTGTTGTGTGCCTCGGCATAATCGTGCTTGATCTCCAGCGCCCGGCGAAAGTACACTATTGCATCATCTAGTTGTCCAAGTTCTTGCAGGGCAACACCCAAATTTAAATGCGCCTCAGCGTGATCGGATTTGATCTCCAGCGCCCGGTGGTAGCTTGCCATCGCGTCATCGGGTTGCCCAATACGTTGTAAGACATTGCCCAAGTTACTGTGCGCATCGGCGAAATCCGGTTTGATCGCAAGCGCCTTGCGGTAACAGGCTATAGCTTCGTTCTGTTTACCCTGTTCAAAGAACGCATTCCCCAAATTGAAGTGGGCATCAACAAAATCCGGCTTGAGTTCCAATGCTTTTTGATAATAAGCAATGGCCTCACTAAACTTGCCATAACCTTTGGATACGAGTCCAAGATTGCAGTAAACATCGGCTGAATCCGGCTTGATCGCGAGTGCTTTTTGATAGCAGGCAATGGCCTCATTCAGCTTTCCATGGTCTTTAAATAGGCCTCCCAGATTGTTATGCGCCTCGACCAAATCCGGTTGGAGCTCCAGGCCCTTGCAATAGCACATCATGGCTTCATCTGCTTTGCCCTGTTCCTTGAGTATGCTTCCCAGGGTAACGTAAGCCTCGGCGAAATCCGGTTTGATCGCAAGCGCTTTGCGGTAACAATCCATGGCCTCATTCCATGCACCTTGATTTTGGAACACCCGTCCCAAATCATAGTGCGCGTTTGCATAGCCCGGCTGGATTTCAAGCGCGTTGCGGTAGCAGGCTATGGCTTCGTCCAGCTTGCCCTGTTCTTGAAACGCCTTTCCAAGATTTGAATTCACTTCCGCGGAATCCGGCTGAACCATCAGGGCCTTCTGATAACAGGCGACAGCCTTATCGAATTCTTTTTCATGGCAATACAAATTTCCCAGAAAAGAATGGAAATCAGCGAAGCCGGGATTAAGGGCTACCCCTTTTGCAATTACCTGCCTGGCGGTTTCATTTTGCCCAGATTGGAAGAGTGCATAACACAAGTCACGGTAAATAATTTCAGCACCCGGCTTGAGTTCCAGCGCCTTGTTATAATTTTTTATTGCCTCATTCAACTTGCCCTGTTTTTGCAAGGCAATACCCAGGAAGTAATAAGCTTTTGCCATTTCTGGGCCTATCAAAACGGCCTGCCCCAAGTAACGTTCGGCATCTCCGTATAAATCCTGTTGCAAGAACAGCATTCCCAGGCTGCAACAAGCCTCGGCATTGTTTGGATTGATTGAGAGTGCTTGCCGGTAGCACTCCGCAGCATCTTCCAGCTTGCCTTCCGCAAGATGCTTGTCGCCACGATCTTTGCAGGCTGCGCTTTCATCGGCCTGGTTGGCCTGTGCGGCCGGTCCATTTGCCGCAGCAGTCGGGAGGGTTGCGCTTGGCGCCTTCTGAGGGGCGGGGGGAGTTTTTTTGAGCCAATCAAACATGATTAGAGGCAGGTTTTAACCAAGGGTGCCGGTTTTTTCAGGATATATATCCATCATTTGGATGTAAGCCTTCTCCAGATTGCGGGTGAAGCGTTCGCTGTCGAACAGGGATGCATAATGTGCCAAAGAATCGGTCGCCCACCAATCTCTATCATGGGTTTGGGACGCAATGCTGTTTCCTCGCTGATACGCGTTCCAAGACCACAGGCAAGAATAATTGCTTTCATGTTTTATCACCCTTCTCGCACCAGATATTCCACATACTGCGATAAGCATCTTCCACCTTACGCGCAAAGCCCTCTTCATCCCTTAATGGGCTGGCATCCATTTGGCCGCGCAATGCAGAACGTATTCTCGACAAACGCATAACGTCGCTCGCCAGTCCAACGGCCTTGGCAACATAATCGTCTTCGCTCCCGGCTATCCATTCCGGGTGCCCTATCCCCTGCAGGGCGCTGCTGCCCAAGCGTCCTACAGAAGGCCGCCCTGCCAGGGTGATGTACGGCACGCCCATATACAGCGTTTCAAACAGGGTGGTGCCGGAGTTGTGCGGGAAGCAGTCCAGGCCGATGTCGATGCCGCGCAGCACATCCCAAGGAGGGCTGTGAAAGCCAATCTCCAGCCGGTCACGGGTGATGCCGTGTTCCGCAAAATTTGCCGCCATCCGTTCCCGCATCGCAGGGTCTTTGAAGCTGAAGCTGTCGATGACCAGGCGCGAACTTGGCACGGCTTTGAGGGTTTCCGCCCACACCCGTATCGCGCGGTGGTTGACACGCACTGAACGGGTCAGGGTGCCAAAGGTAATATAGCCCCGCTGTTGCGCGGGAAGGCTGTTGACCTCGCCCATGCCAGCAGTGGGGCGGTAGGTGTAGGCAGGGGTAGCGATGCGCCAGGGATGTTCGGCAAATAGTCCCTCGCTGCCCATCGGTGCACTGGCTTCGTCGGTGAGGTAGTAGTCGATTGCGCCAAGCCCGGTGGTGTAGCCATAGCCCAACCAGCTGAGCGAGACGGGGGCGGGTTTGCGGGCGAAGGTTAGCAGGCGGTTGCCCGCAGTATGCCCCGCCAATTCAACCAGAATGTCGATGCCATCACTGCGGATGCGTTCCGCAAGCGCTTCGTCGCCCATGCCTTTGGTGGGGATCCAGTGCTCGACGTAACTCTTGTAACGGGCGGTCAGGTCGTCTTCCTTGGCCAGTTCGGCGTAGGCATACACTTCCACCTGGGTTTTGTCGTGATGCGCCAGTAGCGGCTCCAGGAAAGAGACGCAGGAGTGGCGTCGGAAATCAGGGGAAACATAGCCTATCCGCAGGCGACGCTTCGGATTCTTGTCATTGCTGTGTGCACGCCAGGTTGGGCGCAGCGGGATGCCACTTAGAGCATCGTATTCCTGATACGCGCGATAGATTTCTTCCGCGCTCAGGTCGGGATGGTAGTTCAGGGTGAACAGAATGTTGCTGTGCGCCATGGCGAAATCAGGTTTGATCTCCAGAGCCCGGCGGTAGCTTGCCACCGCGTCATCGAGTTGCCCGAGGTCTTTTAGGGCATTGCCCAGATTGTTGTGCGCATCGGCGAAATCAGGTTTGATCTCAATGGCACGGAGGTAGCTTGTTCGTGCTGAATTGGTTTGCCCACGGTTTTGCAGGACATTGCCAAGATTGTTGTGTACCTCAGCGAAATCCGGTTTGATTTTTAGCGCCCGTCGGAAGATAGATTCAGCCTCGTCTAGTCGGCCCGTATCCTTGAGGACGAGGCCCAGGTTGATATATGTCTCAGCAATATCGGGCTTTATTTGCAGCGCCCGTCGGTAGCTGGCTTCGGCCTCATCTAGCCGACCCATATTCATGAGGGTGACGCCCAGGTTGCTATGAGCATCAGCGAAATCCGGTTTGATCTGTAGCGCGCGCCGGTAGCTGGCCTCGGCCTCATCTAGCCGGCCCAAGTCGTTGAGGGTGAGACCCAGGTTGCTATGTGTTTCAGCAATATCTGGTTTGATCTGCAACGCCCGCCGGTAGCTGGATTCAGCTTCGTCTAACCGGCCCATTTCCCTGAGGGTAATGCCCAGGGTGATATGCGCTTCAGCAAAATTCGGCTTGATCTGTAGCGCCCGCCGGTAGCTGGCCTCGGCCTCTTCTGGTCGGATCCGATTATTGAGGACGATGCCAAGATTGTAATGCGCATCGGCATAATCCGGTTTGAGTTCCACTGCTTTTTGATAATAAGCAATGGCCTCACTAAACTTGCCATAACCTTTGGATACGAGTCCAAGATTGCAGTAAACATCGGCTGAATCCGGCTTGATCGCGAGAGTTTTTTGATAGCAGGCAATGGCTTCATCCGGCCTTCCCTGTTCTATGAATACGCCCCCCATATTGTTAAGCGCCTCAACCAAATCCGGTTTGATCGCAAGCGCTTTGCGGTAACAATCCATGGCCTCATTCCATGCACCTTGATTTTGGAACACCCGTCCCAAATCATAGTGCGCGTTTGCATAGCCCGGCTGGATTTCAAGCGCGT
>Ga0315281_10015587_pt1 | contig 10184 bp, 11 predicted proteins | sample YL17G07_0_MG_FD_204540 | JGI IMG/M metagenome (GOLD analysis project Ga0315281, IMG submission 204540) | Sediment microbial communities from Yellowstone Lake, YNP, Wyoming, USA - YL17G07_0 | ecosystem: Environmental > Aquatic > Freshwater > Lake > Sediment | place: USA: Wyoming | collected...
AGGCGCAAAGATCGCCAAGAGTTGAAGTGCTCGGCGCCCTCTGCCCTCTGTTATCCGTCCTCCATTCTTTGCGCCCTTGGCGTCTTGGCGAGAGCAGGTTTTGGTTGCGGCCGAAGGCCGCGCTGGGATCTTTGTGGTTTACAGATGACAAGCGGGAAGCCGGAAGTGCCGGTGGCGATAAGGCGGATGAAGAGGCCCGCCATGGTACGTTTTTGGTGGGGTCCGCCGGGATAGACTGATTTTGGACTTGCGCACGCGAAATTCACGGTTGACGCCGTGCGGCCGGGAGCTTATAATGGATAATGAACGTACAGGGATTGTGGCGAGCAGCCCTGACGAAAGTTCACAGCAGCTCTCCGAGAGGACTGCGCCGCCCGTTCTGAGGTGTAGAATGTCTAAAGTAATGACGAATACTGCATACCGCAAGTCGCGAGGCACGGACAAGCCGTTCAGCGGCTCCGAGGAGCGGGCCAAGGCGATCTGGAACGAGTTGATTCGAAAGGAAAAGTGGAAGTCCACAAAAGCCGCTCCCACGGCGGCGCCCGCATCCCAAGGGTGAGGGGATTACGGTGCGGTCAGAAAAGCGTTGACGCGGGGGGTGGGGGCGGGTTTGATGGTCGGCCATGATCGAGCCGAACCAGCAACAAATCGATGAGCGGTACATGCGCCTGGCGATCGATGCGGCGCTCGTGGCCGAGGAGAACGGGGATGTGCCCATCGGGGCCGTCATCGTCCACGGCCAGCGCGTCATCGGCAAGGCCTACAACCAGCGGGAGCAGCTCCAGGACCCGACCGCCCACGCCGAGATCATCGCCCTGACGCAGGCGGCCGCGTTCGTGCAGAGCTGGCGGCTGCACGGCTGCACGATCTACGTGACGCTGGAGCCGTGCCCGATGTGTGCCGGAGCGCTGGTGCTGGCCCGGCTCGACCGGCTGGTCTACGGCTGTAGCGACCCGAAGACCGGCGCCTGCGGCAGTCTGTACGACATCGTCCGCGACGGCCGGCTCAACCACCGCCTCGAAGTCACCGCCGGCGTCCTCGCCGCCGACTGCACCCGCCTGCTCCAGGACTTCTTCCAATCCCGCCGCCGCACCGGCGGTCCCGACGCCACCGACTGACACCGAGTGGACTCGCGCCGAGCCCCTGCCCACCGCTCGTACACGATCTGCAGCCAGTTCCGCGTTGCCGGAGTTCGAGGCTTTTGTTAAACTCATGCTATGAAGCCTACCGTCTACATTGAAACATCCGTAATAAGCTACCTGACCGCCCAAGTCAGTCGTGATTTGGTTGTGGCCGCCCACCAGCAACTGACGGTGGAATGGTGGGAACAGGCCCTTCCGCGGCTTGAGCCGTTTGTATCGGCGGCGGGCGAACGCGGGGCGCGGTATTGCCTCGCCGATCATTTGCACTCCCGAAGAGCTGATGGAGATTTGAGATGTCCAAGGACCCGATTGTACAGCAGGTACGGGCCGTGCGCAAGAAGATAGAACGGCAGTATCCGGACGCCGAGTCGTTCTACAAGCACCTTGAGCAGCAGCAGAAAGCCTACCGCGATCGCCTCACGCGCCGCAAGCCGAAGCAGGCGCGGCGTGCCCGAGCGTCTTAAGCCGTGTCCAAGGGGCCCGAAGCATACTCTGGCCGCAGGCTGGCAACCCGCAATGCGAAATCCGCAATCCCCAATCGGAACGCCGCCGCCTCAAAGTCGCTCCGGCTCAGGGCTGACGGTCGGGGGGCGGGGGCCACTCGTCGGGGAAGTTGACGCGGGCGAAGGGGCCGTTGAGCTCGACGGCCTTGCGGTCGTAGGCGCGGGCGGCTTCGACCTCGTCGTCGAAGGTGCCGAGGTTGTAGCGCCGGCCGTTGTGACAGATTTTCGCGTGCCACTTGTCGCGGTGCTTCTCCTTCCAGACGCCCTTGTAGGCGGAGCTGGCGCGGGTGGATTTCGAGAGGTTGTGCATGTTCTGCTGGCGGGTGCAGTTGCGCATGTTGCAGCGGCGGTTGTTCAGGCCGTTGCTGTCGTGTTTGCCGCCATGGTGCTCTTTCCAGAGATGCTTCGTTACCTGTGCTTCGTGCGGGCCAGGCTCTCCTCCAGCGCACGGACCAGGTCCTGCTCCTCCGGCTGCCCGACCGGCGGTTCCTCCGCCTCTTCGGAGACGGGCGCGGCGACCGTTCCCTGTTGTCTCGCCTTCTCCTGGAGGAAGCCGAGGACCCGCTCGCGATGCTCATCGATGTAGTGGGCCGGGTTGTACTCGCCCCGGAGCCGTTGCATGACGGCGGTGATCGCGCCGACCTTGGCCGGTTCGGGCTTTGCCTCCTTCGGCCGGATCGCTTCACGGTCCGCGATCTGCTCCCGGTAGTGCAGCAGCATCAGAGTCAGGACGTCGCCCTGCGCCCAGAGGGCGATCAGGTGCTCGCGGTCGTGGAGCACGAATTTCGCCAGACCGGCCTTGCGGGTCGCCTGCGTCACCTCGGTCAGGAGCCGATAGGCCCGCTCGCCGCCCTCGCGCGGCACGAGATAATAGGGCCGATCGAAGTACACCGGGGCGATGGCCCCGAAATCGACGAATGAATCGATCTGGATCGTCTGGCTGCGTCGGGGCTCCAGGGCTTCGTACTCCTCGTCCGTCACGACCGCGTACTTGTTGGGCCCGACCTCATAGCCGTTCACCACGTGCTCGCGCGGCACAAAGGTGGGGTCCGCGGGGCAGAACATCTGGCGCCGCAACGGCACATGGTCTTTCCGGTGCAGCAGACGAAAGACGATCCCTTTCTCCCGGGCCGCCGGCACCATCTCCACCGGCGTCGAGACCAGAACGAAGTTCAACGCACCGGACCACACACTCTCGTCGGGCATTAGGGCTCCTTCAGCAGAACATTGCTGGCAGGCTTGTCGATCCGCAGCCCCTTGTACGCGGCCTGCTGAATCTGTCTGCCTTCCGGCCAGCGCCGGTATTCGACCTGGGCCACGTACCGGGGCATGACGAACACGACGTCTTGTCTCTCGATCTCTTCCTCAAACACGTTGTAGGGCACGCGGATGGGCTCCAGCCGGCTCAGCAGGATCTCGTGGTCGGGCCCGGAGAATCCCGTCCCCGCGCCGCCGGCGAAGCGCAGGCGCATGTCGGCGTCGTACGCGCCCAATTGGAGCGAGCCGATCTTGTCCCGGCCGTCCTTGCCGTATTTGAAGCCGCCGATGATGAACTCGCGTGCCTTGACGGTCTTGACCTTGCGCCAGTCGCCGCTGCGCCGGCCGGACAGATAGGGACTGGCCAGCCTCTTGCACATGATTCCTTCCAGGCCGTGCTCCCGGGCCACGTTCAGGATGTCTTCGCCCTCGCCCCGGTAGCTCGGCGGCACGCGGCAGAAGGCGTGTCGAATAGCCAGTCGGTCCAGCAGGTTCCGTCTTTCCTCGTACGGCCGGTCGAGCAGGGGGACGCCGTTGAGGTGCAGCAGGTCGAAGATGTAGTAGCGGATGGGAACGTGCAACCTGGCGCGCAGCGAACTGGGCTTCTCGATGTGCATCCGCGGCTGGAGCCGGGAGAAGCTCGGCCGACCCTGCTCGTCCAAGGCGACGATCTCGCCGTCAAGGGCCGCATTCCATCCGAGCGCGGACCCGAGATCGCGCAGCTCCGGATAGCGGAAGGTCATGTCCAGGCGGTTGCGGCTTTCGATCCGGACCTGCCGCCCGTCCCAGTAGGTGATCGCCCGCACCCCGTCCCACTTGAACTCGAACCCCCACCCCTGCGAGGACTCGGGCAACGGCCCGGTCTTGCCCAGCATCGGCTCGATGGCCTCCGGCGTCGTGGCAGTCTTCTGTCGGCATTCCGGGCACAAGTCGCCCGGCGGCTCGTTCATGCAGACCGGACAGGCCAGGGCATCACACATCCAGCAGCGCCGGCCCTCCTCATATCGGAACTGCTGCCCGCAGTGCTCGCACTGCATCTCGCCTTTGGCTGTTTCCACCATCTGCGCCATCTCGTCGCTCATGTCTCAAAACTGCACCCAGGCGTCATGTAAATCCGCATGGTGCTACACGCCGTGTCGAGTCGCTCAGCCGCGTGGCGCCGCGTGGGAAGAGAAAACGGTGTTGGAACGCGGCCTGGCACAAGTCGGGTGCCATGCTTACGCTTGCGTAAGCATGTCTTCACCATTCCATCCGGCATGTCTACGCGAGCGTAGACATGGCACCCAACCAGGTAGTTTCTCAGGAGCGGAGCGAAATCGAGTACGTCCGGCTGCGCATATTGCGTGTTTCTCATTCGCGGGCCACGAGGAGACGCACGACTCTGCGTCTCTACAAGTCCGGCCCGTCTCCCGTGATCCTGCGGCTGCAGTGACAGAAGCGCCATTTCCGTCTCCTATTTCCTCAGGGCGTCCAGGCTTCTCTCCAGGACGCCGACCAGGTCTTCCTCTTTCGTCGGCGCGGGCTTCTTGGGCCGGGGCAGTTTGACCTCTTTGCCCCGGGCCTTCTGCTCGATCAGGTTGCGAAGCTTGACCTCGTGCTCGTCGTGATACTGCTCGGGCCGGAACGGCTCTTCGAGCTCTCGGACGAGATTCGTGGCGATGGCGCTCTCTCTCTGGGAAGGCTCGACCCGCTTCACCTCGAGCGAATCCGCCGGCACGATCTCGTCCGCGTACCGGTGCGTCGTCAGACAGAGCAGTCCATCCTGCCACCCCCGGAGGACGCCCACGTACGCTCTGTTCCTCATCACCCAGCGGCACATGCCGGCCAGCTCCGTCTGGTTCAGACTTTCCGCCAGGTTCACGTACATTTGCTCATCGTCGTCCGGCCCGAGGAAGTACGTCCGGTCCAGGTAGCGCGGGTCCACCTGCGTTGCGTCTACGAACTCCACCACCTCAATCTCCCTGGATGATTGGGGCTCCAGGACCTGCAGCTCCGCCGGATCGACCACCACGTACTCATTTTCGTTGATCTCGTATCCCTTGACGGTCTCCTCGTGGTCCACGACCACGTCTTCCGCCGGACAGACCATCCTCTGCTCCAGCCGATGCCGGTCCGCGTCGTGGAGAAGATGCGCGTGAAGCCGAATATCCATCACGGCCGGATAGAGTTTCACCGGCACATCCACCGGCCCGAACCGAATCGACGCTTTCCACATCGCACGCGTCACCGTCCATCTCCTGTCATACGGCTCGGGACGACCAGTCGTCACCGCCTGGGAATCTTCCTGACCCGTGGTACGCCTTCTTGCTTTCCATCATCTTTGTTGTCTCTGCCTTCATTGTTGGCGCCCGGTCACGGCAGGCAATAAGCATTCTCCTGCGATTGTCGGAGCGCCTGGCTTATAGTCGCCTGAGCCGGCGTCCTGTCCCGGCGACCGCCAGCCGGTGACGGACGGGGAGGTGCCCATGGGTGTACGGGTGAGGCATACGGATCGGCGGCGGTGGGGTTGACTTGGGGGCGGGGGGGTGCTACGGTAGAGCCGCTGATGCAACCTGTTACCTGACAGAAAGGAGTAGTGGCCGATGACTCGAGGTGTGACCCGTCGTACGTTTCTCCGGAATGTGGCATGGACCGGCTCCGGCCTGGTCATTTTGTCCCACGCGCGGTCGGTGCGTGGCACGTCCGCCAACAGCAAGCTCCATATCGCCGGGATCGGCGTCGCCGGACGCGGGGGCGAAGACATCGACGGCGTGGCGAGCGAGAATCTCGTCGCGCTGTGCGATGTCGATGACCGGCACGCGGCGAAGACCTTCGAGAAATTTCCGGCGGCCAAGCGGTACAAGGACTTCCGCAAGATGCTCGACGAGATCCACAACCAGATCGATGCCGTGGTCGTCGGCACGCCCGATCATACGCACGCCCCGGCGGGCGTGATGGCCATGAAGCTCGGCAAGCACTGCTACTGCGAGAAGCCGCTGACGTACAGCGTCTATGAGGCCCGCGTCATGGCCGAGGTCGCGCGCGAGAAGAAGCTCGTTACGCAGATGGGGACGCAGATTCACGCCGGCACCAATTACCGCCGGGTCGTGGAGCTGGTGCAGACGGGAGCCATCGGGACCGTGGACGAGGTTCACGTGTGGATGGCGGCGGACTTTAAAGGGCCGCCCCAGCCGACGGATATGAAGCAGCCCGATGCCCCGACGGACCGGCCGCCGGTGCCCGAGGGGCTCGACTGGGACCTGTGGCTGGGTCCGGCCGCCTACCGACCGTACAGCCCCTCCTATGCGCCGTTCCAGTGGCGCTACTGGTGGAACTTCGCAAATGGCTGGCTGGGCGATTTCTTCTGCCACTATTGTGATCTGGCATTCTGGGCGCTCAAGCTGCGGCACCCGACCAGCGTCGAGGCGGAAGGGCCGGTCCATCCGGAGAGCACGGCCAAGTGGACGATTGCCCGACAGGAATATCCGGCTCGTGGCGAGTTGCCGGCGGTGAAGCTGACCTGGTACCACGGCGGCGGCTATCCCGCCTTCGCGAAAGAGCGCAACATTCCGCTCTGGGGTAGTGCGGTCCTGTTCCTCGGGTCGAAGGGGATGCTGATAGCCGACTATAACCAGCACAAATTGCTGCCGGAGGAGGAGTTCAAAGACTTCCAGCCGCCTGAGCCCTTTATCCCCGATTCCATCGGCCATCATCAGGAATGGATCCAGGCCTGCAAGACCGGCGGACCGACCACGTGCAATTTCGACTACTCCGGCGCCCTGACCGAGGCGGCCCTGCTGTGCAACGTCGCGCTGCGCACGCGGAAAAAGCTCACGTGGGACGCCCAGAATCTCAAAGCCGTCGGCTGCCCGGAAGCGGACGCCTTCCTCCGCCGCGAGTACCGCCAAGGCTGGACCCTCTGAGACGTGCAGGCCGGGGCGCCCGTAAAAGGGCCGCTCGCGCGGTTGAGGGGAGCTATGAGCGACGTCACGCGCATCCTGAATGCGATCGAACGGGGGGATGAGCGGGCGGTGGACCAACTATTTCCGGCGGTCTACGAGGAGTTGCGTCAATTGGCCAGGTGGAAGCTCGCGAGGGAGAAGCCCGGCCGGACACTTCAGGCCACCGCTTTAGTCCACGAAGCTTATCTGCGTCTGCTCGGGGCCGAGACCCAGAATTGGAAGAGTCGAACCCATTTCTTTGCCGCCGCCGCCGAGGCCATGCGCCGCATTCTTGTCGATGATGCACGACGCCGGCATTGCCAGAAGCGCGAGGGTGGCCGCCGCCGGGTGGACCTCGAGGATGACGCCTTGGCCGTGGAGGGACCTTCCGAGGATATCCTGGCCCTGGACGAGGCGTTGACCTCGCTCACCCGGACCGATCCGGTCAAAGCGGACCTGGTCAAGCTGCGCTACTTTGCAGGCCTGACCCTGGAGCAGGCGGCGGATGCCCTGAGCCTGTCTCCAACCACCGCCAAGAGACACTGGCGGTTTGCGCGGGCCTGGCTGTACGACCACCTCGGCGGGGCGCGGTAATCCGTCACGCTCTCGCCGGGCGGTCGGCGCATTGACACTTCGGGAAAATCGCGAGATTCCGGGAAAACTGTGGCCCGGCCCGCCCTCGGATTTCGCCATATTGGATGGAGGGACATGGAAGAGCAAAACAATAGGAGCCGATACAATGGACGTCGAGCGAATCTTCCACGAGGCCGTCGAGATCGTTGATCCCGAGAAGCAGGCCGCTTACCTGGATCGAGCCTGCGGGGCCGATGACCAGCTCCGGTCCCAGGTGGAGGCGCTGCTCAAGGCCGATGCGCGGGCGGGCGATTTTCTGGAATCGCCGCCGGCGGGCGCCGGTGCGACCCTGAGCAATCCCGCCCCAATCGACGGTGCCGGCACGACCATCGGCCGGTATGAGCTGCTGGAGCTGATTGGCGAGGGCGGCATGGGATTGGTCTACCTGGCCGAACAGAAGGAGCCCGTCAAGCGTCGGGTGGCTCTCAAGATCATCAAGCCCGGCATGGACTCCCGGCAGGTCGTCGCCCGCTTCGAGGCGGAAAGACAGGCCCTGGCCCTGCTCGACCACCCGAACATCGCCCACGTCTTCGACGCCGGCTGCACCGAGACCGGCCGGCCTTACTTCGTGATGGAATACGTCAAGGGCATGTCGATCACCCGCTATTGCGACGACAACAAGCTCACGATCGAGCATCGGCTGCGCCTGTTCGAGCAGGTCTGTGAGGCCGTTCATCACGCCCATCAGAAGGGCATCATTCACCGGGATTTGAAGCCGTCGAACATCCTGGTCTCCGTCCACGGCGACAGAGTGGTTCCCAAGATCATCGATTTCGGCATTGCCAAAGCGATCACCCAGCCCCTGACGGACAAGACCTTCGTCACTTTCCAGGGCCAACTCCTGGGCACGCCGGACTATATGAGTCCCGAACAGGTGGACTTGGCCGCCCAGGACATCGACACCCGCTCGGACATCTACTCGCTCGGCGTGGTCCTGTATGAGCTGCTGGCCGGCGTGCTACCCTTTGAAGAGGAGTCCTTCGCCCGTGGCGGCCTCGCCGAAATCCAGCAGACGATCCGGGAGATGGAGCCCGCCTCGCCAAGCATCCGCCTGACGAGCCTGGGCGAGCAAGCCAAGACCATCGCCGCCAGCCGGGGCACGCAGGTCGTGCCGCTGGCCCGCCGTCTGCACCGCGAGCTTGAATGGATCCCCCTGAAGGCCATGCGCAAGGACCGATGCCGCCGGTACAAGTCAGCGTCGGACATGGCCGACGACATCCGGAACTATCTGGATGGCAATCCCCTGATTGCCGGCCCGGAGACCGCCGTCTACCGGGTGCAGAAGTTCGTGCACAAACACGCCGGGTCTGTGGCTACAGTCGCTTTAGTGGCCGCCGCTATCGTGCTGGGACTGATCGTCAGCACCGCAATGTACTTCCGGGCCGGATCGATGCGTGCGCAGGCAGAGCAAGCGAGAGAACAGGAGGCTTCGGCCCGCATGGAGGCAGACGTCGCCCGCGAAAAGGAGGCGGCTGCTCGTGACCGAGCCGAGCAGGCGGAGGAGGTGACCAAACAGAAGGCCGAAGAGCTCCGCCGTTCTCATTATGTTAATGACATTCAACTGGCTGATTTCAAATACAACGAGCGCAATATAAGCCGTGTACGTGAGCTATTGAACGCCTGCCCTAACGACCTACGCGGCTGGGAATGGAATCGCCTCAATTATATATCAGACCAGTCTCTGATGACTTTACGTGGACATAGGGGTTGGGTGGATTGTGCTGCAATAAGTCCAGATGGCAAGCGAATCGCCTCAGGAGGACAAACGGACCATACGATCAAGGTCTGGGATGGAGCAACAGGCAAAGAGTTGAGCACTATCCCAGAAGCGCATGAGGATATTGTTCGCTGCGTTTCGTTTAGCCCGGATGGGAAGCGTCTCGTATCCGGCAGCAACGACAAAACAATCAAAGTCTGGGATGTGCAAAGCGGAAGTCAGGTAATGACTCTGCGTGGGCACCCAGGAGCAGTCTATGATGCTCGGTTCAGCCCAGATGGCAAGCGGATCCTCTCTGCTGGAGCCGGGTACGGAACCATGAAAGTCTGGGATGCAGAAACTGGTGAGGCGATTAAGACCCTTACCGGACACACAAATGAGATCTGGTCATTGGCATTCAGCCCGGATGGCAAGAAGATCGTATCGGGCAGCAGGGACAAAACAATCAAGGTCTGGGATGTTGAAACCGGGGCCGAAGTAATGACAATCCGTGGGCATCAAGAACCAGTAGATGCCATTGGATTCAGCCCCGATGGCAAGCGCATTATCTCGGGCAGTCAGGATAAGACAATCAAAGTCTGGGATGTGCTCAGTGGTGCCGAATTGATGACTCTACGGGGGCATGACGGCGCAATTTCCTCAATTGCGTTCAGCCCGGATAACAAATACATCTGTTCAGGAAGTATGGACGAGACAATAAGGGTCTGGGACGCTGCAACGGGCGAGAATGTGCAGACCCTCCGCGGACATGAGGGCTGGGTCCTATCAGTAGCATTCAGCCCGGATGGCAAACAAATAGTGTCATCAGGCAGTGGGGACGGCACGATCAAGATCTGGGAGGTAACCATCGACCGTGAGTTGACCAAGCTCCACAGGCATCGTAGTCTAAGTAGGTGACCAAAAGTTTTCACAGGAATGGTTGTCTTCGCGTGTACAATAGGATTCATGCGAAAAGCGAAGAGTCCCTCAGAACGTGGTTTCGACCGGTATGATGAACGTCGTTTTATCTGTG
>Ga0315281_10015588_pt1 | contig 10184 bp, 7 predicted proteins | sample YL17G07_0_MG_FD_204540 | JGI IMG/M metagenome (GOLD analysis project Ga0315281, IMG submission 204540) | Sediment microbial communities from Yellowstone Lake, YNP, Wyoming, USA - YL17G07_0 | ecosystem: Environmental > Aquatic > Freshwater > Lake > Sediment | place: USA: Wyoming | collected...
GAGAAAAACAATATTATAAAGAAAGGCGCTAAGATGAATAAAAAAATACCTAAATTCAAATCAGAAGAAGAAGAAGCAAGATTCTGGAGTGAAAATTCTCCGCTTGATTATCCAGATGAGTTTACCGAAGAAGAAAAACCGTTTAAATTCGACATTAATCTTCTTAGGAAAGCTGCCCAGAAACTAAAAGAAAGAAAAACCTCCCTGACTTTTAGAATGGAAGAAAGCCAGATTCTTCTGGCAAAAATTATTGCAAGAAGAAGGGGCGATCATTATCAAACTTTAATGAGGAGATGGATTCGAGAAAGAATTTTAAGAGAACTTAGAGAAAATCCAGAAGTCGAAAAAGAAATCCGTACGCAGCATGAACATCTTTTGCATAAACTAGGGGACGCTTCGGGGTTTTGAAATTTTTAAGTTAGATTTACCCTCCTTTTACGTCTATTAATAGCAGAAGGAGGGATTTTTTATGCCAAGATCAAGGAGGTTTATACCGGTTGATTCTGCATTGCATATAATGTGCAGAGGTAACAACAGGCAAAACGTTTTTAACAATGACAGCGATAAACTATATTACTGGCGCCTGCTGAATGAATTAAAAGACGAGAATAAAATAAATATCTTTCATTATTGCATCATGGATAATCATGTTCATTTGATTGTTTGGGTTTCATGTGTAAGTAAGCTGTCAAAATTTATGAAGCAACTTAGCTTGTCATATTTTAACTATTACAAAAAGCTCTATGGCTATTGGGGCCATATCTGGCAAGGTAGATATAAGAGCAATGTTATTGAAGCTGACAGCTATCTATTGCATTGCGGCAAATATATTGAGCTTAATCCTGTGCGTGCAGGTATTGTAAATTTACCTCATGAATATGTTTTTAGCAGCTACAAGCACTATTCGTTTGGGCATTCAGATGCTTTGATTAGCGATAGCCCTGCTTTTCTTGGTTTAGCGGATGATTCTTTAAAAAGACAAAAACAATACATTGAGTTCGTAATAGACAATGATATAATTAATAAAGATAGGCTTGTCAGAGAAGCTTTTATTGGAAGTAAAGATTTTGTAAAGAAATTGCGACAATATTATGACATAAAAGAAACAAATTCAAAGGGTGGGAGACCAAAAAAGGCAAAAACCTAGAAGCGTCCCCTAGTTTTAGAAGCGTCCCCTAGTTTTACATAAATACAAAATTTTAGGAGCAGATAAATAAATAAAGGGGACGTTTCTATTTATGCCTACCCTCAATCCCAACTCCCTCAAAATCGGCTATGTAATACTGGTTGCAACGCGTAAGCCCGCGATACAGGCGTTGCAATGCAAAGCCGGCTATGGCCGACAGTTCCAAATGGACTCACGTTGCCGGTAGCCTCGGTGGGTATGATGCGGTAGAAGCCAACATTCCGCGTTCACGGGTTATAAACCTACAAAAAGAATATGTTGCTAAAGGCTATGAAATAAAAGTAATGAGGCGTAGGAATCAAGAGCCCAGCAAGCGGTATAAAATTGCTCTTTGGTGGGCTACTATGAATAATTTACCTTACGATGTTTACAATCCCTATCTTTTTGGTTGCTAAAATCTATGATTTCTGATATAATATTTTTTTCCGAAGTCAAAAAGGAGTCTATATGATTGAACGCTATACCCTTCCCAAAATGGCCAGTATCTGGCAGGATGAGTTTAAGTTCAGGGCTATGCTGGATATAGAGCTCCTCACCTTAGAGGCCCTGGTAAGACAAAAGAAAGTCCCCGCCGCAGCCCTGCAAAGAATTAAAAAAAGAGCAAAATTTAACCCCCAGAAGATTAAAGAAATAGAAGCGAAAACACAACATGATGTGGTGGCGTTTGTGACTAATGTAGCACAATATATAGGTTCAGACGCCCAATATTTACACTTAGGCCTGACTTCTTCTGATATTTTGGATACTACCCTGGGAGTACAGTTAAAGGCAGCCTCGGATATATTGATTGACGATTTAAATAGATTGCTCAACCTTCTTTCTAAAAAGGCCAAAAGATATAAAGATATGGTTTGTATCGGACGTACCCACGGCGTGCATGCAGAACCGACTACCTTTGGTTTGAAACTTGCGCTCTGGTACGATGAGACCAGGCGTAATTTAGAGCGTCTATTACAGGCAAAAGAGGCAGTATCTTTAGGAAAAATTTCCGGGGCAGTGGGAACTTATGCTAATGTAGAACCAGAGGTTGAGGTTTATGTTTGTAAGCAGCTTGGCCTTAAGCCGGCTAAGATTTCTACGCAGATTATACAACGAGATGTATATGCCCAATATATGGCTACATTAGCTATTATCGGCTCAAGCTTAGAAAAGTTTGCTACTGAAATCAGGCATCTGCAGAGGACTGAAGTTTTGGAGGCAGAAGAGCCTTTTGCTAAAGGCCAAAAGGGCTCCTCAGCAATGCCGCATAAACGCAATCCGGTGATTTGTGAAAGAATATGTGGTTTGGCTCGGCTTTTACGAGGAAATGCTCATGCCGCTATGGAGAATGTTACCCTATGGCATGAGCGCGATATTAGCCATTCTTCAGTAGAGCGCGTGATTATGCCAGATTCGAGCCTGGCTTTAGATTATATGCTCAATAAATTTATCGAGGTTATTGACGGCTTAAATGTCTATCCAGAAAATATGTTTGTTAACTTAGTGAAAACCAAAGGCATGATATTTTCTCAAAGAGTACTTTTGAAATTAATGGATAAAGGGCTTACGCGCCAGAAGGCCTATGACTTGGTGCAGAGATGCGCCATGGAGGCCTGGAAGGGGGGCGCGAATTTTAAGGATAACTTATTAAAGGATAAAGAATTCTCCCGCTATATTAGCGCAAAAGAACTGGATAAAATCTTTAATTTAGATTATTATCTGCGTAACGTCAATAAAATTTTCCGGAAAGTCGGATTATAAAATTTTACCCGCCTTGAAACCTCTAAGTAAGTACTGCAATGGCGCATAGTTATGACGAATCTGCAATGGCGCAGAGACCTGTTTACCTTGTTAAAGAAAGGAGACGCAGTATGTCTAGTGAATCGATGACGATTACAAAGGAAATAATAGAAAAACAGGGTTTATCTATGGATGAATATGAGATGATAAAAAAGCGCTTAGGGCGAGTTCCTAATTATACAGAATTAGGGATGTTCTCGGCGATGTGGAGTGAGCATTGCTCATATAAGAATTCAAAACCGGTCCTAAAACTTTTCCCCACCAAAGGTAAACAGGTTATTCAAGGGCCCGGAGAAAATGCCGGCGTGGTAGATATCGGAGATGGAATGGGCGTGGTCTTTAAGGTGGAGTCGCATAATCATCCGTCGGCAGTAGAACCCTATGCCGCCTCAGCCACGGGTGGCGGTGGCTGTATTAGAGACATTTTTACTATGGGCGCCAAACCCATCGGCCTTTTAGATTCTCTGAGGTTAGGCAGATTAGAAGATGCGCACGTGAGATTTTTGTTTAAGAATATTGTGAAGGGTTTTACGGATTACACCAATATTGCCGGTCTTGCGGTCTTAGGCGGTGAAATATATTTTGATGATTCTTATGCCGGAAATCCCTTAGTGAATGCCATGACCGTCGGGATTGTGAAAAACAAGGCAATCGTTAAAGCCAGGGCTTCTGGTGTGGATAATTTAGTGCTTATTGTGGGTGGAGCTACCGGCAGGGACGGAGTCGAAGGCGCGGCCTTTGCTTCTTCGGGTTTAGATGAAGAGGCAACCAAGAAGAGTTCTGCCGTGGCTATCGGAGATCCGCGGATGGGCCGGATTTTAAGAGAGTCATGCTTAGAGTTGATGCACAAAGGGTTGGTTATCGGTATGCAAGATATGGGCGCAGCGGGTTTGACTTGTTCTACCTGTGAAACTTCATATAAGGCAAATACAGGAATGGAAATAGATATTGCCTTAGTGCCGCGTAAAGAAGAAGGAATGAGTCCTTATGAGGTAATGCTTTCTGAGTCTCAGGAGAGGATGTTAGTGATTGTGGACAAAAATAAATTAGAAGAAGTAAAAAAAGTTTTTGCCAAATGGTCGGTGCCAGTGGATGTCATTGGCCGGGTTACTGATGATGGCCTGGTGCGGGTTAAAGAAAATGGCGAGGTGGTGGCCGAAGTTGCGGCTGCGGCATTAGTGGAGGCGCCTGTTTATCACCGTAAGGCTACTCGGCCAAAATATTTAGCTCTAGCGAATCAGCTAAATCTATCCAGTATAAAAGAATCCAAAGATTATAACCGCACCTTGGTGAAGCTATTAAGTAATCCCACCATTGCCAGTAAGGCCTGGGTTTTTAAACATGGTGACCCTGGTGTGGCCAAGAATGTTTTGTTAGGCCCAGGTTCTGATGCCGGAGTAGCTGCTGTTCCAGGAACAAAGAAGGCCATTGCCGTGACTACGGATTGTAATTCTACTTATTGCTATTTAGATCCCTTCAAAGGCGGAGCGATTGCCGTGGCTGAGGCAGCACGGAATATCGTTTGTAGCGGAGCTAAACCTTTGGCGATTACCGACGGGATAAACTTTGGTAATCCCAAGAACCCTGAAGTCTTCTGGCAGTTTAAACAGGCAGCCCTAGGAATTTCCCAAGCCTGCCGTGCCCTCAATACTCCTGTGGTAAGCGGCAATGTGAGCTTTAATAATGAAAACCCCAAAGGTTCAGTTGACCCAACCCCGATTGTAGGAATGGTGGGTTTGATTAAAGATAAGGCAAAAATAGCCACCCAGTATTTTAAAAACACCGGCGATGTTATTTTGCTTCTGGGTAAAAATAAAGAGGAACTAGGGGGCAGTGAATATTTAAAAATCATCCATGGTTTGAAAAAAGGCAAATGCCCTCACCTTGATTTGCGGTTAGAAAAAAGCGTGCAAAAGACTACTTTAGAAGCCATTGAAAAGGGATTAGTTGAATCTAGCCATGATTGCTCCGAAGGCGGTTTAGCTGTGGCCTTGGCTGAATGTTGTATCAGCGGCCCAAAGAAAAAATTAGCGGCAAAAATTAATTTAGTTTCTGGCAAAATCAGAAAAGACGCGCTTTTGTTTGGTGAGAGCCAATCGCGGATTATCTTAAGCGCAAAGCCGAAGAGCGTTAAAAAATTGCTCCAAATAGCCAAGAAAAATAAGGCACCTATTTCTATAATTGGCGAAGTCAAAGGTAATAGACTTGAGATTAACGGCCTAATTAGTCTCTCGGTGGATGAGTTAGCCAGGGCCTGGTCTGGTGCCTTAGAGAGTTGCCTTAAAGAATAATTAATACTTAAGCCGCCCCACTAATGACGCTGGGGCGGATTAAGAGAAAGGATGCGATGCTCGAGAAGAAAAACGCCCATAATGGATTTCTCGCCGACCCTTGGCGGGTATTCCGTATTATGTCAGAATTTGTCGAGGGATTTGATGAGCTTTCCAAAGTAGGTAAGGCAGTTTCTATATTTGGTTCCAGCCGCGTTAACCCCAACAATAAATATTATAAATTAGCCGAAGAGATTGCTTATCTTTTAGCCAAGGAAGGTTACGCGATTATTACGGGCAGCGGCCCGGCGATAATGGAGGCAGCCAATAAAGGCGCCCGGCGAGCGGGTGGCCACTCCATTGGTTTAAACATCCAGATACCTAATGAGCAGAAGCCTAATAAATACGTGGATACCCTTTTGGACTTTCGTTACTTCTTTGTCAGAAAGGTGATGTTTGTAAAATACGCCAAGGCCTTTGTAATTATGCCCGGCGGTTACGGCACCTTGGATGAGTTTACTGAAGCCATCAACCTTATCCAGACTGGGAGGATATCTAAATTTCCCGTAGTCATATTTGGTAGTGAATATTGGAAAGGTATGCTGGATTGGCTCAAAGATACAGTATTAAAAAATGGCAATATCAGTAAAGAAGACCTGAATATTTTTACGGTAGTGGACCGGCCCAAAGATGTGGTTAAAGCGATCAAGAATTTTTATAAATAATAATAGACATACTATAAAAAGGCGAAGCGCGTTCCACTTTCTAAATTACACCCGGCCATATCGGATTGGCCGGTGTTCCACTTTCTGTGGAAGGAGATAAAATGAGCGGTATTTTTGGCGTAGTTTCCCATCAGGGAAATTGTCAGGAAGATTTGTTTTACGGGACAGATTACCATTCGCACCTGGGCACTCAATTTGGTGGCCTGGCAGTTTTTGGTGAAGAATTGATGCGTAAAATCCATGATATCAAAGGCAGTCAATTTAAGGCTAAATTCTACGAAGATTACAAAGAGATGCCCGGGAATAAAGGAATTGGAGTAATCAGCGCTATGGATGAGCAACCGATATGTATCAATTCCAAATTCGGCCCTTTTGCCATTGTTACCAATGGTTTCATTGATAATGCCGAGGTATTGACTAATCAGTTATATAAAGAGGGACAGTCTTTTAGCGAAGTCAGTGACGGAAAGGTCAATTTAACCGAACTGGTGGCAAAGCTGATTATTCGCGGTAAAACCATCATTGATGGCATTGAAGAGATGTTTTCTAAAATAGATGGTTCCTGCTCTCTACTTTTATTAAATAAAGAAGGAATTTATGTTGCTCGGGATAGATATGGTTATACGCCTTTGATTATGGGACAGAGGGATAAAGACTGGGCAGTGACTACCGAGACCACTGCCTTTAACAACTTAGGATTTAAAATTAAAAAGTATCTTCAACCGGGTGAAATAATTTTAATTGATGAACAAGGAATAAAACCCCGGCGTAAGGGTAGGGGAGTTAATCAGATTTGCGCTTTTTTGTGGATTTATACTGGGTTTCCCGCTTCTTCTTATGAAGGTATAACTGTGGAGTTGGTCAGAGAAAGGTGCGGGATGTTCTTGGCCAAAGGTGATAAGGTCAAGAAAGATATTGTCTCGGGTATTCCGGATTCAGGAACCACACATGCCATTGGTTATGCCATGGAATCAAAAGTTCCTTTTAGGAGACCGCTCGTAAAATACACACCCGGTTTTGACCGTAGTTACACTCCGCCTTCACAGGAAACACGCGACCTGATTGCCAAGATGAAATTGATACCTATACAAGAGATAGCCAAAGGTAAGTGTATTGTTATCTGCGACGATTCTATTGTGAGAGGCACGCAACTTAAAAATTATACGATACAGAAGCTTTTAGAGTGCGGCGCCAAAGAAATTCATTTAAGGATTGCCTGTCCGCCTTTGATGTTTCCTTGCAAATTTAATTATTCCACCCGTTCTATCCATGAGCTAGCAGCGCGCCGGGCGATAAAGGCAATTGAAGGAAAGGATATAAAGGATGTAAGGCCGTATTTGGATGAAAAATCTCCAAAGTACAAAAAGATAGTAGATTGGATTACTAAGGATATTGGGGTGACGACATTAAAATACCAGAAATTAGATGATATGGTAAGAGCAATAGGGCTTCCCAAGGATAAGATTTGTCTATATTGCTGGACCGGGAGGCATCCATGAGAAAGTTGACACATTCGACTTCGCTTGAGTGTCATCCTGAGCGAGTGAAATCCTTCGACTGTGCTCAGGATGGTTCAAGGGATGGTGAGAAAGTCGAACCACGAGTCGAAGGACTGACTTATAAAAAAGCAGGAGTAGACATAAAAAAGGCAAGCCTTTTTAAGCAGAAAATTAAATCCGTAGTGAGGACATCGTTTGGTAAAGAAGTCTTGAAAGATATCGGCGGCTTTGGGAGCTTCTTTAGGTTTCCTAAAGAGAAATACAAAGAGCCGGTCCTGGTTTCGTCTTCTGACGGTGTGGGCACGAAATTAAAGCTCGCGGTTTTAGCCAATAAGCACGATACAGTGGGAATTGATGCCGTAGCGATGAACGTCAATGATATTTTGTGCACAGGAGCCGAGCCACTATTCTTTCTGGATTATATTGCCTCGGGCAAATTAGAGCCGAGTGTCTTAGTAGATGTAGTTAAGGGTATCAATAACGGTTGTATCCAGGCGGGTTGTGCATTAATCGGCGGAGAAACCGCAGAGATGCCGGGGATGTACAAGTGCGGCGATTATGATGTGGCGGGTTTTTGCGTGGGGGTGGTGGAGAGAAAAAATATCATCGACGGCACAAAAATAGCAGTTGGCGATACAGTCATTGGTTTAGAATCTAACGGCATACACTCCAATGGCTATTCCTTAGTCAGAAAAGTTTTTTCGCAAAATGAATTAAAGCGGATGAGTAATGAATTGCTTAGGCCGACGCGAATATATGTCAAGCCGGTGTTATCATTGTTAAGTCACCAAGTCACCAAGTCACCAAGTCACCAGATAAAAGGTATTGCACATATTACTGGTGGAGCATTTTACGATAAAATCGCACGCATCTTGCCTCGCAATGTCAATGTGCGCATTGATAAAAGTTCTTGGGTCGTGCCCAAAATCTTTCGCCTTATTCAGAATAGAGGCAATATCGCCGATAAAGAGATGTATCATACTTTTAATATGGGTTGCGGGATGGTCTTGATAGTTGAGCCAAAATCTACAAAGGCAATAATTCAGAAATTAGCGGAATTTAAGTTGAAGTCTTGGGTGATTGGAGAGGTTGTTAAGGGCAAGAAGGAAGTAGAGGTTGTATAGGGACTGTCCCCGTCATAGCTATTTCAAAGTCATAAAGAGGGGACTGTCCCTTAAGAATGCTCTTTTAGAGTTTTGCGGGTCCTGCAGAGGCTCGGGGTCCTGCCGCGCCTGTTCCTCGTCGCATCACGCTCCTCGGAATCAGTCGCGTCACCCCTCGCCATAAGTTCACACATAAACTACATGCTGCTCAAAGCACGCCTCGTCACCCGCAAAAAGACATATGACATGCGACTGGGTCTCTGGGGCACTGGTGACTACGGGTGACGTGGTGACCTGGTGTCTTGGTGACTTTTTTGAGGAGGTGGTGTGATGGTAGAGTTGTATGATAAGGCTACTAATGATTATCTGGGTAAGATTTCTGATGAAGAACTACAGTTCTTAGTTGATAATCTTGAAGAGGAAAATTTAACCGATACTGATTACTATATTGATAGAGATACCCTGGAAGTTTTAAAGGAAAAAGGAATCAGCTCAAATTTGGCGCAGTTGATTGAATCTGCTTTGGGTACTAATGATAGCGTAGAGATTATCTATAAGAAAAAATAAACAAATTAGGAAAGGAGGCAAAAATGAATGTTATATTGATTACGGTTATTGTTATAGCGGCAATTGTTATTAGTTATTTCTTGAGGCATGTTTTGGGTGGAATGTTTGGTTATTACAAAGTAGTTCCGGTCAATGAGGCCCACATCAGAATTTTACGCAATTCTAAAACTATATTTTCCGCAAGGTCGGGTAGAAGCGGATACTGGATTGTGCCATTTATTACGAAATTACATAAGCTGCCACTTTGTAACCTGGCCATACCGGTAAACGATATAAAGCTAAACGACAAAAATATGGCTAAATTTGTCTCTGATATTATGTGTTTTATTAATATTAAAGACATAGACTTAGCAGTGGAAAGATTGATCCTTACCGATACTACTCAAGAGTTGGGATTTGATTTTACTAAACTCTCTGAAGATTTGCGGGCAATTATGGAGAGCGTGGGCAGGACAGTTACAACTAAACAAACCATCTTGGATATTTATATGAACAGGCAGCTTCTGGATAATGCTATTACCAAAGAGGTGGAACAGGTTTTCCCGAAGTGGGGTATTGAGCTGGTGGATTTGGAATTGAAGGATATTAAGGATGCCTCGGACAGCACCATCATACATGATATAGAAAGGAAAATCGCCTCTGAAATCAGGCGGGATGCAGAGATCAGGGTTGCTACTACCACTAAAGAAGCCGAACTTGTTAAAGCTGAAGCAGAAGAGGTTTATCGTAAAAGACAGATAGAAAAGGATAGAGAGATAGGTATTTCTGAGCAGTATAAGAACCAGGAGATTGCTGATAAAGAAGCGCAGGCAAATGTGCAGAAGATTGAGGCAGCTAGAAAATTAGAAGTTGGCCATGCGGAAATAGAAAAACAAAAAATGGAACAGTTAGCTATGGGTCAAAAGCTAAAATATACCATTGAGGCTGAGGGCCAGGCTAACCAGATACAGAATGTGGGTAAAGCTGAGGCAGATATTATCAGGATTAAGAAAGAAGCAGATGCCGCAGGAACGCTTAAACTTGCCGAGGCATTGAAGGAATATAATGATGTAGCT
>Ga0315281_10015590_pt1 | contig 10184 bp, 10 predicted proteins | sample YL17G07_0_MG_FD_204540 | JGI IMG/M metagenome (GOLD analysis project Ga0315281, IMG submission 204540) | Sediment microbial communities from Yellowstone Lake, YNP, Wyoming, USA - YL17G07_0 | ecosystem: Environmental > Aquatic > Freshwater > Lake > Sediment | place: USA: Wyoming | collected...
GAAGTGGATCCGCTCGATCCGGGCGCCTGAGGCGGCGGGTCCCTCCCGGTTCGTCGATCTCGCCTTGAGTCCGGACGACCAGATGCTCTATGTCGTCGATCGCCATGCAGGGCGGGTTCTGGCGTTCGATTCCCGCGGCGCGTTCCAGTCCTCCTGGGGCGGGGAGGCCCTGGAAGGAGGAGGGAGCGCGTGGTCGTCCCCGTCGGGGATCGCCGTGGATGGCGATTCCTCGGTGTACGTCACCGATTCATCGTCGCAGCAGGTCCTGAAATTCGACGGCCGGGGGAAGTTCCTGTCGAAGTGGGGGGAGCACGGCCGCGAGGTGACCCAGTTCTACAGCCCCCGCGGGATCACGTTCGTCAAGCCCGACAAGATCGTCGTCGATGACGTCGGCAACCACCGGGGATTGATCTTTTCCCAGGAAGGGAAGATCATCGAGGTGTTCTTCAAGGGAGGGTTCCTTCCCGCGTCGCCGCCTCCCAAGTGACGGCGCTTCCTCTAGTCAGGCGAAATCCATGAAGAAGAAGGTTCTCGACCGAAGGACGTTTCTCATCCGCGGGATCGGCGCGGCGGCGCTTGGCGCGCTGGGTTGCGGCCCCGGGGAATCCGCGAAAGCCGCCTCCGCCTCGCGCACGACCGACAGCAACGGCGGCGGATTCACGGTTGCGTTCGAACCCTTGCGGCCTTCCATCCCGATGAACGAGATCTTCGACCTCCGCTTCACGGTCGCTCCCAAGGCGAAGGAGGGCAAGACGGACGATCTCTCGGTCCAGGTCGACGCCCGCATGCCCGCCCACGGCCACGGGATGAACCGCGTTCCGAAACTGACGCGTCAGGGGGACGGCTCCTACAAGGCCGAAGGCATGCTGTTCCACATGCCCGGTCATTGGGAGCTCTACTTCGACATCACCCAGGGCGGGAAGACGGAGCGGGCCCAGTTCGACGTCGACCTGAAATGAAAAAGGCCGCGGCGCTCGTCGCGCTCTTCCTGATCTTCAGCGGCTGCCAGAAGAAGCCCGTGACGGTCGTTTCGACCGAGTTCACGTCCGAGGAGCTCGACCGGATCTTCCAGCACTCTCCTTCCGGCGACCCGCCCCGCGATCCCACCAACATCGTCTTCGAGAAGCCCGACGCCGCCCGCCTGGGCCAGCGGCTCTTCTTCGATCCCCGCTTCTCGAAGGAAGGCACGGTGGCGTGCTCGACCTGCCACATTCCGGCCCGCGGCTTCAACGACGGCGAGGCCCTCCCCCAGAAATTCCCCGTCGACCGCAACGTGCCCACCCTCTGGAACGTCGCCTACAACCGCTGGTTCTTCTGGGACGGCCGCGTGGACTCGCTCTGGAGCCAGGCGCTCAAGCCTCTCGAGAATCCGCGCGAGCATGCCGCGACCCGGCTTCAGGTCGTCCACCAGGTCTGCGACGAACCCGCGCTCCGTTCTGCCTATGAGCGCGTCTTCGGGCCGGCGCCCGACCTCTCCGACTCCGGGAGATTCCCTCCGCGCGGCGGACCCCTGGCGTTCCCGCCGGGCAGCCCGCTGCACTCGGCGTGGACGTCGATGCAGGGCCCCGACCAGGCGACCGTCGATCGCGTCTTCTCGAACCTCGGCAAGGCGATCGCCTCATACGAGCGGCAGCTCGTCAGCCGTCACGCCCCCTTCGACGTGTTCGTGGAGGGCTTGAAAAGCGGCGACGCCGAAAAACTGAAGGCGCTCTCGCCGGAAGCGCGCCGGGGCCTCAGGCTGTTCATCGGCAAGGCGAACTGCCGGCTCTGTCACAGCGGTCCCCAGTTCAGCGACGGCGAGTTCCACAACATCGGTATCCCGCCGCTGCGGGGCGGCCTCACCCCCGACCGTTTCGCCGCGATCGAAGAGGTCCGGAATGATCCGTTCAACATGAAGGGCGTCTTCAGCGACGACCGGTCGGTCGGCGAGGCCAAGCTCGACTACCTGGTCCGGCTCCAGGACGCGTGGGGGCAGATCAAGACGCCGACCCTGCGCAACATCGCGAAAACGGCGCCCTACATGCATCAGGGGCAGTTCGCGGAACTGGAGGAGGTCGTCCGCTTCTATTCGACGTTGAAAGGGATGATCCAGGCCGGCCACCACGAGCGCGCCATCCTCACGCCTCTGGCGCTGGCCCCCCAGGAGATCGCCGCGCTGGTCGCGTTCCTGGAGTCGCTCAGCGACGAGAAGATCGACGCGCGGCTGCTCAAGCCGATCGAGTGAGTCCCGCGAACCTGTACACGCCGCGCCGCGCAGGACTATAATCGGCTCGACGCTGTGACGAACTCCCGACTCAAGCTGCGCTGGGCGGACGTCTATCGAGAGCCCGAGCTCTACAAGGCGGCGCTTCGCGTCTACACGAAGCCGCTCTTCGCCTGGCGCAAGGCGCTGTCCACCTCCTCGGACGAGAAGACGCTCTACGATTTCGCCCGCCACGGACTCCAGAACCTCGACGCGCTCCATCGCGCCCTGGCGGGCGGGAACTTCCGCTTCAGGCCGGGCGTCGCCCTCCACTACGATTTCAACGGGAGGAAGCGGACCCTCTACATCTATCCGTGGGAGGAGCGCATCGTCGACCTGCTGCTCTACCGGCTCCTCAACGCGCGGCTCCAGGCGGGCTTCTCGCCGCATTCGTACGCGTACCGCACGGGCCCGTTCGGCGTGGATGCCTGCCAGCGACGGATCGCCCGCGCGCTGGCCGCCGCCGATCAACCGCTCTACGTCCTCAAGCGCGACATCGCGGACTACTTCGCCTCCGTCGATCACGCGATCCTGCTCGATCAGCTCTCCGAGTGGATCGAGCCGGACGATTACCTCTTCCGGCTGCTGGGGGAGCGGGTCGCCTTCCGCTTCGAGGGCCAGGACGGGCTCGTCACCGCGACGCGCGGCCTTCCCTTCGGCGCGGCGATCGCCTGCGTCTTCGCGAACCTTCACCTGACGAAACTCGACCGGGCCCTTTCGGCGATCCAGGGGCTTGCCTACTTCCGCTACGCGGACGACTTCCTGATGATCACGCCCCGGCGCGAGGCCGCGCTCGAGGCGTCGTTCCGCTTCGACGCGGAGCTCGAGACGCTCCGGTTGAAGACGAATCCCCGCCACGTCCACGACTTCGTGTTCTCGCAGGACGGCGCCGCCGAACCCGGCTTCGAGACGGCGGAAAAGTTCCGGCACCTCGGCCTGGAGTTCCGCGCGGACGGATCCACGGGACTCTCCCGCGACAAGTTCCGCAAGATCTGCAACCTGTTCCGCTACGCCTTCCGCCGCCACCGCGCGAAGCTGCGGAAGCGGCGCGATCCGCTGGACCGCGCGCGCCTGGCCGTCGAGGTCGCCCGTCGCACCCTCGACGGGGGCGTCCGGAACGTCGCGATCATCGACTACTACCTCAAGCACGTGGATGATGAAGATCAGCTGCGATTGCTGGATCGCTGGCTGGCCGAGGAAGTGCTCTGCATCGCCCTGGAGAAGGGCCATCGCAAGGGCAACTTCCGCGAGATCAGCTTCGAGCAGCTGCGCCGGATGGGGCTCCCGTCGCTGGTGCATCGGAGGCGGTTGATCCGGCACGGCCACCTCGAATCGCCCTTCTTCATCTGGAAGAATTATCAGGCCTCGAGAGGCTCCCGGGGGACGGCTGCCAGGCCGCGGGGATCCGCGGTCTTCTCCTCGAGCCCAGAAGCAGCGGTCGTCGAAAACCGCGTGGGAGAGCGGGACCGCCTGTAAATGGGTGTTATTGAAGTCCCACAGGCTGAAGCCTGTGGGTCGTTTTCACAGCCGTCCCCTGAGGGTCTTTTGCGGTGAGGGAGGTGAGTCATGGCGACCGTCTTCGATCCCGGGCCGGCCGCGATCCGGATCCAGTATCTCAACTTTCGTGGAGAGCAGAAGACGTTCACCGGCGACCGGACGACGCTCCGGGCCAAGGGGAAACACGTGTCGCTCCGCCTTGCGCCGACGGGGCGCCGGGTGACGTTCTCGAAGGAATGCATCCAGAATTTCGCCGAGGTCGAGGCGGCGCTGCGGCTGGTTCCGGTGCTCACGGCCGTGGAGACCCAGATCGCCTCCTACTATAAGAAGCATGGCGGCACGTCCCCGCGCCTGGAGGCCCTGCGTCGGAAGTATCCCCATCTCTGATCGCCCCAAACGGCTTCGAGGAGCGTAGGAATAGCAGGACCCGGGGGCGGGCCCTGTTGGAGGACGGGATCGTGAACCTTTCGCGGATCGGTCGTTTCGCATTTCTGCTCCTGGCCGCGGCCGGGAGCGCTCCTCTCCTCTTTGCCGTGCAAGCCGGCAAGACCGGCGACGCCAAATCCCTGGACTGGACCCAGTTCCGGGGCTCGAAGCGCAACGGCCAGTCGTTGGACACCGGACTCCTCAAGCAGTGGCCTACGAGCGGACCTCCCCTCGCCTGGAAATCGACCGCGATCGGCGTGGGATTCTCGAGCGTCTGCCATTCGGGCAAAAGCGTGTTCACGCTGGGCGAGATGGACGGCAAGTGCAACCTCGTGGCGCTGAACGTGGCGGACGGCAAGCTCGCCTGGAAGCTTCCCATCGGGGCTCCCTTCAGCGAGGCCCAGGGCGGGACCGGACCCCGCTCCACCCCGGCGACGGACGGCACGGTCGTGGTCGCGATCGCTCCCACTGGCGAGATCGTCTGCGTCCGGGTGGCCGACGGCCGGATCGTCTGGCAGAAGAACATGAAGAGCCTCGGCGCGAATATGCCCGGGTTCGGCTTCGTGGAGTCGCCGTTCATCGACGGCAACCTGGTCCTCGTCTCCCCGGGCGGCACCGTCGCCGCGCTCAACAAGCTCAACGGCGGGACCGTGTGGCAGAGCAAGAAGCTCAAGGGCTCCACGGACTACAGTTCGCTCTCCATGGCGGAGACGGGCAAGATCAAGCAGTACCTGGTGATGACGGACAAGAGCGTGGGCGGCGTCCTGGCTACGAGCGGCGCGATCCTCTGGGAGGGCGATTTCCCGGGCGACCGGGCCGTCGTCCCGACGCCGGTCTTCGCCAACGGCATCGTCTTCGTCGCGGCCGGCTACGGCGTGGGCTGTAAGGCGTTCAAGGTCGCGCTCGCCGGCGACCAGATGCGCGCGCAGGAGGTCTACGCGGGCCCGCAGTTCCAGATCCACCACGGCGGCATGGTGCTCGTGGGCGAGCACGTGTATGGCCTGCACGACCAGGGCTCGGCGAAGTGCATCGAGCTCGCGACGGGCAAGCAGGCGTGGAACGACCGCTGCGTGGGCAAGGGATCGATGGCCTATGCGGACGGACATCTCTACTGCCGGGGCGAGCAGGGAGCGGTGGCGCTCGTCGAGGCGAATCCCGCCGAATACAAGGAGAAGGGCCGCTTCACGCCTCCGGATCATAAGGGGAACAAGGCCTGGGCCCACCCGGTCGTTTCCGGCGGCAAGCTGTTCATCCGCGAGCAGGAATCCTTGTTCTGCTACAACATCAAGGGGGAGTGATCCTCCGCCCGCATCGGCTTCAAGGCTGATCGCGCTGGAAACCAGGGGACGATTTCCGCCCTCTTGCGTACCGCCTCTTCGGAGGACGGTATGAATCGATCCCTGCTCCCGCGCGGACTGGCAGCGCTTGCTTCACTCGCCTTAGCCGGCTGCCTCGCGAACATGCCGCCCGACCCGGACCCCGTGCATCTCCGGATCGGGTGGGTGGATGATTACGAGACCGCCCGTGGAGCCGCCGCGGAGTGCCGCCGGCCCATCCTCCTCGTCATGGTCGCGGGCGACAAGCTCGACCACTGCTGAATCGGCGGCAAGCTGCTCCGGGACGGAGCGTTGTCGGACGCCGACGTCATCGAACTGGTGAACGCCGAGTTCGTGCCCGTGTGGATCAACATCCGCACGACGCCGATCCCGGATCTCGCGTGCATGGAGGAAGTGCTGCATGGCGTGGAATTGGACTGGGAGCTCCGGGTCCAGGGCAATTTCAGCCAGGGCTTCTTCCTCCGGAGCGTCGTCCTGGCGAGCGACGGCGAGACGCTGCTCAATCCGCAGCCCGGGAAAGCCACGATCTGGAAGCTGATCGGAGACGGCTATTTCCCCTATGCCCAGGTGAAGCCTGAGGACTACCTGAAGATGCTCCGCGCTGCCCTCGAACGGGCGCCCGCGGCCGCGCCTTGAGCCCGCGGGAAATTCAAGGTTTCACCTCCCCCGCACGCCGAATCGGCCGCCCCGGACTATAATTGGGGCAAGATGCGGCTGAGAAGGAAGTTGACTCCGCGGCGGTCGTTGCGTCGGTCGAATCCTCCGACCGTCGCGGGCGCCTTGCCCGCCGCCCCCGCCCTCTGGCGGATGCGCTGCATGTGCGGGACGATCCTCGAGATCTCCACCCAGGACGACGGCAAGCGCCAGGGATGTCCCACCTGCCAGCGGCGCTTCGACATCCGGTTCACGGAAGACGTCGGGAGCGGCCAGAGAGGGGTCTCCCTGCTCTATATCACCGACGGCAAGGCCAGCGGAGAGACCAGCACGATGGGCGGAGGGACGACCTCGTTCCAGCTTCCCTCCTCGGGCAAGGATTCCGCCGGGGCGACGCACGGGCTGTTGATGGAGCCCGAGCCGCCGGACGAGGCTCATTTCAAGTGCGCCTGCGGCGTGCTGCTGTCGATCTCCAAGAAGCTCTACGAGAAGCGGACCCGCTGTCCCGCTTGCAAGGCGAGGATGCTGGTCTTCCTCCTCTTCGACGGCCGGACCCGCGGGTTCACGCTGCAGTCCTTCAGTCTCATCGACGCCAGCACCGGCAGCACCCAGGTGCTCAGCAAGCTGTGAGCCCCGCGAATCCCTTCACTTCGACTTGATCATCTCGATCGCCGCTTCGGCCAGGCGCGCGCCCGTGTCCGGCGCCATCAGGCTGGGCGGCCCGAACGTGCACTCGTAGCCGCCGCGTTTGAACGCCTCCTCGTGCGGGAGATAGCCGAGCATGCCGTTCGCGTAGCAGACCACCCAGGCGCGCACGGGCCAGGCCGACTCCTTGATCCGAAGTCCGTGCTCCACGAACGATTCCGACGGCTGCGACGCGAACGCGAGGTCGTCGATCCGGAAGACCTGCACCTCGCCGGCATCCGTCCCCTTCTTCATGTACTCCAGCAGCTCAGGAATCTTGCGGTCGTAGTAGCCCTTCTCGCCGAAGCGCTGCAGGCCTCTCCCCGTGCCCTGCAGGTCCTGCTCGGTGAGCGTGCGGAAGGGAAGCGCGAGCGTCTTGGAACGGGCGCCGACCTTCGTCGGCGTCGTCCACTTCAGTGTTGCGAGCGCCCTGGCCGCGGCATCCGCCAGGGCCTTGCCGGCCTCCTCCATGGTCTTCTCGGGGAAGCCGCGGGGATCCTGCGTGTGCATGTTGCCGGCGGCGCCCTGGAGGAACATCGGGACCGGCACGCCCGGCTCCTTCAGGAGCCGGGCCGCCACGCCCGGAAACCCGGCGCTCAGCACTCCGTCGTTCCAGTGGGCCGTGGGATGGCACGCGAAGTTGACCAGGGCGCCCAGGGTCTTTCCGTCCTTCGACCGCACCGCGAAGACGCCGACTTCGGGATCGATCGGGCCCTCGAACGCCAGCGCGTTCGGGTCCTTGAACGAGCCGTGGGTCCGCACCGTCCCGTCGCGCATGACGATCCGGCGGTTGAACGCGAGGTCGAACACGAAGGCGCGGCCCAGTCCGACCTGCGCCTCCTGGCGGACCTGCAGCGCGCGGCCCAGCGACTCCGCGCATTTCTCGACGAGCGCGGCGACGACCTTCTCGTCGCGAGGCAGCGCCTCGTTGATGAGCGCGGGGCCCGCGTGGTTGTGCGTGGCGGCCACCATGACGCGGTCGCCGGGGAAGCCGTGGTCCTTCGTGATCCGGGCGCGGATGGCCGCCGTCTCCGCGGCGAGGATGAGCGCCGTGTCGAGCTGCAGGATCGCGAAGCGCTCGGCGCCGATCTCGAAGACCGCCGCGCGGGCGTAGAGCGGATCGAGCACCGACGTCGCGACCGTCTTCGAGTTCGACCCCTGCTTGGGCGTGCCGAGCGGAGGGGTGATGTCGACCTCGGCGAATCCGGCGCGGAACGCCGGCGGCGCGTCCTGCCGGCCCTGAGCGAAGGGGCCGACGGTGGAGAGGCAGAGCAGGAGCAGGATCCGCGCGCCTAATCGATTCATGTTCGTTCCCCTCGTCCCTTTCTACTCCGTCGGGCTCGCTCCCGCGTGATGAATCTGCTTGCCACCCTGAAGTTCGCTATGTCCGGCTCGTAACGTCAGGTTACGCAGCGTAACGCGACATTATGTGACTGAATAGGGCGTATCACTCAAGCGTCTGCGGTCGAGCGGGTTGTGAAATCGACGCTTCTGGCACGCGAGTTGCTCTCCCTCCGCCGTGAGCGGCTGAACGGAGGTGAGAACATGGCGGACTTCAACAGCGTGATCCTCCTGGGGCGGTTGACCCGGGATCCGGAACTCAAGTACGTCGCGAGCGGCGCGCCCGTGTGCACGTTCGGCGTCGCGACGAACCATCACTACACCAAGGCCGACGGCCAGAAGGCCGAGTCGGTGACCTTCGTGGAGGTCGACGTGTGGCGTCGTCTGGCCGAGCTCTGCTCGCAGTTCCTCAAGAAGGGCCGCCAGGTCCTCGTCACCGGCGAGCTCCGCCAGGACCGCTGGGTCGACGCCAAGACCCAGCAGCCCCGCTCGAAGCTCAAGGTCATGGCCCGCGAGGTGAAGTTCCTCGGCCCCAAGCCGGACCTCGACCCCAAGGAGGGGCCGGCTCCGGAGGTCGAGCCCGAAGCGCCGGAGCAGGAACCGGCCGAAGCCTAGATCGATCCTCCCCGCTTCGCGGCCCGCCATGGCGGGCCGATGAGATAAAGCCTGGCTCTGGAACGGCAGAGGCAAGGCGGGCAGGGCTCTCCGGCCGCGGTGGCCGGGGAGTCCCTGCCCCCTTGGATCGCCGGTTCGTGTCGGAGGTTGCGATGTGAAGTGAGTGGTGGGCGTCTGCGGGTTCCCAGGGATCTCCCTCGCGTCCCCTGTGTGTGCGACCGGGAGTTCGAGATCTGACGGGCCCGTGGCGGAACTGGCAGACGCGCCTGCTTGCCACGCAGGTGCCCCCGTAGGGGGCGTGGGGGTTCAATTCCCCCCGGGCCCATTCTCTGCGTGGCAAGCCCCACCCTCCGGCCGGCTTGATTGCCCCTCCCGATTCGACTAGAATGCTTCAGCGTGGCAAGCGGGCTGCCTCCGCCGCGGAGCGCAGTGAACGGGCGCGACCGTTCGACACGGTCGCGCCCGTTTTGTTTTGGCTTGACTCGCTCCAGCGCCCCCGATAGACTGCCCCCTCGCTGACCGGTAGTGGAACACTCGCCTGCGCGGGCGTCGACGTGGATGACGGCCGTTTACCGCGGCGAGGACCGAAGGCTGCGCCTGAAACCCCAGTGAGGCTCCCCGTGTCGCTGGACAACGTCAAGGCCGTCGTGCTCGCGGCGGGCAAGGGCGTCCGCATGAAGTCGGAACGCGCCAAAGTCCTCCACCACCTCCTCGGCCGCCCCGTCCTCGACTTCGTCCTCCGAAATCTCCACCTGGCCGGCGTCAAGGACATCGTCGTCGTCGTGGGCCACCAGGGCGACCAAGTCAAGGCCGCCGCGCCCGGCTGCCGCTTCGCTCAGCAGACCGTCCAGAAGGGCACCGGACACGCGCTCCTCGCCGCCGCGCCGGAGCTCGCGAACTACGCCGGCGACCTGTTCGTCGTCGCGGGCGACGCTCCCCTCATCGGCCCCGAGACCCTCCGGCGCCTCCTCGACGACCACCGCGCCCAGAAGCGCGACGCCTCCTTCCTCTCGGCCTGTCTCGACGATCCCACCGGCTACGGCCGCGTGATCCGCGACAAGTCGACCGGGATGTTCCAGCGCTTCGCCGAGGAAGTCGACGCCACGCCCGAGGAACGGAACATCCCCGAATGCAACTCGGGGACCTACCTGTTCAGGTGTCCCGCGATCTTCGAGGCCCTCCGCGAGGTCCAGCCGAACAACGCCAAGGGCGAACTTTACCTCACGGATGCCCTCGGGGTGCTGGTCGCGAAGGGCCGCGCGGTCGACGGCGTCCGGTCGCTCCAGCCCACCGAGATCTACGGCATCAACTCGCGTCGCGACCTCGTCGCCGCCACGAACTTCATCCGCTGGAAGATCCTGGAATTCCACATGGACAACGGCGTCACC
>Ga0315281_10015592_pt1 | contig 10182 bp, 7 predicted proteins | sample YL17G07_0_MG_FD_204540 | JGI IMG/M metagenome (GOLD analysis project Ga0315281, IMG submission 204540) | Sediment microbial communities from Yellowstone Lake, YNP, Wyoming, USA - YL17G07_0 | ecosystem: Environmental > Aquatic > Freshwater > Lake > Sediment | place: USA: Wyoming | collected...
GAAGATACTGTAGACGATGACCTTGCTGTTGAGGAAAGCCTTTTACAAGAGGGTCTTGAAATGAAAGACTTTACAGAAACCACAGTAAGCAGTAAATCATATTCTGAATCAGCGATAGAGACTGTTTACCCTGAATTTAAGATAGAGCCCTTAACCCAAGACGAGCTTGAGACTATCAAGGATGAACTTTCAGGGATAGAAGAGAAATCGCTTCTCTCCTCAGCTGCTGAGCTTTTCTTTGAGCTGCTTTCGTATGAAAAAGATGTAGAAGCCTTTTCGGGGGTAGTGCCCAACCTTGGAAAGATAATGGACATAAGAATGCAAAAGAAGGATGTAAAAGGGGCGATTGAGATACTGAAAGGGCTGAAAAACATCACAGTTTTTTATAATGCCCCTGAGCAGAGTGAATTAATCAACAGTGTCATCAATAAGGCAGGAACCCTTGAAAAATTACGGATACTCTTCTGGGAATCTTCAGACAGCGCAGATATAAAGCAGTATTTATTTCTTCTTGGAAAAAATTTCATACCGCATATGATACAGATTTTGGGAGGAATTGAGGATAGAAAGCAGAGAAGACTTCTCTGTGAAATTCTTGCCGAAATGGGTAAGCAGGACATCGATGTATTTTCAGTGACTATGAATGATAACCAGTGGTATCTTGTGAGAAATATCGTAATGATTCTCGGTATGACAAAAGATCCCGCTGCACTCAAGTATCTTGAGCAGGGATTAAGGCATCCTGAATTGAGGGTAAGAAGGGAAGCAGTAAAGGCAATCGTGGGTATCCAATCTGAGGAAACAAAGAAACTTTTTCTTATGGCGCTGAAAGATGACGACCTTACTGTGAGAATTACTGCCCTCAAGGCACTGAAAAGATTTAAAGATCCTGCTCTTTTCCAGGTATTAAAAGAAAAAGTATCGAGGGAGGAACTGAAGAAAAAGTCATTTGAAGAGAAGAAAGAAATAATCGAGACGCTTGCAGTGCTTGGAGGCGAGAATGCATTTCCTCTCGTTTCCAATCTTTTCAGAAAGAAAGGATTGATAGAAAAAGCTGAAATAACTGAGATAAGGGCATCTGCCGCATATGGTCTTGGCCTAATCGGCACGCCTCAGGCTTTATCCCTTCTTGAAAAGGAGACCAGATCGAGGAAAAGTATTCTCAGAGAAGCTTGCCTCAAAGCCCTAAGGGAGTTACAACAGAGTGGAGACAATAGCAGATAAGGTATCTCAATACGGAAAATCCTTAATAACAAACTTCTATATCCTTGTTAAGATAACCAAAATTTATGACTCCTTGAATGAGACTATCCTGAATGTAGCAAAAAGACTTCTAAATGAAATCGAGATTTTATTAAGCGATACAGGAGAGGTTACCATTAAAATCATCGAGGGCTCATTCTACATAGAAGGGATAAGGATAAAGGCCAGCGTTTCCGACATTGAAAGCTTCATTTCCCTCGCAGAAGAGCTCAAAAAAAGGTCAATAGGGATATTTGACTTCAGGGCGCCTCTTAATGCTGAGGACCTTATTAATCTTGCCTATGCTATAACAGGTGGGGCTGAAGCGTCAGAGATTCAGTCGAAACTTGAAAGTAGTCTCACAAAGGGTATAACTATCGGAGGCCCCGTGGTTTTACAGAAGGGGGAAGGAGTTGATTTAAAAGACAGCCAGGCGATAGCAAAACGGGCATATTTAAAGGCAGTAGCGTCTGTGAAGGAGATGGATGATACCATAAAAGCAGGCAGGCGGTTAAAATTAAAAAAGATTAAAAGGGCACTTCAATTGCTCGTTGACTGTATTTTAACTGATGAGGCCTATTTAATAGGATTCGCTATGGCAAGGAATTACGAAAACGCTTATTACTGCCACCCTGTAAACGTATCTATACTTTCTGTGGCACTCGGCAAAAGAATTGGTTTCAACAGAGTCCAATTGAGAACGCTGGCAATAGCAGCATTTTTTCATGACATGGGAAAGGTAGAGATACCGTTGAGCATTCTCAATAAGAAGACTGATTTCACACCGAAAGAGCAGGAACTTCTAAAAAGACATCCTGTAGATGGTATAAAGGTTCTTTTAAAGTCACTTGGTCTCAATGAAACCTCAATCCTATCAATGCTCGTATCTTTTGAACATCATATGAAGCTCGATTTTTCAGGTTATCCTGTGACTTCTGATAAGAGGAAACCCAATATCTTCAGCCATATGGTTAGTATAGCCGATGACTATGACAGCCTTATCTCAGGATGGGTTTATGAGAGCAAAAAACTCGGTATGGAAAATGCTCTGAAGTTGATGTCTGCAGGAAGTGGAACACTCTATGACCCTTTACTTATGAAGGCATTTACGGGGATATTCACCTAATTATCTCTACTTCTTCTTATAGGAACTCAGATTATGTACCATCTCTGCACCAATCAGAAAGATGCAGGAAGAGTAGAAGACCCAGAGTAAGAATACGACAAACGCTGTCAGCGGGCCGTATATCGTGCCAAACTCCACAACAGTTCCAACATACCATGTAAAGATATGTTTTGCGACCTCAAGGAATACCGTTGTAAAAAGAGCTCCGAGAAATGCGTGGGAGGTTTTGACCTTGCTTTTCGGGAAAAAAATATACATTACTGTAACAGTAAAAAGAACAGCAAAAAAAGGCACTACGTACCGTATGAGAAAGCCTGTTATCATACCTATTCTCAATTCAGGGAAGACCTGCCTCATTGTTTTCAGAAGTGGAATCAGCGATGTTGCCACAAAAGAAATAACAATCATGATTATGATAAGCGTAACAATGATTAATGAAAGGATTATTGACCAAAAAAAAGCCCTTTTCTTTTTTACCTTGAAGATTACATTCAATGCATTTTCAATAGAAGAGAAAACCTGAAAAGAAAGGATTCCGTAAATCACAAGACTGAATGCACCGATCCCTTTGAATATAATGAGTTTCCTCAGTTCTTTTGTAATCCCTGATGTTATATCAGGGAAAAAACTGACAAGCCTGTTGGAGAAAAATTCATAGAATCCATGGTAATGCCCGAGGATATATCCAAATATGGTAATCAGGAAAAGACAGAAGGGTACGAGTGCCATCATAGAAAAGTACGAAAGGGAGCCCGCAAGCATGATACCACCATCTTTAAAAAAATCCACAAAACTTCTTACGATGATTTTTAGATATTTCACCGGCTTTTATCCTTTTTCCTGGGTTTAATATAAATCCTTATCGGGGTTCCCTTGAATGAGAAACTGGTTCTCAGAACTTTTTCTATATATCGTATGTGTGCATCCTTTAAAGCAGAGGGGTAGTTGGTGAAGACCGCAAAAGCAGGTGGCTCTGTCTTGACCTGTGTTATGTAATAAAGCTTTACTGTCTTTCCTTTATACGGAGGCAAAGACGTGGTGGATACGACCTCTCTGAAAACCTTGTTTAAATCTGCTGTAGGTATCCTCTTTTTTCTCTCTTGTATGACCCCATCAATGATTGGAAAAACCTTTGTAACACGTTTTTTCTCCAGGGCTGACAAGGTCAGGACTGGCACATGCTGCATAAACCACATCCTTCTGCTCAATTCTTTTCCCATTGTTTTATATGTATCTTCAGGTTTATCGATGAGGTCCCATTTATTCAGGAGAAAGATTGCCCCTTTCCCATAGCCTTCAACAATTCCTGCTATTTTCTGGTCTTGCTCTGTTATGCCATCATGTGCATCTATGACAATAAGTGCTACATCGCACCGCTCTATGCTCCTGATCGCCCTGACCATTGAGAACCTCTCAATTGAGTAACCGACTTTGTCCTTTCTCCTGATCCCCGCAGTATCTATCAGCAGATATTTTCTGCCGTAGTAGGTGCATACACTATCTACAGAATCTCTCGTTGTCCCTGGAACAGGGCTTACAATCATCCTCTTCTTACCGAGGAGGGTATTTATTAAGGTGGATTTTCCGACATTTGGCCTTCCCACAACTGCAACTTTCGGATAATCAACCTTCTCCTCGACAGATAATGGTAATAGAGAAATTAATTTATCCATAAAATCATCATACCCATAGCCAGTTGCAGCAGAAATGGGCCATAATTCTTCTGTACCTATCGGGTAAAAATCATAAAGCCTATCCTCGCGAGTTGGCCCGTCGATTTTATTAACTGCCCAGAGCACTTTTTTGCCCGACGCCCTAAGTAATCGTGCGAGTTCCATATCAGATGGGGTAAGGCCGTCTTTGCCGTCGAGCAAATGGATTATAACGTCTCCTTCATCAATAGCAAACATAGCATGTTCCTTAATCTGAAGGAATATGTCCTCTATGGGTTCTGGATAAAAACCCCCTGTGTCAACAACAATAAAAATTTTGCCTTCCCATTCTGCATCAAGATAGTTCCGGTCCCTTGTAACACCAGGTATATCCTCAACAATCGCTGCATGAGACCTTGTCATCCTGTTAAACAGGGTGGACTTGCCAACATTCGGTCTTCCAACTATAACAACAATAGGTTTTGCCATAGATAATAATTTTACACTAAATGGAATGAATTGAGACTTTAGGAGCGTTTAAGAGTTGAGATTTTGGCAAATTCGTCTATCATCTCCATCCAGAGGTTAGCTACCTCCTGGAGGGAATTATCAAATTCATGGTAGTCTGCCCTTTTTTCCATGCTCTCAAGCAGGGAATCGCAGAAATACCAGTTGCACCCTGAAGGCCGAAACGGCCTTTCCAGAGAGCAACCATTTTCAGAAAGTAACTGACAGGGGGCCGTGTCCTTCCCCCTGAACTCATAATCAGGTGGCTTCAAGCCGAGGGCATGGATATATACTAGATCTTCATAATTATAATAACCGTGCTTATTGATACAACAGACATCCTTACAATCAGGACAAACTATTTGGGTGGTCTGCTGAATAAAAGGGCTGATTCCCCCGATCTCATTTTTTATCCTTTGGGCAATCTCCTTGACTTTTTGTAGTCTGTTCCCGTGATTGTCAAAGGTCTCTTCTAAATAGTGAACGGTCTGCTTATAGCTATTCTGATCCCGACAATCTAAATCCCTAATCATCTAAACTCCGAAGATGAACTCTATTTCAAGAGGAGAGTTAAGAGGGAGGACATTTACACCGACAGCAGCCCTGACGTGTCTGCCTGCCTCACCAAAGATTTCGAATAGTAAATCTGATGCAGCATTCAAGACCTTTGGCTGTTCAGTGAAATCAGGTGCAGATGCAACATAACCTGTAATCTTAACGCAACTTTTGATTTTATCGAGACTCCCAATATGAGCCTTTAAAATAGTTAGGGCGTTGATTGTTGCGATCCTTGCATCTTCTCTTGCCTCATCTAACGAGACAGATTCGCCAACCCTGCCTTGTCTTAAAAGTTTCCCTTTTACTAAGGGTAAAATCCCGCTGAGAAAGATAAGGTTTCCTGTTCTCATAACAGGAACATATGAGCCAAGAGGGGAGGGTGCTTCTGGAAGTTCTATGCCAAGTTCTCGGAGTTTATCTTCCGGCGACACCTATAACCCCAGTTCTTCCGGTACCCCAATCCTTCCGAGCACTGCTGATGCGGCTGCAACTGCTGGATTGGAAAGATAGACCTCGCTTTCAGGGTGACCCATCCTGCCGATAAAATTTCTATTTGTTGTTGCAAGCGCCCTTTCGCCTTTAGCGAGTATCCCCATATGTCCTCCGAGGCATGGACCACACGTCGGTGTGGATACCGCTGCTTCAGCTTCTATAAAGATATCAAGTAGCTTTTCCTTCATTGCCTGCCTGTATATCTTCTGCGTTGCTGGTATTACAATCATTCTTACATTAGGATTGACCTTTCTCCCCTTTATAACCATAGCAGCCTCTCTTAAATCTTCAAGCCTGCCATTTGTACAGGAGCCGATAAAAACCTGATCTATATTGACCTCAAAGAGTTCTGCCGCAGGTCTAGTATTTGACGGAAGATGTGGACATGAGACAATAAGAGGTATCTTTGAGCAGTCATATTCTCGAATATCAACATATTTTGCTTTCTTGTCTGATTTATAAAAAGTAGGTGGTCTTTTTGCCCTTCTTTTCACATATGACTTTGTTATTTTATCAGGCACAATTATTCCACTCTTTCCTCCAGCCTCTATAGCCATGTTGCACATGGTAAGCCTTCCATGCATTGGAAGATTCTGTATGGTCTCTCCTGTAAATTCCATTGCCCTGTAAAGTGCACCATCAACGCCGATGTCTCCAATCGTATGAAGGATCAGGTCTTTACCGCCAACCCATTTATTCAGTTTTCCATAATATATATATTTAATTGATTCAGGTACCTTGAACCAACATTCCCCTGTTGCCATTGCAGCAGCTACATCAGTTGAGCCCACCCCTGTTGAGAATGCGCCGAGTGCACCGTATGTGCATGTATGACTGTCGGCACCGATGACACAATCACCAGGCACAACAAGTCCCTCTTCAGGAAGAAGTGCATGCTCGATGCCCATCCTTCCTACTTCAAAATAGAGGCTGAGCTTATACTCCCTGGAAAATTCCCTCAGCATCTTGCACTGCTCTGCAGCCTTGATGTCTTTCTGAGGTGCAAAATGGTCCGGTATCAAGGCAATCCTATCTTTATCAAAAACATCTTTTGCCCCGATCTTTTTAAATTCTGATATTGCGATAGGTGCAGTTATATCATTGGCAAGGATAAGGTCAACCTTTGCATTTATCAATTCACCTGGCGAAACCTCTTTTTTGCCCGAATGTGCAGCAAGAATCTTCTCAGTGATTGTCATATTCCATCTCCCAATTGCAAACTTCAATATTATACCTGAGCTGAATATTTTAGAGCTACCTGTTAGGTGATCTCCCATTTGTATTTTATGTTAAACTATTCAATTGATAAGGGATATCAATTATGAACAGGAAAATTAATAAGATATTAATAGCAAATAGAGGAGTTACTGCTGTCAGGGTTATGCATACCTGCAGGGATAGAAAGATCCCGACCACTGCTGTTTATAGCACCCCAGACAGACTCGCACATCATGTATTTATGGCAGATACAGCAGTGCATATCGGTGAAGCGCCTCCGGCTGAATCTTATCTCAATATGGAGAAGATGGTCAATGCCGCCATTCAAAGTAAATCAGACGCGATACATCCAGGTTGGGGTTTCCTTGCAGAAAACCATAAGTTTGCGAAGATGGTCATCGATGCAGGGCTTACATGGATAGGCCCACCACCTGAAGTTATTAAGGCTCTTGGCGATAAAATCCAGGCTAAAAAACTTGCTCAAAAAGCCAATGTCCCTACAATACCCGGTATCATTGATGTTATAAATATTGAGCAAATACAGAAGTGGATGAAAAATGAAAAGGTAAGTTTACCGATTATGATAAAGGCAGTTGCAGGTGGTGGTGGAAGAGGAATGGTTAAGGTAGAGAATAAGAATCAATTGGGACAAGCTTTTTCTCAGGCCCGTTCAGAAGCGTTGAAAGCATTTGGCGACGACAGGGTATTAGTCGAAAAATATATAGAACGTGGCAGGCATATCGAAGTACAGGTTGTTGCAGATGAGCATGGCAAAGTGGTTCATCTCTATGAAAGAGAATGTACAATTCAAAGAAGAAACCAGAAGATAATCGAAGAAGCGCCATCGCCATCTATCGATGATGACCTTCGCAAGGAGATGTGCTTTACTGCAATCCGGTTGATGCGTGAAATAGGCTACACCTCAGCAGGAACAGTAGAGTTTCTTTTTGATTCATCGACAAGGAAATATTATTTCCTCGAGGTCAATACACGTTTGCAGGTAGAGCATGGTATTACTGAACTCATAACTGGTCTGGATATAGTCGGCATTATGATCGATGTTGCAATGGGTAAAAAACTGCCTTTTAAACAGTCTGACATACATCCGAATAGATGGGCTCTGGAGGTTCGGCTGAACGCAGAAGACCCAAGGAATTTCAGCCCTTCCTTCGGAACAATCACTCGTCTCCAGGTACCTCAGGGACCCGGGGTAAGGATTGCATCAGGAGTCTATGAAGGTGCTGATATTCCTCCGTACTATGATTCACTCTTCATGTTATTGATAACAGCAGGTGCAGACAGGGAAGATGCCATAAGGGTTATGGAACGTACCCTTGGCAGAAATCTACGGGTTGAAGGTGTAAAAACTCTGGCACCGTTACTTCTGAGCATAATAAGGCATCCATCATTCATAGCAGGAGAATTTTCTACCCGTTTTATAGAAGAACATATGGAAGAACTGATATCAATGTTTAGAGAAAAGGACAGTGAAGATGAGGTCCTCAAGATTGCGCGCTATGTTGCAGAGATTTCTGCCCTCGGACCCCGGCCATGGATGTGATGGAATATGGCTCGTAAAAAAGGTGACATTATTTTTGTAAAACCCGGCATGTCTCCCAAAGAGATAGTCAGGGCTGTCCGTTCTCTTAAGGGTGTTTGTTTTACATCGGTCGGAATGCGTGATGCAGGTCAGTCAGATTATAAAAACCGCCATCGTATATACGACCTTGCAACACTTGCTCCATATTACAACAGGATGGGACTTTTCAGTTCTGAATGCCACGGCGGCGCACGTTGGCATGTTGGTGTAATGAACAGGAGGGAGAGTCCTTTTGAGGAAATCGAAATCCTGAGACAACAGATGCCGAATGTCCTCTTGCAGACCCTTGTACGAGAGACGAATATGTGGGGATACAGACCGTATCCCAAGAATGTTATCGAGTATGTTGTTTCAAGGGTGGATATTGATGTATGGAGATGTTTTTCTTTCCTGAATGATGTAAGGAACATGCGTACTGTTGCAGAAGTTGTTATGAAGAGGGGGAAACTTTTTGAACCATCTGTGTCATTTACGATGGCAGACTGGACAACAAATGATTATTACCTCAACCTTGTACAGGAGGTTGTAGACCTCTGCGGTGGGACAGACGAGATCATCTTCTGTGTTAAAGATATGGCGGGAGTTGGAAGCATTAACCGGGTCAGCAGCCTTATTGATGTTATCAAACAGAAATATCCTGAACTGGTTATTCACTACCACAGGCATATAACAGACGGGCTTGCAATGCCTGCAATGCTTGCTGCTGCAAAGGCAGGAGCAAAGATTTTTGATGTAGAGGAAGATTCACTGGCTCGTTTTTACGGACATTCACCGATACTGGGTGTACATGCTTATTTTGAAGAATCCGGCATACCTGTTAATCTCGACAGAAAAGAGGCAGAGGCTGCAGTCCGGAAGGTACGGGAATGGATAAATTATTATGACTGGGCTGAATCACCTTTTAAGGGATTTGACCATACCGTAACCCTTCACAAAATGCCAGGAGGTGCTTTCCCGAGTTCATTCGAGCAGGCCGAGAAAGGTGGATTCCTCCATTATATGCCTGCCATTTTAAAGGTGATGTCTCTCTATAACAAAATCATCCATTACTTTGATGTTACTCCGGGATCACAGATTACATGGGTCACCTGCAGTGGAATTGTGAATAAATATGCCAAGGCTAAAGGAGAGGCAGGAGTCAGACACCTGATCGATCTCCTTGCAAAATTCATTGAAGAGAAAAACCTGAATTTTGAGTCTATGGATAGGGATGAGCAGGAAGAACTTTTAGGTCTTTTCAGGAATGCACCGGGTGATTTCAGAAATCTCATTCTCGGACATTATGGAAAACTTCCCATGGGATGGCCTCCGGACTGGGTTTATAAAAGTACATTCGGTGATGAGTGGGATGCAAGGATTAAAGAGCGTATTGAACTATCACCCCTTGATTCAATAGAGGATGACGATTTAGAAAAACTCAGAGAAGAGCTGCCTGATCATATCGGGAGAAATCCGACAGAAGAGGAGTTTATCCTTTATCTCATGCATCCCAAAGATGCATTGGAGATGATTGAATTCAGAGAAAAATATGGAGAAGCACCACTTGTGCTTCCAACAAATGTCTGGAGAGAGGGTCTCAAAAATCACGGTGATAAAGTTGATTTTGAACTCCGGGGAAAACCTTACAGCATTGAGCTTGTATCAATCGGGGCTGAACACGAAGGATTAGTCCATGTCGTGATGCGCGTTAATAACAAGACACGGGTATATACTGTTGAAACCCCGCGTGCTAAAAAGGTGGAAATAAGGATGGCGAAAGGCATCAATGAAATCGGAGCACCTATTAA
>Ga0315281_10015593_pt1 | contig 10182 bp, 6 predicted proteins | sample YL17G07_0_MG_FD_204540 | JGI IMG/M metagenome (GOLD analysis project Ga0315281, IMG submission 204540) | Sediment microbial communities from Yellowstone Lake, YNP, Wyoming, USA - YL17G07_0 | ecosystem: Environmental > Aquatic > Freshwater > Lake > Sediment | place: USA: Wyoming | collected...
CGAGTACGTCACGCTCGAGGATTTTGTGGAGCAGCACCACGCCGCCATCGCCAGCAACGAAGGCGAGCGGTTCAAGCAGCGATGGGGTCGGGTGGACGTGCTGCTCCTCGATGACGTGCAGTTCCTTACCGGACGCCGCGAGACCCAGGCCGAACTGCTGCGACTGCTCAATGCGTTGCAGGGCACTGGCCGCCAGGTGGTAATGACCAGCGACCGTCCGCCCGCCGAAATTCCCGACGTGGACGAGCGCCTGATCACACGGTTGTCAGGCGGGCTCATCGTGGACATCGGGCCGCCGGACTACGAGACCCGCATCGCCATCCTGCGGGGGCGCTGCGAGGAACGCGGTGTGCGTTTCCAGGCCGGTGTCATCGAGGAGGTGGCGAACCTCGAATTTCGCAATGTGCGTGAGCTCCAGGGCGCGCTCAACAAGCTGATCGCCACGCAGGCGCTCGGCGGAGACCAGATCAAGCCGGACCAGGTGCGCGCGATGTTCGGCGGCGACCAGGCACCGCGCTCGTCGGCCGCCATGCGCACGCTCGCGGCGCCGGTCGCGCGCGCCTCAGCCGAGCGGCCGAACATGAATTTTCAGAGTTTCGTCACCGACATCGCGAGTGCTGTCGCGCAGCACGTGGACCCGTGGAAGATCAAGGTTGCCGAGGCGGTCGCGTTCTGGCATGGCGAGGGATACCGCACGGGTCAGCTCGAGCGCCTGCTCCAGGAGGGCGGCCCGACCGCAGACTTCGAAGGCGCGTTGCGCGAGTTTTTCGCCGCCATCGAGCGCTTGCGTCAGCTGGAGGCTCAGGCCACCGCGGTGGACCACGCCATTGGCGGGAACGCAGCGTTTCGCGACCCCGAGCGAATCGCCGAAGCGGAGGCGTTGGCCACCAAAGCGCTGGCGGGAACGACGCCGCCGCCCGGACCGTCCGCGGCGTTCACACGGGCCGGCTTCGAGGTGGGGCCCAGCAATCAACTGGCAGTGCGTGCGGCCGACGCAGTGATCGAAGTGCCGGGGAAGCGATACAATCCGTTGTTTATCCATGGCCCGAGCGGTGTGGGGAAGACGCACCTCGTGAACGCCATCGGCAATGAGATGATCAATGCGAGCGGCGGTGCGTCGGTGATCGCGTGCGTCAGTGCGCAGAGCTTCATGGACGAGTTGATCGAGGCGCTCCAGGACGGCAGTGTGGACCGCTGGCGCTCGCGTTACCGCGGTGCGGATGCGCTCGTGATCGACGACGTGCAGTTCGTGGCCGGGAAGGAGCGGACACAGGAAGAGCTCTTCCACGTGTTCAATGCACTACATACGGAAGGGAAGCAGCTCGTTTTTGCAAGTGACCGTCCACCACGCCAACTCGACGGACTCGAGGACCGGCTGCGCTCGCGCTTCGAGGGCGGGCTGGTCGTGGAAATGCAGGCACCGGACCGGTCGCTGCGCGAGAAGCTGTACGCGCACTTCCTGAATGACGTGGAGACCCCCGACCGCGAAGCGCTGGTGTCATTTCTCGCGGACCGCGCCGCGGCCAGCGTGCGGGAAGTGATCGGCGTCGTGAACCGCCTTGTGGCGGCGGCGGACCTGGCGGGCATGCCGCTGATTCTGAACATCGCGAAGATGGAACTGGACGCCGGAGCGGCCGCGCCTTCAGCGCCCGATGTGCGGGCGAACGACGCGTTCTTTCTGGATGGTGAGAAGATCGTGTGGCATCTGCCCGATCTGACCACGCGCATCATCGAGGATTTGCGCTAGATGGCGATCAAAGGCTCCCTTCGCGAAGCGTCGCTGCCGGACGTGCTTCAGCTGCTCTCGATGGGCAAGAAAACGGGCTGTTTGGCGGTCACGCACCGGAACAACTTCGGCTACATCTACTTCGACAAGGGCCGGATTTCGTACGCGTCGATCGTGAATCGGCGCGACCGCATCGGCGACCTGCTCGTGAAGGCGGGCTCGATCACGGCGGAGCAGTTGCAGAAGGCGATTGACGCGCAGGGGAAGCAGCGTGAGAAGCGGGTCGGCGACCTCCTCGTGGACCTGGGCTCCATCACGCGCGACGCGCTCCACGAACACGTGCGCGTTCAGATCGAAGAAGCCGTGTACCTGTTGTTCACGTGGAACGAGGGCACGTTCAACTTCGAGGCCGAGGTCCATCCGGAACGACAGGATCTGCTCGTCTCCATCAATCCCGAGTCGCTGTTGCTGGAGGGGGCGCGCCGCGTCGACGAATGGAGCCTGATCGAGAAGAAGATCCCCAGCTTCGACATGGTGTTCGACGCCGACTGGCGAAAACTGGCGGCGTCGGACCTGCCGCTGACGACCGAGCAGCAGACAGTGCTCCAGCACGTTGACGGCCGTCGCGACGTCACCGCGATCATCGAATCGTCGGGGCTCGTTGAATTCGACGTCGGCAAGGCGCTGTACGGTCTGGTGACCGCGGGGCTGGTGCATCGCTTGGGCCGCAACAGTCGCATGAATCTCCAGGCCATTCCGGAAGGGAAGGCGGACGAACATCGCAACCTTGGCCTCGCGCTCTATCGCACGGGCATGCTGGACGACGCGCAGCGCGAATTCAAGAACCTGCTCGATCTCAACAAGGATGACGCGATTGCGCGCTTTTATATCGGACTGGCGCAGTTGCGTCAGGGCAAATGGGGCGAGTCGATCGAAGCGTTGCAGGAAGCGGCCCATCGCCCGGGCGCCAGGGCTGCGACCTTCCACAATCTCGCGATCGCGCTCGAACGCGTCGGCAAATACGGCGAAGCGCTCTCAGCGCTGCAGGACGCGAACAAGCGCGGTGGCAGCAAGGACCCGCAGATCCAGACGTCGATCGGTATCGTTTCGCTGATGACCGGCGACCTGCTGGAGGCGGACCGAGCCCTTGCTGCTTCCAAGGCCCTTTGGGGCACGAAGGCATCCGCCGCGTGGTACCACTACGCCTCCCTTGCGGCGGCGCTGTTGGGCGACCTGCCGCGGGCGCAGGGCTTGTTGGAGGAGGGAATCACGCTCCACCCGCGCGGCGCTGCGGCACTGCACAACAACCTCGCCGCCCTGCTCGAGCGGCGGGGCATGTACGACGAAGCGCTGGCAGAGGCCGAACGCGGCCTCACAGACGATCCCTCGCTGCCCCAGTTGCACAAGAACATCGGCGACCTGTACTATCGCGCGAACCGCCACGACGAGGCGTTTGCCGCGTTCGAACGCGCCGTCAAAGCGGAGCCCGACCTCGGCGACGATGTGTGGGTCAAACTCGGGAACATCCAGATGGGGCGGCGCGACAAAGTCGAAGCCGCGAAGTGTTGGACGCGTGCGCTCCAACTCGATTCTGACAACGCCGCTGCCAAAGCCAGCCTCGACGCGCTCAAACATTCGCGCTGAGCGAACGAATCACGCACATTAGGCGCTCATGTCGACGAACATTGCCACGCACCGCAGCACCCTCAAGACCCTCGACGGCAAGATCGAGGCGCCAGGAGCGGATTTCGACGCCCTCAAGGGCGATATCATCAGCTTCTATCGCACGATCGAGCTGGAAGTGGCGGAGCTGACGGCGCTGAAGGACGACGTCAAGCAAATGGTGGAGAAGTGGAAGACGCTGCAGGCCGGCCAGTCACTCGCGCCGCAGTTCAGCGGTGACGCGCCCGTCGTGCACTCGGACCACATCGGCGCGTCGACCTTCATCGAAAAAGGATGGAGCAGGCTGTCCCTTGGCGACTACGACGCCGCCGAGCAGGCGCTCAAGAAAGCCATCGAGCTTTCGCCCAATGATCCGCAGTCCGAAGCCCTCCTCGGCTGGGCGCTGATGCTGCAGGAAAAATATGACGACGCGCTCACCTGGTTCCAGAAGGTGCTCACGCGCGAACCACAGAACGCGCTGGCGCGCATTAACGTCGGATACATCTGCCTCAAGAAGAAAGTCTTCAGCGAAGCGATCGAGCATCTGTCGCGCGCTATCCGGATGGACAACGACAAGAAAGCGACGCTGTATGCGCACTTCTATCTTGGACTCGTGTACCTCGAGCGCGACATGTTCGAGGATGCACAGACTTTCTTCCAGAAGACAATCGCGCTCGGCCCGAACTTGATCGAGGCGTACTACGAACTGGGGAAGGCGTTTTGGTTCAACGGGCAGCAGGCCGAAGGCATGCAGACATGGAAGGACGGTTTCGCCGCCAACAAGTTCAATCCGTGGGGCAAGAAGTGCTTGGCGGCCCTCAAGACGGCAGAGGAGGGAGGAGAGCCCTGACCGAGCCGGGAGGGAGGAAGAAGGAGCAAGGAGACAGACGAGGGATTCGCTGCTGCCTCCTTCTCGTTCTCCCGTTGCTCGGCCTCCTTCCTCCTTCCTCCTTCCTGCTGGCTCAAGAGCGCCTGGACCGCGGGCGGTTCGCCTTCACTTTCGCTACGCGCGACCGTCAGCTCGCGATGTCTCTCGCCGCGCAAGCCATCGCACGAGACACGTTTCCTGGCCTGCCGCGGCCCACGCAGCGCGTGGTCATCACGATCGCAGCCGACCGGCGCCGGTTTCGCGATTTAGTGGGCGAGTCGGCGCCGGACTGGGGCAGCGCGGTCGCGTTCCCCGAAGCGCGTCGCGTCGTGCTCCAGGGGCAGGGTGCCGGCGCGGATGCCGGTGATCCGACGGAAGTGCTGCGGCACGAATTGGCGCACCTCGCGCTGCATGAAGTCCTGGGTAACCTCGCCCCGCGCTGGTTCGACGAGGGCTACGCGAGTTTCGCCGCTGGCGAATGGGGTCGGCAGGACGTCCTTGCGACGAACATCGCCTTGGCGCTGGGCGGTATGCCGACGCTGGAGGAACTCGACGACTCGTTCGGTGGCGGTGCGACCGCTGCAAAATCGGCGTATGCCTTGGCGTACAGTGCCGTCGCGGAACTCGCCAACATCGATGGATCGCGCGGCCTGCATTTGTTCTTCACGTACTGGCGCGAGTCAGGGAAACTGGAGGGCGCGATGCGACGGGCCTTCGGCATGACCGTGCCCGACTTCGAGAAACGCTGGCGTCAGCGAACGCGGCGGCAGTACGGCGCCCTCGCGCTGGTGAGCAATGTGGCGCTCGCCGGGTTGCTGCTGCTGTTCGTGCTCACCCCGTTCTACCTGTCCCGGCGCCGGCGTGATCGCCGCCGGCTGGAGAAGATGCGCGACGCGGACGCCGCCGCGGAGCAGGCTGAGGCGAGCGCGATTGACGATCTTGTCGGAGGTCCGTAGTCCAATCCTAACTTCCGATGCCGGACCACGTTGACAGTGTTTTCTGCCGCGGGTATTGTACCTCTTCCCCACATGACAGAAGCCCAAGTTTCGAGCCGGTCCCGCGCACTCCGTTGGTGGGGCGTTGCCGTTCTCGTGATTGTTGCTGGATATGCGGACCTCGCCCGCGGCGGCGAGACCATCGCACCCGTTCTTCTTGTCGCCGGCTACTTAGTGTTCGTGCCGCTCGCCATTCTGCGATCGTAGTCACCGGTGGTTCCTGCATTGGGGGCGAATAGCTCAGTTGGTTAGAGCGCCTGCCTTACACGCAGGAAGTCGGGGGTTCGAGTCCCTCTTCGCCCACTCGGTGGCTGACGCGGATCCCGGTGGATGACGCCGGGTATGACTGACTACAGATGGAGGATTGAAATCGTGATGCTGATGCAGCGACGTGCAATGATTGCGGCGGTCGCACTGGGCCTCGGATATGTGAGCGCGCCCTCGCTGGCCGATGCGCAGACGCGACGCGAGGCGCCCGGTGTCGATACGCCACGACTGCTCGTCGTCGTCTTCCAGGCGGCGGAGAAGTTGATCGGACTGCAGATCGCCGACGCGGTGCGCGGCCGGATGACCGGTGCGTTTAGTCCCAGGCAGCTCTACGTAATACCGAAAGAACAGATGGTCGGCTTTCTTGAGTCGTCCGGCTACAAGGCGGATTCGTCGCTCGGACTGACGGACCTCAAGGAACTCGGCAAGGGACTGCGGGCCGACGAAATCCTGTCTGGAACGGTATTACACGTTTCGGGCGTATACACGGTCCGGCCGCGGTTGATGCTCGCCGTGGATCCTGCCATGGGTCAGCCACTGCCGGTCGTCGAAAGCGGCAACATGAACGATATCGCGCGGCAGATCGAGAAATCCGCCAGCGAGGCTCGCAAGCAGATTCCTGATCACAAGGCGTGCCAGAACCACATTCGTGCGGGCGCCATCGACAAGGCGATCGTCGCGGCCAACGCTGGCATCGCCAAGTATCCCAACGCGACGATCGCGAGGAACTGCCTCGCGAATGCGTTTCAGGCGAGCAAGATGTCGGATTCCGTCCTCAAGGTGACGGAGGAAATTCACCGTCTGGATCCCAAGAACTCGTTCGCGACGCGCATGGCTTTCCTGGCGTACAAGGACAAGGCGGACGCGGAAAAAGTTCCGGAGAAGCAGGAGCAGTACCGCGAGGCGGAGGTGCGGGCGCTGGTGGCCTTGCTGGCGACCGATCCCACCAACCCGACGCTGACGAATACGGTTGTGATCGAACTGGCCAAGCTCGGCAAGCCCGCGATTGCGCTCCCCGTGATCGACACGCTGTTGCTCTCGAATCCGGGAGACCCACAACTCGTCCGGCAGCGATGGCTCCTGCGGCTCGCGGCTGCGTCAACCTCGGACAGCGCGTCCCGGTCGTCGCAATTCGCCAGTGCGATCGTGGCCGGCGAAGAAATGACCAAGGCCGACACGACGCTTGCGGACAGCGTGTACTACGCGCGCCAAGTGGCCGCGGCCATGGCGGTATCGCCACAGCGTGGCGCTGAGTACGCGGCGAAGGCCGTGCAGAAGTTTCCGGCAAACCAGGACTTTTGGTGGTACAAGGCGAACTCCGAGCGTCGCTCCGGCCAGCTTCAGGCCGCGCAACAGACCACTGGTCGCCTCGTAGTGCTGAACCCCAAGTACCCCAACGCCACAGTCATGTTGGGGCAGCTGTTCCTCGAGCAGAACATGACGGACAGCGCCGTCGTGCTCGCTCGGCGCGCGGTGGCTGCTGGCGAGGACCCGAAGGTGTGGGGGACTTTGCTTCTGAGGCCGGCGCAAGATGCTGTGAAAAAGGCGCAGGCGAGCGATGCCGAGGCCAAGAAGGACAGCACAAACAAGGACAAGGCTGCGCAGGCGGCGGTGAACTGGGAGGCTGCGCTGGCAATCGCGCAGGAAGCGGACAGGCTGAGCCCGTCGAAGACATCGAAGTTCTTTGTCGGCGTGTCGTCGTTCCAGGTCGGATACGCCTCGGTTCAGGGCGCGCAGAAGCCCAAGAGTTGCGTGCTCGCCAAGAAGGCTCAGGACATGTTCCTCATCACGCAGACGACCTTGACCCAGGGCGGCTCCGTCGATGCCGCCACCGCGGGGCAGATTCTAGGCTTCGTGGGGCAGCTGGCGACAACGGCGGACCAGATGGCCAAGCAATACTGCAAATAGCCAACGTTGCCTCGATCAGAACGGCCCGCGGGCAGCCACCCGCGGGCCGTTCTGCGTCTGGCGTTGTCGACTTGCACGGGTCGATAGAATTGAGGGACATGCCGGCCACCGCCGCGTACCACACGCCCGTCCTCGTCACCGAGGTCGTGGAGCTGTTGCGTGGTAAGTCCCGTGTACTTGACGGAACCCTTGGCGGCGGCGGGCACTCCGAAGCGTTGCTCGATGCTGGCGTAGCGCATGTCGTCGGTGTCGACCGCGATCCGCGGGCCGTCGCCGCCGCTCGAGGGCGGCTCGATGACTTCGCCAGCGCCGGACGGTTCTTGGGCGTCGTCGCCAACTATGCGGATGTTCCCGGCCTGGGCCTGGCGGGCGACCCGTTCGACGGCGTCCTGCTCGACCTTGGTGTTTCGTCGCACCAGTTCGACGACCGGGAACGCGGCTTCACGTTTCGCGAGGGAGCGCCGCTGGACATGCGCATGGGCGCCACCGCGCAGACCGCGGCAGACCTCCTCAACTCAGCCGACGAGGGCGATCTCGTCGCCATTTTCAAAGCCTATGGCGACGAGCGGCGCGCCAACCGGCTCGCCAGCACGATCGTGCATCGTCGCGCGAAGTCTCCCTTCGCGACTGCCGACGATCTCGTGAACGCGATTCGAGGCGCGCTGGGCCCCCGCTCCGGCCCGCCCGACTTCGCCCGCCTGTTCCAGGCGGTGCGGATCGCGGTCAACGACGAGATTGACGGCTTGCAACGCGCGCTTCCGGCGATACGGGACCGTCTCGCACCCGGCGGCATCCTCGCAGTGATCACGTATCACTCTGGGGAGGACCGAGTGGTGAAGCACGCGTTCCGCGAATGGAGCGCGGACTGCATCTGCCCGCCGCGTCAACCGCAATGCTCCTGTCGGGGTCACGCACTCGGCGCGACCATCACCCGCCGGGCAGTGGTGCCGTCCGGCGCCGAGGTTGAACGGAATACGCGCGCGCGCAGCGCCAAATTGCGGGCATGGCGACGGGCATGAAAGCGGGTCGCGGAGCCGCGGGCGGGTTCGGTGTTGTCACGCGCGGTCGCATCGTGCTGGTGTTGCTCGGTTTCGTCGTTGTGGCCATAGGCGTCATTGCACGGAGAACGTTCGGCATCAACCAGGCCACGGACCTGCGCACCCTCGAGTCGAAGCGTGATGGCGCGATCGCGTTACGGGCGAAGCTGGAGACAGAAATCCGCGATGCGTCCAGCCGCTCGCGGCTGGTGCCGATCGCGGAGAAGCGACTTCATATGTATGTGCCGTCCGACAGCCAAGTGATCATCCTGCCGCGGCAGCCCCGGTGAACCGCCTGCGCCGGATTGGCCTCGTACATGCGGCACTTGCCGTCCTTGGGGTGGCGGTGGTCGCCAAGGCCGCTCATGTCCAATTGGTGCAAGGTCGATCGTGGGGCACCATGGCGCGCCGCCAGCAATTCGCCGAGCACAAGATTCCGGCACCGCGAGGCGCGATCATGGACGCCGGCGGACACACGCTGGTCTCCACGCGCGACGTGGTGCGCCTTGAAGTTGCGCCGCGTGAAGTGCGCGACCGGATTGCGTTGCGAAAGGCGCTGCTTGCAGCAAAGGTGGAATCGGAGTGGGCCGCGCGGGCCGTTGATCAGGACCGGGCATGGGTCGCGATTCCGGGACGATACCTCGCCGAGGACGTCGCCCGGATCTCGGCAATGCGCGGTGTCTATACCACGCTGATGTCAGATCGCGCATACGCCATGTCCGCCGGTCTTCAACCGCTCCTGGGTCACGTCCAGGACGGCATCGGGGCGGACGGGCTGGAGTTCACGCTCGACTCGTTGCTGCGCGGCACCAGCGGTGAGACGCAGGTGGTGCGGAATGTGCGCGGCAGCAGATTCGCGTCAGCCAAGGAGCCCATTCAGGTCGCGACGCCGGGTCATTCCGTCACGCTAACGATCAATCAGGAACTTCAGGAGATTGCAGAGCGCACGCTGGCCGACGCCGTCGCGCGGCTCGATGCGGAGGGCGGTGACATTGTCATCCTCGATCCACGGAGCGGGGAACTGCTTGCCCTGGCGGGTCAGCGTCATGGCGTGGCGGCGCCGTCGGCCACGGCTCTGACCGAACCGTTCGAACCCGGTTCGACCATCAAACCGCTGGTCGCCGCCGCGTTGTTGGAACGCGGGCTTGTTCGACCACAGGACGTGGTCCCGACGCGCGGTGGATCGTACACGCTGCACGGCCGCACCATTCACGACGAGCCGCATGAGGGGCCCACGCCGGCGTGGTTGTCCCTCGCGGACGTCATTCGGTTCTCGAGCAACGTCGGCATCGCGCAGTTCGCGGACCGGTTGTCGCCGCGGCAGGAGTTCGAGACGCTGCGCGACTTTGGACTTGGCACAGCCACCGGCATCCCGTACTCGTCGGAGGCGGCTGGCACGCTGCGTCCGCCGGTGGCGTGGTCCAAACAGTCCCAGGCGTCGCTTGCGATGGGGTACGAGGTGGCGACCACACCACTGCAACTGGCGTTGGCGTACGCAGCGATTGCGAACGGCGGTGAGTTGCTGGAGCCCGCGGTCGTCAAGGAGATTCGCGCCCCGAACGGCGAATTACGGTACCGCCACACGCGGCGCGTGGTGCGGCGCGTTCTGGATCCCGGCGTGGCGCGTTCGGTGCTCACGCTGCTGACGGGCGTTGTGGCGCGCGGCACCGCGGTGGACGCCGACCTGACCACGTTCGCGCTGGCCGGCAAGACCGGGAC
>Ga0315281_10015594_pt1 | contig 10182 bp, 13 predicted proteins | sample YL17G07_0_MG_FD_204540 | JGI IMG/M metagenome (GOLD analysis project Ga0315281, IMG submission 204540) | Sediment microbial communities from Yellowstone Lake, YNP, Wyoming, USA - YL17G07_0 | ecosystem: Environmental > Aquatic > Freshwater > Lake > Sediment | place: USA: Wyoming | collected...
AGAATTCGGTTTCCGCGTGGCTTCGATTTACAACTACGGTTATCGACTGAAGCGGATTTCCGAAGACCGTGCTCAGGCATAGTCCCGCAAGTAGCTGAAAGTCCGCTGTTTCCGCCAGTGGCCGAATTGGATTTGGGCGGCCGCCACGACTACCCAGGCGAAGGCAGTGCGTGCCGGTGTGCTTCTCACCACCTCGCGACACCTCTTACATTCTTTGACGTTCTTTGCGCCGAGCATCGAATCGCCCGGTCGTTCGGCGCGTACGGCTTCGCGCAAGAGTTCGCGCCATACACGTAACTTACAAACAATTGCAAAACACGCGGCGATTCCGAAGTTAAATAATTGCATAGGGTTCTGTGGTGGAAAGAAAAATTTGGAGGTTGTCATGGCGACCACTGAATACGTTCTTGACTCTCTAATGGAGATGGACCGCTTCGTAGGGCTTGTGGCGTCGGCAACCGGGCCAGCCGGAATCGCTGACGCAGTAAACAAATACCTTGCGAGTTGGTCGACGGAGCGCATCCTCAGTCTTCAGAAAATCGACGCCGGTTGGGCGCCTTTTGACTACCGTCAACATCCCGTGCCGGTTTGTGGGACCGTAGATGTGTTTCAGATCTGCGAAACAATGCGCGCCCATTGCACCGCCCTGAAGGAATCGGGCATCACACTGGCGCCCGAGCTGTTAGAGCTCGACCTATTCTTTTTCTTCGCAAGGCAGATCGTAGAGACTCACGAGCCTGCCGTTTCCAGCGCGTACGCGGTCGTCCCGCATGCGCGTCATGACGGTAGTCGACAGTCGTTCGTGAACCGCGCCATTTCCCGCTGATGGTTCTGAGTGATGCTGACGCCGAGGAGGGACCGATGCTAGATCCGAAGAAGGCGGAGAATTTTTGGCTGGGCGCCGAGGCGCTACCTGCTGGTCTGACCGATATCAACAGAACCATTCAGGCTTGGGCCGAGGCACGCTCCTGCACGCAGTACTCCCTTCTCCGGAAGTCCCGGCCGACCGGATTGATCGCCGTGGCCGCGCGCTGGATGCAAAAAGCGACCCGGCTGAGCTAGATCTTCCGGCAGGCCCGGAAATGTTAGTCTTCGCGTGGATGCCTGAACAAGGTCGTTGTTTTCGTGCTTTTGGCAGTCGCCTGGGCGGCATCCCGACAGGGGATTCGACCCCGATTTGATCATCTCCGAATTAATGCGGGGCCGCTGGTCGCTCACGCCGGCCACCGCGGCGCTGCTCGCGGGAAACCTGGCAGTGTTCGTCGCCATGCTGGCCCATGGCGCCGGGCTGTGGCATGCGCCGAACGACGTACAGCTTGCGTGGGGCGCGAATTTCGGCCCGGCGACGCGCGACGGGGAGTGGTGGCGCCTTGGGACGGCGATGTTCGTGCATTTCGGGCTTGTGCACCTCGCCGTCAATATGTGGGCGCTTTGGGACAGTTGCCGGTTCGTCGAACGCCTCTACGGTCACTGGCGCTTTCTCGCCATTTATGGCGCCGGCGGCATGGCCGGCAATCTTTTTTCGCTGCTTGCTCACGGGGACCGCGCTGTCTCGGGCGGCGCCTCGGGCGCCATCTTCGGCGCCTACGGCGCGCTCCTGGTGTGGCTTTGGCGGGAACGCCGGCAGGTTCATCCGGTTGAGTTCCGCTGGCTGTTCGGCGGCGCTGCTGCATTCGCGGCGGCAACGATCGCGATGGGGCTGCTGATTCCGGGAATCGACAACGCAGCGCACCTGGGCGGGCTGATCTGCGGCGCGCTCGCCGGCCGGTCCCTCGCCACGCCGATATCGGTGCAGAGCCCGCGGCCCGGCGTCGGCCGCTGGGCGGCGGCTGCCGCCTTGCTCGGCGTGGTCATCGCACTGGTTGCAGCGCTTCCGGCGCCCGGATACCGGTGGCACGAGGAGCAGACCGCGCGGGCGGAGATTCGCGAGTTCCTGGCCGATGACCGCCGTATTGCCGAGCGCTGGCGAACGATCCTCGAGACCCGCAATGCCCCGGGGGTTTCGTTCGAGGAGCTGGCCGCACGCATCGAGTCTGACATCACCAGCGAATACCGGGACAGTTTCGAACAGCTCTCTGCGCTCAATCTCGATCCCGCCGCACCCTCGGCCGGCACGCTTGAGATGCTAAAGCGTTACGCCCAGCTGCGCGGCGACGCGTCGCACGCGCTGGCCGAGGCGCTTCTGCAGAACGACCCGCAGCGCATTGGCGAAGCACTCGAAGCGCTGCGCCGCGAGCCCTACGCCATCGGCGGCGGGGCGCCTCCGCCGTCGCCCGAGGGGACGCGCTAGCTTTCCAGCGCTTTCGGATCCCTCCGCTGCAGGCGACCGTCAGCCGGCATCAATTACCAGACGCGCAGCCTGAACTGGACTGCTATCGCTCCGTCGAGACGGTTCTTGATCGTCGGCACGAAGAAAATATTGGCGCCTAGCCGCTCCCCTTCGAGGGCGAGCATCGGCAGCGCGGCAGGAAACCAGGCGCCGTTGCGGTAGTTGGGGTAGCCGTCGAAGGCGCCGAGCGCGATTCCCGCATGCACTTTGATCCCCGCGGGCTGCCAGTGCAGCGGCCGCCAGTAGTAGGCGCCGTAGTGGCTCTGCCTCCGGTTACTGTTGGCGAAGCTGCCGGCCGCGAGGACGTGATCGCTGGCGAGCGTCAGTTCGGCGCCGAGGCCGGTGTTGGCTTCACGCAGGTCCTTGTGACGGTCGAAGTGGTAGGAATAAGTTCCCGGATTGAGCCACACTTGCCGCAAAGCCTTGTCCGGCGTGTCCTCTGCCTGGACGCTGCTCCCGAGCCAGGCAGCAGCCATCAGGAATAGCAGTCGCAACGATCTTCGCCCAGCAGACCGATTCATACGAGACGTGATCAGGCTCCCTTTGGTGGCTGATGCGTGATCCGGAAAACGCAGCGCCCGGGTCGGTACTCGTTGCACATCCCCCGGAGGAACGGCGCCATTGTGGCCGCACCGTCCTCGCCATGCTCAATTACTCCAGAGAGGATCAATCCGCTTTCCTGCGCCCACGTCCCGCCGCCACTCAGGCGCAGCGGACCCTCGACGGTCGAAAACTCGATGTCGATCTTGCGGCCGCCGCCGCGCAACCGGGCCAGGTGCGATCCAAGATCGAGCCCCTGGGCGCGGGCGAGGCGCACGGGCCGCCACTCGAGCTCCGCCAGTCCGAGGATCGAGTTCGCATCGAAGTGCAGACTGTCGGATCGGATCAGTATCTTGCCTTGCGGGCCCAGGGCTTCCAGCCCCGGGGCGATGCTCGAAAGTATCCGGCCGGGCAATTCGAGGTTCAAACCGCGGACCGCAGTGCTGGTCGGCGACAGTTCGAGATACACGGCGCTCGCCGATTCACCGAGGGTAAGGTCCGCCGCGAGCTTGCCTGCCAGGGTTCCGGACAGAGAACTATTCCAGCGCAGCATGCCCAGATCCAGCACCTCGCCCGAGCGTTCCCGTACAAATAAATGTCCGCTTCCCGACCACGCGGTACCGGCCGGGTCACGCAGCACAAGCGTCTGCCTGGAAATGCGTTCGATGACCTGCGAAAACCAGGGCGCCGGGAAGGTCGCGATCAACGCCGCCACATAGGTCAGGCAGCCGGCCGCAATGTACAGCCCGGTGCGTCTTGTCATCATTGCGTCTTTCGCGCAGCCGCCTGGCCGCCCGAGGCGAACGTCGCCTCCACCCGAACCAGGCCGGGCTGATCGGTCGGGGTGATTTTGCAGCCGTCAAGACGGATGCCAAACTCTCGCTGCAGGGTTTCTATCCATCCAAGCCAATCGTCAAAACTGACCGGCGCTGCGAGCAAGAGCGCTCTGTCGCCTGAAAGAGACTCAATCCGTTCGATTGAATTGACGAACGATGCGCGCGCGGCCGAGGATTGCAGCAGTGCCTTGAGATCGGCGCGTTGCGAGGCTGCGGAAATTTTTTTGCGCAGGGCCGCGATCTCCTTTTGCTGCTGACGCATGTCTTCGGCCTGCGCGCGAAGCCTGGGAAGCGTGGCCGAAAGTTGCCTGCTCGCGGCGAGCGCGGGCTCCAGCAGGATGACGTACAACCCTGCCGCGAGTACCACGGCCCCTGCGGCGCAAAGCAGCATTCGCTCCTTGCCCGAACGCATGCCCCAGAAATGCAATGCGGTGTCCGCGACCTTCATCTTCCCTGCCCCGGACTCGCGGTCACGTGCAGCGAGATTCTCCCCGACGATTCCGCGGACTCCAGCTTGATATCGAGTCCCGGAACCGGGGTCTTGGCGCGCATTTCGTTGAACTGCGTGCTGAATTGCGCCGCGTCGTTCGGCCGCAAGAGCAGCGTCAGCGCACCATTGCCGTAGGCGATGCTTTCGATCCGTTGTTTGGCGGGATCGAGCAGCCGGTCTGCGACGGCGCCGAAAAGGGCTAGGAAATCGTCCGCGCCAATCTGGCCGGCTTGCCGCCGCAATTGCGCGAGAGCACGGTTCATCTGCAGAGGGGCGTCGACAACGACGGCGCTTTCACCAAATGCAGCGCGAAATATTCCCTCCATTTCCGCCAGCAGCGTCCTGCGTTCGAGGCCCTTTGCGCCCCAATCCACCGCGATCCCGAATACCCATAGGGCCGCCAGGGCGCCCGCCAGGATCGCCGGACGGCGCAGCGCGCGCGTCCAGCCGCGATCAATCGCGCGCGGTGCGAATTCGCCCTGCAGGAGATCCAGGCCTGGCTTGACCCGCGCATCAATCCAGCGCCATGCGGGCCCCAATTCGACCGGGATGCCGAGCGCAGTGGACCATTTTTCTGCCTCCGGGGGGGCAACGCCATCAGCAACCCTCAATACAAGTCTTTGCGGAGGCGATGCCGCACTGCGCGCCGCGTCCAGCGCAAGGCGCAGCGAAACGGGCAACTCCCCATGGTCGGTGCTGTCCAGTGCGAAGCCCTCCACCTCTCCCGTGCGCGCAAAACCGCCTTCACCGTTCCATACAACGGTCCAGGCCTGCGGCAAGAGTTCCGGCAGCAGGCATTCGGGGTAGGCCGACCGCGCGATGAGGCCGGAACCTTCGAGCCGCGCGAGCATCTGCTCCATCCATTGCCGGTCGACGATGCCGACCGACAGGGTATCTTTCGCCGATGCACTTGCCGCTGCCACGTGCAGCCGCTCGGGGTCGGGAATGGCGTTATCCTCGACAAGGAACCGCAGCGCGGAGGATATCCGCCGCTGCTGCGCCGCAGGCGCGGGGATCCTGTCGAGCAGCACGAGATCGTTCGCGATCAGCAATTCACATGCGCCGGCCGGCGGCTGCCGCAGGGGCGCCGCGCCCGAATCCAGCACCGTCTCATCGCCCTCCACGATTGCCCATTCAAACGAGCCCGTTGACGGAGTATCGCGCGCGACGCGAATGCGGCAAGTCGTCATGACATGCGCTGCCAGACGATGGAGGGCAGGGTGACACCAATGCGTTGCACAAGCGCCTGCATCCGCAAGTCGGCCTTGCCGACGTTGGCGCGGCCCTGCACAAGGAAGAACTGGGTATCGACGGAAATATCCTCGTTTTCCACATTTAGCTCGGTGCGCGGCAGCCGCGTTCTGAAATCGTCCCTGCCGCGAAATGGGGCGCTGCGCCGGCTGCTCGCCAGAACCAGCGCCTCAGGCAAGGTCAAGCCGTCGACGATCGCGGCCAGAACTTCGGGCGGCGCCATATTCACGTTTACCGGCGTGCGCCGCGGCAGCACGGTCGCGAATTGCCGCAGGCGGGCGACGGCCGCATCATCGCATCCGCGCACGCGCAGGAGTTCCTCGATCCCGGACATCGGCTGGTTTGCCGTCCGGTAGGGGGTGGCAAGGCTCAGATAATAAGCGTCTTCCGCGCCTTCGGGCGATTGGAGCTCGCTGTCGGCGTCGATCCAGTCTGCGATTGCATCCGCCAGATCAACGCGCAGCCCGATCGTCTGCAGCAGGCGTTTGAGATTTGCGACGTCGCGGGCGCTCGATTTGCCGTCGCGCACCAGGTTGTTGAGATTGAAAAACCCCTGCTGATCCTGGATCTCTCCTGATAGCTTCCCTTGCTCTATATCGGTGGGGGGGAGCCCGGTCGCCCACAGCTCGCCACCATGGTCTATCGTGCTGCTGCGAGCGTCGGCACGGAGGATGACGCGTGCCCACTGCGCGCCGCCATTGAGAAGCCAGCGCGCTTGTTCATAATCGCGAGCGGCCTCGAGTTGACGAATCGCCATGTCCTGCTGCTGAAGCATCAAGCTCGCCGCGGTCGCCGCAAGAGCAACGATAAGCATGGCGACGATCACCACGGCCCCTCCCTGCCGGGTCGGCGATTTCATCGCAGGGGGAATATACGGGTGATGCGTTCGCCGCCGGCAAGCACGAATTGCGCTTCTATCGCCCGGGGCAGCGCATTTGCCTGTTGGCCGACAGGCCACACGGCACTCCAGGAACCGTCCTGATTGAGGGCGCGCAGTTGCATGTCGGTCACGTTCTCCAGGATGGGATTCACGGACGGCGTGGCGTTGGGCGCCGAGTCCGTCGCCGGCCAGACCAGGTATTCCAGGATCCCCGCGCGCAACCGGTATCCGATCCTGCGCAGGCCGCTTTGCGACGGCGCGCTGTCGCTGTCTCCGAGGCGTGTGAGCACGATCTGGCCCCGGGTTTCATCCGACGGGCCGCTGATGATCATGGCCGCGAGCACCTGGCCGGCGCCGTCGCGCACCGGGCGGGGCACTGACAGGGCCAGATCCCGGCCCAATTGCGCGATCACGACCGCAACGTCATTCCAGCGGCGCGTTTCCGATTGCACATGCGCTTCCGCTTCGAGGATGGAACTCAGCCCGCGAAAGCTGACCGAAGCGAGTACTGCGAGCACCGCCATCGCGACCAGCAACTCGACCAGGGTAAAACCGCACTGGACGCGGTCGGAGCCGCTGCCACGTGAGCGCGGGTGTGGTTGGGTTGCCGCGCGCACTCAGCTTTCCTTGGCGACGACGCCGATGAGGCGGCGCAATTCGCGCGGCGGATCCTCCGGGCTCAGCACCCGAATCTCGACGCGCCGCAAGTCCGGGTTCGGGGTGGAGACGATTTCCACGCGCCAGGGAAACTCGACGCCGGCTTGCCGCTCGGTTCCTTCGGTCGCACCGGTTCCCGGCCACGCACTGCGGGCCGCGAACCCGCTCATCAGGTTTTCGGCGACGAAATCTGCGAGCACGCGCAGCTTCAATTCCGTCGCCGACGTACTGGACTGGGCGACGGAACGGCTCGCGGCGGCCAGCGCGATCGCTACAATCGCGAGCGCGACCAGAACCTCAACCAGGGTGAAGCCGCGCGCCCGCGCCGGGCCGCCCGCTGTCGGCCCTGCCATCGGAGTCGCGCTGCAGCGATATGCGTCCAAGAACACCGCCTCGAAGAGTGATTTGTGCATTGCCGCCGGCGATCGTCGCCTCGATCAGGCCGCGAATTCCGTACGGCGACAGGGTGATGCGCTCGCCATGCGGCAGTACCCGCGCGTCAACAAGTACCTCGCGAAATTCGGTCTGGCCGCCGAACGTTCGATGCCGGTAGACGCTGGTGTCCGGGAAACGGGTCCATTCCCCGTCATCGGACCTTTGCCAGAACGAGTAACCGCCGCCCTCCGGCGACCATGCAATGCTTTGTCCGCTGGCACGCGCCTCTGCTGAGGCCAGTTCGAGCAGCCCGGCGAGCCTGCGCGCTTCCTTGTCAGCCAGCGCGGCATCGCCCGGCATGGCGACAATCACGAGCATCGTAGACAGTACCGCGATGATCACCACCACGACCATGACCTCGATCAGCGTGAAGCCGCTGTGGCGGGCGTGGATAGCGCGCAACAGCGGCCGCACTAGAGGCTCCACGAGCCGATGTCGGCATCCGTTCCCTCGCCGCCTGCGACACCGTCGGCGCCGAAACTGAAGACGTCGATCTCGCCGCGCAGGCCGGGATTCAGAAACTGGTAAGGATTTCCCCAGGGATCTTTGGGCAGGCGTTCCAGATACCCGCCGGCCTTCCAGTTCGGCGGCACAGGCGCCATTGCCGGCGGCGCTACCAGCGCCGCGAGTCCCTGCTCCGAGGAAGGATAACGGATATTGTCCAGCCGGTAGAGCCGCAGCGCCTGCATGATCGTGCTGATGTCCTGTCGGGCGGCGACGACTCTGGCCTCGTCCGGCCGGCTCATGATCTTCGGCACGATCAAGGCCGCGAGAATCGCGAGAATCACGACCACCACCATGATCTCGATCAGCGTAAAGCCGTTCCGGTTATTGCCGCGTTCTTGATGCATCGCTTGCAGGTATCCGGGGGAAATCCGTTGAATTAGGCTGCCTCAAGCCATGTGGCCAGATTCCCATACTATACTTGACGCCCGTAGTTCAGCGGTCCTCGTTCATTGGCGGTGACGGTTGCATGATTGCCCGGCTCAAGAACTGGCTTCGGCGGGGAGGATGGTCCCCGTTGCTCGAACTCTCGCTGATCGCTGCGCTGGGAATCAGCCTGGCGCACTGGACCTGGGTTGCACTCACGCCCCCGGCGATCGCCGCTTCCGCGCTGCCGGGCCAGCTCGATGCGCAGCGTGCCGCCTCGATCGTCAAGCGCAGCCTATTCGGTGCGCCGCAGGAGGGAAAGGCGGCTGCCGTGGTCGATGCTTCGCCGACATCGAGGATCAAGCTCCTGGGCATCATTTCACGCGGCGCCGTGGGTGGAGGGCGGGCGATTTTCGCGCTGGAGTCCGGCAAACCGACGACAGTGGAGGCGGGCTCACAGATCGTGCCCGGCCTGGTGTTGCAGGAGGTGCACTCGGATCACGTTCTCGTTGCCCGCAGCGGCTCGATCGAACGCATGAAGCTCGATCGCCGTAGCGCGACCAGGAACTGAACCATGCGGATCATTACGCGGCACGCGCTCGCCTCGATGCTGATGGCGTTGACCGCATACGCCTGCGTCGCGCGAGCCGCGGACGAAGAGGTGACGCTCAATTTCGTCAACACCGACATAGAGGCGGTTGCGGCGGCCATCGGCCAGATCACCAAGCGCAATTTCCTCATCGATCCGCGCGTCAAGGGCACGGTCAATATCGTCTCCTCGCGGCCGGTTCCCGCCTCCGCGATCTATGACATTTTCCTGTCCGCGCTCAGGTTGCAGGGCTTCGCCGCGGTGGAAAGCAATGGCGTCACCAAGATATTGCTGGAAGCCGACGCCAAGATGCATCTGGGCGGGGTAACGGCGCGCAATACGTCCGCCGGGGATCGCCTTCTCACACAGGTCTACGCGCTCAAGTATGCGTCCGCGAACCAGTTGCTGCCCGTGCTGCGGCCGATCATCAGCCCGGCCAATATCATCGTGGCCTACCCGAACAACAACTCCCTGGTGATCACCGATTACGCGAGCAACCTGCGCCGGATCGACCGGATCATCGACGCCCTCGACCGGCCCGGCGGCGGCGAACTGGTGGTGATACCGCTGCGCTACGCGGCGGCGGCGGAGATGGCGCAAACCCTCGGCAGGCTGCTGGCGGAGGGCGGCGCTGCGGCGGGCGCGCCGGCTGCCGCCGCCGACCCGACGACGAGGGTCGTCATCGTTCCGGACGCACGCACCAACAGTGTCGTTGTGCGGTCCGAAAACCCGGAGCGGATCGCGCGCGTGCAGGCCATCGTCAAGCAGCTGGATGTTCCGACGGGCGCCGCCGGCAACATTCATGTGATTTATCTGAAGAACGCCGAGGCGACGCGCGTGGCGCAGACGCTGCGCGCGATCCTCTCCGGTGAGGTGAGCAGCACTCCAGCCGCGCCTGTGACGGCTGCAGGCACTCCGGCCGCCGCCACTCAGGCGGCCGCGGCCAGCTCGAGCGGCAGCGGGATTGTGGCCGACCCGGCGTCCAATGCCGTCATCATCTCGGCGCCGGATGCGATCGTTGCCCACCTCAAATCCGTCATCGACAAGCTCGATGTCCGCCGTGCGCAAGTGTATGTGGAGGCGCTCATCGTCGAACTCACCGCGGACAGGGCGGCGGAGTTCGGCATCCAGTGGCAGTCGATCAGCGATTTGTCTTCGAATCAGAGCCGCTTGTTCGGTGGCACGAACTTCGGCGGGCGCGGCGCCGGGACGAATATCATCGATGCTTCGATCAATCCGGGAAACGTCGGCCCCGGCATCAACATCGGCGTCGTCAGGGGACAGATCACCCTGCCCGGCATCGGC
>Ga0315281_10015595_pt1 | contig 10181 bp, 8 predicted proteins | sample YL17G07_0_MG_FD_204540 | JGI IMG/M metagenome (GOLD analysis project Ga0315281, IMG submission 204540) | Sediment microbial communities from Yellowstone Lake, YNP, Wyoming, USA - YL17G07_0 | ecosystem: Environmental > Aquatic > Freshwater > Lake > Sediment | place: USA: Wyoming | collected...
TCGCCGGCCCCGCGCCGCGATACGGCACGTGCGTGATTTTGGTGCCCATGGCGACATCGAGCAATACGGCGCACACATGCGTGCCCGAGCCGCCGCCGGCGGAGCCATATTGCAGCCTGGATTGGTTCGCTTTCGCATAGGCGACGAATTCGGCCAGATTATTGGCCGGAAAATCCTTGCGCGTGATCAGAACCCGCGCCGAGTCCGAAAACAAAACGGCGTGCTCGAAGTCGGTCACGGCATTGTAAAGCGGCCGCTTGTAGAGGCTCTGGTTGATGGCAAGAACGGCGCTGCCCGAGAGCATCACGGTGTAGCCGTCGGGCGTGGCCTTGGCCACCCGGGCCGCGCCGGTCATGCCGCCGGCCCCGCCGACATTTTCGACGATCACCTGCTGGCCCAGGATATTGGACAGGCTCGCCGCCATGATCCGGCCAATGGTATCGACCGGACCGCCCGCGGCGTAAGGCACCACCAGCGTGATCGGCCGCGATGGCCAGTCCTGCGCAATGCCAGCGCCAGGCAACGCCAGCGCATAAGCGAGCGCAGCGGCGATGATTGTTCTTTGCATCATTCCTCTCCTCGGTCCGGCAGGCTTCACGTACATCAATCGGCGCGCGCGCCGCTCGCCTTGATCGGGCCAGCCCATTTCTCAATGTCGGCAGGGACGAGTTTGGCGAGATAGTCGGGCGTCCTTTGCTCGGGCGGCGGAACGCTCAGACCCAGGCCGACGAGGCGCTCGCGCACCGCCGGCGTGTCCAGGGTCTCGCTCGCCGCCATGGCGAGGCGCCGAACAATCGCGGCGGGTGTCCCCTTGGGCAGGAAGAAGGCGCCCCAAGAATCCGCGTCGAAATCCGTGAGTCCCTGCTCGTGGCCGGTAGCGAGATTGGGGAGCACCGCGCTGCGCCTGAGCGTCAGCATGGCGATCGGCTTGATCGTCCCACCCTCGATCTGCGCAAGCGCGGTCGAGATGATGTCGCACATGTAGTCGAGGCGGCCGCCCATCAGATCCTGCAGCGCCGGCCCGGCGCCACGGTAAGGGACATGCGTCACATCGACACCGATCACCGCATTGAACAGCACGCAGGTGATATGCGTCGCCGAACCGGCGCCAGCGGAACCGTATTGCAGCCTGGACTGGTTTGCTTTCGCATAGGCGATGAATTCGGCCAGCGTGTTGGCCGGGAAATCCTTGCGGGTCACGAGCACTTTCGACGTGCCGTAGACCACGGCGACGGGCGCGAAATCGGTCACGGCATCGTAGAGCGGCTTCTTGTAGAGGATCTGGTTAAAGCCGTGGGTCGCGCTGTTGCCGAGCAGGAATTGATAGCCGTCGGGCGCCGCCTTCGCCACCCGGGCGGAGCCGTTCATTCCGCCGGCGCCGCCGATGTTCTCGATGATCACCTGCTGGCGCAGGATTTCGCTCAGCCGCGGCGCCACAACGCGTCCGAAAGTGTCGACTGGACCGCCCGCGGCGAATGGCACCACCATGGTCACCGGCCGCGTCGGCCAGTCCTGCGCTTTGGCAAAGCCGCCCAGGACCATCAGCGCGGCTGAGGCAAAAATCGTCATCGTCTTGCGCATGACGCCCTCCCAACGGATCGACTCTCCCGCTTGGACCAGGATAGATCAAGGTCTTCCTTGCCGCACTGGCGCCAAGAAGTGACGATCAACGCCGCCCGAACAGCCGCTCGATATCGGTGAGCTTGAGTTCCACATAGGTCGGCCGGCCGTGATTGCACTGGCCGGAATTGGGCGTCGCTTCCATCTCGCGCAACAGCGCGTTCATTTCCTCGGGCCGCAGCCGCCGCCCGGCGCGCACCGAGCCGTGGCAGGCCATCGTCGCCGCGACATGCATGAGCCGGCGCTCCAACGGAAGCGCCTCGTCCCATTCCGCCATGTGCTCGGCGAGATCGCGCAGCAGCCCGGACACATCGATTTCGCCCAGCAGCGACGGCGTCTCGCGCACCGCGACCGCGCCGGGGCCGAATGCTTCGATAATCAGCCCAAAGCGCGCCAGCTCGTCCGCGCGCGCGGTGAGACGTTCCACATCGGCCTCGTCGAGTTCGACGATTTCCGGAATGAGCAGGATCTGGCGGGCGACGCCAGCCTTCTCCATCACGGCCTTGAGGCGTTCATAGACCAGCCGCTCGTGCGCGGCGTGTTGGTCGACAATGACGATGCCGTCGCGCGTCTGCGCCACGATATAGGTTTCGTGCACCTGCGCGCGCGCGGCGCCCAGCGGCCGGTCGATCAGATCGGGCGTGGGCTCGAATGCCTCAACGCGGGCGTCCGCCTGCGGCCCTCCGGTGTCGAAGGCGGCCTGCGCCGCTTCGGCAAAACCCGGAACTTCCGCCAGCGCGGCATTGCCGCCACGCAACGGCATGGCGGGCCGCGCCGGCGAATTGCGCCAGTCGTAGCGCGCGCGCTGCGGAACGGCGCCGGGCCGGAACGCGGCAATGGTCGCTGCTCCACCGGTCGTCGCCGTGCGGCTACTGTCGCGCGAGAGCGCCTCCTGCAAGGAGCGCACGATCAGCGCGCGCACGAGGCCGGCATCGCGGAAGCGCACCTCGGTCTTGGCCGGATGCACGTTGACGTCGACCTCGCGCGGATCGAGCGTGACGAACAACGCCACCACCGGATGGCGCTCGCGCGGCAGATAGTCGGCGTAGGCGCCGCGCACCGCGCCGAGCAGAAGCCGGTCGCGCACCGGGCGGCCGTTGACAAAGAGATATTGGCCGAGCGCGTTGGCGCGGGAAAAAGTCGGCAGGCCGGCGAAGCCTTCGATGTGCAGCCCCTCGCGGCCGCCGCGCACTTCCACCGCATTGGCACGGAACTCAGGCCCCAGCACATCGCCGAGCCGCGCGAGCCGTCCCGAAGCGCCGGGCAGCGCCGGACCCCAAGTCACTGGCGCGCGCTCCTCGCCCGCGAGCGTGAACGCCACATCCGGCCGGCTCATGGCGAGCCGGCGCACCACCTCGCGGACCGCTTCGGCCTCGGTGCGGTCGGTCTTGAGGAATTTCAGCCGGGCAGGCGTGGCGTAGAACAGGTCGCGCACCTCAACCACGGTGCCCTGCCCGAGCGCTGCGGGCTTGGCCTTCGATTTCACCCCGCCGGTGACGGAGAGCGCCCAGGCGTGCGGCTCGTCGGCGTGGCGGGTGGTGATGGTGAGCTTGCCCGCGGCGCCAATCGACGGCAGCGCCTCGCCGCGAAAGCCGAGCGTGTGGATGGCGAGAAGATCCTCGCTGTCGAGCTTCGAGGTGGCGTGGCGCTCGACCGCGAGCACGAGATCGGCGCGCGTCATGCCGGCGCCGTCGTCGGTGACGCGGATCAGCCGCCGCCCGCCACCGTCGCTCATGACCTCGATGCGGGTTGCGCCCGCGTCGAGCGCGTTCTCGACCAATTCCTTGACCACGCTCGCCGGCCGCTCGACCACCTCGCCTGCGGCGATGCGGTTGACAATGGCCTCGGACAACTGACGGACGGGCATGGAATGGGCCTGATTCGGAGTTGCCCTACTCTACCGATGCTATTGGGACTCCGCGATGGCGGTTCCACGGGCGCGGAATTAACGGGGAAAAACAATAGCCCCATTCGCTATTGCGCGATGGCCTTGGCGCGCTCGATGACGTCCTTCGGCGAGGCATAAACCCGCTCCAGCAGCTTCCGGACCTCCTCGCCGCCGACATACTGGACCTCGATGCCCATCTTGTCGGCCTCGGCCAGGAACTGGGGATCGCGCAAGGTGCGCGCGAACGCCTCGCGCAAGGCGCGGACGCGTTCGGCGGGAACCTCCGGCGGCGCGAAGAACGGTCGGCCCATTTCCTGCGGCGCGAACAAAAATTCGAACACCTTGCGGTCTTCCGGCGTCTTGGCCTGCTCGATAAGCGCGGGAACGTCCGGCAGATCGGGATGCTTGCTGAGCGAAATCTGGAACAGGAGGTTGATCTTCTTGTCCTTCACCCAATCGGCCTTGCGCAGCTTCACGAACGTCCAGCCGATGCCGCAAAATCCGTGAACCTCGCCGCGCTCCATCGCCAGCAGAATGTCGGTCGAGCCATGATAACCGAGCACTATTTTGAATTTGGTGCCAACCAGCTTGTTCGCCGCCTTGGGGAAAATCACTTCGGTGGCGTCCGCGCCGGAGCCGCCGACGATTAGTTCGGTCGTCATCGCATCCTGCAAGGTCTTGACCGGTGCGCTGTGCCAGGAAACGCAGACGGTGTATTCGACATTCGCCGTGCCGAGCCAATTGAACTTGAGCGCGTCGAACTTGGCGTTGGCATTGCCGAGCAAGGGCTCGATCGCCGCCGTGCGGCCGGTGATCGCGAAGGCCGAGCCATCGCGCGGGGCGTTGTTATAGATGTGATTGGCGAGCACGAGCCCGCCCGCGCCCGGCATGTGCTGGACGACGAAATTCGGATTGCCGGGCAGATATTTTCCCATGTGGCGGGCGAGCGCCTGGGCATAGAGGCTCGAGCTGCCGCCCGCGGTGAAGCCCACCATGATGCTGACCTGCCGGCCCTTGTAGAAATCGGCCACCGCGTCCTGCGCCAACGCGCCCATCGACTGCATGCCAAGGGCGACGCCGAGCACAAGCAAATTTCTAAATCCGGTGATGAGCCTCATGATCTCCCCCCGTTCCGCACAATTTAACAGAATACAGATTCAATCCAATGACGGTCCCACGCGGCGCAGGCTTTTGACTCCGGCGCGGCGTTTCTTGGATTCGAGCCGCTGGCGCCGCGAAGACCGCGGCGGCTTGGTGGCCCTGCGCGGCACGGGCGCAATCGCCGCCTGCCGGATCAGCTCAATGAGCCGATCCAGCGCGTCGGCGCGGTTGCGTTCCTGGGTGCGATGGCGCTGCGCCGTGATCACCAGCACGCCCTCGCGCGTGAGTCGCCTGCCCGCGAGCCGCTGCAGCCGCACCGCTACGTCGTTCGGCAACGACGGCGACTGGCGGACATCGAAGCGCAGCTGCACAGCGGTCGCAAGCTTGTTGACGTTCTGCCCGCCGGGACCGGAGGAGCGGATGAAGCTTTCCTCGATTTCCCATTCGCCGAGGTAAATGCGGTCGGTGACCTTGATCATGCCTGAAGGGTCGTCGAATTAGACGCCGTCAGCAAGATACTTCTTCGCCAGCGCCTTGCCTGCCTCGACCGCGGGCTGGCCAAACGGATCGACGCCGAGCAGCCGCGCGGCAATGATCGTCTCCAGCATGAGCTGCATCAGCAGTTCGCCAAGGCTCGCCTCATCGAGCCGGTCGAGATGGATCATGCGCACCGGGCAGCCGTTTTTGGTGAGCGTCTCGGCGGTGGCGCGGCCTTGCACGGCGACAAGATCGCCGATGGTCTTGCCGCCGAGGCCGGGTTCGCCCGCGAGAGCAGCAAGCTTTTGATCGATGCGCGGTCCGCGCCCGGCCGCGCCAACAGTGACGATGGTGAACAGCTTGTCGCGCGGCCCGGCGATGTAAAGCTGAAGCTGGCTGTGCTGATCGACCGGGCCGAGCGCGGCCAGCGGCGTGGTGCCTTTGCCATCCTTGCCAAGACTCTCCGCCCAAAGCTGCACGTACCAGCGTGTCATCCGCTCAAGCCGGTCGGCATAGGCCATCATCACCGAGATGGTTTTGTGTTTTGTCCCGGCCAAAGCAATCGCGAGCGCTGCGCCGACAGCGGCGGGAACATCGGCGGGTTTATTCCGGCTCAGGACTGGCGCAAGCGCCCTGCCCGCTCCCGCCCGAATCGCGGCGATATCGAGCCCGGCGAAAGCCGCCGGCAGGAGACCGACGTTGGTCAGCGCCGAGAAACGTCCGCCGACATTGGGATCGTGGTCGAGCATCGCAACCTTGTAGGCGGCGAACAGATCGCGCAGCCCGTTGCGCTTGCCTGCTTGCAGCGGCTCGGTGATGGCCAGAAACTGACTTGCGACATGGCCTTCAAGACCGGCTTCCCTGAAACCGGCCAGCAGCGCCGCGGTCTGCATCAGCGTCTCGGCCGTGCCGCCCGATTTCGAGATGGCAACGACGCGCGTAGTGGCGAGCGGCAGGCGCGCGAGCAAAGCGGAAAAAGTTTCCGGATCGAGGTTGTCGAGGAAGTGAAGCCGCGCGCCCGGGCCTGGGATGCTCATGCCCGGCGTGCCGTAACCACCGAGCTGGGCCAGCGTCTGGCCGCCGAGACTCGATCCGCCGGTGCCGAGGATGACGATATCGGCAGCGCCGGAAGAGAGCCGGCCCGCCGCATCGGCGATCATTGCGATGTCGTCGCGTTTTTCCGGCAAGCGCAGCAGCGGCAGTGCGCCATCGTCATGCCGCGCGCGCAGCCAGTCGAGCGCCTCGTTCGTGCGCGCGAGCGCATCAGCCAAGGCATCCGCCGCAACGCCGTCGCCGCCGATGCGGTTCTCACAAGCATTGTCGATGGATTGAACGACAGGCATGGGTATCCCGGCAAAAATAATCTTCAGCCGCGCTCGCCTTTCGGCGTCACGGCCTGGCCGCGTCCGACCACGGTCACGAGAAGCCCGCCGCTGAGCAGGCGTTTCGCCACGCGCTGGACATCGGCAAGAGTCACTGCATCGATGAGGCTGTTGCGTTTGTCGATGTAATCGATGCCGAGATCATCGAGCTGAATGGCCACGAGCTGGCTGGCGATCTTGGTCGAGGTGTCGAAGCGCAGCGCGTAGGAGCCCTTGAGATAGGATTTCGCCTTGGCGAACTCATTCTCGGTCGCACCGCTTACGGCAAGACGCTCGATCTCGTTGATCAGCACTTCGAGCGTCTGGCCGGTGCGGTCGGCGCGGGTCGCCGTGCCACTCATGAACAGCGCGGCATGATCGAGCGGCACCAGCGCCGAATAGACCGAATAGGCAAGCCCGCGCACTTCCCTGACTTCGCGATAGAGCCGCGAAGAAAACGATCCGCCGCCGAGGATGTGGTTGACGATATAGGCCGCCATGAAATCCGGATCCTTGCGCGCGATCCCGGCGCCGCCGACCATGACAACCGACTGCGGCACATCGAGATCGACATCAACACGTTGGCCGAGACCCTGCGGGCTCGCGGGGGCGACCGGCGCAAGCTCGGCCTTGGCCGGCAATGCGCCGAATACCCGGTCAAGCATGGCGCTCGCTTCGGCGGCATCGATGTTTCCGACAATCGCGATCGTCAACGTGTCGCGCGCGAAAACGCGCCGCGCATAATTCTTGATGTCGTCGGCCGAAATGACGGGCACCGATTCCAGCGTACCCCGGGTCGGTTGACCATAAGGATGACCGGCGAACGCCGTCGCCCACCAGCGCAGGCTCGCGATATCGTTCGGACTGGTGGTCTGGCGGCGCAAACTCGCCAGCGTCTGATTGCGCGCGCGCTCGATCGCTTCGGCATCGAACCTTGGCGAGGCGAGCGCAAGCCGAAGCAATTCGAAAGCATCGTTTTTATTCTCGGTCAAAGTCTTGAGCGACCCGCTGACGTAATCACGGGTGACGCTGAAACCCAGATCGATCGCCTTTTCCTCGAGCCGCTGCTGGAATGTTTTCGCGTCGAGATCGCCCGCGCCCTCGTCGAGCAGCGATGCGGTCAGGCTGGCAACGCCCGCCTTGCCCGCCGGATCCTGACTGCCGCCGCCACGGAAAGCAAAATCGACAGCGATAAGCGGTATCGAAGGTTCGCGCACGAGCCAGGCTTCGATCCCGCCGGGACTGATCACCCGTTCAATGATGGTGGCAAAGGCGGGCGACAGCGCAAACATCGCCACCGCAACAAAGGCGCAGGCCGCGCGAGACAGAAAGGCGTTAATGACAGCCCTCACGAGCGCTTCTCCTCCCGTTTGGGAAGTTCATTGACCAGATAGCCAGTCACGGAGCGCCGCTTGTCGAGCCATGTGCGGGCGGCTTCATGCACAGCCTCGGCGGTCACCGCCCGGAGACGGTCCGGCCAGGCTTTCACCTGCTCGACCGTGCTGCCTGTCGTGAGGGCCGCGCCATACCAGCGCGCCAGCGTGGCGTGATTGTCCTGCGCATAAACCGCATCGGCGACTAGGCGCGTCTTCGATCGCTCGAGTTCGTCGGCGCGGATACCATTTTTCACAACCTCCGCCATGACGGCATCGATGGCGTCCTCGATCTGCACGAAGCTGATGCCGGGACGCGGCGTCGCGGAAATACTGAACTTGGTCGCATCGAGCGCTGTGCCCTGGTAGAAGCCGCCGGCGCTGCTCGCCAGATTATTATCGGCGACCAGCGCGCGATAAAGCCTGCTGTTCGAACCGCTGCCAAGGATATGCGCCAGCACGTCGAGCGCTTCGGCCTCGCCGAGCTTGGCTGTCGCATATGAAGGAACAAGATAGCTGCGCAGAAGATTTGGCTGATTGACACGCGGATCGGCCAGAGTGACCTGACGCACCGTGCGCTGTTCCGGCTCCTGCGGCCGCTGGCGGGGACCGATCTCGGTGCGCTGCGCGATCTTGCCGTAAGTGCGCTCGGCGAGATTTCTGACATCCGCGGCATCGACGTCGCCGGAAATCACGACCACCGCATTGTTCGGCGTGTAATAAAGACGATAGAAAGCGAGCGCATCCTCGCGGTTGAGCTTCTCGATCTCGTGCCGCCAGCCGATCACCGGACGGCCATAGGGATGATTGAGATAGAGGGCCGCCGTCATATCCTCGCCCAATCGCGCGGCGGGACTGTTGGCGACCCGTGAATTCTGTTCTTCCAGCACGACATCGCGCTCAGGCAGCACATTGCCGTCGGTCAGCTCAAGCCCGGTCATGCGGTCGGATTCGAACTCCATGACCATGCCCAATTGTTCGCGCGCGACGCGCTGGTAATAACCGGTGTAATCGGTCGAGGTGAAGGCGTTCTCCTGGCCGCCGATCGCGGCAAGGGTCTGGGAGAACCGGCCGGCCGGATTTTTCGCAGTCCCCTTGAACATCAGATGTTCGAGGAAGTGGGCGATGCCCGATTTGCCGAGAGGCTCGTCGGCGGAGCCGACTTTGTACCAGATCATGTGAGTCACGACCGGGACGCGCCGGTCGGGAATGACGACGACCTCAAGCCCGTTGGCAAGCTTGAAATAGGTCACGTCCGGCCCGCCGGCCGCTCCCATGCGGACGAAAGCAGCCATTGTCATCGCGGCAATGACGGATGAGGCGATGAGGCGGATCAGTCGTCCGTGCATGGACATCTCAATCGGGTCAAACCCGCCATGCATCTTCCGATGCACGCAAGCCTATTTTTCGGTAGCGGCCAAGCCGATGCGGCAGTGACAGCAATGATCGTCTGCGTTCAACGCCGATCACCCGCGACACGGTCTTCAAACGTCGTTGCCTGCCCCTTTTCCCGGCTCTGACCGACGCCATAAGGATAGTTCGCGGACGGGGTCTGGTAGCCGGAGGGCGGCTTGGTGAGATCGTTTCGCGGCGGCTCGCCGGTGAAAGGTACGGCTTCTTCTTTTTTCCCGAAGAGCAATCCCAGGCTCCATCCCTTGAACCCGAGTTCAGTTGGGCTGGCTGGGCGGAATTCCCGGTCCGGATTGCCGGACGTATCTTGCGGACGGCCGCCCCTGGGCTGACCAGACTGCATTTCAGATGGGCTCAGCGGGCGCGCTTCATCCATGACCGCGGAATCGCTCTGCGTTTTGCTTGCCTGCCGGCGCTTGGCGTCCTTGGCCCTCTTGATGTCCTGATCGACAGGCCATGCCGGATTGCGCTCGGCGACACTTCCGGTTTCGGGCGGCGGCAAATTGGTGCTCGGCGGAACGACAAGCGGGGAGCGTTCGCGATAGTCGATGCCGCTTTCCTCGCCAGGCTTCCTCAGTCCAATGCCCTTGAGAAAGCCTCGCAGGATTTTGACGTCCAGGGACGGATCGTCATCATCGTCCGCCGCCGTCGCGCTGGAGAAGCTGCCCGTCAGAATGAGAATCGCACCCAGCGCAGCGCATAGCGCGGCGCGGCCGAGTTTTCGGTTTTTCAGACTATCGAAAGGCATAACGGTTCCTCAGCCATCGAGAACTTGTCGCCCAAGCAACAATATAGCCCGGATCAGGGCGCTTTTGCGGCGCTATGTCCGAGGAATGAATCATACAAAAGTCCGCCCACCCCGGCAACAATGCCAGCGTCGGCAAGGTTAAAAACGTACCAGCGGAAGCTCCATGCCGGCGTGGTGACGTGAAACAGCACGAAATCGGCGAC
>Ga0315281_10015596_pt1 | contig 10181 bp, 10 predicted proteins | sample YL17G07_0_MG_FD_204540 | JGI IMG/M metagenome (GOLD analysis project Ga0315281, IMG submission 204540) | Sediment microbial communities from Yellowstone Lake, YNP, Wyoming, USA - YL17G07_0 | ecosystem: Environmental > Aquatic > Freshwater > Lake > Sediment | place: USA: Wyoming | collected...
TCCAGTTGCAGATCAACGGCGACCCGAAGGTGGCGCTGCGCCTCGCCCAGGAAAACTGGAAGGTCCAGCGCGAACCGGCGGACTTGCGCATCCTCGCCGAGGCGGCGCACGCGACTGGCGATACTCTGGCGCGGGAAACAGTTCACCAATGGCTCGCGGCGACGGGTCTCGAATACCCGGCCGTGGCCGCATTGGTGAAGCCGGGCGAGGGCCGGGGCAAATGAGGCGCGCGCGGGATGTCCTCGTGGTGCTCGTCGCCATCTGGCTGCACGGCACGGCGCTGGCCCACAAGCCGTCGGACAGCTATCTCACGCTCAACGTCGAAGGCAACACGATCATCGGCCAGTGGGACATCGCGCTGCGCGATCTCGATTTCGCGCTCGGTCTCGACGGTAACCAGGATGGCGCGATCACCTGGGGCGAAGTAAAGGCGAAGCACGCAGAGATCACCGCCTACGCCCTGTCGCGACTGACGTTGGGCCCGGCCCATGCGCCTTGCGTGGTGCTCGTGCGCGCGCAACTCATCGACAATCACAGCGACGGCGCCTACGCGGTGCTGCGTTTCGTCGCGACCTGCGCGTCGGCGCCCAAGGTGCTCGAAGTCGGCTATCGGCTGTTCTTCGACATCGATCCGCAACACCGCGGGCTGCTCAATCTGTCGGCGCAGGGCTCGAGCCGCGCCGGCATCCTGAGCGTCGATGCGCCGGTGCAGCGGTTCGCGCTGGCCGCGCTCTCCCAACGCGAGCAGTTCGCCGATTACCTCAAAGAAGGTGTGTTGCATATCTGGACCGGGTTCGATCACATCTTGTTCCTGCTGTCGCTGCTCCTGCCGGCGGTACTGGTTCGGTCGACCGATTCCGGCGAACCGTGGTCTGCCGCGCCGAGCTTCAATGCGGCGTTCTGGGATGTGTTCAAGGTGGTCACGGCCTTCACCGTGGCGCATTCGATCACGCTTTCGCTGGCCGCGCTCGGCGTGATCAGCCTGCCGTCGCGGCTGGTCGAATCGGCGATCGCCGCGTCGGTCGTGCTGGCCGCGCTCAACAACGTGCGCCCGGTGGTGTACGCAGGCCGTTGGATCATCGCGTTCTGCTTCGGCCTCATCCACGGCTTCGGCTTCGCGAGCGTGCTGACCGATCTTGGCCTGCCACAGGGATCACTGCTGCTGGCGTTGGTCGCTTTCAACCTTGGCGTAGAGCTGGGCCAGCTCGCGATCGTTGCAGCGTTCCTGCCGATTGCCTATGCTCTGCGCGACACGCGCTTGTACCGGCGCGCGATCCTGGTCGGCGGCTCGCTCGTCGTGGCCGCGATCGCGGCGTTATGGCTGATCGAGCGCGCGTTAAACGTCGCGTTGTTGCCTGGATTGGGTGCTTGAGGAACGGGCAGCATAGGGAGCGTATCAATCTCTTGACCTTTGTCGGGCGGCCGTCGATTGAGCATCGACACGGACTTGCGTCGCCTCTCTTCTCATTGACCGCTCACCAATCGCGGAAAGGCGTGCCGTCCAGCGCTGTTCCCTGTGCGCCGCTTTTTACATCGAACACGCTCCCGTTGCCGGATACCGCCGGCGCCACCGGCACCCAGGTCTGCGCGTTCTCGGTCATCGGATCGGGAGGTATGCGCCGCAGATATTTCCCGGTCACCAGATCCTCAAGCGCGTCGGGGTAGCGGCCCCGGTCGCCGTGGTACTTGTCGATCGCGTCGCGCATCTGCGCCAGGTTCTGCTTGAGCACGGCCTCCCTTGCCCGGTCGGTGCTGTGAAAATAACGCGGAACCGCGATGGTCAGCAACAGGGCGATGATGGCCATCACAACAAGAAGCTCTATCAGCGTGAAGCCGAAAAGACGTGACGGCGTGACGGCGTGACGATCGTGGCGACGTAACAACAACAAACGCCTCAGTCTTGATATTCCTGATTTCATTTCAATCCTGTCCTGCATTCCTGCCAGGACTTTCTGTTCGGTTTTGGCTCGTCACGATCGTCACGTTCGTCACGGCTCTTGCATCCCTCACATCTCACCACTCCTTGTACGCAACTCCGTTTAGTCCGACGCCGTCCGCCGTCGAGTACACATCGAACACATCCGCGCCTTCCCGAGGATCGTCGGGCGGGCTGGCGTAGGAGCGTTTGCCCCAGGTGTCGGCGGCAGATCGCTCGGCGGGCGCGAAGGGGTCGCGCGGCACGCGGCGCAGGAAGTAAATCATCTTTTTCTGCGGCGACTTGATATCCTCGACGCCGGAGGCCAGCGCGCCCAGCACGGGCGGATACCCCGACTCGTCGGCCCCCCTCGAAAGGCGCCCTTCGTCTGCCGCCTGCTTGTAGGCGTCGATCGCTTCCCGAATCTGTCGCAGCGCGCTGCGCAGATCCTGCTCCTTGGCGCGCTGGAGTGCGATCTGGGTGAGCGGCAGCGCTGCCGACGCAAGGATCGCCACGATCGCCACCGTGATGATGAGCTCGAGCAAGGTGAAGCCGTGACAACGTAACGGCGTGACGGCGTGACGGCCTGAGGACTGGAACCTCCTTCTGCAGTGACGAGTCAGGACCGCTACGGCATTCACAAAATTCACGGCACTTACGGGGTAATGCTGATTTCCACCGGTATCGGTGCGGAGACGGCAACGCTTTCGCCACCGGCACCGATGGCGGATATTTTGGCGACCGAAATCCGTGCCGTGCCGCTTTGGCCTTCCACCGCGCGGAATCGGACCACCACGGTGCCCGAGACCTGCAGCGGGATGCGTCCGGCCGCCGCCGTTTCCGGCACGCCGACTGCCTGCAGCCGGGCGCTGTCGTAATTCAGTTCAAGCTGCACGCTCCTCGCAGTACCCGGTGGGACCGACACCGCCACCGCGAACTCGCGCCCCGCCTGCGCCTGCAGCGGCGCGGACAACAGCAGCGCTACACTGGCAGGCCGTGTCGGCAGCGGCTCGGCGCTGGGTGGGGTCTCGATGGTCAACGGCTGCGCGGTTGCGCCACCCGCTGCCGGTGGCTGCGCCATGGCCACCGGTGGCTGCGCGATCCCGGCCTGCGGCGCGACGCTGGGCAGTCGCAGCGGCGCAGTGCCGAAGCTTCCCTCCGTGCCCGACATGAACTCGAGCGTGCCCGCTTCCGGCCGCTCGAGATTGCGCAACACATAGGGTGTGATGAGAAGCACGATTTCGGTTTTGTTGCGCTCGTCCTTGTGGCTGCCGAACAGCCGGCCCAAGATCGGCAAATCACCCAGCCCCGGCACCTTGTCGGCGCTATTTCGCTCCTCGTCCGAAATCAGCCCGGCCAGCACCTGGGTCTCGCCGTTCTTGAGCCGCAGGATGGTCGAGGTCGTGCGCGAGCCCAACTGGTAAGTCACGGTGCCGTTCACGCTGCGGATTTCCTTGATGACGTTGCTGACTTCGAGCCCGACCTTAATCGCTACCTCATCTTGCAGATAGACATTCGGCTCGACGTCGAGCTTGAGCCCGGTGTCGAGGTAGGTCACGGATTCGGACACACCGACGTTGGCGGTCGAGGTGGTCGTGATCACCGGCAGCTTATCGCCGATGTGGAGCTTCGCCTTCTCGCGGTTCTTCACCCGGATGCGCGGATTGGCAAGGAGGTTGGTGTTCCCATCCTGCTTGCGCATATTGATCACCACCGCGGGATCGGTGACGGTCACTGTAACCAGTCCCGAATTGAAGTTCTGCAATTCCGCCAGCGTAGCCTGCCCCGGGATGCGGCTGGCACCGTTGATGCTGAAAGCAGCCTGGCTCGGATAGCGGATGCCGAGTTCCTGCAGGCGGCTGCGCGAGATTTCGAGCACCTCGACTTCGAGGAGAACTTCGGGCTCCGCCAAGTCCTGCGCGGCGATCAATCTCTCCGCCATCCGGATCGCGTCCGGCGTATCTCGCATCACCAGCAGGTTCAGCCGCTCGTCGATGAATATGTCGCGCGTCTTCACCAGCGTCTTGATCAGGTTCAGCGTCTGCTTTACGTCGGCGTTGGCGAGATAGAAGCTCTTCACCGTCAGTTCCTGATAATCCCTCGCCTTGTTCGGCAGGTTCGGGTAGACCAGCACGGTATTCTCGTTCAACACTTTCTTTACGAGCTGATTGGTGGTGAGCAGGAACTGCACCGCGTCCTCGATCGTGGTGTTGCGCACATAAATGGTGACCCGCAGGTCGGGGCGCACGTCGCGGTCAAACACGAAATTGATGCCGGACGTTCGCGACAGCACTTCGAATACGCTCTTCAGAGGCGCATCGCGGAATTCCAGCGTCACCGGTTTGCGCAGCGAACTCGTCAACACCGCGGGCGCCGAGGCTGTTTTTGTTCTCTGCTCGTCGATGCTGCGCGCCAGCGCCTTGGCTTCGCGCTGGGACGGATTCTCCGTCAGCACCCGGCCCAGCTTTATCTGCGCGCCGTCGAGATCACCGGCTTCGAACAGCGCTTTCGCTTCAGCGACCATGGCCCGGTGGCGCTGCTCGGCCTGCACTGCCGCAAGCCCTGCCAGCGCGCGCGCGTTGCCGGCATCGAGCATGTCCACCCGCTGATAGAACAGCTCGGCGTCCTCCGGCTTTCCCAGCAACCGCTGCTTGTCGCCCTGGGCCAGCAGCTGGTTGAGGTACTTGTCGCGCTCGCGCAGGTAGGCGGCGCGGTATTCGATATTGTCCGGATTGGCCTTCGCCGCGGCATCCATTTGCTGCAGTCCCTCTTCCACGCGGCCCTGCTCGATCAACTGTTTTCCTGGGACGAATGCCTGATCGGTCGCGCATGCGCATAGGACCAGCACGAGGACAAGGGCTGGTTGCTTCACTGCGGTTCCCCGATCGGGAGGTGTTGCTGTACGCCGGACGGCAGGTGGGTGAACGTCAGCCGCGTCTGCGAGACCTTGTCCACGCGATAAGTCGATTCGATGATCTCGCCCTCATGCACGATGAGATTGCGCTCGCCCTGCGTGAGGAATACGGCGTCCGCTTCCTCAGACAGCAGCCTGCCCATGTAGGTGAACGGAAGCGGCGGTGCGCCAGGCGGCGCAGGCGCAGTCGGTGGCGCGGGTACCGCGGGCAATGCCGCAGGGGCGACGGGCACCTTCGCGGCGGCCTTGGCAGCCGGTTTGCGCCAACTGCGCGTGGCGAACGCATCGTTGGCGCTCGAGTCAGGATCGCGGTCGCGCAGTTTCTCCAGATGCACACGATCCGGAGTTGCCGGATCCGCGCCGCGCGCCGCTTTCACCTGCCGTGGCCGCGTTGGCGGCTCGACCACTTCGGTGCCGCTTTTCCTGTCGGCCTCGCGCACCCACGCGGCCGCCGTCAGCGCAGCCATCAGTAGTGCGGCTACTGCGATCCAGCGTTGACGCGCGTCGATCTTCATCCCTGCATGCTCAGGAACAAGGTGAACTTGATTTGCGCCTGCAGCGCTTCGTCGCCGATTTTCTGGCGCTGAAAACTGATGCCGTCGAGAGACAATCCCGGGATTTCGCGGCCCGCCTGCGCCAGGAAACGGCGCACTTCCGGATAGGTGCCCTTCGCCGGCAGCAGGATCTGGTAGCGGGTGAGCTTGCCGCCCGGATCGGCAAGCGGCCGGTATTCGCCGTGCTCGAGCCTGAGTCCGTTTGCTTGTGCTGTGCGGTGCAACCGGCGCAGCAAATCGGTCGCGTTTGCGGGGCGCGCCAACGCGGCGTAGAACGCCGCAAGATCCTCTCCCGGATCGCCGGGGGCGGTCGCACCGCGAACCGGCGAGTTATTCAGCGCGGCATGCAGTTTCGCTGCTTCGGCTCGCAGTCGCGTGCGCTCTTGCAGCACCGGCCCCACGGCGGAGTAATGGAACGCCACGTCGAAAGCAACCAGTCCCAGCGCCAGGACCATGGTCCAGTGCAGACCGCGCGCCAGGCGCCGCAGTCTCCAGCCCGTCAGTTCGAGGTTTTTTCGAGCCATGACGCGATTACCGTGAAACGCACCGGACGCTGCGGATCCCGGGCGTTGACCTGATGGTTGAGCAGATAGATCCGCGCCAGCGACGGCGCGCGCTGCAGACGCTGCACATAATCGAACATCGCCTCGACGTCCGCCGCCTCGGCGCTCAGTTCTACGGTGCCGCCGGCGTGATCCGGAGTGATGCCGAGCAACGCCACCCGGCCATTGGCTACCGACTCGACAGCGCGAAACAAACGCTCCCAGGGCAGCGTGATCTGATCGATCACCTGGTTGGCATGGCGGATTTCCTGGATGGCGGCATCCGCGAGCTTCGGCGCATCGGAGTTGATGCCGTTGGCGCGGTGCTCGATCCGGGCAATGTGCGCCTCGATTTGCTCGACCTCGCGCTGCGACTCCGCATAAATGTCCGCGAGCTTGGCGGTGGCGACCGCGGCAATCGCCAGCAGGCCGACGCCAAGCCAGCGGCCGCGCCTGCTGCCCGCCACGAAATCGAGCTCGAGCGCGCGCGTCATGCTATGGCCGCCTCCAGACCGGGATCGCGCCCGGATAAGCTCTCGACCCGCAAGCCCGCGGTATCGAGCTTGGCGCCTGAAAGCATACGCAGGAAAATCTTCTCGTTGCCCGGTTCCAGACCGAGCAGCAGACGCTCCTGATCCAGCAACTCGGCAAGCGCAACCGTTTCGCCGTTCAACGGACGGCTGCGCAACGAAAGCCAGCGCCCGCCACGCAACAGCCCGAGCAGCAGCCTTCCCGGCTCGGCAACCGCCAGCCAGGCATCACGGCCAATCGCTTTTCGGGCCGCATTGACCAATGCCATCAACTGCGGCTGGATCGAACGCAATGCCAGCGGCGAATTCTCCAGCAGTGTGGTCAGCGAATCGATCAGGGGGCGCTCGATCGCCGCCGCGACCTGCGCGGAACCGGCCGCGCCGTCCGACAATCGCAGCATCCAGCTCTGCGCCGCTTCGCCGTAAACCTGCACGAAGCGCATCCTGGCGAACGCCAACTGCTCCTCCTCGGTGACGAGCGAGGCACTCCAGGGTATCAGCAGATAGCGCACGAAGTGGTTGGACAGGATGACCGTGGCGTCGGCCCCGCGCAGATGCGCTCGCGTAAGCAGCTCACGCAGCGCTTCGATCGCCGGCACCCACGACGCCGCGTTTCGCGCCGGCGTTCCGGCGCAGGCCAGCGTACTGCGTTCCGGCGCTGCACGCTGCCAACCGGGCGCAAAGCGCAGTATCTCCACCTGCTGCGGGTAGATCCGAATGTGCACGCTTTCACGCCACAAAAGTGACACGATTGATCTCCGAAAACGTGGTTTCGCCTGTCTTGACCAGCTCCAGCGCGGCATCCCGCAAGTCGCTGGTGCCGAGTTTGCGCGCCGCCGCCTTGATGACCCGGATCGGCTGGCGCGTGACAATCAGTTCGCGCAACTCGTCATTGAGCAACATGGTCTCCGCGATCGCTTTGCGTCCACGGTAACCGGAACCACGGCACTGCCCGCATCCGCGGCCGGCTTTGAACGCATATTCGCGCACCGACTCCGGGGTGCGCCCCGAGTCGGCCAGCAATTTCGCGCCAGGCTTGTCCTCGACGCTGCAATGAACGCAGTTGACCCGCACCAGCCGTTGCGCCATCACGCCGTTGAGCGCGGCGACGAAGCTGTAGGGGTCCACACCCATGTGCAGGAAACGGCCGATCACGTCGAACACGTTGTTGGCGTGCACGGTGGTAAACACCAGGTGTCCGGTGAGCGCGGACTGGATGGCGATCTGCGCCGTTTCAGGATCGCGGATTTCGCCGACCATGATCTTGTCCGGGTCGTGGCGCAGGATCGAGCGCAGGCCGCGGGCGAACGTGAGTCCCTTCTTCTCGTTTACCGGGATTTGCAGGATACCGGGGATCTGATACTCCACCGGGTCCTCGATGGTGATGATCTTATCGCGGCCGTTGTGAATCTCCGACAGGATCGAATAGAGCGTGGTGGTTTTGCCGCTGCCGGTCGGCCCGGTCACCAGCAGCATGCCGTAGGGCTCGTTCGCCAGTTTGCGCAACCAGTCCTTGGTGCCCGGATCGATGCCCAGAACGTCCAGACGCAAGCCCTTGAACTCGTCGGCGAGCGCCTGCTTGTCGAGAATCCGCAACACCGCGTCCTCGCCCAAGATGCTCGGCATGATGGAGACGCGGAAATCCACTTCTCTGCCCTTCACCGACACTTTGAAGCGCCCGTCCTGCGGCACGCGGCGCTCGGCGATGTCGAGTTCCGCCATGACCTTTACCCGCGAGATGATGCGCTCGGCCATGTCCGCGCCCGCCGCGTTGCCCACCGCCGTCAACACGCCGTCGATGCGGTACTTAATCGCCAGCGCGGAACCGGTGGATTCCAGATGCACGTCGCTCGCCCCGATCTTGAGGGCGTCGTACAGGGTCGAGTTCACCACGCGCACCACCGGGCTCGAGTGCTCGCTGATCGCCTTGAGCGACAGGTCCTCGACGCGGCGGCCGCCGTCCTGCATGTCGGCCTCGGTGGGCACCACCTCGTCCATCGCCCGCATGCCCTCTTCCACGCGGGCGAGATAGGCGCCGATGTCGTTACGGTGTGCAAGTCGGAAACTGAAAGGCGCGCCGACGCGCTCTTGCACCCACGCCTGCAAGTCGAGCGCAAACGGGTCGCCGATCACCACCAGCAGTTCGCCGGCCTCGTCGCGCAACGCCACGCACTCACGTTGCGACACCTCGTTAAACGGCAGCACCTCGAACACCGGTGCAAGCTCGTGCAGGCGCCGCATCGGCAACACCGGCAGGCGCAGCAATTCGCCCAGCGCGCACACGAACTCGTCGGGGCCGAGCGCGAGTTGCTCCTCCAGCACTTCGATCAGTTTGCGCCGGCTGCGCTCGGCCTCCTGCCGCGCCTGGGCCAGATCGACCGCGGTGAGGAGGGTAGCGGCCGGCACCTGGAATTCGGTAACCGCGTTCACTGGATGCTCCCCGCAAGTTCGAACACCGGCAGGTACATCAACACCACGATCACGCCGATCACCACGCCGATGAAGACCATCAGCAGCGGCTCGAACAGCCGGGTGAACCAGTCCACCCAGCGCGAAATTTCCTCGTCATAGAAAGAGGCGATGCGTTCCATCATCTCGTCCATGCGGCCGCTGCGCTCTCCCACCCGCAGCATGCGCAGCGCCACCGGCGTGGTGAGATTGTTGGCCGTCATGGCCTCGGAGATGGATCGCCCTTCGCGGATCGCCTGCGCGGCAAGGCCCAGGTGCACGCGCAGCGCCGGCGACAACAGCCCGGCGGACATGTCCAGCGCGGTCACCATCGGTGTGCCGCCGCGCACCAGCATGCCCAGCGTGCGGTAGAAACGTGCCAGCTGGTACAAGCGCATGCGGCTGCCGAGCGACGGCATCGCCCATAGTCTGGCGCCGATCCAGCGCCGCGTTTGCGGCAGCATCAGCAGTCGGACGACGGCAAAACAGATCACCAGGAAAACGGCGCCGGCGATCATGCCGTTGGCTTCGAGGAACTTGCCGGCTTCCAGCAGCAGCCGTGAAAGCAGCGGCAGATCGCCGTGGATGTCCGCGTACACATGGCTGAACTTCGGCACCACGTAGCCGAGCAGGAACAGCAGCACCAGCGAGCCCACCGCGATCAGCAGCAGCGGATAAATCGACGCGCTGACGATTTTCTTGCGCACGGTTTCGAGTTGCGCCTGGTAGGCGATATACCGCTTCAACGCGTCCGGCAGGTCCCCGGTGCGTTCGGTGGCACGCACAGTGGCAACGAATAGCGACGGGAATACTTCCGGGAGATCCTGCATGGCTTGAGACAGCGTGCGGCCCTGCTGAAGCTGGGTCATTAAATGCTCGAGCGTGTTGCGCGTCGGACCCGCGCCCTCCTTTTCCGCCAAACCCTCGATCGTCTCGACCAGGGTCAGCCCGGCTTCCAGCAGCGCCAGCAGCTCCTGGGCGAACAACGCCAGCGGAAAGCGCGCGCGGCGGGTGAAGACATCGAATTGCCACGACGCTGCTCGTTTGAGCGACAGCACCGCGAGCCCGCTCGATTTCGCCTGCCGCTCAGCATCGGCCTCGTCGGCGGCGTCGAGCACCACAGACACGACGTTGAATGAATCGCGCACCGCTTTAATCTGGAATTTCATGACTGATGGCTAATGGCTAATAGTTTAGAAGCAATCTCACCCCCCTCACCCCAACCCCTCTCCCAGGGGGCGAGGGGCTTTTCTCCCTTCTCCCTCTGGGAGAAGGGCG
>Ga0315281_10015597_pt1 | contig 10180 bp, 12 predicted proteins | sample YL17G07_0_MG_FD_204540 | JGI IMG/M metagenome (GOLD analysis project Ga0315281, IMG submission 204540) | Sediment microbial communities from Yellowstone Lake, YNP, Wyoming, USA - YL17G07_0 | ecosystem: Environmental > Aquatic > Freshwater > Lake > Sediment | place: USA: Wyoming | collected...
CACCGGGCTATCTTTGTTCGACATGTGAGACGCCGTGTGGCGAAATGGCCGATCCTGCTACGTGCCGCGACAGACGCCCCTTTTCGGGCGTATCAATAATTTACTGTGTGAAGGTCGTTTATGTCCCCGACAGCGCAATAGACACCCGATTGTTGGCGGGTCCAACCACTTCCCTGTGTGAGCAGAGTCCGGCGGTATGAGCGAACAGACGAACATGTTTCCCGAGTTAATTCGCAAATCAGAACAAGGCAATGGCCATGAACATGCCCGCAACGTGGCAGTCTGTTATCTCCTGCGGAAGGGGAATCCGGATCATCTTTACGCAGCGTTTCTCGCAAGCCTGCGCCGTTACCCCGCCGGAATGCCTTATCAACCTGTCTTGATCCAGAAGGGCTTTGAAAAGGGGTTCGTTCATCCACTGACAGTGTCCTGGCCGACGCCGGACGGATGCGCGCCAGAAGTTGTTGAAGTCTCCGACGAAGGATACGACCTGACTGCCTATCGCAAGGCGGCACAATCAGTTGATGCTTCAATGTTGTTGTTCTTCAATTCCTATTCGCGTGTCCTTGCCGCTGGCTGGCTGAGCAAAATGTATTCCTCCGTTGAGAGTCTCGGTCCGGGTGCGCTCGTCGGAGCAACCGGGAGCTGGGAAGCACTCGGCGAGCACACGTTATTCCCAAACGTTGCGATTCGTACCAATGCATTTCTGATTGAACGAGATCGCTTTCTGTCCTTCAGCCATCCTCTCGACACCAAGCGTGATTGCAACCTGTTCGAGGCGGGGCCGGACAGTATGACAAGAAAGATCATGGCCGCTGGAGGTCGTGTCGCGATTGTAGATCGAAATGGACGTGTCATCGAGCCAGGTGATTGGCCTGAAGCCGGGGTATTTCGTTCGGGAAATCAGGAACAGCTTCTTGTTGCAGACAACAGAACTACGGACTATCAGGTCGTTTCTCTACGGCGACGGGGGCGTCGCGCGCGTCTGGCATTCGGTGATCGTGCCGTAATACGCTCCCAGAATGTCATTTCACGCTGGTGGTTGGCGATCACCTGGCATCTGGGCTGGCAATAATCTGAAGCGCTTCCCGACATGGCAGGGCAAAAAATTGGCACAAACGTCCGACAACAGGGCATTTCAGTTATGAGTGCTCGTCGTTACGTGTTTTATATCGTGCCCAACATGGGTTGCGACAACTGTGTGGGGCGTCACAGTACATGTTGTTCATACCAGGTTCACGAAAATATATTCTTCAGCCATTGCTTGATGTGATTGTACCGGCTCAAATCTGCCACATAGTCCCAATCCGGTAACTGCTGTGTCCCGGTGGTCGAGTAGGCAGGTTTCTCGCGAGATCCTTTCTCGATTACAAGGATGCTGTCGTAATAGTGCAGTGAGGTGACAGACCTTGTGAAGTCGGATACCGACAGTCGTCGTGGCTGTTTGGAGTGCCACGCATGGAGGTAGTCGATGAAATTCTTGCTGTACTCAATGAACGTGCCGCGTTTTTTGTAACCGCCGCCGTACCGCCGCCAATACGAGGTGTGTATATCCTCGCAGAGATAGACACCATTCTTGTCGATTATAGGAAAGAGCACCTCGAAAGTATTTATCTGCTGTTTCATGGTGTGGCCGCCATCGTCCAGCAGGATATCGATTCTTGGAATAGCCTCGGCGATCGACCGCAGGAACTTTTTGTCTGCCTGGTCACCAATGAAAATCTTGACTTGGTCCTCTTCCAGCTGTTTGCAGTGCGGATTGATGTCGACACCATATATCTTTGCCTTTGGACCAAAATAGTCTTTCCACATCTGCAGAGAGCCACCCTGGAATACGCCAAATTCGACGATGTGCACATCCGTGCCACGGAACTTCGAGAAGTGCCGGTCATAAACATCGAAGTAGTGATTCCACTTCGATATTAGTTTTCCGGTGTTTCCCAGAAAATATTTTTCTAGATCATTCATGTGGATTTCCTGGTACGGTCCAAACAAGATACCCGATACGTAAAGCCGAGGCAGCGGCTGTCACAACAGATACATAGAGAGAAAGCGATGGGCTGTATCGCATGTTACAGAAAGCTCTCACGAGAGTGAAGGGTTGTCATCGTGGACCAAAACTGTGCATCAAGCAGGTGATTGCCCCCAGATTTCTGTCTCGGTATTTACGGCGCGCGACGCAGACGCTGGTATTACCTTGTTTAGGCAGCAAGAGCAGAACGCAGCTGTTCACGTACAGCAGCCACTGAGAAATATCTCTCATAGCTGCTACGTGACTGGGCTCCGTAGACATGCAGAATCCTTGGATCGATCCCCAATTCGGCGATTGCAACAGCCAGTGACTTTGCGTCGCCGGCCGGCACCCAGATAATCCCGGTGTCCGGCCCAAGTGCGAGCGAACTTGGATAGGCCGGTGCACTGCAAGTCACGAGTGGCTTTCCGCAAGCCAAAGCCTGAAACACCTTGTTTGGAATCACACGCTGCGCCTTGTGTGTGGTCCCGAAGACACCTAACAGAATGTCGGCCTGACGGATGCGCGTCGGTAAAGTTGTGTAGGGTACCCAATTCTCGAACACCACATTTGTTAGCCCCGTGGCGCGGCGTTCGCATTCGGCGCGTAGTGGGCCGTTGCCAAGCAATACCCATCGTACCGCGGGGCCCTGGTACAGGCGTGCGGCCTCGACGATTACTTCCGGGCCCTGCAGCGGGATAAAACTGCCGTAGAACAGCACCTCAAGGGGAAAGTTGGGTGCGTGGGGCGATATTTCGGGCGTGAACAACGCGTCTTCGGCGCCCACATATACTACGTGCAGGTGATCGCGTGGTACGCCAAGGGTTTCGGCAAAGAAACGCGCGTGTTCAGGGGTGTCGGCCAGCACCAGATCGGCGTACGCGAGCAGACTGCATTCCCATTTGCGCAAGCGGCGTGCCTTGATGCTGTGCTCCGTTAATTTGGCGCGTTCAAATACCTGTTTGTCATAGGCACTGATGAGCGGATCGAACAGTAGCGGTATGCCGTGACGGCGTGCGTAGCGTGCCGCCGCGGCCAGATCGCGTTGACGGAAGCAGGGCACATGGATGAGATCAGCGTGCGACAGGCGGCGAACTGTGGCCTCGATATCGCCAAGTGGGCTGAACAGGGGACGAAAGTCCACCACCTGCCAACCGAGCGCCGCGTAGGCCTGACGCAGGATACGGTTGCGCGAGTAGTCGGGGTCGAAGCGGCCCCACCACAGCACGGTTTTGGCGGCCGTGTTCATTCCTGGCGGTTCTGCTGTTTGCGTATGAGTTGAAAGCGTTCGCGGGTCTTGGCTAGCCGGATAAAGCGCTGGAATGCGTACATATAGCTCACCACCACACCGTCGACCCCGTTCACAAATTCACGGCGCAGCAGGAAGGATTTCAGAAAAGCCAGCGGTGGTGTCAGTAATAGTTCCAGCAGCGACGGGTTGCGGCCCTTGACGAAGCGGTCCTCGGCCTGGGCGCTGGAATAGAAATTAACCTTTTCGATATGGTGGGTAAGCGAACGGAACGAGCGGTGGCTCACCATGCCGTGCAGTCGGCCGATTGTGCCTTCGTGTACCACCACCGTGTCGTGCACAGCGCTGTCCTTGAATCCGGCACAGGTTTTTCGATAGAGGCGTACCGGATGGTGGTGGGCCGTCCAGCGGTTCGCCGTGATCTGGAAGTTGTAAAGCGGCAGGATCGGCAGCGTGTAGGCCACGTGCCGCGGCCCGGCGGCAAACAACGCGATGATCTCATCACATAACGCCGGTGAAATTTCCTCGTCGGCGTCGATGTTGAGCAGCCAGTCGTTGCGACAAAGCGATTCGCCATGGACCTTTTGCGGGCCGTACCCGGTCCAGGCACGAAAGTGAGTTTGGGCTCCGAGCGTGGCAGCGACCTTGACCGTTTCGTCTTCGCTGCCGCTGTCGATCACATGCACTTCATCCACCCAGTCGCGCACGCTCGCAATCGCAAGCGGAATGCGGTCGGCCTCGTTACGGGCAATGATGAAAACCGATATGGGCAACTTCGTCATGTCAGGAAATTACGGGTGCATTGCACAGATCGCCTTCAGGACGGCAAGCGCCTTGAGCAGCATCGCTGCGCTGTTCCTGTGTACAATAACGTCTGAGATGTGTTGGGGCATGTTTTTTCCACCAAAACAGACCCTAGTTTAACAGGTTTTGCCGTCCGGCCGAGCGCCGGCAGCGGCCCGGAGCACGCGTGCGATTTCTATATAGTTTCCTGCTGTATTTGCTGATCCCGGTGGCACTTACGCGCCTCGCCTGGCGCGGCCTGCGCAATCGCGGTTATTGGCGGCGCTGGGCGGAGCGTTTCGGCTTCGTCCCTCGCCTGGAGGGGCCGGTAATCTGGGTGCACGCGGTTTCCGTTGGTGAAGTGCGTGCGAGCGAGTCGCTGGTCAAGGCTTTGGCGCGCGATTACCCGGGGCACAAGATACTCATCACCACCATGACACCGACTGGCGCGTCCACAGTACGCGAGCTTTTCGGCACTGCGGTTGCGCATTGCTATGTGCCTTATGACCTGCCCACGGCGGTGTGGCGTTTTCTGAATCGTGCCCGACCTCGGCTTGCGCTCATCATGGAAACCGAACTCTGGCCGAATCTGTTTCACCAATGTCGAAAGCGTGGCATCCCGCTGGTGCTTGCCAATGTGCGCATGTCGGAGAAGTCGGCGCGCGGCTATCGGCGTTTCACCAGTTTCACGCGTGCCACGCTCGCGAATGTCAGCCTCGTGGGCGCGCAGACCGAGGCCGATGCCCTGCGCGTGCGCGCACTCGGCGCGGCACGGGTTGAGGTCACCGGCAGCATCAAGTTCGAAATGGATGTGCCAGCTGATCTTGTCGTCAAGGCAACGGCCCTGCGCAGCGGCTTCGACGACCGGCCGGTATGGGTTGCCGCCAGCACTCGCGCTGGCGAAGAAGAATATGTACTGGATGCTCTTGCGCGCCTGCACGCGCGCATTCCCCGGCTCCTGCTGGTGCTGGTGCCGCGCCACCCGGAACGTTTTGATAGTGTGGCGAAACTCTGCCTTCAGCGTGGTTTTCGCACGGAGCGACGCAGCGAACGCAAGGATGGTGTCGCTCCTGACACAGCGATTCTGCTCGGCGACACCATGGGCGAACTGCTGCTGTTTCATTCCGCCGCCGATGTTTCTTATATCGGTGGCAGTCTGGTGCCACGCGGAGGCCAGAACCTGCTCGAGGCCGCGGCGGTCGGCACGCCGGTGGTGTTCGGGCCACACATGTTCAATTTCGGCGACATCAGCTGCATGGCGCTTGAACGTGGCGCCGGCCGGCAAGTGCAGGATGCGGTTGAACTGGCTAATGCCGTGGCCGATTATCTGGAGAATCCTGCCGCGCGCAAAGCGGCGGGTGAGGCCGGGTTGCGCATGGTGGCGGAGAATCGCGGCGCGCTTGCCAAGACCCTTGCGCTGGTACGACAGGTGCTTACAGGCTGATACCACGGCGCGTGGCTATGCGCGCGCCCAGTTCACGTTGTTGTTTCGCACTCAGTAACTGTTCCGCCTGCGGCAGCAGTTCGCTGTTCTCGCGCGCGATGTGCTGCCGGTAGAGTGCGTTGAATTCAGTCGCCAGGTGTGCAAAGGCGTCAAGATCGTGGATTGTGTCCGGTGCGGCGAGCAATGGTTCGAGAAGCTGCCACAGGGATTCCATGTCAACATGTTCGTGCGCGAGCGTATCGAGTAGTCCGACAAGGGTAGGTTCGGTGCGCAGCAAGGGAAAGAGATCCTGTTCTTCATCCGCATGGTGCTGACGTCCGGCGCTGGAGAAGTAGCGGTAAATATCGGTCGCCGCCTGGCGGGCATCGTCAGTCAGTCCATTGTTGCGCAGGTGGGCAACCAGTTTGGCAAGGGTCGCGCATTGGCGCTGAATGCGTTCATGACAGGCACGCAACATGGCGAGCGGGTCATCGAATCCGGGGGCAGGAGTGGGAAGCATGTTTGTGGACCGCGTGGCTGTGGCCAGCAGCTTAGGACAGTGCGTCTATGGCGCGCAATCCGCAATGTGGTCGGTCAGGGCAAATGACCGGAAAACGACCCCCGCTTGTTCCGCGCTTCCGCCATCCATGGCGGTCGCCTGCATTCCTGCCAGTCCTGGCGGGTGCATCGCGACACCAGTCTTTTCCTGTTAAAATCCACCGCGTTGCTCCAAGGTCCCCGGTATGTCCCACAAGCAGGAAAGGCAGTTCGGTTTTCTTTTTGCCGCTGTATTCGCGCTCGCCGCTTTCTGGCCGCTGTGGCCCCTGCACGCGCCGAAACTCTACTGGCTGGCCGGTGCCGGCGCCTGGTTGGCGGTCGCGCTTGTCTATCCGAAGCTGCTCGCACCGCTCTACAAGGCGTGGATGGCATTCGGCCATGTGCTTGGCTGGATCAACGCGCGCATTATTCTCGGAATCGTATTTTTCGTGGTCGTGATGCCTATCGGCCTCATTATGCGCCTGTTCGGCAAGGACTTCCTGAGAATGCGTCCGAACCGTACCGGCAGTTATTGGGTCAAACACGACCGCGAACTCACACCTCAATCCATGCGGGATCAATTCTGATGATCGATTTTTTGAAAGAGCTGTGGTCGTTTATGAAGGCACGCAAGAAGTTCTGGCTGCTGCCGATCATCATCATCATGCTGCTGCTCGGCGGCTTGCTGATTCTTGCTCAGGGCAGCGCTGTGGCACCGTTCATCTACACGCTCTTCTAAGGTGAGGATCCTCGGCCTCTCGGCCTATTACCACGACAGCGCCGCCGCCCTCATCGAGGACGGCCGCATTGTCGCGGCTGCGCAGGAAGAGCGCTTCTCACGCAAGAAGCACGACCCGGGTTTCCCGGAACACGCGGTGCGTTACTGCCTGGCAGAAGGCAAGATCGGCTTGCCGGACATCGATCAGGTCGTCTTCTACGATAAGCCGTTCCTCAAGTTCGAGCGCCTGCTGGAAACCTATGTGGCATTCGCGCCCAAGGGCTTCACTCAGTTCGTGAACGCCATGCCGGTGTGGCTGAAAGAGAAATTGTTCCAGAAGACCGAACTCGCTAAACATCTGCAAGAGCTGGATCCGGCGTTCGATGCTCGCGGCAAGCTGCTGTTCTCCGAGCACCACCTGTCGCACGCCGCCTCGGCGTTCTATCCGTCGCCGTTCGAGAATGCGCTGATTCTTACCATGGATGGCGTCGGTGAATGGGCCACCACCTCGGTAATGAAAGGCGAAGGCAACCGGATCACGCCGCTTAAGGAAATTCACTTCCCGCACTCGGTCGGCCTGCTGTATTCGGCCTTTACCTACTTCACCGGTTTCAAAGTGAACTCCGGCGAGTACAAGCTCATGGGCCTCGCGCCCTACGGCAAACCGGTGTATGCCGATCTCATTCGCGAGCACCTGGTCGATATTCACGACGATGGTTCGTTTCATCTCGACATGCGGTATTTCAATTACTGCACTGGCCTGACCATGACCAACCGGCGCTTCGACAAGCTGTTCGGTCGCAAGCCACGCCCGGCCGAGGCCGACATTACCCAGAGCGACATGGATCTGGCTGCTTCGATCCAGCTCATCACCGAAGAGATCGTGATCAAACTTGCCCGGGGCCTGCGTGACGAGTATCAGCTGCCGAACCTGTGCCTGGCCGGTGGTGTGGCGCTCAACTGCGTGGCCAACGGCAAACTGTTGCAAGAGAAAATATTCGACAATCTGTGGATCCAGCCGGCCGCGGGCGACGCCGGCGGTGCGCTTGGCGCGGCGCTTACGGGTTACCACCTGTTCGCCGGCAAGGAGCGGCCGGAAAACAGCTCCTGCGTTTCCGGCACTTCCGCCATCCATGGCGGTCGCAAGACCGTGCAGCGCGACGCCATGCAGGGCAGCTACCTTGGCCCGAGCTATGCGGACAACGATATTAAGATCAGCCTCGACCGTCTCGGCGCCAAATATCACCAGCTCAGCGAAGACGCGTTGCTTGAAGAAGGGGCCAAGGCCTTGGCCGCGGAGAAAGTTCTGGGCTGGTTCCAGGGCCGCATGGAGTTCGGTCCGCGCGCACTCGGCGGGCGCTCGATACTCGGCGACTCGCGCTCGGCCAAAACCCAGTCAGTGATGAACCTCAAGATCAAATACCGCGAATCATTTCGGCCGTTTGCGCCCTCGGTGTTGCGCGAGGACGTGGCTGAATATTTCGATCTGAACGATGACAGTCCATATATGTTGCTGGTCGCACCAGTCGCGGAGAAACGTCGCAAGCCGCTATCCGCCGAGGACAGCAAGAAGTTCGGCATCGAGCTGCTCAACGTGCCCAAGTCCGACCTGCCGGCGATCACCCACGTGGATTACTCGGCGCGCATACAGACCGTGCACGCCGACACCAACCCGCGCTACCACAAGCTCATCAGCAATTTCAAAAAACTCACGGGTTATGGCGTGGTGGTGAATACTTCGTTCAATGTGCGCGGCGAACCGATTGTCTGCACACCGGAAGATGCGTTCCGCTGCTTCATGGGTACGGAGATGGACGAGCTCTACGTCGGTAATTTCCGTCTGATCAGAGACGAACAGGATCCGAAATTGCGCGAGAGTTACTACCAGAAGTTCGATCTGGATTGAGCAACAGTTAAATGTGGAGCGTAGTGCCGCACCGATTGACTGAGTAATACATCCGGTGCAATTCGCGCAGCTCATTGCACCCTACGCGGGTTGGACTGAGCACTAGCAGAAAAAATGTTCCAGAAGCAAAAAAGCCGCCTCAAGGGCGGCTTTTTCGGGTTCAGTATCAATGCAGCACTTCCTGCTTGTTCCCCACCCGGGTCGGTGAGGCATGGTGCATCACCATACGCCAGCCATTATCGCTGAGGCGGTAGACATTAGTGGCAATGACTGGCGGCTGGCTCTGGCTTTCCTTGCCAACGCGGATGTGTTCGTGCACTACGTGCACGGTCAGGTTCTGGTCTTCGTAGCGCGATTCGTCGCTGAGGTGTATCTCCAGGCCGGCAGCATGCGCAAACATCAGTTCCCAGCTCTGGCGTATGGCGGCACGCCCTTCGAGGCGCTGGCCGCCGGGATGCACACAGGAAATGTTATCGTCCTCATCCCACACCGCCATCATCAGGTCGAGATCACTCTTCTGTAACGCACGGTAGAAGGCTTCTTCTGCCGCTTCGGGACTGGAGAACACGAGCTTGATGACCGGCATGTACGTCCCTTCAATACGTATGCATGGCGGGGTCGATCTCGCGTGCCCACGCGTCTACGCCGCCTTGCAGATTGTAGAGCTTACTGAATCCGTGGCTCGCGAGGAAGTGCGCCACGCGCAGGCTGCGCACGCCGTGGTGGCAGACCACCACCAGCTCCTGTTCCGGGTCTAGTTCCGCAGTGCGTGCCGGAATCTGTCCCATGGGAATGTGCAGCGCCCCGGGCAGGGCGCAGATCTTGAGCTCCCAGCCCTCGCGCACGTCGAGGAGTACGGGTTTGGGGCCGGATTGTGCCAGCCGTTCCTGAAGTTCGCGCACACTCATCTGCTGCATGTTACCGTTCCAAGTCAGGATCCAGGATTTTCCCAGTGATCATGGCGTTGCCGGCGTTCCTGCCGGTAGTTGGTGATTTCCAGCCGTATTCCATCCGGGTCGGAGAAGAACACGGCGACATAATCCGGGGCATACTCGGGATAGTGTTTCGGTTCGCTCACAGAAATATTTCGCGCTTTCAGCTCGCTCGCCGCCGCGTGCACGCCCTGTTCGCTCTCCACTCGCAAGCAGAAATGATGCAGCCCGGGGGCGTAGGGATTGTGCGGGTTCACATCCCGGGCCGGGCGCAGCACGATACCGAAGTGACGGTTGTAATACTGGATATGTTGTTCGGCGCCGATCTGAAAGCGGCTCTTGCGAAAGCCGATGACGTCCATTACCGCGTCATAGAATTTCTCGGATCTGTCCAGGTCCGAGACGGTGATATAGAGATGGTCGATACCAATGATTTCGGGCATGAGTAAATTGAACCCTCACAGACTGCGAAAAAGTATTCGTCCGGATTTCAGGTGTTCACTGGAAACGGTTCCCGTGTTTCCAGTACATTCGCCATCCATGGCGGTCGCGCCAGAATGACACAGTGAAGGTGTCGTAGCCTGTTCCAGCGGTTGTTAAGTGTAGTGCCTCATCTGTCTC
>Ga0315281_10015598_pt1 | contig 10180 bp, 10 predicted proteins | sample YL17G07_0_MG_FD_204540 | JGI IMG/M metagenome (GOLD analysis project Ga0315281, IMG submission 204540) | Sediment microbial communities from Yellowstone Lake, YNP, Wyoming, USA - YL17G07_0 | ecosystem: Environmental > Aquatic > Freshwater > Lake > Sediment | place: USA: Wyoming | collected...
GGGCCTCGCCGACCGGATCATCGTCGATTCGGCGGGAACGCACGACTACCACGTAGGCGAGCCTCCGGACGCGCGCGCGGTGGAAGCCGCGGCGCGCCGCGGCTATGACCTGTCCGGCCTGAGGGCGCGCAAGTTCGAGCGCGAGGACTTCCAGCGCTTCGACCTGGTGCTGGCGATGGACCACGCCAATCACGCCGTGCTGGCACGCGTGGCCCAGTCCTCAGCGGGGCACAAGCTGCGCATGATGATGAGCTACGCGCGCAGGTTCGGGGAAACCGATGTGCCCGATCCGTACTATGGCGGGAAGGAGGACTTCGAGCGGGTACTGGACCTGCTCGAGGACGCAGCACGGGGCCTGATCGAGACGATCCGCGAAAAAATGTAGCTTGCCCCTGCTGCACGAGGGGCAAGCCCGATTCAGCTTTCTTTGCGCGTCTCCACTATTTGCAGCGGCTGGCCCAGATCGGCGGGCGGCGGGCGGCGCGGTCGCTTGGCCGGAACGAATTCCGGCTCCGGCGGCAGCTCGACCTTTGCATCGGCCTTGGTCTGCACCAACTGCAGTCCGCTTTCCTCCAGTGCACGCTCCAGGTCTGCGGCGGAAGCTTGCGGCGCCTGCACGGGAGCCGGCGCTACCTGGACCGGTGCATGGTATACAACGGGTGCCGGCGCAGGTTCGACGGCTAGCGGCAGTGATTTTTCAACTACTGCGACGGCGGTGTGAGCGGGCTCTGCCGGAAACTGAGCGGGCTGTGGTGCGGTGCTCGCTTCCTCGCTTGTTTCCTTTAGATCTGACGGTGCCGGGGCCGAAAGGCCGAGTTCGTGCTGCGGCGCGCCTTCCGGCCGCTGGCCATCCTCGCGCGGTCCACGCTCTTCACGCGGTCCACGATCCCCACGATCGCGCCGGCCACGCCCGCGATCGTGACTACGCTCGTCATCCGGACGCGGCGGGCGCGGTGGGCGGGCGTCGCCCTGAACTTGCCCTGATTCGGCAGCCGGTGCCGGCGTCTCGAGGGCTGCGCCGTGTTCAGCTTCGGATTGCATGCGGCGCAGGGCTTCCTCTTTCTGGGCCTGCTGCTCCGCAGTGAGTTCACGGGGGACGCTCGGTCCCTGCTGTTCACGGGGACGGTGCTCGCCGCGCTCGCGCCTACCACGTTCCGGACGCGGGCCGCGCTCGGGCCGGGAACCACCTTCGGGACGTGCTGCGCGTTCCGGACGCGGGCCACGCTCGGGCCGGTCGCCACCTTCGGGGCGTGCTGCGCGTTCCGGACGCGGGCCGCGCTCGGGGCGATCACCGCCTTCCGGACGCGGGCCACGCTCGGGGCGATCACCGCCTTCCGGACGCGGGCCACGATCGGGGCGGGGCGCCCGTTCATTGCGATCGCCTGGTTCCGGCCGCGCGCCGCGTTCCGGTCGCGGGCCGCGATCGCCGCGGCGTGGTTCACCCTGGCGTGGCTCCCGTGACCCCTGCGGCCGTTGCTGGTCGCCGCGTCCTTGCTGCCGGTCGCGCCCGCGGTCGCGATCGCGCCTCTGGTCGCGCCGATGCTGCTCGCGGCGCGGTTCTTCCTTGCCTGGCTCGCCGGGTTTCGCCGAAGCAGGCTGCTCGCCCTTGAACCAGCGAAGGATGCGGTCGATGATGCCGGGGCGCTCGGCGGGCCTGGGAGCGTGGGCGGCGCGTGCCGGGGCAGGCATCGGAGCAGGTTCCGACTGATCCGGAGTGAAGTTTTGCACTGCGGCCTGAGGTCGCTGCGGCTTCGCTTCCTGCACGGCAGCGTCCTTGGATTCTTCTTCGGTGGGGGCCACGACAAGCTCATAGCTGGCCGGCAGCACGCCTTCCTGATTCAGGTCATCGTGCCGCAGGCGCGCAACAGTGTAGTTCGGCGTATCAAGGTGAATATTCGGGATCAGCACCACGTTCACTTTCATGCGCGCCTCGATGGCGTGTATGTCGGTGCGCTTTTCATTCAGCAGGAACGTGGCCACGTCCACCGGAACCTGCGCGTGGATCGCGGCGCTGTTCTCCTTCATTGCTTCTTCCTGGATGATGCGCAGGATGTGCAGCGCGGTCGACTCGATGCCGCGGATGAAGCCGGTGCCGCTGCAGCGCGGACACGGCTGGTGCGCCGTCTCGCCCAGCGAGGGGCGCAGCCGCTGGCGCGACAGCTCCATCAGTCCGAAGCGCGAGATCTTGCCCATCTGCACCCGCGCGCGGTCGAAATGCAGCGCGTCGCGCAGGCGGTTCTCGACCTCGCGCTGGTTGCGCTGGTTCTCCATGTCGATGAAGTCGATCACGATCAGGCCGCCCAGATCGCGAAGCCGCAGCTGGCGGGCGATTTCGTCGGCCGCCTCGCAGTTGGTGCGGAATGCGGTCTCCTCGATGTCGTGGCCCTTGGTGGCACGCGCCGAGTTGACATCCACGGAGACCAGCGCCTCGGTGTGGTCGATAACCACCGAGCCGCCCGAGGGCAGTGACACCTGGCGCGAGTAGGCGGTCTCGATCTGGTGCTCGATCTGGAAGCGCGAGAACAGCGGCACGTCGTCGCGGTACAGTTTCACGCGGTTGACGTTGTCCGGCATGACGTGCGCCATGAACTGCTGCGCCTGATCGTAGATCGATTGGGTGTCGATCAGAATTTCGCCGATTTCCGGGTGAAAGTAATCGCGGATGGCGCGGATGACGAGACTCCCTTCCTGGTAAATCAGGAAGGCGCCCTTCTGTGTATTGGAGGCGTCCTCGATTGCGTGCCACAACTGCAGCAGGTAACCGAGGTCCCACTCCAGTTCTTCCTTGGAGCGGCCGATGCCTGCGGTGCGGGCGATGATGCTCATGCCCTGTGGAACCGGCAGCAGGTCCATGATATCGCGCAGCTCGTTTCGCTCCTCGCCCTCGATGCGCCGCGAGACGCCGCCGCCACGGGGATTGTTGGGCATCAGGACGAGATAGCGCCCGGCCAGGCTGATGAAGGTGGTGAGTGCCGCACCCTTGTTGCCGCGCTCGTCCTTCTCGACCTGGACGATCAGCTCCTGGCCCTCCTGCAGGGCGTCCTGGATGCGGGCGCGCCCGACGTCCACGCCGGACCTGAAAAAGGCCCGGGCGACTTCCTTGAAGGGAAGGAAGCCGTGGCGCTCGGTGCCGTAATCGATGAAGGCGGCCTCGAGGCTCGGTTCGACGCGGGTGATTACACCCTTGTAGATGTTGCTTTTTCTCTGTTCTTTCGAGGCCGATTCAATGTCGAGATCGATCAATTTCTGACCATCGACAATGGCGACACGGAGTTCCTCGGCTTGTGTCGCATTGAAGAGCATGCGTTTCACTGTTTTGTTCTCCCGCGCGCGCGGGCAGCACAAACCATGAGCCTGATTGTCTTAGGCTGCTACTGCATCATCGGGTCCGTTGTCATGGATACGCGAATGGTCTGGTTTGTCGGGTCCTGTTGCAAAACGTGCAACCGACCGGAATGTCTGCCGATGTAACTGGCGCGCTTATCAAGTACTATCACGGGTCCATGAATGGACCAACCTTTGCTGGCTTCGGGTCATCGAGTGCCAATCGGGGAGGCGTCCTTCCTAATGACGCAAGGTAGCAAGCAACCCAGGCAATCAGCCGAACCGGGGGACAAGGTAGCCGGGTCCGATTTCCGGGCCGCCGGCCGTCCCGCAACGCAAGCCGCGGACAGATGATAAGGAAAATTAAGGATTTAAGCAATGTATCTACAGTAATCGTTGGCCCGGAGGGAGACGATCAGCGTGTGGATAACTATCTGCTGAGGCAATGCAAGGGCGTTCCCCGGAGCCACATCTACCGCATCCTGCGCACTGGCGAGGTACGGGTCAACAGCAGGCGGGTCGACGCCACGCACCGGCTGCGCGAGGGCGACCGCGTGCGCATTCCGCCCATTCGGCTCTCCGAGAACAGCGCAGCGGAGAAACCGCGCGCCCGCCCGGTCGATCTGCCGGCAGTGTTCGAGGACGAGGCGCTGCTGGTCGTCAACAAGCCATCCGGCATGGCTGTCCATGGCGGCAGCGGCATCAGCTTCGGGGTCATAGAGTCGATGCGCGCGGCCCGTCCGGGCCTGAGATTCCTCGAGCTGGTGCATCGGCTCGACCGGGACACCTCAGGGCTCCTGATGCTGGCGAAGAAGCGCTCGGCGCTGACCCGGCTGCACGCCGCCCTGCGCGAGGGGCGCGTACAGAAGCGCTATCTTGCCCTGGTCAAAGGGGATTTCGGCGTCTCGGCGCGCAATGTCGAGCTGCCGCTGCGCAAATACCTGACCCAGGCCGGCGAACGCCGGGTGAGCGTGGACCGGGAGGGCCGCGAGGCGCGCACGGTATTTCGACGGGAAAAGGCGTTGGGCGGTTTTACGCTGCTGTCGGCGGAACTTCACACCGGCCGCACGCATCAGATCCGGGTGCATCTCACGCATCTTGGCTTTCCGATTGTCGGAGATGACAAATACGGCGATTTCGAACTCAACCGCGAACTGGCGAAGCGGGGGCTCAAGCGCATGTTCCTGCACGCCGCCGAGCTTCGCTTTGTGCATCCCTCCACCGCAGAAGAGGTGTCGCTGCGCGCTCCGCTGCCGCCGGAACTGCAGGCGTTCATCCGTGAGCTTGAGCTGCACGGCGATTGACGGACGATGAACCTGCGCTACGAGTTGATAGTGTTCGACTGGGACGGCACGCTGATGGACTCTGCCGGCGTGATCGTCGCGTGCATACAGTCCGCATGCCGCGATCTCGGCCTTGCGGTGCCCGACGACGAGCGCGCCGCCCATGTGATCGGTCTCGGGCTTGCCGATGCGCTTTCGTATGCGATCCCGGGTCTGCCGCCGAGCGCGTATGCAAGCGTTGCGGAGCGTTACCGGCATCACTTTCTGCTGCGGGATCCGGACATACCACTGTTTCCGGGCACGCACGACATGCTGGCGGGGCTCCGGAAACGCGGGCATGTGCTTGCCATTGCAACGGGGAAGAGCGCCAAAGGTCTTGCGCGCGCTTTGGATACAACAGGTGTCGCGCATTTTTTCGCAGCCTCGCGCTGCGCTGACCAGTGTGCGTCGAAGCCGGCGCCGGACATGCTGCGCCAGATCATGGAGGAGCTTGCCATCGAGGCGGGGACCACCTTGATGGTCGGGGACACGGTGCACGATCTGCAGATGGCGTCCAACGCCGGGGTCGCCGCGCTCGCGGTGGGGCATGGCGCGCACCCGAGGGAAAAGCTGCTCGCGCTGGACCCGATTGCCTGCGTGGACAGCACAGCCGAGCTGCAACGATGGCTGCACGAAAACGCCTGATCTGCAGCAGTCACGCGCTTGTCGATTCAGGTGACGGCGTGCGCTTCGAGGTGCGGCTTGGCGAGGCGATGGTGCCCGCGTTTGCGGTGCGCTACGACGGGCGGGTCTACGCCTATCTGAACCGCTGCGCGCACATGCCGATGGAACTGGACTGGAAAGCTGGCCGATTCTTTGATGGCGAGGGGTTGCTTTTGGTATGCTCGACGCATGGTGCCCTCTACGCGCCGGATACCGGGGCGTGCCTCGGCGGGCCTTGTGCGGGGGCGCTCGCGCGGCTCGAAGTCGAAGAGCGCGACGGTCGCGTTTATTTGAAAGGTTAACGCAATGGCGGAAAACGGCGACAACTGGGAACGCGGAGTGATAGAGAAGCTGGCGACCGAGGCGCTCAAGGAGCAGCGGCGGTCGCGGCGCTGGGGAATTTTTTTCAAGCTGTTGACCTTCGCCTACCTCACATTCTTTGTCGTGCTGGCAATCGACTGGCGCGTGAGCCGGGATGGGCTGAAAGGCGGCAAGCACACGGCGTTGGTGGATATCGTCGGCGTCATCGAGCCCAAGGGAAACGCGAACGCCGACCACATCACCTCGGCGCTGCAGAGCGCTTTCAAGGACAGCAATACCCAGGGGGTGATCCTGCGCATCAATTCCCCCGGCGGGAGCCCGGTGCAGTCGGGCATCATCTATGACGAGATCCGGCGCCTTCGCGGCCTCCATCCCAACATCCCGATGTACGCAGTGGTCGAGGACATGTGCGCTTCGGGGGGCTACTACATTGCCGCGGCGGCCGACCGGATTTACGTGGACAAGGCGAGCATCATCGGGTCGATCGGCGTGCTGATGGATGGCTGGGGTTTCACCGGCACCATGGAGAAACTCGGGGTCGAGCGCCGGCTGCTGACCGCGGGGGAGAACAAGGCGTTCATGGACCCGTTCTCGCCGGTGAATGCGAAGCACAAGGAATATGCGCAGAATCTGCTCGACGAGGTCCACAAGCAGTTCATCGAGGTGGTGAAAAAGGGCCGGGGCAAGCGTTTGAAAGAGAACCCTGAACTGTTTTCCGGCTTGATGTGGACGGGCGCGAAGAGCATCGAACTCGGGTTGTCCGACGGCTACGGAAGCCTGGATTTCGTGGCGCGCGAGGTCATCAAGGCCGAGGACATCGTCGATTACACGCAAAAGGACAACTTTGCCGAACGCTTCGCCAAGCGACTTGGCGCGGCGACGGCTAGCGCCCTGGCGACGCTCGCTTTGCCGCGCGACTTCTCCCTGCGCTGATCAATTTCATTTCGCCGCGCTGAGCCGTCAATCCTCCGCGAGAATCAGGAACACGCTGGGCCGGTCCTTGAGGTCCGGCTTGTCTTTCCGCCAGTCGGCGATGCGCGACGTGCGCACGGATTCGGTGGTCAGCGTGAGATCGGTCGCGACGCACAGCAGTGTGTCGGGGCGGCAGACCGCAAGCAGCGCGGCGATAAGCGGAACGTTGCGGTAGGGGGTCTCGATGAAGATCTGCGTCTCGCGGTTCCTGCGCGAGCGAGATTCGAGGTCCCGGATCGCCTTGTCGCGCGCCGGCGGCTTCACCGGCAGGTAACCATGGAAGGCGAAGCGCTGTGATTCCAGTCCCGATGCAATGAGCGCCAGCAGGATGGACGAGGGTCCGACCATCGGCACGACACGCACGCCGCGCTCGTGGGCGCGGCGCACGAGCAGTGCGCCGGGGTCCGCGATGGCGGGACAGCCTGCTTCGGAAATCAGGCCGGCGTCGTCTCCGGCGAGCACCGGCTCGAGCAGGGTATCGATCGCCGCGGGCGGCGTATTGTGGTCGAGCCGTTCGATTGCGGTCGACTGCAGTGGACGCCCCGTTCCGATCAGTTTGAGAAAGGCGCGCGCGGTCTTCGGGTTCTCGGCGATGAAATAATCCAGCCGCCGGATACGCGCCTGCACGCCGGCCGGCAGCGCATCATCGGCATTGCCGCCTCCGAGCGTCGTCGGGATCAGGTAGAGAGTACCGGACACGAGAACTGTTAAGGAGCCTGCACGTCAAGGAATCTGCACGCCCAGTTCGCCAAGCAGATCGACCAGCGCGATCAGCGGCAACCCGACGAGCGCGTTAGGGTCTTCGCCTTCCATGCGTTCTATGAGCGCGATACCCAGCCCCTCGGACTTGGCGCTGCCGGCGCAATCGTAAGGCTGCTCGCGTTCCAGATAGCGCCGGATGGTGTCGTCGTCGAGGACGCGAAACTTGACGCGGCAGGGAACGACTCGGGTGGCAGTTCTGCCGTTTCTCGCGTCGTGGACGCAGAGGGCGGTGTAAAAAAATGCGTCATGCCCGGACAACTTGCGCAGTTGCCGCACTGCGTTTGCATGGTTCCCCGGCTTGCCCAGGATTTTCCCGCTGGAGACGGCGACCTGGTCGCATCCGATGATGATCGCATCGGGATGATCCGAGGCAACCGCCAGGGCCTTGGCGGTCGCAAGCCGGGTCGCCATCGCCTCGGGTAGCTCCCCGGCGAGCGGGACCTCATCGACTCCCGGGCTCACGGCAGAAAACGGTATCTGAAGCCGCTTCAGCAGTTCCCGGCGGTAGCGGGAGGTGGACGCGAGGACGATTTTCATGCCTGCGAAAAATTGAGATAACGCTATGAACAACTTGGAATTTATTTTGACAGCGGAGGGCAAACATAATATCATGTCGGGCCTATGTCGCAACCGCGGCGGATCGACGGCCTCCAGTTCGCCCGCGGGGCCGGAACGCTCAAAGGGGCGCTGGAGGTGTCGCAGTTGCCACGGTTGGCCGCACTGCGGTGCGCGACGAGAGGCCTGTCCTATGAATTGCGGGGCAGTACCGATGCCGAGGGCCGATGCTGGCTGCAGGTATCGGCAAATGGCGTGCTTACCCTGGAATGTCAACGCTGCCTCGGGCCCTTCACGTTCCCAGTCGCGTTTCGCAGCGAGTTGCTGCTGGCACAGAGTGAGCGGGAAATCGAGGCTGCTGGCGACGACATCGACCGAGTGCTGGCTGGCACGTCGATGGATGTATGCCAGCTAGTCGAGGATGAGTTGCTCCTGGCACTGCCCATGGCGCCCAGACACGAGCGGTGCCGCGGAAAGCGGGAAGGCGACGCGACAGAGATGCCTACGCCGTTTGCAAAGCTGGCGGAGCTGAAACGGAATCAATGACCGGGATGGGCCGGTCAGGGTCGCGAAATCGATTTGAAGGAGTAAGTCCATGGCTGTTCAGCAGAACAAAAAGTCGCCGTCCAAGCGCGGTATGCGTCGCGCGCACGACTTCCTAACCAATCCCCCGCTCGCGGTCGAACCGACGACAGGCGAGGTGCATTTGCGGCACCACGTCAGCCCCAGCGGTTTCTACCGGGGCAAGAAGGTCGCCAAGGCACGCGGCGAGTAGCCGCGGTAACGCATTGGCTCCACGGCCGGTCGCATAGGGAACTTCCGGGCGCATTCTGCGCGCGGCATGCGGCGGATGGCGATCACCGTAGCGATCGATTGCATGGGTGGGGACCACGGGCCCCATGTCACCGTCCCGGCGGCCGCGGGTTTCGCGGCCTCGCACCCCGAGGCCGAAATCATCCTGGTCGGGCGTCAGCCCGCGATTGAAGCCGAACTCGCCAAGCTCGGTGCGACTGCGCGCGAGCGGTTGCGCGTGCGCCACGCTGACGAAGTCGTTCTGATGGACGAGTCGCCCGCGGCTGCCCTCAAGAGCAAGAAGAATTCTTCCATGCGGATCGCCGTGGATCTGGTCAAGAGCGGGGAGGCACAGGCATGCGTCAGCGCGGGCAACACAGGTGCCCTGATGGCCATCTCGCGCTTCGTGCTCAGGACCCTGCCCGGAATCGATCGTCCCGCCATTCTTTCGGTTCTGCCGAACATGAAGGGCAGCACCTACATGCTCGACCTTGGCGCCAACGTCGACTGCGGCCCGGAGCATCTGCTGCAGTTCGCAATCATGGGTGCAACCCTCGTTTCCGCCGTCGAGCATAAGGACCGCCCGAGCGTCGGCCTGCTTAACATCGGCGAGGAGACGATCAAGGGCAACGAGGTCGTCAAGCAGGCGGCGGAATTGCTGCGCGGAAGCGGCCTCAATTTTCAGGGCAACGTCGAAGGCGACGATATCTTCAAGGGCAAGACCGATGTCGTCGTCTGCGACGGTTTCGTCGGTAATATCGCGCTGAAGACCTCGGAGGGGCTCGCACAGATGCTGGGGTCGTCGTTGCGCGAGGAATTCACACGCAACTGGTTCACACGGCTCGCTGCCCTGGTCGCCATGCCGGTGCTTTCGGCGTTCAAACGCCGCTTCGATCACCGCCGCTACAACGGGGCAACATTGATCGGACTGCGCGGAATCGTCGTGAAAAGCCACGGCTCGGCCGATGCCTTCGCATTCGAGCGTGCCATCCTGCGCGCCATCGAGGAGGTCCAGAACGAAGTACTGCAGCGGCTGATGCAGCGCTTTGGAACGGTGGAGGCGGTGTGATCTATTCAAGAATCGTCGGTACGGGCAGCTGCCTGCCGCAGAAGATCGTCACCAACGAAGAGCTCGCGGTACGGATGGATACCTCCGACGAGTGGATACGTACGCGCACCGGGATACGGCAGCGGCACATCGCCGACGCGTCGCAGACTTCGAGCGACCTCGCGCTGCCGGCGAGCCGCGAGGCGCTGGCAGCGGCGGGGCTTGCGCCGGCGGACGTGGATTTGATCATCGTCGCGACCTCCACCCCCGATTACATCTTCCCCAGCACTGCCTGCCTGCTGCAAGCGAAGCTCGGCATCAGGGGCTGCGCGGCGTTCGACCTCCAGGCGGTATGCAGCGGCTTCGTATACGGGCTCGCGGTCGCGGACAAGTTCATACGCTCCGGCCAGCACCAGTGCGC
>Ga0315281_10015599_pt1 | contig 10180 bp, 9 predicted proteins | sample YL17G07_0_MG_FD_204540 | JGI IMG/M metagenome (GOLD analysis project Ga0315281, IMG submission 204540) | Sediment microbial communities from Yellowstone Lake, YNP, Wyoming, USA - YL17G07_0 | ecosystem: Environmental > Aquatic > Freshwater > Lake > Sediment | place: USA: Wyoming | collected...
CCGGCGTCATCGCCGGGCTCGCCGGCGTGGTGCTGCGCGTGTCGAGTGCGGATGCGCGGCCGTTCGAGCTGAACAGCGCGGCGCAGCTCGCGTCGCAGCTCACGCGGATCAATGATACGGTTCCGACCATGCGGCTGGCGGACCAGACGGGGCGAATGGTGAACCTCTCCGAGTACCGCGGGAAGGCCGTACTCGTGACGTTTGCCTACGCGCATTGCCAGACCGTCTGTCCGCTGGTCGTCATGGATCTTGTTGAAGTGCAGAAGCGGCTGCGGCGCGAGATCGCAACCCGTTTGCCCGCGGCGGACTCGGCGGCGATCGCCGCCGTGGTGCCCGAAGTGGTCATCGTGACGCTCGACCCGTTTCGCGACACGCCGAGCCGGCTGCCGTCGATTGCGAAGGAGTGGGGGCTCGGCGCGAACGGCCACGTGCTGAGCGGGCCGATCGAAGACGTTGAGCAGACGCTGAATGCGTGGCGGATTCCCCGCGTGCGGAACGCGGCCACGGGCGACTACTCGCATCCCACGATGGTCTACGTGATCGCGCCCGACGGGCGGATCACGTTCGTGACCCCCGGCGGGGCGGACCTGATCGTGGCGGCGGTAAAGGCGTTGTAGGGCCTACGGTGCCTCGCCGGACGCCTCGCGAAAGAGGGCGGGGAGGTCGAGGAGGAGCGCCTCGTCACGCCCAGCCGGATGCCATGCGATCGATTCCGTGAGGATCTCGGGTCGCTCGTCGTTCGGCCGCCATCGCTCGACGAGCTGCGCGGTGGGGTCAATGATCCAATACTCATCCGCCGATCGTTGATACTTGCGCCTCTTGACCACCCGGTCGGCACGGTGTGAACTCGGCGAGAGGATCTCAATGACGAGCATGAACCGCGGGCATTCCGTTGGGCTGCCTGGCCGCCGGCCGTTGATCAACGGCGCCACGAACAGATCCGGCTGCACCACGGTGAAGTCGTCGAGCCGAACATCGGTCGGCGCCAGCATGACCTCGCCGACGCGCGGTTGGGCACCGACGTAGCCGTGCAGCATAACGTACAGCCAGCCAAGGCCCAGCTGGTGGGACCACGACGGCGCGGGGCTCACGAGCAGTTCCCCGTCCACGCATTCGTATCGTTCGCCCGGAACGTCGGCGAGCGCCCAGACTTCGTCCACGGTCCACTTGTGGTGCGGGTCGTCCAGGATGGCAGGCATGCCCATAGTATGCTCGGCTCGGCGGAAGAAAGAAAAGGGGTCACGCGCCAGCATGGCGCGCCGGGAGCGGCGAATCGTCACCGAACGGTTGCCAAGGGTGCCGAATCCTTGCGCGCACTTGCCCTCTGCCAGTGACGGGCGCAACGTCCTAGCCATGCGAACCCTTCCCGTCGCCGCCCTCCGCGCCGCAGGCGCGGCGTCTGCCGCCGCGCTCCTCGCTTTCGGCGCGTCGTCTGCCCACGCGCAGGCCCGCCCTGACGCCCCTCCCGCGCCAAAGCAGGTCGCACCGCCCACATCGAAGGGCGTGAACTGGAACGCCTGGGGTGGCGACGGTGGCGCGCAGAAATACTCGCCGCTCGCGGACATCAATCGCACCAACGTGAAGGACCTGAAGGTCGCGTGGACGTGGGACGCAAACGAACAACTGATTCCCGCGAGCGACGGCCAGAAGCCCGCGCGCCCGGGACAGTTCCAGGCCACGCCGCTCGCCATCAACGACACGCTGATCTTCTCCACGCCGTACAACCGCGTGATCGCCATGGAGGCGATGACGGGGAGGCAGTACTGGGCGTTCGACCCCGAGCCGTGGAAGGGCTACGGGCAGCCGTCCAACGGCACGGGCCTCGTCCACCGCGGCGTCGCCACGTGGACCGATGGCAAGCAGCGGCGCGTGTTCATAAATTCGCGCTGGCGCCTCTTCGCGCTCGATGCGAAGGACGGCAAGCCGATCCCGACGTTCGGCGCCAACGGAGAGATCGACCTCACGGCAGGTCTCTCGCGTTCCATCCGCAAGGAGCACTACACCAACACGTCGCCGCCGCTCGTCTGGGGGAACCTCGTCATCCTCGGCAACGGTGTCGGCGACCGGCTGCAGTATCGCGGCGATCCGCCGGGCGACATCCAGGCCTTCGACGTGCGCACGGGGAAGCGCGTCTGGCGCTTCAAGACGGTGCCCGAGGCGGGCGAGTTCGGCAACGATACATGGAAGGACGATTCGTGGAAGTACGTGGGCCACACCAACGCATGGGCGCCGCTCTCGGCGGACGACGCGCGCGGCATCGTGTACGTGCCCGTGGGCACGCCGAGCAACGACTACTGGGGTGGCGAGCGAAAGGGTGCCGGGCTCTTCGGCGAGGCCGTCGTCGCGCTCGACGCGCGCACCGGAAAGCGCGTCTGGCATTTCCAGACGGCGCACCACGGACTCTGGGACTATGACCCGCCCACCGCGCCGGTTCTGCTCACCGTCACGCAGGGCGGGAAGAAGCGCGACATCGTGGCCGCCGCCACGAAGCAGGGGTTCCTCTTCGTCTTCGATCGCGTGACGGGAAAGCCCATCTGGCCCATCGAGGAGCGCGCCGTGCCGCAGAGCGACGTGCCGGGTGAGGAGAGTTCGCCGACGCAGCCATTCCCCACGAAGCCGGCGCCATTCTCGCCGCAGGGCTTCACCGCGGACGACGTCGCCGACTTCACCCCGGAGATCAGGCAGGCGGCGCTCGCCGCCATCGCGCCGTTCCGGCTCGGGCCGCTCTTCACGCCGCCCTCGATGCAGGGCACCATCGTGCGTCCCGGTGTGATCGGTGGCGCAGGGTGGGGCGGCGTGGCGATCGATCGCGAAACGGGCTGGGCGTACATCAAGGCGTCGCACGATCCGGCGGTGATGGCCATCGCCAAGCGCGACGCGCCGAGCGATACCATCGACGCGCCGTACGCGGTGGACAACTCGCGGCGTGCGCTGGCGGTGCGGCTTCCGGTAACGGGCGAGGGCACCGCGGGCGGTGCGGGCGGTGCGCCGGGCGGCGGCCGCGGCGGTGGGCGCGGGAGTTCGATCCCCATCATCAAGCCGCCATACGGCACGCTCACGGCCATCGACCTCAACACGGGCGACACGAAGTGGACGATTCCCTTCGGCGACACGCCAGACGTGCGGACCAATCCCGCGCTCGCCGGCGTGAAGCTCCCCGAGAAACTCGGCGTCGTTGGCTCGCCGGGCGGAATGGTCACCAAGGGCGGGCTCGTCTTCCTCACCGGCGGCGGGCGCGTGCTCTACGCGATCGACTCGAAGACCGGCGAGTACAAATGGGAGCACGACCTCGGCCAGGTGGCGTACTCCAACCCGATGACGTTCAGGAGCAAGGCAGGCAAGCAGTACGTCATCATCGCGACGGGCGCGGCCACCACGAGCAAGCTGGTTGCGTTTGCGCTGCCGTAGCCATGTCGGTGCCAGGCTGGACGCACGCCGCCATTCGTACATGATGCGGATGGTCTGCGTGATCTGCGTGTTCTGTGGTTCGTTCACGGCACGCACCGCCCTGCATGCCCAGGGCTCCGCGATCATCCGCGGCGACGTGATGCATATGGACGGCACGACACGAGCGGTCGGCGTGGTGGTCGTCGCGACGGACACCGCCGGCGCCGACGTGGCGCGCGCGCTGTCGGGAACCAATGGCACCTTCTTCCTGACGGTGCCGGCGCCGGCGCGCTACGTCGTGAAGGCGCTGCGGATCGGGTATCGACCTACCGTGCTGCCTCCGCTCGATGTCGCGGACGGCGACGCGCGGACCCTGCGGATCGTGCTCTCGGGCGAAGCGGTCATGCTCGAAACCGTGCGCGTCGAAGGCGCGACCACCTGCCGGATTGCGGAAGAGGCCGGCCGCCTCGTCGCCAACGCCTGGGACCAGGCGCATACGGCGCTCGCCGCGTCCACAGTGGCCAGCGGCGGCCGTCCGTTCATCGCCACGCTCGCGACGTACAGTCATTACACACCCCGCGGGCAGGAGTTCGTCCAGGCCGAGTCCGTGACGGTCGTGAAGCAGTCGACGACGTCCGGGTTCGTCAGCGTGCCGGCCGAGTCGCTGGCCGCCAACGGCTACTTCACCCAGCGCGGGTCCAGGTACGCCTACCACGCGCCGGACGCGAACGTCCTGCTCTCGCCCACGTTCGCCGCCACGCATTGCTTTCGCGTGGTTCCCGGCGGCACGGCGCACTTCGACTGGATCGGCATCGGGTTTCGGCCCGCGGAAGGGAGGCGGGGCCTCGCGGAAGTCGACGGCACGCTCTGGCTCGACCGCGCGTCGAGCGAACTGCGGCGACTCGAGTTCCGGTACGTGAACCTGCCGCGGAGCAGCGGCGGAGAAGCCGCCGATGGGTGGGTGGACTTCGTGCGGCTCCTGACCGGCGACTGGATCATCAAGCGGTGGGCGATCCGCACGCCGGTCACCGAGGAGCGCACGGGTGCGGGCGTGGCGACACGTTACGTGACGATCGCGCGGCGCGTCGTGGGCGGGGTCACGCGGGGTGTCGAGCGCGACGGCATCATCGTTTTCAACGATCCCGGCGCGTCGCTCACGCTCGCCCTTCGCGCGGGCGACGACGTCAATCGCATTGACGACACCCACGTGGTCCTCTTCGGCACGCAGCACGAGGGGCACGCCGATCACAACGCGACCGTGGCGTTGGGGGGCCTCAATGCGGGGCGCTTCCGCGCGCTCGTCTGGACGACGTTCATGACCTGGCTCGGAACGAAGCCGCTCGAGTATGAGGTGGACGTGGCGCCGGACTCGGCAAACCTCGCGGAGTTGACGATCCCGACGGCGGACGAAGTTGCAGTGAGGCACTGCAAGGCCTCCGGCCGGCCGGGCGCCCGGCTGTTCTACGGGACCGTGCGGCAGGCGACGGGCGATCCCGTCCCCCACGCCCGCGTGCTGTTCCAGAACGTCCGCGCGGCGGGCTTCGTGTCCACCCTCGCCGACGAGTACGGGCAATGGAAGGTGTGCACGTTCATGCCGGCGGGATCGGTCGCGTCATCGGTGGTCGTCGAGGGCAAGACGCTCACACGGCGCACGATCTCGATCGCCGACGGCCCGCGCCTGCTGCGGATCGATCTCGCGATCCCGTAGCGTATGTCATCGATGGAGCCGTCGCGCGCGCGGAGCATCCTGCTCACCGGAATCGTTGCCGGGTTGATCACCGGAATCGTCGTGGGGCTCATCGGGCGCTGGTTGCATTTCTCCCCGGCGATGTCGGGAGCGGTAATCGGCGCGGTCACGGGCGCGACCGTCACGTCGCTCCACATCAGGAGGCCGCCATCCTGACCGTCGTTGTTTTCGCCGTGCTGCAGCAGGCGGTCGCGATTCGGGGCGACGTGGTGTTCGCCGACAGCGTGACGCGCGCGCCGCTCGTGCTCGTCGAGGCGCGCACGGCGGCCGGCGCGCTGGCGGGGCGTGCGCTCACCGATGCGCGCGGCAGCTTCACCGTCGGCGTGCCGGGTGCCGGTACCTACGAAGTCCGCGCGTTGCGCATCGGGTTCCGTCCCACGGTCGTGACGGCAGTCGCCGGCGAGGGCGCGGCGCGCGTGCGGATCGTCCTTGGCTCGGCCGCCGTGAGCCTCGCCGCGGTGAAGGTCAGCACCGACGACCAGTGCCGCATCCGGTCCGACTCGGGGCGACGGCTCGCCGACACCTGGGAGATGGCGCGCACCGCGCTCGCAACCGCCGGCGCCGGCGAGACGGGGCGCCGCGTCATCGCCACGGGGCTCGTCTACCGGTCGTGGCGCGATGACGCCGGCACGGGCCAGCTCTGGCAGACGTTCGACGTGAACGACGGGCTCACCTCGCGCCGGTTCGTGAGTGCACCGCCAGAGCAGCTCGCGCGCGACGGATACGCCGTCACGGATCCGGCCGGCGGTGATGTCACCTTCCTCGGTCCGGACACCGACGCCCTGATCTCGGACGAGTTCGCCGCGGGGCACTGCTTTCGACTGGTGCCCACGGACGCCGCGCATGGCGACGCCGTGGGCGTGGCGTTCAGGCCGGCGCGCACCCGCGGGCGCATCGTCGACATCGCCGGCACGTTCTGGCTCGACCGCATCAGCGGCGAACTGCGCCTGCTTGAGTTCCGGTACACAAATGTGCCGTCCGATCTCGAACGCATGGGCGCGGGCGGCCGCGTCGAGTACCGACGGTTGGCTTCCGGCGACTGGCTGGTGAACCGGTGGCACATCCGCCTGCCCACGGTGGTCGAACACGACACCGTGACTCGTGCGCTCCTGGGCGCGGCCGGGCGATTGCCGATCATACAAACGCGCGACGAAGGCGCACTCTGGATCGTGGTGAGCGGCGGCGAGCTGCTCTCGGCGCTGTCGAACGGCGTGGAACTCTACCATGGGACGGCGCCCGAGTGGCGCGGCCAGGCGGTCGGCCGCGCAGAGGACATCGGCTGGCGCGATGTGACGGTCGAGGTGCCCGGCAGCGGATACTTCGCCGCCGCGGATTCCGGCGGTGCGCTCGGGCTCGATCACGTTCGGCCCGGGACGTACGACGCGCTCGTGTCGAGCGGTGCGGTGCGAACGATGCGGCTTCCGCCGCAGCGCCGGCGCATCACCGTCGATGCCGCTCGGGTGCGGATCGACACGCTGGCGCTTCCGACCGACGACGAGCTCCTCCGTGCACGCTGTGGGAAGGAGGCCATCGCGCGGGGCCACGCGGTCGCCTTCGGTGTTGCGACCGGGGCGGACGCCGATACACTCCGCAGCGAACCGCTGTACGTTCGCTGGATGACCAACGTCGATGTCGCGAAGGGTGGGCGCCTCGAGCGCTCCGCCGCGGAGTTGGTGCGAACCGACGCGCTCGGCCGCTGGACGGTCTGCGGCCTCCCGCGTTTGGCGACGCTGCTGCTCACGCGCACGGAAGATTCGTTCACCCCCGCGAACTCGATTACCGTGGGAATCACGCGCGACGCGCGGCTCGTCGACGTGCGCGCCTCGTTCGGCGGCCGCCGATAATGTCAAAAGTCCATCCACGCCCGCGCCACCTTGCCGCACGCCATCGCCTATCTGTGTGGTCTGCGTGTTCTGTGTGTTCTGTGGTGAAGTTTGCCATATCTGTCTGTGCTGTCTGCTTTGTGGTTACACTCGCCGGGCCTACCCCGGCCGCCGCCCAGCCCGCCCAGTCGAAGAGCTACGCCATCCAGTCGAAAGTCCTTGGCGAGGCGCGCCGCATCCGCGTGGCACTCCCCGCCAACTACGCACTCGCGAAGCAGCGGTATCCGGTCATCTACCTCCTCGACGGCCACGTGCGCGCGTTCTTCGATGTCACGGTCGCCTCCGCCGCCTACGATCTCCTCGGCGACCTGCGCGAATACGCCATCCCGCCGCAGATCGTCGTGGCCATCGAACACAAGGACCGTGGTGCGGACCTCGGCCGCAACGCCGACCTCTTCATGCGCTACCTGACCGAGGAGGTGGCGCCGTTCGTGGAGAAGCAGTTCCGCGCGCTGCCGTATCGAATTCTCGTCGGTCACTCGCTCGGTGGACGCTACGCGTTGATGGCGTCGTGCCGTGCGCCGGGGTTCTTCCCGAGCGTAGTGGCGATCAGCCCCGGCGGCGGTGACTCGACGTCGTACCGCGCGATGACCGACTGCCTCCGCGCCGACTGGCGCGCGAGCAAGGGGATGCTGCGTCAGCTGTTCGTGAGTTCCGGCGAACGCGAACAGCGGATTGACGAAGGTGCGAAACGGCTGCGCGCATTCCTGCGCGATTCCGCCCCTGCGAGTGTGCGCTGGCAGTACCTCGATGGTCCGGGCCTCGCACACACGGAGACGCCGTACGTCGGTATCCCGGCTGGAATCAAGTTCACGTGGGATCGTTCGGTCTGGGAAATGCCCGTTGCACGAGGCGACAGCATCATCAATGCAAAGGGCGATTCCGATGCGATGCTGGCGCGTTGGTACGCGGACCTGAGTGCGAGAGTGGGCACGACCATTCCCGTGTCACCCAAGTGGCTCGAACTCGCGAGTGCGGCGCAGCACCGGCAGGGTGCTCTCGACGCCGCCGAGCGAACCGCCCGGCGCCTCGTCGCCGAGTACCCCGACTACCTGGCGGGATACGGGCGTCTCACCGATGTGTTGATGGCGAACCGCGACTTCGCCGGCGCGCGAAAGGTGCTCGAGGATGCGGTGCGGATCTGCGGCAGGCTCGACTTCTTTGACGAAACGGAGCGCGCGATGAAGAAGCAGGTGCTCACCGACGGCCTCGCCCGAATCCCTGAGCGGGACAAATGATGCGGTTCCCATCAAGAAAGCCGTTGCAGTGGCCGTTGCAGTGGCCGTTGCAGTGGCCGTTGCGGTGGCCGTTACCGTGGCCGTTGCAGTTGCAGTTGCTGTGCTGGTCTGTGTGTTCTGTGTGCTCTGTGGTTCAATTCGCCGTTCCAACTCGAGCGTACGGACAACGACCGCTGGTGATCACGCACGCAACTGTGATCGACGCATCGTCACCGGCGCCTCGCACCGAACAGACGATCGTCATCCGCGGCAACAAGATCGTCGCCGTCGGTCCAACGGCCACGACCGCGCGCCCACCCGGCTCGCGCCAGATCGACGTCAACGGCCGCTTCGTGATTCCCGGCCTCTGGGACATGCACGCCCACACCGACGCGCCGGGCGGGAAGGGGCTGCTCGCGGCGTACGTGTACAACGGCGTCACCGGCGTGCGCGACATGGCCGGCGACTGGAACACCATCACCGCGTGGCGCAGTGCCATCGGCGCGGGAAAGCTCGACGGTCCGCGCATTTACACCTCGGGGCCATATCTCGACGGCAACGACCAGCCCATCGCCCACATCCTCGTGAAGACCGCCGCCGATGCGCGCGGCGGCGTGGATTCGCTCAGGAAACTCGGGGTGGACGTGGTGAAGTTCCACACCGGGCTCACGCGCGAGACGTTCTTCGCGGCGGCGCGGCGCGCCCGCGAGTTGCATCTGCCCTTCGCCGGTCACGTCCCGCGCGTCGTCTCTGCGATCGAGGCGTCGGACTCGGGCATGCGCAGCATCGAGCACATGCTGACGATCCCGATTCCGTGCACGAAGGCCGAGTCGATTGCTCTTGCTCCACGATTCCCGGTGCAGCGCGTGCTTGGACCGTGCACTTCGGAGTCGCTCGAGCCGATCTTCGTGGCGCTCGCGAAGAATCACACCTGGGTCACGCCCACCTACGTGGCGCAGGTCGAAGTGGCGTACTGGCCGAAGCGCGAGCTCCCTGGCGACGCGTACGCACCGTACATCCCCGACACGCTGAAGAAGTTCGTCGCGGCCATCTTCCCGATGCCCGACAGCATCCCGGCCGATGCGGACGTGGTGGGTCGCGCGATGTTCGACAAGCGCGTCGCGCTCGCCGGCGCGATGAATCGAGCGGGCGTGCACCTGCTTGCCGGCACCGACTCACCGCTGCGAAACAGTCCGCCGGGCTTTGGGCTCGCCGAAGAACTGAGACTGTTCGCGAAGGGCGGACTGTCGTTGTTCGATGTGCTGAAGGTCGCCACGTGGGAGCCGGCGAGTTATTTCGACATCCTGGCCACCGCGGGAACGGTGGAGCCGGGGAAGTTCGCCGACCTCGTCATTCTCGACGCCAACCCGCTCGTCGACGTGGCCAACTACCGGAGCGTTTCCTCCGTCGTGGCCAACGGCCGGCTCTACGACCTGGCCGCTCGGCGAATCATTCTGGGGCGGCTGAGGGCCAAGGGGCGCTAACCTCCGGCAAGGCCGGGCTACGGCATGGCGGCTTCGCGCTGATCGACATCATCTCCCCCTGCGTGAGTTTCAACGACCACGAGGGGAGCACCAAGAGCTACCTGTATACGCGACAGCACGAGTTGAATTCGTTTGTGCCACTCCGCAAGGAGATCTCGGCGGAGAGCGGCGAGGCCGGCGGTGTGCCGAGCGTGACCATGCGCGACGACAGCATCGTGCGGTTCCGGAAGCCGCACGCGCAATACAGCCCCACCGATCTCAGCGCGGGGTATTCGCATGTGAAGGAGTGCAACGCCGTGGCGAGATCGCCACCGGGCTGCTATACCTAGACGACACGGGCGGCGCCGAAATGCACGCGATGAACAAGGCCGTGGCGACCCCGCTGGTGGATGTGCCGTTCAGCCAACTTTGCCCGGGGAGCAAGGCGCTGGATGAGTTGATGGCGGAGTATCGGTAGTGCGA
>Ga0315281_10015600_pt1 | contig 10180 bp, 9 predicted proteins | sample YL17G07_0_MG_FD_204540 | JGI IMG/M metagenome (GOLD analysis project Ga0315281, IMG submission 204540) | Sediment microbial communities from Yellowstone Lake, YNP, Wyoming, USA - YL17G07_0 | ecosystem: Environmental > Aquatic > Freshwater > Lake > Sediment | place: USA: Wyoming | collected...
CATGGTAGGTTACTCCTGTGTAGAGACGACTGCTAACGGCAGTCGAACAAATGTACAAGAAAGTATAGCCCGGATGTTCTAATTGTCAAGAGCCAATTTTTCGGGGTTTTTGCCCCTTTGTGATAACATCAGCGCCACTAATTTTTCCCGGAGGAAAACCTCAATGCCCGATGCCCTGCGCCGGAAACCTAAAATCATCGTCATCAGCAACGAAAATCCCGACTGGCCCGACCAAGATAAGGCCATGGCCGATGAAATGTGGGAGATGTTGTTGAACGGCCTCGCGCAAGAAAGCTATACTTATCGGGCGATTAAGTATTTCGACGACCTCTCGGCGCTGGAGGAGCACGACCCGCGCGAGTGGCTGGTGTGGAACTGGGGCGAGGAGTGGGCAGGCCAGCCGTGGACGGAGGCCGAAGTGGCCTCCCGTATTGAGCAAAAAGGTTTTGCCTATACCGGCTCGCCGCCCGCCGTGATTTCGTTTTTGATGAATCGCTTGCAAGTGAAGGAACACCTGCGCGCCGCCGGTCTGCCCACGCTCCCCGCGCGGGTGTTCACCGGCCCCGCCCGGGCCGCCGAGTGGACGACTTTCCCGGCCATCGTCAAAGGCGCGAATCAGCACGCCAGTTACGGCATCGCCGCCGACTCCATTGTCCACAATCCGGCTCAACTTGCCCAACGCATCGCTTATATGCGCGACCAGCTACAGGATGATTCGATCGTTGAGCCGTTTCTCGATTCACGCGAGTTTCAAGTGGCCGTGTGGGGCAACGAGAACCCCGAGGCCTTGCCGCCGATGGAGTTTGACTTCTCCATGTTCAGCGACGCGCGCGACCGCATTTACACTTACGACTGGAAGTTTGACCGCGCCTCGCGCGGCTACAAGGAAATTCGCTTGCCGTGCCCCGCGCCGCTCGACCGCCCCGACTGGCAGGCCCGCCTCGAAGCGGTGGCGCTCAAAGCCTACCGCGTCGTAGGCCTGCGCGACTACGGGCGCTTCGATATGCGGATGTTGGGCGACGAGCCGCAAATCCTCGACGTGAACCCGAACCCCGACCTCGACCACATCTCGGTCGTGCTGGCGGGCGTGAAGACCAAAGGCCTGAACTACGGCCAGATGGCCAGCCAGATTATCCAGTTTGCGGCGAAGCGGATGCCGCAATAATGCCCAGACACCCGGTGTCTCCAAGATACTGAGTGTCGGTTATAAGGAACTCTATGTCTCTTTCCATTCTTCACACTGGGCTGGCCCGCGCGTGCGTTTTGTTCAGCGTCATCCTCGGTCTGTACGGCCTGTGGCTGTTCTTCCGCAAGCAAAAAGTGGACGGAAACTTTTTCGGCGTGATGGCGACCGGCGAATTGCTCTATCTCGCCCAAGGCGTGGTCGGCGTTTTAAGTTACTTGACTGGGCCGCCGCCGAGCCGCTCGGTTCACATTCTTTATGGCGTCGTGTTAGTCATCACTCTGCCCGGCGCGTACGCTTACTTGCGCGGCCGGGACGACCGGCGCGAGGCGCTCATTTACGGCCTCATCGGCCTCTTCCTCGCGGGCGTGTCACTGCGCGCCATGTTCACGGCGGGGTAGATTTTCATTTTCAGGACCAAATCTCATGACCACTCACCGCATCATCCTGCTCGAAGGCGACCAGACCGGACAAGAACTTTTAGAAGAAAGCCTGCGCGTCCTCTCGCCCGAAGTGACCCGCGTCCCCACCGAATTCACGCGCTTCGACCTTTCGCTGGGGAACCGGCGGGCGACGAAAAACGAAGTCGTCCACGAAGCCGCCAAAGCGATGGCCGTCACCGGCCTCGGCCTCAAGGCCGCCACCATCACCCCGGAGACGAAAGGCGATGTCGGCTCCCCGAACGCGATTCTGCGCGAAGCTATTGACGGGCGCGTCATCCTCCGCACGGGCCGCCGCATCCCCGGCATCCGCCCGGTGGGCGGCGTCCACTCCCCCATCGCCGTCGTCCGCATGGCCGTTGACGACGCCTACAACGCGAAAGAATGGCGCGAGGCAAAAGATGGCGCTGAGTGGGCGTATCGCACCGAAAAAATTTCGCGCGCCACCTGCCGCGCCGTGTGCGAGTTCGCGTTTCAATACGCGCAGAAGACCGGGGCCAAAGTTTTCGGCGGGCCGAAGTACACCGTCAGCCCCGTGTACGAGGGGCTGTTCAAGGAAGAGATGGACGCGGCCCACCAGCGCCACCCGCAAGTGCGCTACGAGCCGCAACTCATTGACGCGATGCTGGCGCTGCTGTTGACGACCTCCGGCGAGGCGATGGTTCTGCCCACCCTCAACCGTGATGGCGATCTCGTCTCCGACCTCGTCCTGCAAATGTTCGGCACGATTGCCGGTTCCGAGTCGTTGGTGCTGGGCTTCGACGACACCGGCACGCAAGTGAAAGTCGTCATGGCCGAAGCGCCGCACGGCACGGCGCCGAGCCTGCAAGGCAAGAACATCGCCAACCCCATGGCCATGATTTTGGCGGGCGCGGCCCTGCTCACCTACTTCGGCTCGGCCGACGCCGACCGCGCCTCGCGCGCCATTTACGAATCGGTCTTCGAGGCGGTCTTCGAGGGCCTCAAGACTTCCGACCTCGGCGGGCAATCCACCACCTCCGAGTTCACCGACGAAATCATCCGCCGCGTGAAATCCAAGTTGGAAGTGTGGAGTTCGCTTGGCTAAATTCTGAACGCTGATTCCCTTGTTGGCGCGCTGACAAACGCTGATAAAATGATCAGTGTCCCTCAGCGCGCTTTTTGATTCAGCGCCGTTAGCATTCTGGCTGGAAATGTTAGGAGCTTGACCATGTCCTGCAAATTTTTTTTGATTTTCGCTCTTGCCCTCGCGGCCTGCGGTTCCCGGACGGATAACGTGGCCACCTCCGTCGCCGCGACCCTCACCGCTATGCCCGCCCCGACGGAGTTGCCCTCCCCTACGCTTGAACCACCCACCGCGCCGCCCCTCCCCACAAGTACTGGCGAGTCTCAGACTCGCCCCGACACTCCCACCCCCATCACCCCCGGCGCGACTCTCGGCCAACATACCGTTCAACAAGGTGAAACCCTCTTTTGCATTGGCCGCGCCTACGGCGTGCGTCCGGATGCGATTGCCTCGGCGAACAAACTTGACCCGAATGTGACGCTCACCCTCGGCCAAATTCTACAAATCCCGGCAGTTCAGTGGACAGACATTGCCCCCGGCGCGGTGTGCGCGCCCCAATTCGTTTCACCGTTCCCCGGACTTCCATTTGCCACCTTCACCCCCGGCCCCGGCGGAATCCTGGCCCCCCTGCCGACGCCTGGCCCCGACCCGCGCGGCCCCGAAGCGATTCTCATCCTCGCACCCGGTCCCGGCTCGGCGGTCACCTCCACCATTCACGTCGCGGGCGAGGCCGACTCCACCTTCGAGCAATCCCTCGTCATCCTCGTCACCGACGCCGAAGGCAAGTTTCTCTCCATCACCCCCGCCCAAATCGCCGCCGAGTTGGGGGGACGCGGCCAGTTCGCCGCCGAGGTTCCCGTCACCGTCCTCGCCAATCAGCCCGGACGCATCTCAGTCTATGCCGTCAGCCCGCGCGATGGCGGCCTCACGCACCTCGCCGGTGTTGAAGTGAACTTGCTCGCGGCGGGCGCGGCGAGCCTGGTCCCGGCGCAACTGCGCGTCGAGTCCCTCGCCCTCTTCGAGCCGAAACTTTTAGCGACCCTCAGCGGCGGCACAGTCCATCTCACTGGTTTCTCCGATTACGTCTTCGAGAATCAACTGGGCGTCGTCATTTGCGGGGAAGGGGGAACGGGCGAACGTGACTTGATCTGTGGAACGAAAGACAACCTCCTCGGCGCCGGCGGCGCCTACGTAAACTCGCCGGATTTAGGCCAGCCCGGCGCATTCACTGGTAATGTGAACTACACGGTGACGAAAGAAACGCGCGGGCGCATCGTCGTCTACGACACCTCGCCGCGCGATGGGGGGGTGACGCATTTGGCGAGCGTGGAGGTAGTCCTCACTCCTTAACCCGGATAGATATTCCCCTCATTGACTCTCCTCTGAATCCCATTACAATCCGCCTCATGCTCCGGCGCGCTAACACCTCTCCGCCTCACCCTTCTGGGATGAAGCCCCCACCTGCCTCTGCCCTCGCCGGATTCTTCCGCACTGACCACGACCCGCCGCGTTTCGCGCGAACTCCCAATCTCTAATTACCAAATTACCAATTACCAATTACCAATTCCGCCTCCCATAGGAGACTCTTATGCAACTCACCGACCGCATCCACCCCGCCCGCCGCGCCTCCGTGTGGGCCAACGTGCCCGACGAAAAATGGAACGACTGGCGCTGGCAACTCTCGAACCGCCTCAACTCGGTGGACGAACTGGCGCAAGTCATCCACCTCACCGAAAGTGAAGAGCAAGCCCTGCGCGCCAACAACCTGTTCCGGGTGGACATTACGCCGTACTTCGCCTCGTTGATGGACCCGGACGATTTGCACGACCCCATCCGCAAACAAGTCATCCCCACCGCCGCCGAGATGGTGCCGTTCACTTCCATGATGGAAGACTCGCTCGCGGAAGACCGCCACTCCCCCGTGCCGGGCCTCGTCCACCGCTATCCCGACCGGGTGCTGATGCTCGTGACGACGCAGTGCGCTTCGTATTGCCGCTATTGCACCCGCTCGCGCATTGTCGGCGATCCCTCGGCGCAGTTCTCGCGCTCCGATTACGACGCGCAGATCGAATACCTCCAGCGCACCCCGCAAGTGCGGGATGTCCTCCTCTCGGGCGGCGATCCGCTCGTCCTCGCGCCGAAACTGCTCGAGAACCTCATCTCGCGCCTCCGCGCGATTCCGCACATCGAAATTATCCGGCTCGGGTCGCGCGTCCCGGTCTTCATGCCTCAGCGCGTGGACCAGGATCTGTGCGATATGCTGGCTAAGTACCATCCAGTCTGGATGAACATCCACATCAATCATCCCAACGAGATCACGCAAGAACTGGCGGAAGCCTGTGACCGCCTCTCGCGCGCGGGCGTGCCGCTCGGCAATCAATCGGTGCTGTTGGCGGGCGTGAACGACTCGGTTCACATCCAGCGGGAACTCGTCCACAAGTGCGTGATGATGCGCGTGCGCCCGTACTATCTGTATCAGTGCGACCTGGTCGAGGGCGCGGGCCACTTCCGCACCTCCACCGCGCGGGGCATCGAAATCATCGAGGGCTTGCGCGGCCACACTTCGGGCTATGCCATCCCGCAATACATCATTGACGCGCCCGGCGGCGGCGGCAAAATTCCGGTGATGCCGAACTACGTCGTTTCATCCGCGCCCGGCAAAATTGTCCTGCGCAACTACGAAGGCTTCATCACGACCTACAGTGAACCGTTGGACTACGACCCCGACGAGATCAAGCATCTCGAAGCGCAAGCGACGAAACGCCCCGAGCCGGGGCAGAGCGGGGTGCTGGGCCTGCTGGAAGGTGAACGCCTGACGATTGAGCCGGAAGGCTTTGACCAGACGCATATGCGCGGCAGTGAGCAAATCCACCGCCTCAAAGCCGACCCGCACAAGTGGCAAGCGCTCGGCATTGGCGCCAGTGAACCGCAACCCGACGCCGACGCGACGCTCAATGCGCCGACCGTCATCCCGTCCTCGAAAGGGCAGACGCTGAAGTAATTCGCCGGCCTTTCGCAGAGAACGCAGGGTTATCGAACTTCAAATTCCAAACATCAAACTCCCCACTCTGTGTTCTCTGCGAACCCGGTGATTAATCTCAACTTCCAACTTCCAACTTCCAACTTCCAACTTCCAACTTCCAACTTCCAACTTCCAACTTCCAACTTCCAACTTCCAACTTCCAACTTCCAACTTCCAACTTCCAACTTCCAATTCTCTATCTCAATGCCCACCTCCGACGATAGCCTATTACCCTCGCGCCCCCTCAAAGTCGCCGTCCTCTACAACGTCAAAGAAAACGCGCCCTCGGTGAATGGTCGTTTGCCGAAAGACGCGCTGGCCGAGCTCGACTCCCTGAAAAACGTCGAGGACTATTGCGCCGCCCTGCGCGCGCTCGGCCACGCGGTGCTGGCTTTCGAAGGCGGCGTGGATCTCGCTTATCGCCTCGCCGAGCATCCGGTGGATATTTGCTTCAACACTTGCGAAGGCTTTCGCGGCGACTCGCGCGAGGCGCACGTCCCGGCCATCCTCGAAATGCTCGGCGTGCCGTACACCGCTTCTAAAGTCCTCGCCCTCGCCGTCACCCTCGACAAAGCCATGACCAAGCGCGTCCTCGCTTATCACGGCTTGCCCACGCCGCGCTTTCAAGAACTCCGCTCCACCGCCGAACCGCTCGACCCGCAACTGCTCGACCGCCTGCGGGCGGGCCGTCCGCTCTTCGTCAAACCGAACCGCGAGGGCACGGGCATGGGCATCCGCGGCGACTCGATCATCTACACTGAAGCCGCGCTCCGCCAGAAAGTCGCCGATCTACTGAATGCGTATCACGAGTCGGTCCTCGTCGAAGAATACGTCGAGGGCCGCGACGTGACCTGCGGCCTCGTCGGCAACCTGCGCCCCGATGGCGGCGCCGACGACCTGCATCTTTTTCCCATTTCGGAGGTGGACTACTCGCGCTACGAACCCGGCACGGAGCACTTCTATTCGTATCATTTGAAAGTGGATTTGGCCGACGACTATCATTACTTCTGTCCCGCGCCATTACCCGCCGACATTGCCGCCGAGGTGCGCCGCCTGACGGTGGAAACCCTCCGCGCCTGTGGCGGTCTCGATGTTTCCCGCGTGGACTTCCGGCTCGACGCGAACAACTACTTCCACCCGACGATTCTGGAAATCAACGCCTTGCCTGGACTGACCTCCATCAGCGACCTCACCCTCTGCGCCCGCGCCGAAGGCTGGACGCATTACCAATTAGTGCAAGCCGTCTTCAACGCGGCTTTAGATCGTTACGGTTTGCCGCGCGCCCAACGCGGTGTGCCTCATCCCAATTACCATTCACTCATTCCGAATAACGTGTAAATGGTCATTACCTCCGGAGTGTCTCATGTCCACCCTCAAAGTCGCCCTGCTCGCCAATCTCAAAAAAAATGCCCCCAAGTTCCCCGGCATGGCCGAAGACCACTGGGACGATCTCGACTCAGAGTCCACTATTGAAGCTCTGCAAGGCGCTATCCGCGCGGGAGGCCACGAGTGCGTCTTCCACGAAGGCAATGCCGAACTGCCCGACAAACTGCGCGCCAATCGCCCCGACATCTGCTTCAACATCTGCGAGGGGCATTTCGGCGACGGGCGCGAAGCGCAGATTCCGGCGCTCCTGGAAATGATGCAAATTCCGTACACCGGTTCGCGCGTGATGACGCTGGCTCTGGCGCTCGACAAGCCGATGACCAAGCGCGTGCTGATGTGGCACGACTTGCCCACGCCGCCCATGCAGACTTTCGAGAGTCCCGACGAACCGTTGGACGAAGACATGATCTTCCCGCTCTTTGTCAAACCCTCGCGCGAGGGCACGGGCATGGGGGTGAGCGCGCAGTCCATCGTCAAGAACGAAAAAGAACTGCGCGAGCAGTTGGAATTCATCATCGGTAAATATAAGCAAACGGCGCTGGTCGAGCGGTTCATCGCCGGGCGCGAGGTGACGGTCGGGATTGTCGGCAACATCCCCGGCGTTGTCGCGCGCCGCCTGCCCTCGCGCTTCTACAACTCCAAACACCGCGATTATTCGGAAGTTGGCCTAGCCGCGCTCAAGGCGGGTGGCATCACTTTCCTGCCGCCCATGGAAGTTGACCTCTCACCTTATCAAGCCACCGACGCGGTGTATTCAAACCGCCTCAAGACCGATCTCGCCGACCAACTGGATTACCTGTGCCCCGCGCCGCTCGACGGCCCGCAGGTGCAAGAACTGAACTGGCTCACCGCCGCCGTCTTTCGGGTGTGCGGCTGTTTCGATGTCTCGCGCGTGGACTTCCGCCTCGACGAGAGCGACAACTACAAGCCGTACATCCTCGAAATCAACCCGCTCCCCGGCCTCGCGCCCAAGATCAGCGATCTCGTCATCGAAGCCGAAGCCCTGCACATTAGTCACACCGAACTGGTGAACATGATTCTCGAAGCGGCGATTGCCAGATATGGGCTTCGAACCGGAAGATTCGTGTCTGCTTCTTAAACAGCAGGGGAGAATTTCTCCCTTGCACCCCCGCTCCCCTGCTCCCTTGCTTTCTTTATGCCTGTCTCTCCCTCCCTTCCCTCCGACCGCTCGGCCATCCTCAATTGCGCGCGCTCCGTCGGCGTCTTCACCGAAGAAGAAGTGTTGACCGTTGACGAACTCTTCGACGGCTACTTGCGCGACGCGCAGAAAAGCGGCTACAACTTTCTCTCGTATCGTGACGACAATTCGCTTTTAGGTTTCGCCTGCTGGGGACCGACAGCGCTTTCCAAAGGCGCCACTGATCTCTACTGGATTTGCACCTCGCCAGCCGCGCAAGGGAAAGGCGTGGCCTCCGCCCTCTTCCGTGCCGTCGAAGACGCCGTGCGCTCCATTAACCGCTGGCTGATTGTCATCTGGACCAGCAACCGCCCTGAGTACGAACCGGCGCGGAATTTCTATAAGCGCATGGGTTGTGAGCTGGCGATACAGATTGAAGAGTTTTATGACCGGGGGGAAGATTTGTGTGTGTTTGTACGGAGGCTGTAGAGATAAGAGGGTCGCGGCATAGGTTGAGTTTTGTAAACTTTAAGACTCAACATATTGACTCGCTTCATAGTTATGCTAAGATGACTATGTCGAGTAGATATAACGTCTAGCACATCTAGTTCACAGGAGACTTTTCTCCAAAATGCAGGGTCGGTTGCTTAACTATCGAACGCATCAAGTTGGTTTGCAGTGTGCGAGGTTAGGCGGTCAACCTTGGGAGGCAAATACTAAAATGGCACTCATGACTAAACAAAAAACCGCGGAGGCCAGCAGTCCGCGCCGCACTTTCAAAGCCGTCATTCTCTACAGCATCCTCACCAACTGGACTCCCGACGACACCATCGTGTCCGACGAAGCCGTGTTGCGGATGCAACGCGGCCTGCGCGCGATTGGCGTAGACGCCACCGCCGTAGGTGTCCGCGGGCGGGATATTGCGGCATACCTCAAAGATTTCGACCCCCGCGAGACCGTCGTCTTCAACTGGTGTGAAGGCCTCGACGCCGACCCTAACGATTACTTCACCGCTACGCGCGTCCTCGATGAACTCGGCTTCGCCTACACCGGCGCCGACGCCCGCGCTCTGCTCCTCTCCCAAAACAAAGAAGAGACGAAAGTCGCCCTCCTCCAGCAGAAAATCCCCACGCCCGTTTCCAAACTCTACGACCGCGCTGTGCTCAACGGCTGGCGGCGCTACCCGGCCCTCGTCAAGCCCGCTCACGAGCATTGCTCCTTCGGCATCACGCGCGACGCCGTAGTGGATTCACCTCAGCAACTCAAAGACCGCGTGCAATACGTCCTCGACACCTGGAAATGCCCCGCTCTCGTCGAAGACTTCATTGACGGCGTCGAGTACAACGTCAGCGTATGGGGCCAGGGCGACGACCTGAGCGTGCTCCCCATCGGCGCGATTGACTACTCGGTGTTCCCCGATTACCACGACCGCCTGTGCAGTTTCGACGCGAAATGGAATCCCGACTCGGAGGCCTACCGCCTCACGGGCGTGCGTTGCCCCGCCGAGATTGACCCTGCCCTCAAGCGCCGCATTGAAAAGACCGCCCTCAAAACCTACAAAGCCATCGGCCTGCGCGATTATGGCCGCATTGATATGCGTGTCCGCAATGGCGTCCCCTACGTCCTTGACGTGAACGCCAACCCCGACATCACCATGGAAGGCGGCCTGGCCCGCTCCGGGCGCGTGGCCGGTTACGACTACGGCCAATTCGCCGCGCGCCTCCTTACCTTTGCCGCACAACGGATGGTCATCCCGACGTAATTGCCCCCGCTGGCCAACTTACGCTACCCTGGCAAATAAAAAACCCGGCTTCAGTGCAAGCCGGGTTTTTGTTTTCAACTTTTAATTACCGGCTGGCGGGCAGAGCAAAGTAAAAGCGGCTCCCCTGACCGGGCGCGCTTTCGACACCCGCTTGCCCGCCCAACTTATCGGCAATCCGGCGCACAATAGACAATCCTAGGCCAT
>Ga0315281_10015601_pt1 | contig 10180 bp, 9 predicted proteins | sample YL17G07_0_MG_FD_204540 | JGI IMG/M metagenome (GOLD analysis project Ga0315281, IMG submission 204540) | Sediment microbial communities from Yellowstone Lake, YNP, Wyoming, USA - YL17G07_0 | ecosystem: Environmental > Aquatic > Freshwater > Lake > Sediment | place: USA: Wyoming | collected...
GACGGCACTGTGCTCGCGAAGTTCTTCGATCCGCGCGGCGTCCTTCCGACTCAACGGCTTCGATTTCTTAGCGGTGTGTTGGCGGACGCTCGTGACGGCTACGTCTTTGCCGCGGTGTTCGGCACCGACTCGCTGTGGGTGTTCGACTATGCCGGACGGCGGATTGCCACGGTCGCCATCCCCGCGCGTCCCTGGCTCCCGAGGCTGAGTGAGCTACTACGACGGAACGGTGGCCGCGAGCGAAATGCGGATAGCTCCTGGTTTCACCAAGGGGTTCGCGCGGTGATGGGGCTTGTCGCGCTCGACCGCGGCAGCGTCGCGATCCAGATCGCCGCGTACGACACTCATGAAGGCACGGACCTCAAGCGCGGTGAGCACGAAGTCGTGCTCGTCCACACCGACCCTTCGCGAGAGAGTGCTACTAGGTCTATTTCCACGGAGGGAGCAATGCTCGGAAGAGATATCGATGGGGCGCTATTATTTGTTTCGTATCAGGATCTGGGCGCGCGAACGTTGCGCGTCCATCGCGTTAGGGCGCCATGACCGCGCGGATGCGCGTTCGAATCGCGGTTGGCCTTCTTGCGGGCGGCGTTGCTGCCTGCAGTGACGAGACTGCCGTGGGCGCTCAGCCAAGCGAAGCAACGGTGGTTACTGGCCATGTGAGTGGGTTCTTGAGCGAGCGTAGCGCGGCGGCACTCTTACGAGCGCTCAGTGCCAGCACGGAGTCGATTGTGCTCGTGGTCAGCCCCGACGCAATAGCGACGTGTGAAGATCTCGGGCGGCAGCTGCGTCAGGTTGTTCACGCAGCTCCCAGTGCTCGAATAATTGTCGTGGCGCTGGGCGATCGGCACCGCACGATCGCACCCTGGGCCGGACGCGAGCGCATCCCGGCGGCGACCCTCATCTTCGACGGTTCACTCGCGCTGGAGGACGGAACTCGCATCACTGCGCCGGCGGTTCTCGTGGCTACGCGTGATGGTCGCGTGCTGAGGGGCGTGGTTCATGCGAATCGCGTTCCGAACACTCGCGAACGGTCTTTTGCTGCCGAACTTGGACTGAAATAGTCCGCCTCGTTGCCGCCAGCAGCCCCTCCACATCCTGCTTCAACGACCTGCCGCCAGGTCTGCCACTGTTTCTCTCGTCACTCGCGCTCAATCCCTCAAACCTCAGGAACGCATCATGAAAAACCTTATCCGATCGATTGCGGCGCTCGGCATTGTCGCCGCTGGCCTGGTTCTAATGCCAAAGCCGGCAATTGCCGATGTCGGCATTATCAAAGGGTGTTGGTACACTCCTCCAGATCCACCGGCATGCGACATCTGTCAGAAGTCCTGTGATAAGGATCAGGAGTGCTGCATCATCCTTCACTTGTAAGTAGCTCTGAATCTTGTAGCGACAGTCAGCTGTTGGGAGCGCGAGGGGCGGGAGACAACGCGGTGCTTTGAGGGCATTGACGATGGTGGGGCATTGCTTCAGGGAGGCAACATGAAATGGACAGAAGAGGAACGCCGGCAGCTTGCCCTTGAGTACGCACGTATTGGCGTGCAAGACGGGGAGCCCCTACCCACGCCGGCGCGGATGCCAACTCCGGGGGAGTTTCTCGCGCTGCTTCGGCACGTGCCTAGCGGTGCCGGCGCGATCGGGATACGCGATGCCATGGCTCGTCCGACGTCAGAGGGCCGTGCCGATCATTCGTAGGAAGGCATCGTGTTAGCGGAGATTATTCGGGAGGTCCGCGACGGCATGGTCCGATTGCGTCGAGCTCCTCTGTACACCGCGGCCGTGATCTCGTCGCTTGGCCTGGCGCTCGGGGGCACAGCTGCGGCCTTCGCCGTCCTGGACCACGTGTTGTTCGGGCAGGTCGCCTGGAAGGATCCAAACACACTTGTGCTGCTGGCTCGACGCTCTCAATCGTCGGGATTGGTCGAGCGCGCGTGGAGCTACCCCCGACTGCAGAATATCGGCTCGCTGGTGCCGCGAACCAGCATGAGCGTCGCCGGCGTGGGAGCGAACAGCGTTCTCATCGCAGCACCGTCGGATGTGGAAGCAGTGCGGGTCACGGCGGAGTTCGTTAGTACTAACTACTTTGGCGTCCTTGGTGTGTCGCCCGCACTCGGGCGTCCGACCCTCGATGGCCACGGCGATCTCCCGCTGAGCGTCATTGTGGGCGAAGAGCTCTGGGGAGAGCGGTGGGGACGGGATCCCACGGTCGTTGGACGGGCGCTTCGGGTGAATGGTGTCGGCCTTACGATCGTCGGCGTAATGCCGAAGGGGTTTGGCGGTATCACGGGCGGCGCGCAGCTGTGGATGCCGCTCGAGCTCGCGCCTCTCGTCCGGGGTGAACCCCGGGCGCTCTCTTCATACTATTGGGCCTACACCGCAGTCGCGCGGCTGGGCGCCGGACTCTCCGAAGCAGAACAACAGATGACACTCCAGCGTCTCACGCAGCTGTTGGGGTTGGCGTCGGCGCCCGGTGAGCAGACTCGATTGATCCTCATGCCTCCGCGTGATGCGCTCGTGCAAGCGCAACTTCGGACTGGTCTCGTGTTTGCCTTCGGCGCCGCGCTGTGCGTGCTTCTGCTCGTGATTGTCAATGTCACCGGCCTGGCGCTCGCTCGCATGAACGCCGCCATCTCGGATATCATGATTCGAATCGCCTTGGGCGCGGGGTACCTTCGCATCTGGAGACAGTTCGCTATCGAAGGAGTCCTGTTGGCGGTTGCAGGAGGAATCGCGGGGCTGGCGTTGGAAGGCGTGGCGATCGATCGGCTGTGGGCACTGAGGCCCACTCATGGCGCCACATGGGTGGCAGCGCTCGCCAACCTGGGAGCGCCTGCGCCAGGGGCCCGCATGGTCGTGATGTCTCTGATTGCATGTCTTGGCATCGTGGCGATGATCGCCACCGTGCCGATCCTCGCTGTACGCCACCACGTTGCACGGAGCCATCTCTCCATTCTTGGCGGCGCCAGCAACGCGATGGCCGGAAAGGCACAAGCCTCGCTGCGCCGATACTTGGCATCGATTCAAGTCGGACTCGCCTTCGTCCTGGTCCTCGGCGCCCTGTTGCTCGCGGGCAGTCTGCGGCAAATGCGCCGCGAGGACTACGGCTTCGTTGCGCAGGACTTGCTCAGCGCTCGTGTGGATCTGCCGAAAGCACTCTTCGATGCCGCCGGGAGGGCGTCGTTCTACCAGCGCCTCGGCGAGCGGCTTGAAGCACTGCCAGAGGTCGAGGCGGCAGGATTCGACAACACGCGCCCCCTGGCGGCCACCTCGACGAGCGCCGCCATCGACATGCTCACCGCGTCAACCGCGGGTGAGGACAAGACCGTCACCCAGGTGCGGTACCACACGGTCAACGCAAGCTACTTTCGCGCGCTGCGGGTGCCGCTGCTGAGCGGCGCGCCCTTCAACATGAACGAAACGCGCCCAACGATTGCCCTGGTGAATCGAGCGGCGAGTCGGGAGCTGTGGCCGAGTGGGGAAGCCATTGGCCGTGCGATTCCGGGCATGACATCGAGTGGCCTCAAAGGAGACTGGCATGCGCGGGAGGTCGCCGGCACGGTCGCTGATGTCCAGTACGGTCTTCCCGGCGAGCCGATGCTCCCCGATGTCTTCGTTCCGTTATCGTCAGACCCGCCAGAGAGCGGATATTTCTTCGTGCGTGCGCGCCGTGAGGCTGGCTTGGCACCCGAGCTCATCCGACGTACGGTGGCTGGCGTCGACAGTCGGGCGATGCTGTACGAGCTAGAGTGGATGCCCCGGATCGTACAGCAAGCATCTTCCGCCACGGCATTCATGACCCTGCTTGTCGCGGTCTACGCTGGTGTGGCCTGCGGCATCGCTCTTCTCGGTGTCTACTCCGTCATTGCGTATGGCGTTACACAGCGGACCAAGGAATTTGGTTTACGATGCGCGCTTGGTGCACCCCAGGGAGCGATAGTGCGCGCCGTCCTCCGAGAGGGCCTCTGGCTCACGATCCTCGGCGTGGGCGTCGGCCTGATCGCTAGCGCCGTGGTGCAGCGCTTGGTGAACAGTCAGGTGTTCGGCATTGGTCGTTTCGGCCTTCTCGACCTGACCACCGCCTTGGGGATCTTCCTGGCTGTGGGCCTTCTCGCCAGTGCCCTGCCCGCACTGCGAGCTGTACGCGTGGATCCCGTGTCGGCCCTTCGTATACAGTAGGGATTTCCGGACTCCGTGCTTCCAACCCCCTCGTTACAGGAACATGTCAAGAACTCTCGGAGATGTTGCTACAGGCACCTTGGTGCTGTGCGCCGTCGTCATGACCGGTCTCGTCGCCTATCGCACGTTCGGTCGCACGGCCGATGTGCCGACGGCCGCCACCTTTGCACGCACTCGAGTGCGCGACTCAGGGGAGCCGCCAAGCGCCGGACAACCGATGGGGGGCCAGAGCGCGCCGATTACGCTGGTGCTGTTCTCCGATTTTCAGTGTCAATACTGCCGCAAGATGGACGAGACTCTGCGCGAACTCCGCCGCCGCTACCCTGGGAAAGTGTCGGTCTTGTTTCGCCACTACCCGTTGCCATTCCACCCTGAGGCCATACCAGCGGCAATTGCAGCGGAGTGCGCGGGCGATCAGAACAAGTTCGACCGATTCGCCGAGATTGCCTTCACGAATCAGGATTCCATCGGCATCCTCTCGTGGCGGGAACTAGCCGGCCGTGCGGGCGTAGTCGATTTGCCGCGGTTCGAGAAGTGTCGCGAGTCAGGACAGGTCAATGGAAGGATCAAGCGCGATGGCGAGCTGGGATCGCGCCTTAGGATCCGGGGAACTCCAGCGCTTGTTCTTGGTCACGAGATGGTTTCGGGTGCGATGTCGCTGGATTCACTCAACGCCTGGATAGGGTCATCGAGCTGGCGCAAGTGAGTGCACAGGGCGAAGGCGCCGTCGAACTTCGAGAACCCGGAGCGCGCGCAACAATCGCCGCGCAGAACATCTACTTTGCGTTTGCCAGCGGTCGGTTGTCGTACGACTGCAAGACCTGTGGCTCCAAGTGCTGCCGTGGGTTTGGTTACGTCTCGAGCATCGGTCCCGAGTTGCGCCGCCAATTGGAGATGCGTGGCGCGCTACCGTTGTTTATCAGTGCACCGCCGGAAGACAGTCCTGAGCGGTCACGAACAACAGCACATGGCAGTTTCTGGCCGGCAATCTGAGTTCCAACCTTCAGCTCTTCCCGGTCGCCAAGACCACGTCGTGGTGGAAATCGGAAGCAACGCAGTCCGGCGAGTTGATCGGAGAGCTCAACGGCGACTACCACACGAGCGACCCGGGCGCGGCGCTGCCGTTCGTGGCGCACAGCAATGGCGGGCTGGTGTCGCGCCGCTTCAGCATCGACGATGGACGCCTCCGCAAGCTGGTCACGGTCGCGACGCCACATCAAGGTTCGTGGCTGGCGAACAACTGGCTCAACTACAACGTTCTCAACTACGCGCACGCCTTTGGCGACGCGCTGCTGACGCCGATCGACTACTACACTAACCACGACCCAGCCGTCCCGAACTGGGTGGGCGTGGCAGTGGACTACTTCTACATCCTCTGGGAATACATCAACTACCAGCTGGACGCCATGATGTGTCCACTCGCGGGGATGTGCGTAGTGTGGGACGGCGCCAACTACGTCGCCGTGCCGCTGACGTACGATCTGGAGATAGGTTCGCCGACTCTGAACAACTTGAACTCCCCGGCGAATCTGAATCGCGAGGCCTCGGTCATTCAGAACCGCGTGGGCCTGTACACGTCGATCACACCTGGGAACGGGTTCTTCCATTTTGCATTCCCCGGCTCGCAGAACGACTGGGCCAACGCCCGCGAAGCGACGATCGCCACATACATCGTTCTCTTCGACCACTACGGCGACAGCTACGACTTCGACCTTTGGTACAACCGGTGGCAGTGGCTGGGCGGCGCCTTCGCGCTCGTGGACTTCGACGCGCACTGGTACGACCTTATCGGCGCGCTCAACTACTATCAGCGCACGTATGATCAGTACGGCAACTACTGGACGACGCTCAGCGTGTACGCAAACGATGGGCTTATCGTGCATACGTCCGCCGGCTATCCGGGCGGCATACCGCAGCTCGTGGCAGGAAACATCTCGCACACGCAACAAACGTCGAGTCCGACAATCTCGAACGCGCTGCGGGACGTTCTGAACGTGGCGTTCGGGATCCCCCTGCGCGGGGATCCGCCACCACCGCCGCCACAATGGTCCGTGGTCATCCATGGCCCGACTACGGCGCAGCCCGGTAATACATGCTACTGGTACGTCTCCACCAACGTCGCGGACGCCAGCTACGAATGGACCGTCGACGGCAACGTGGTGGGCTCGGCGCAGGACCTGTGGTACACGGCGTACTCCAGCTTCAGCTTGCGCGTCCAGGTGTGGAACGGGCAGGGCCATGGCGGCGAGGCTACCGTGTCGGTGAACATTTCGAGCGAGAATGGCCAGTGCTATGTTGAATGAAGAGTGGGCCAACGCGTAAGACCGATGAGGGGAGGAGCAGGCGCCGCCGGAGTGACGCCTGCACTCCCCGACTTCGTTGTCGCGCCGAGCAGCTGAGTTGTGATGCTGATCGTCATGCAGAAGTTGCCAGCGGCGCTTCTCGCCGCCGCAGTGGTACTTTGGGGCGCTTGCTCCGATGGCATGGGCCCGGGAGGCGGCGATAGCGTCGTGTGGAAGGTGCCGTCCGGTGCCCCGACAGACGGCTTGCCGTTCGTGCCGGCGGCAAACGCGAATCGTTCGATGATCTACTTCGCGACGCCGGACACGCGCCTCAAGAAGGTGCGCGCCAGCGACGGGCACGTGATGTGGGACGTTAGCGCCGGCGTTGTGCGACCCGTGTTCCCGCGATGGAACGCGGTCGTGTCGGCGAACGTCGTGGCCCTGTCCAAGGTGGACATCGTGGCGTTCGACACCACGACCGGCGCATCGCGCTGGACCTACGTGCCAGCGGATGGCGAGGAGACCGGTGACGCACCACTCGCCGCGAACGACTCGACGATCTTCGCTGCTGGCCGCAAGGGGCACGTCCATGCCGTGAACGCCAAGACGGGCATGGCCCGCTGGATCACGAATGTCAGCGAAGGCAAGCCCAACGTCGCGACGTTCAACCCGACGTTGTCGGTCGACATCGTGTTCGTGTGCTCGAAGGACTTTGACGCCAACCCGGCGTCAGGTGCTGTGTGGGCGCTCGAGGCGACGACCGGCGCGGTGAAGTGGTCGTACCACTTCGTGGCGGACGTGGCAGGGCAGGCTACGTCATGCCTGGGTTCGGCGGCGGTATGGCACGACTTTGTGATCCAGCCGGAGGAAGGCGGGCGCGTCTTCGCCTTCGACCGCGCTACGGGTCAGGTCCAGTGGACCGCCCCGCGCGTGACGCAGTTCCTCAGCGACACGCGGTGGGCCGCGGTGGGCGGCGATGTCGTCCTGGTCACGAGCCAGACCGGGAGCGGCATGATCGTCGCCTATGAGGCCGCGACAGGCGTGGAGAAATGGCGTCGCACGGAGTGGAGTGGCTCGATCTTCGTGCCCGTGCTGGATTCGACGGTGGCGTACGTGGACCACGGCTGGGTCTTCGCGTCGTACGATCTCGCGACGGGTGCCACGCGATGGCAGACGCCGCAGAGCTTCAACGGTCCAGAGACCGTGTACAAGGGCGGCCCGATCATCGCGGGAAGCCGTATCTATGTGGCTGGCAGAAACGGTTCGTACGCATTGCGCCGGTAGCGATTCGCGTCCGGCCGCATTGTGCTGCCCGTGCCTCGTCGCAGCTGTGTGCCACCGGTCTTTCCTCCCCAGCATGCCCACGCCTTCCTGCCGGTACCGCACTCGACATACGTGTGGTCCGCGGCCTTGAGAAACAGCATCGTCGGATACGTCTTCGCTACCAGCGTTCCCAGGTGAACTGGCCTCCTTGTGCTCTGTGGCGGTTGCGTGCCAAGCGTCTATGCCTTGAACATTCCGGATGCTCCACGTCTTCCCTGACCGGGCCCGTGCTGCTCAATGGCGAACCGCTCAATCGGCTCAAGGCCTCAATCGGCGTTGTGCCGTCTCAAAACGACGGAAATCATCCTCTGACGGGAGATTGGATCCCCATGTCGCGAGCTGCGTGCACACGTTGGCGCCGCTCGCGCCTTGGGTCACGGTCGTTTCGATCTTTCGCTCGGCAGCATGGTCCAAGCGACCAATAGATGGCCTGACTGATTCGGGGATGCAGTCTCTACGTCCGGATCGGGTCAGTACTTTGATTTCACCAATGGTGTAGGAAGTGGTGGCTCCTTCACGGTACAGTTGAGTGTGACGGACGCCACAGGCGCTCAGATCTACGTGAGCAAGAATGTCAACGTGAGTTCTTCTGCGCCAACCTGCATTTTCTGAGCAGCAAGCACGGGTCTCTGATGGCACGCAAAAAAACCGGCGGGCAGTCCCGCCGGTCAGGGTTTCGAGAAATGATGAAACAGCAGCTCTTTTCTGCAGCGAATGCGCTCTGCAATCACAGCCGCACGCTGTTTCGGCGCATGAAGCGCTCGGCAGGCCTGGTCCGCTTGCTAGTTGCAACGTCTGGGATTGCCTACGTACTCGGAGCATGCGGCGAGTCCGTGGCGCCCATTCAGTTTCCGCGGCCACGTGTGCGCGCGGAATGGGTTACGGGCGAAGCTGCAGGTGCGCTGGACTCCGCTACGGGATTGTTCCGGCTACCGTACCCCTTGCCGGCATATGTAACACTTCCTGCGGCCAACGTCTTTGCCCTTGCAGTTGCGCGCCTCTTGGGGTCACCGAGCCCGTTCAACAATTCTCGCGCGCTTTTGGAGCATGACCGCGGGGCCCCAATCGATTTTGAACATCTGGGGGTTTGCGAACGAGCCGTCTACGTCTTCAGTCCGTTCGGCGAATTCCCGGCCCCTGTGCCGGGCTCCCTCCGACGCGCGTGGGGTGCACAATGGGCCATTGCTCTTTGCGGACCCGGCGGCGCCGCGCAGCTGTCAATCGGGGTTCCCGACAATCCAATGCACCTGCAAGTCGTCGATGATAGTCTTGCGAATATCGGGACACCAGGAGGTGGAAGTGATTTCAATGGGGCTGGCGTACCACGCCAGTTCCCGTATGGACTGCCGCTCACTCCTGAAGGCGCTGTCGAGGCCATTTTCCGGATGACGATGCGCCGAACGTCCAGCATACCCGTTGCGTTCGATCAGCACGACGATCGTGGAATTGGTGAGTTGCCGTTGTGCGCCAGTTGGCGGGTGACTCTTGAGGCACCGGTATCCGTTCGGAGCGAGAAGACCGCAACAGTCTTCTCGGTCAAGGAGTTCTTCGTCCGGCGTGCTCCCGGGTGTTATTCTGACGAAGTTGTCTTGTACGTTGCAACAGCTACGCAGCCCGCGACTCGATTGCTGGTTTTCCCCAGTGACACCATCTCAAACGAGATTTCCATGGGAATCGACACGGTCGCGGTGCCACTTTCCGGTCCGGTCCTCTTTGAAAGAGTTACCGTGATCGGCGGAGGGTGAGTCCCAGTCCGATCTGGCAGGCCCGGTGATGTCCCCCCCCGATGCCAGACCGACAAAGGCGCTGAGGGTTCCCGCAACAGGCATCTGGTGTGGCGCGGTCCGGCAGGGTTCTGGTGGACTTCACGGCGTCGCGGCATGGCCGTCCTCTGCGGCTCGCTCCTCGGCGTTGGCATGACTCCGAAGCGCCCGACCGCCGCCAACTCCGAAGCTTCGACGAAATCAGCGTCGGCGACGCATGGCTCAACGAACATCTCGTGCGATTGGTGTGGCGGGACAAGACGGCGCCTGCAGCGGAGAAGTGGTCCCGGTTTTCTGAACAGGTGAGATGGGTGGACTGGTGGGCTCCCCGGGCGAGATTTCGCCCACCACACAGGAGCCCTGAATGTCGAAGCGTCACCGCCGGACTCATGCCCCGGAGTTCAAAGCCAAAGTCGCCTTGGCCGCCGTCCGGAACGAAGGCACCCTCGCCGACCTCGCGAAGCGCTTTGATGTGCACCCCGGCCAGATCACCGCGTGGAAGGACCAGCTGCTGGCCGGCGCCGCCGCCCTGTTCGCCGAGGGCGGCCGGCGCACGGACCCGGCGGCGGAAGCCGCGGCCGAGAACGTCAATCCGGCGCGCACCGCGCGCCGGCCGAGCACTGGCAGTCAGGT
>Ga0315281_10015602_pt1 | contig 10180 bp, 7 predicted proteins | sample YL17G07_0_MG_FD_204540 | JGI IMG/M metagenome (GOLD analysis project Ga0315281, IMG submission 204540) | Sediment microbial communities from Yellowstone Lake, YNP, Wyoming, USA - YL17G07_0 | ecosystem: Environmental > Aquatic > Freshwater > Lake > Sediment | place: USA: Wyoming | collected...
GAGGCGGCGCTGGCCCCTGAATTGCCATAGTACATGTATATTAATGTTGTGCTGCTGGCCGTCAGGGAGGGGACTTCAGCCCATATTGTGGATGTGCTGCTGGTGTTCCACGTCTCAATCCAGTAATCGCATGCCGTACCGCCGGAAGTGGTAAATCGGATATCATCACCGTTTGCCTTCACCTTGCTATAGTTGAATGTAGTGGTAGTGAGGGTAATCGGCACCTGGTAGTTACTTAAAGTAGAGCCTGAGTTCTCGGTGATGTTGATGAACATGCGGTATTGCCAACTGCTGTTCCACCAGTCAGCGGGCAGGGCTTGAGCAGGTTGCGGTGAAATAGCCTGAGGTAGCAAGGCGATAGCAGAAGAAGCGATTACTAAGAACGCCATTACTAATGATATTGCTGAAAGCCTCTTAGTAGACGTTTTCATTTCTAGTCAACTCTAGATTCAATAGATTATATATATATCTTCAAAAATATGAAAGATATAACACCAAGTTAGTCTTAATAAATTATTATATTTTATTAAGTAATTTTATCACATCAATGGCTGGAAGTCAATATGCGAGGCTATTTAGCGTATAGGTAGTGCTGAATCGTCAGTGAAGAATAAGGTCTGAGGCTATTTCTTGATTTTCTTGACGGGAGCCTTGTGCCCTCTTTTAAGTTTGGTAATGTCCCTGACAATGTCGAAAACTTCAATTTTCCCTTTTCTGGTAACTGGAAAACCTGTCGCCTCTACAACAATGTGATTGCCTTTCTTGGTGATAAGCTCAATTTCAACAGCCTCACTCGCTTCACCCTTCTTGCTTTTTTCTAACCCGCTGATGACCTTTGGTATGTATTTCTTATCAATTAATCCTGTATCGAGGACGCTCTTACCTATGTAATCTTTCCTGTCAACTTCGAGGAGTTTTTCTGCTTTCCTGTTTAAATCTATAATTTTACCTTCAGTATCGTGGATAAATATGGCATCAGGTGCGTTCTCAATAAAGGTCTTCAGCCTTTCCTCGCTTTCTCGCACTTCCTCTTCCATTCTTTTACGTTCGGATATCTCTATGCCCACACCAGCAAGATAGGTATTATTGTTCAGTATTATGCGGGATCCTGTCAGATAGTATGGTACAACACGTCCGCTTTTGGAGATGGCATTGACTTCTGCTGTATCATGACCTTCCGCAAATACTTTATCAATCTTCTTCTGGATGAAGGGTCTGTCTTTCTTGCTGAAAAGATTTAATGGATTCATCTTGGAGATCTCTTCTGCTGAATATTCCGTTTCTATTTCAAGATTCTTGTTCCATTTAACAAAGTTGCCTTTTGTGTCGATCAGGTAGAAAACGCCCGGAAGGCTGTTGATTGTAGCTTCAGAGAAGTCCTTTTCCTGTAATAGTTCCTCATCGGCTTTCTTGCGTTTGGTGATATCAACCCATATCGATAAATAGCAGGACAATTTGTCGTTTTTCATTATGGTTTTTGTCGTTACTTCTATCCAGAATAACTTGCCGTTTTTCTTCTTCATCGGCAGTTCCAGTTTCTGTACGCTGTCCAGCAGGACTTCTTCTGTATGTTTGATCATCCTGTGGGTAGCTTCTTCCGTCCAATACGGGTATGGGACTTTCTTGCCTATCAGCTCCGATAATGAATAACCGGTTAGCTTTAACAAAGCCGGATTTACATATTTAATCGCTGTATTTGCCTCGGCTACAAGAATGGGATAAGGGGCATTGTCCAGGAGGCTTGAGCTGAATTCTTCACTCTCCTTAAGCGATTCTAGGAGTTTCAGTTCAGTAATATCTGTAGCCATAATGCCGAGGCCGTTCCCCACTTTAAAAACTCTTGCCGACACTCTTAAATCACCGAATGCGGGATCTACAGTGACATCATTTAATTCCAGAGGTTTTCCTGTATTGAGCACTTCCAGATATCGCTGGTAGCGGCTGCTTTCTTTGATGGAAGGCATCAATGTCAAGATATTTTTGCCGATATAGTCTTTTCTCTCGGTGCCGGCAGGGAGGTACCTAGTGGCGGCCTTATTTATTTCGACGATATTAAATTTTGCATCCAGCAAAATAAAAATATCATTTGAGGATTCCATAAAGCGGCGTAATTTCTCTTCTGCCTGGTATAATGATTCTTCCGTCTTCTTGCGACCGTCATCGGCTGCAGCCAGATGATCAATGCGCTGGCGCAGCTCTAACAGCTCTGACATCAGTTGATCCTTTGCTTTAGCTTCTTGGCTTATTACCTGACTGTCGAGACTATGGAGAATCTTGAGGATATCATTCTCTTGAAACGGCTTCTGAATTATAAATAACGGCCCTGCCGAAAGCGCATCCAAAGCGATGGGCTCATCTCCTGGCTTGGTACTGATTACGATTGTTGCCTTATTATCTCTGAGCCTTATTTCCGAAATAATCTCGGCGTTTGTGATAGCAGCTGGCTTAGAGATCGGAAAAATGATGGAATACTTTGCCAGTTCAAGTTCTTTATAAGCCCGTTCCGGATTTTTAACAGTTGTGACTTTAAAATCTTCTCGATTGGTGATTAGATTGTTGATCTCCAGAGTGTCCAGGTCATCACCGATAATCAGAATATTCCTCTCCATAACTTTCGATTTATTAGCGAACCAATCATCGAGTACGGTCCTGTTGAAACGCCAGTGTCCACCTAACTTGTATGCCGGTATTTCACCCTGCTGCGCTAATTTGTAAAGGGTCATATAGCTGAGTTTTAAATACTCAGAAGCTTCCTTTGTTGTCATCAGTTCGCTCATGAAATAAGCCTCCCAGAGAGGTTAATATATAAAATTTGTAAATAATGATTAATATAGTTTGGAGAATTTATACTTATGGTATCATATCACTATAACAGACTGCGGGCAATGCAGGGTGGGATAAGCTGGCAGCGGTTCTTGGCAAACGCGGCTATTAATAAAATCATAGGGGCTTTATAAATCGGTAGATTATCTTAATTTATATTGGAAATCGAACATACGACGGGATCGAAGATGGTCTTGTCTGGTTTCTACAGAACAATGAATTAGTTTTCCCTTTTTATATCTAATTAAGTCTTATCAACCCCCTATATCCCCCACTCTTTGGGGGATTTTGTGAATTTGGAGGTGTCCTATGCCTCTTTTCTAGAGATTACCTAAATAGAATTCACTTGTATTTACGATTGACTTGTGAGTGATCAGTGTATGTTAAATAAGTTTGTGATGATGTTATAGGGTACTGGTTTATAACAATTTATATTGATATAATGTTGCTCTAACAATGTATTGAAATCTTTAAATTTATGTCCACATTAACTGATTTTTTGCAGTCAACTTCATATTTTAACAACCTTGCAAGTAAGGACGAGCTTGATCGGGTCAGTAGGTATGTATTTGAAAAAAAGGTAGAGAGAGGCGAGTTAATACTTGCAGAGGGAGAGCAGCCTCAGGCGTTATATTTTGTAGTTTTCGGTGCGATAAAGGTATTCAAAACGTCGCCTGAGGGCAAGGAGCAGATATTTGGTATTGTGCACAGCGGCGGCTCGTTTAACGATGTTCCGTCCTTCGACGGAGGCCGCAATCCGGTAAGTGCACAGGCTATGGTGCCTTCGGTGCTGTACGGCATACGCAGAAGTGACTTTGAGATTATCATTAAGGAAAATCCGAAGGTTGCTGTCAATGTAAGCAAAGTCCTTGCCAGCCAGGTAAGGCAATTGGGAAGTCTAGTCGAAGACTTGTCTTTCAAGCACGTAACAGGCAGGGTGGCAAAGATATTGTTAGAGAACTCAGGCGATGGCTCTAAAGAAAAGCATAGACTCACTCAGCAGGACATGGCGTCTATGGCTGGAACAGCTCGGGAGGTGGTGGGTCGGTCTCTGAAATCGCTTGAAGATGATGGCGTGATAAAAATGGATCGGCATCGTATTGTTATCAAGGATATCGATATGCTAAAAGACATCGCAGGGACGAATATATGAGACAAAGGTCATATTCTATATGCAGGTTTAATGTTAGCATTTGGTTTGGGAGGGCGGGACAATGGTAATCGAAATGCCGAAAATCGATCAAGAGAAATGTGACGGCTGTGGCCTTTGTGTAGATGTATGCCGCTGTGGTGCTATAGTTTTTATCGATGGCATAGTAACAATTATCGAATCGAAGGTCTGTGGCTGGTGCCTTCAGTGTGAACTCATATGCCCACGTGATGCTATATCTTGCCCGTATGAAATAGTAATCGAGAAGCGTTAAAGTCTAGATTTATCCTCTGTTATACTCTTAAGATCCTGCAAATATCACCTCACTGCTAATTCTGCATTCCAGCTGGAACAAATTCATTTGTTGGTGGGGAGCAATTGATATTATCCAACCCCCTGTAGTCCCCCGAACTCGGGGGACATTTAGTTTAGGCTAGGGGACACCCCTAGAACCCCGGCAGGAGGAATCCTGCACCTCTGCTTGTCGACTTATGAATTATCAAATCCCCTGTATCCCCCAATATTTTGGTCATCGTGTAGGGGCGATTAATTAATCGCCCCTACGGGACACCCGCATCCTTCCGCGGAAGGATACCTCTTATTCTCCACGTCATTGCCCGATCAAGTCGGGCAATCCAGAGGGGACACTTTTTCTGGATCATCCGGTCAAGCCGTATGATGACATTTTATCCAAACCCCCTGTTAGTCCCCCATACTTTGGGGGACTAAGGAAATTGGGGGATACCCCCAAACCCCCAGCAGGAGACATTCTCCTGCACCTCTTCTTATAAGCATTTGTTTGGAGACGGTTTATTGTTCCTTTCCCTGATAATGACTCACGACCTATTTACTCAATCATCAATGGGACATAAATCACATACAAACATGTAATGGTGACATAGAATATTCGTGATTGAAGCGAAGGGGGTGCATCATGAGAAGGAATGTTGCAGTAGCCCCCCGAAGGGATAAGGAACTAGCTGAAAAGGGGAGTTTGAACTGTCACCATTACTGGCTTATTGAGAAAGCTACAGGTCCGAAGAGCAGGGGGGAATGTAAGTATTGTGGCACAAGGAGGGATTTCTCTAACTTTATCCCTGATTTGAGATGGGATACGGGTGTTTTTAGCAAACCTGAATCAGGCTTGCCTGTGCTTGATGAGATAAATAAAGAAGGCGTGTCAGTAAATTAATAGGTATATAATATACTTATTATTGAAGCGATCTGACACGGGGGTTATAAGTGGATATAAAGATTTATACAACGCCGACATGTGGCTATTGCAATATGGCTAAGAAGTATCTGTCCGAGCGCGGAATACATTACGTCGAATATGATGTGTCACGTGATAGACAGGCGGCGGATGAGATTTTGAATCTCACCGGCCAGATGGGAGTGCCGGTTATAGTTGTTGATGGCCAGGTTGTTGTAGGATTTGATAGACAAAAGCTGGAGCAATTGATTGCTAAAGGCGGCAGTGATAACCGTCCGAGGTTCGGGCTGAAAGTAGCGGATGCCAGCAAGATTGCCAGGAAGATGGGAGGATTGCCCGTGTTCGGAGCGCTTGTTGGCGCTGTTGCCCCTTCGTCCCCCGGCGAGCGTGCCGGAATAAAGGAAGGGGACATCGTAACCGAAATTAACATGCGGCCGATACGCGGAGCAGATGATTTAGAAAAGGCTCTGGCTAACCTGCGTCTCGGTGGTAGAGTTACGATCATACTGCAAAGAGGACAGCAGACGCTTAGGACTGAGATCGTTATATAGCTGGTTCTGAAATATGCTATGGAATGTTGTAGTCGAAAGTAGAAATGTTTAACTGAATGGCGTCATCGCCAAAGATATAAGTGTAATATCCCTCAAGACCTTTAAGATGGTATTGAAACCACGAAGTGAAATAATAGCTCGAAATGCGCCTCTGTTCCTCGAATCCGATGCTTGTGTTTGATTCTATTTCAAGCTGGTTGGCTATTTCAGCGAAATTCTGGTTCAGGAAACCTATGTGATTGCCGCCGCTGATCTCAATATATTCTTTCACTGTAGTGTCGGGTATGAGGTCTGCATAGAATGGAAAAACACGCTCAGGCGGCACGAATGAATCGTTGCTTCCAACCTGAAGCTGTATAGATATGGAAACGTTCTTAGTGGCATTCATGGTAGCAGTAATATAACTGGAATTGTAGCCTCCTGGGGCCAGCGGGACGGCAACATCGACCTCTGAATCTGTAGCTCCAGCGGCCTCTATGCATCCTGCACCTCCCATAGAAAGGCCGATCACACCGAATCTATCTGTATCTATAAGTCTATAGATAGGCGATGTGGACTCGTTATTTAGCATCTTCAGCTGTTCAATGCCCCCGATAAAGCCGTAAGCCCACTGTGTTGTGCTGTTAGAAAACATATCGGGAGGAGTGAATGCCAGCGTTACATAGCCATGTGAGGTGAGGTGCTCTGAAATCCAGCTAACTGACCACTCACCTCCGCCACGCCCGCTGCTTACGATAATCCCGGGGTATGGCACATCAGAGTTGTCCGCAGGTGTAAGCTCGCCGTCTGACTTGGCTGGATACCTTATCGTGGCCTCATAGGTTCCAAAATCTGAAACATTATATACAATGCTGTAATCGCCGATATGGTATGCCCCAGGTTTATCTGGTGATGGAATAGTAGTGCAGGCGGATGCTAAAGTGAACAAGAGAAGTACCATTATTATCGTGGGACGCTTGAAGGTTCTCATGAGCGCTATTATATCACGGGCGGGAAGTATATCGAATTGGTAAAATTACGGTAGCGGGCCAATTTATCATCCAAACCCCTTGTATATCCCCCATACTTTGGGGGACATTAAAAATTGGGGGTTTGGGAATTTCTCTTTCTTGAGGGGAAAGAAAAAGGTGAGGGTGAATTTATCCATTACCCCATCTCTCTCCACCAAAGGGCGAGAGGGATCGAGGAATCCCGCACCTCTTTTCGTAATTGTCTGCGTAAAGTTGGTTCATAAATCGTCCTTAGCCCTGATAATGACACGCGACCAAATTTCCTGACTGATGGACTTTATGGTAAGCTTTTGTTATATTTATTGACTATTCAGAACTACTGTAACACACAGATGTCGGCAGGATAGTATGAAAAAAGGTAAGGAACCTCAAAAAGACCTGTTTGATTTGCAGCGGGACAGGGAATTTAAGCAGGGGGCGCCCCTGGCGGCAAGGATGCGGCCACAGGACTTCACCGATTTCTTGGGCCAGGACCATCTGGTGGGGGAGGGGAGGGCACTGCGTAAGAGTATCGAATCAGATCAGTTGTCCTCTATGATCTTGTGGGGGCCGCCGGGAAGTGGCAAGACGACCCTGGCACTCATCATCGCTGGCATTACAAAATCACACTTCTCTCCTGTCTCTGCAGTAAGCTCTGGAGTGGCTGACCTGCGCCGAATCATCGACGAAGCCAAGGAGAGGCGTGGCTTGCATCGGCAAAGGACGATTTTATTCATCGATGAGATACATCGCTTTAATAAGTCTCAGCAGGATACTGTCCTGCCATTTGTAGAAGATGGGACGATAACTCTTATTGGAGCTACCACTGAGAATCCGTCTTTTGAGGTGATATCCCCGCTTCTCTCTAGATGCAGGGTATTTATTCTTAAACCGCTTAACGATGATCAGGTGCGCCTCATTGTACAACGAGCAATGAAAGATGAAGAGAGGGGGATGGGGAAACTGAAGCTGGAGCTGGATGCAGACACAATCGGTTTCTTAGTCACTATGGCGAACGGTGATGCCAGAGTTGCTTTGAATACTCTGGAGATGGCAGCTTTATCTACCAAGCCTGATAAGGATGGCGGAAGAAAGATCGCTATTTCTACTATCGAGGATGTTATCCAGCATCGCGCCTTGCTGTACGACAAGAACGGGGAAGAACATTATAACTTAATATCGGCTTTACATAAATCTCTGAGAGGTTCAGATCCGGATGCCGCCTTATACTGGCTGGGTCGGATGCTGGAGGCGGGAGAGGATCCTCTTTATATAGTTCGCAGGCTGATTCGTTTCGCCTCTGAAGATGTCGGATTAGCCGATCCTCAGGCGCTTGTTGTGGCGGTTGCAGCGCAGCAGGCTGTGCACTTTGTCGGTATGCCTGAGGGCAACCTGGCTCTGGCTGAGGCGGTGGTCTATCTGGCCACCGCACCCAAAAGCAATTCATTGTATACTGCTTATTCTCAGGTGCAACAAGATGTGCAGCACACGAGGAATGAGCCGGTACCGCTGCACCTGCGAAATGCTGTAACCAACCTTATGAAAGATGAAGGATACGGCAAGGGATACAAGTACGCACACGATTATCCGGGACACTTTGTAAAACAGCAGAACCTGCCGGATTCAATTAAGGACAAACGATATTATATCCCCAGTGACCAGGGGGATGAATCGGAGATCGCAACTCGGCTTAAGGAATTGCGGAAGGATAACAAGTGAGAGAGGAATACAGATGATCAAAAAAGCTAACTTCAAACGGATTGTGTATGTGACATTACTGCTCCTACTATGCTTTCCGATATTCAGCCTATTCGGCTGCGGCGGCAAGTCTCCACAGGCATCAAACTTGATTCCTGTCTCTAATAACAGTTTCAATGAGGATATATGGCGCGATCCGCCGCTGGAGTACCATCCCTACGTGCGCTGGTGGTGGCCCGGGGGAGCAGTCGACAAAAAAGGAATACAGCGTGAGATGGACCTATTTCAGGAGGCAGGCTTTGGTGGAGTTGAGCTACAGGCGTACCTGCTCGGCCTCACACCCGGTGAGATCGAGGGCGACGCCGATGTGCGCACCGTCGGCACATCAGGATTTTTTGAAAAAGTGCGCATCGCAGCTGAAGAAGCCTCCAAGAGGAATATGTCCTTCGACTTCACCTTGGAAAGCGGCTGGCCCAGCGGAGGCCCATTCGTCTCCAGCGCCCCGGAGCGGCAGCTGCTTATGAGTGAACTGGATGTCAGCGGATCAGCACTGTATGAGGGGCCGCTACCTCCACTTGAGCCACCCGATTACTACGACACAGTCAATAGTATTATGGGTGTCCTTGGCCCGTTCGATACCGATGCTGAGCTCATCGCGGTCACCGCCGCACGTGTTGTCACTAATGCCTCTGGGTCAGTGACCCTAGATTCATGCATCGATATCACCAATAAGAGCCACGAAGGTAACCTGAGCTGGAAAGTCCCATCTGGCACGTGGAAAATCTTCGCCTTCTATGAGAACCGTACCGGCCATCACCCTGTAGGCGCTGCCTATCCGGGCTCGGCAAACTCCTCGCAGGTGGCTGATCATCTTGACCCCGCGGGAGCGCAAGAATTCATTGACGGTTTCGCTGACCCATTGCTTGCAGCACTTGGATGCTACGTCCCGGATACCGTCTTCCTCGACAGCTTCGAGATGGTGGGTGAACTGCCTTGGACGCCATCATTTCTGCAACGTTTCCAGCAGACAAAGGGCTATGACCTCACACCATATCTGCCACTACTGTTTCAATATATGGGCGAATCCAAATATACCCAGATCCTGCAAGATATGTTTGGTGATGAGCCTGAGCCCGTTTACTATTCTGCCGACATCGGGATCAGGGTGCGCGAGGACTACGAAGAGGTCCGCTCCGAACTGTTCATGGAAGGCTTCATTGAGCCTATCCGCGACTGGGCGCATGCCAACAACATGTCGTTCCGCATGCAGGCACACGGCGGCTGGGCTAACTATCTGGACGCATACGAGCTGGCCGATATCCCCGAGTCTGAGGGGTTGTTCGCCGGTGGAGCATACGACTTCCTCAAACTGGCTTCATCAGCAGGACACACCGCCGGACGCACCTTCATCTCATCGGAGAGCTTCGTCTCCCTCACCCTCGACCCCCGAGCGTTCACACTTGAGGACTTCTACCTGCTCGCTGGGCGTGCCTACAGCGCAGGAATAAACCGAATCATCTATCTTGGCTATCCTTATCTCTATATTCTAGAGAATGGAAAACGGTTGTACGGATACCCGGCCCCTGAAGGGCGCGAAAAGGACATGATAGCTGCTGGGGGGTTAGCTTTTACAAGCTGGCTCGATGAGGATCATCCTGTCTGGCCCGATCTGCCAGAGTTTAACATGTATCTGTCACGCCTGTGCTACGTTCTATCGCTGGGGACTCACCGCGCCGATGTGGCATGGCTGAACTGC
>Ga0315281_10015603_pt1 | contig 10180 bp, 9 predicted proteins | sample YL17G07_0_MG_FD_204540 | JGI IMG/M metagenome (GOLD analysis project Ga0315281, IMG submission 204540) | Sediment microbial communities from Yellowstone Lake, YNP, Wyoming, USA - YL17G07_0 | ecosystem: Environmental > Aquatic > Freshwater > Lake > Sediment | place: USA: Wyoming | collected...
GTAAAGGGCAATAACGGTTTTTTCGATGGTCACAGGACTTCACCCCCGGTGTCCTTTGCCCCCCCACCCTAACCCTCCCCCTCGGAGGGGGGAGGGGAGCCCTGCACCACGTAGGGTGCAGGACACAGCCCTGAACCTCATATGGTTCAGGGGGTGGGGGTGATATTTTTAATGTCTTTTTTGCAATGTTTAGGTAGAAAAACGCAAACCCAAGACCATCAGCCGGAAAGAGTTCCTTTGGAGTTATTTACAAAAACCCAATGAAAAGGATCTATTCAACAAGAATCCAGGAATCGTTCTGGCGAAGATCGATGGTCGCGAAGAACACGGGTCGGCTGGGGGAGGACGGATTCTTTGAACCACGTTCTTTTTCAAAGCTGCGTGTTTCATGCAAACCCCCTCCCCAACCCTTCCCTCGAGCGGGAGGGAAAGGGTGGGGAACGACTCTAGAGAATCTGAGATAGATCGGCAGTCTCGAGAAACCGGGCCATCTGCTCGCGATGGTAAACTGGATCTCCCAGGGCCACTTCATTGGCCTTGGCCCGCTTCAGATAAAAATGGATGTCATGCTCCCAGCTGAAACCGGTTCCTCCCAATACCTGGATGGCGCTCGTAGCAACCCCCTTAAATACCTCCGTGCAGTACGCCTTGGCGGCTGAGGCTGCCAACGCTGCATCTCTGGGGTCCCCGTGATCTTGAGCCCAGGCCGCCCAGTATAAAAGCGAGCGGGCGCTTTCCACTTCCAGGAACATCTGGGCGCAGCGATGCTTAATCGCCTGGAAGCCCCCGATGGGTTGATCGAACTGAACACGAACCTTGGCGTATTCCACCGCCATTTCCATCGAGCGCTGGGCGCCGCCGATGGACTCGGCGCAAAGCCCAACCTGAGCCCGCTGCAGGGCCTTGAGCAAAGGCTTCCATCCTTTATTGGGCTCACCCAGAATTCCCTCCTTGCCGACTCTCACCCCTTTGAATTCCACCGCGCAGAGTTTGCGGGTGCCGTCCATGCCCGGGAGCGGCGAAATCGAAACGCCTTTGGCGCCGGAATCCACCAGGAAGAGAGTAATCCCCCGTTCGGGGTCATTTCCCGCCGCGGTGCGGGCTGCGCAGACCAGAAAATTAGAGGCCTGAGCATCGGGCACGAAGAGCTTGGTCCCATTCAATACGAATTCACCTTTATTCGACTTAGCCTTCATCTGAATATAGGCCGGGTCTGCTCCTCCCTCGGGCTCATGGAGCGCCAGAGTCCCCCGCGTCTCTCCGGTCGCGATTCCGGAAAGGTACCGTTCTCTCTGAGCATCGTTGCCGAGTTCGATCAGCGCCTCAGCAGCGAGCAGAACCGTGGAAAAAAATGGGCCTGGGAACACAGCCCGACCCATCTCCTCCAGAATAATGGTCAGATCGACCAGGCCCATCCCCATGCCCCCGTAGGCCTCGGGGATGCGCATTCCCATCCATCCCAATTCGGCCATCTTGGCCCAGATCTCCTTGGTAAAGCCCTGGGGATCCTCCGCCATGGCGTGGACGTAGTTCATGGAACATTCTTTTTCCAAAAATCGGCGGGCCTGATTGGCAATCTGTTTTTGATCTTCGTTGAAGCTGGAATCCATAATCTTACTTCCCCTCCCTTCTGGCGGCTCGAGATAAATCTTTGGGCAGACCCAGCACGCGCTCGCCAATGATATTGCGCTGGACTTCTGAGGTTCCAGCTTCAATGGTGTTGCCTTTGGATCTCAAGTACATGTATTGCCAGATCCCGTCCTGAATCGCCCAGGGAGACCCCATCTGGATTTGGCTATAGGGCCCTTGCATCTGCATAGCGGCCTCGCAGATCCTCTGGTTGGACTCACTCCACAAAAGCTTGCCGATGGACCCTTCCGGGCCCGGGATGCCCCCTTTCAGCAAGTGAGATATGTTTCGGAATCCGTGGTAATTCAACACCAGGACTTCCAGAAAAGCCTGAGCAAGCTGCTGCCGGACGAGAGGATCCTGGAGGATCGGTTTTCCGGAGCGTTTCGTCTGCCGGACCATCTCCAGGAGCGTGCGTATATTTCTCAGGTACGCTCCGGCCATCGTCGCATCGCCGACCACTCGCTCAAACATCAGGGTCGTGATGGCAATCTGCCATCCCTGCCCCTCTTTGCCGACCAAATTCTGCACGGGGACCTGCACATCTTCCATGAAGACTTCGTTGAACTCGGACTCTCCGGTGATCTGCTTGATGGGTTTTATCTGTACTCCGGGGGATTTCATGTCCACGAGCAGGTAACTCAGCCCCTTATGCTTCGCAACATTGGGATCTGTTCGGACCAGCAAGATGCAATAATCCGACACCTGGGCCATGCTGGTCCAGGTCTTTTGCCCGTTGAGGATATAAAAGTCCCCCTTCCTCACAGCCTGGGTTGAAACGTTGGCCACATCCGAGCCCGCATTGGGTTCACTGAATCCCTGGCACCAGATATGGGTTCCATCCAGGATCCTGGGTAAGTACTCTCGCTTCTGCTCCTCGGTCCCACAGGTCAGGATCGTGGGAGCCGCCATCCCATGGGTGATGACCCCCGGTCCTTTCAATTCCAGGCAGGTGGAGGCAATCGTCTTCATGACGATGAATTCCTCCATGAGGGTTTTCCCCTGACCGCCGTATTCCTTGGGATAGTGCAGCCCAGCGTAGCCGGCGTCGAAGAGTTTTTTCTGGAAAACACGATAAGTCTGGCCCCATTCCTCGATCGATTTCACCATCTGCGCCCGGGAGGAACCTCTCTCCCCCTCTGGAATATTCTTCTGCAGCCAGGAAACAAACTTCTTGCGGAACTCCTCCATTTCTGGAGTCAATCGAAAATCCATCTGGACCTCCTTTCTTCCTTTCGAGACTTCAGTCTCTTTGGGTTTTCAGGGAGAAATCTCCTGAAAACATCTCTGGCCGTCAACGGCAAGCCGTAATTCAATCACTTTTTCCGGGTTCCCCCAGAATCTTTCTGGGAAACCGCAAAACCCCCGCCCCCTTTATGGGCGCTCCAGTACCGATCTTTAAGAAGACGCTTGAAGAGTTTGCCCGTTGGGTGCCGGGGAAGCTCTCTTTCGAAATCAACGGTCTTGGGACATTTAAACTTAGCCAGATGCTGCGAGCAGAAAGCAATCAGCTCCTGTTCCATCTGCGGACCCGCATCCGCCATGTTGGCGGGCTGCACCACCGCTTTCACTTCTTCCCCGAATTCTTCGTTGGGAATTCCGAATACAGCTACGTCCGCCACTTTCGGGTGCAAAATGAGTACGTTTTCGATCTCCTGCGGGTAGATGTTCACGCCCCCCGAGATGATCATATCTGCCTTGCGGTCGGTCAGGTAAACATAGCCCTCCGGGTTTACGAAACCGATGTCTCCGACCGTCGACCATCCCTTGGAATTCCGCGCCGCCGCCGTTTTTTCGGGATCGTTGTGATATTCAAAAGGCGGACCGTTGGCAAAATAGATCTGGCCGATCTCCCCCATGGAAAGTTCTTTTTCCCCATCCTCATCCATGATGTGGACTTCGCCCACGAGAGCCCGCCCCACGGAACCCTTGTGCTTCAGCCAGTCTTGGGAGTTAATCTCGACGAACCCGTTGCCTTCGGTGGAGGAATAGTATTCATAGATGACGGGACCCCACCACTGGATCATCTGCTCCTTTACCGGAATGGGACAGGGCGCGGCGGCATGGATGGCGACCCGCAAGCTGGATAAGTCAGACCGTTTCCTCTCCTGCTCCGTAAGCTTCAACATCCGGATGAACATGGTGGGAACCCATTGGCTATGAGTTACTCGATACTTTTCAATCAGGGAAAGGGCTTCCAGGGGATCGAAGTGTTCCTCCACGATCACCGTGCCCCCCGCTCGCAAAACCCACATGCAAAATCGCAGTGGGGCCGCGTGGTAAAGGGGTGCCGGCGATAAGTAAACCGTGCCGGTATTGATTCCGTACTTCGCAATCACGGCCTGGGCTGCCGGATGGATCGTCCCGAGGGGGCTGCCCAGTAGGGGGGGGACGATGCCCTTCGGTCGACCCGTGGTGCCCGAAGAATAGAGGATATCCTGGCCTTCGAGCTCATCCGCAATCGGCGTGGTCGGATATTTGGCCGCCCTCCCCTCGTAGGAGTCAAAACCCGGGATCGTGCCACCGGCCATGAGCCGGGTATGCACGTTGGGCATACGGGTGCGAAGCTCGGCCGCAAGGTCGCCTTTCGCCTGGGAAGTCAGGAAAACTTTCGCGCCGCAGTCTTTGACGATATATTCTATCTCCGGTACGGCAAGGCGGTAACTGATCGGCGTGTAATAGAGCCCGGCCCGCTGGGCGGCCCAGGTGAGCTCCAAATAGCGGGGGTGGTTTTCCATGAAGATGGCGATATGATCCCCGGTGCGGAGGCCTAAATCCCGGAAGAGGTGGGCACAGCGGTTCGCCCGTTCCTCCAGCTGCCGGAAGGTCACCCGTTCTCCACCCGGCTCCATGATGTAAGCAAGTTTTTCTGGAGTCTGAAGAGCATGCGTTCTGGGATGCAACATTATTTTTCCTCCTTGACTTTATTCCGGTGTTGTCAAAACCTGACTACAGAGGAGGCAGAGATATAGATAGGATTAAGGATAAAGGCTCAAGGAACAAGGATCAAAAACTTTTTTCTCTGGTCTTTCCCCCTTTTCCTGCTTCTTGGCATTCTCCTATATTCTCCCCGGCCCCTCACAGGCCGAGGTAAGCCTTCCGGACCTGCTCATTGTTCAAGAGCTCTTCGCCAGTGCCTTGGAGGACAATTTTCCCCACTTCAAGGACATACCCCCGGCTGGCCATCTGCAAAGCCATGTTCACGTTCTGCTCCACCAGCAAAATGGTCACCCCGCGGGAATTGATCTCCCGGATGATCCCGCCGATCGCTTCAACCAGAAGAGGCGCCAGACCCAGGGAAGGCTCATCCAGCAAAAATAACCTGGGCCGGGACATCACCCCCCGGGCAATCGCCAGCATCTGCTGTTCCCCACCGCTCAGAGTCCCGGCCAGTTGCCCTCTCCTCTCTTTCAAAATCGGAAAAAGCTCGTAGACCTGTGCCAGATCGGCACCTATCTCCTTCTTATCCCTGCGCACATAAGCACCCATCTCCAGGTTATCCACTACGGTCATCAGAGGAAAAATCGCCCTGCCTTCGGGAACCTGTGAGATCCCCATTTTAACAATCAACTCCGGGGGCAGACCCCTAATCCCTTGACCCAGGAACTCGATCTCTCCCCCAAAAGGAATCACAAACCCGGAAATCGCCCACAATAGAGTTGTCTTCCCGGCTCCGTTGGCGCCCACCAGGGTGACGATCTCCCCCGCGGAAACCTCCAGGGAAACACCTTTAAGGACGTGTAGCCCTCCGTAGCGAGTATCAACTCTTTTCAGGCTTAGCACCGTACTCCCTCCCTAAATAGGCCTTGATGACTTCTGGATTGCGGCTGATCTCCGCGGGCGTCCCCTCGGCAATCTTCGCCCCGTAATTCAAAACCACGATGCGCTCGCAGATCTCCATGATGACCTTCATGTTGTGCTCAACCAGCAAGATGGTAATCCCCCCATCCCGCACCCGCTGAATGAAGGCCATGACCTCCAGGGTTTCGTGGGGATTCATCCCGGCGATGGGTTCGTCCAGAAGGATCAACTCCGGCTCGGTGGCCAGGGCCATGCCCATCCCCACCAGGCTCCGGTGGGCAAACGGCAAAGATCCTACGGGCATATCTTTCTTATCCACCAAGCCGATCCGCTCCAAGAACTGCACCGCTTTGCGCTGCGTCTCCTCCAGTTCCCGGACCGCACTCGCGTTGCGCAGAATCGCCCCCAGAAGATGGCTCTGAGTGCGACAGTGCCGACCCCGCATGACATTTTCGAGCACGCTCAAATTGGCGAAAACCCGACTCCCCTGAAAGGTGCGGCCAATTCCCTTTCTCGTTACGACATGAGGCGGCAGGTTGGTAATCTCTTCTCCCTTAAAATAGATCTGCCCCCCATTACAGGGGTAAACCCCGCTCATCAAATTAAGGGTGGTGGACTTTCCCGAACCATTGGGTCCGATCAGGCCCAGGATCTCTCCCCGTTCAACCTGAAAAGTCACTTCGTGAACGGCCCGCAAGCCACCGAAATTCTTGGTCAAATCCCGAATCTCCAGCAAACTCATGATGCCTTGCCCTCGCTCACGGCCTCCGTTCTGCCTGAGGCTTTCTTCCTCGACAGCGCCTGGAGACCCCCCATGATGCCCACGGGAGCAAAAATCATAACCACGATCAAAATTATCCCAAAGATTAAATAATAATAATCCTTCACCGGCCGCAACACCTCGGGCATGAACAATAAGACCAAAGAGCCGAGAATCGGACCGAGGATCGTGCCCAACCCTCCGATCACCACGATAGCAATCAAGGTCATGGAAATGGCGACCGTAAAATCCGCCGGGTTGATGAAATGCATGTAGTGAGCATAAAGCGACCCGGCAATCCCGGCCAGGAAAGTAGAAATGACAAAGGAAAGAATCTTATACTGCATCACATTCACCCCGGTGCTGGCCGCCAGGTCCTCATCTTCCCGGATGGAAATGAAAGCCTTGCCCACCCGGGAGTTCACAATCCGGTCCACCAGAAAAAGGGCAAAGAGAGTAAAAATCATCACCAGGTATGTATAGGGAAGCTTGGCGGCAAAATTGATCCCCCACAGGGCCGGCGAGGGAATATCCGTCAATCCATCCTGGCCGTTGGTCAAACCCTTCCAATTAACAAAGATCATTTTCACCAGCTCACCGAACGCAAAGGTCACGATGGCAAAGGAAATCCCCTTTAACCGCAGAGATGGGTACCCGATGAGGAGACCGGACACCGCGCCCGCAGCCCCGGCCAGCGGCAAAGCTGCCCAGAAGGGAAAATTCAGCTTTATCATCAGAAGAGTAGAGACATATGCCCCGATTCCGAAGAAGGCGGCATGCCCGATGGAAGCCTGCCCGGTAAAGCCCATCAGCAGGTTGATTCCGGAACCCAGAATCGTAAAGATCCCCAGCATGATCAGAACGTGCAGGTAAAAATTGCCAGCCTTCAGGCCGCCAAGCACCAGGGGGAGGACAACCATGACGGCGATGATTATGTAATAGTCACGCTGCAGGCCTGCTTTTTCCATCCTATCCCCTCCCAAACAGGCCCTGGGGCCTCAAAGACAAAACCAAGATTAAAATCACGAACCCCACGGCCGGCTGCCACTCCGACCAGGCATATCCCGCAAACAGACTCTCCGCAATTCCCAGGACATAGCCCCCGATGATGGCGCCTCCAATGCTGCCCATCCCTCCCAGGATGATGATGACGAAGGCCTTCATGACCACCGTCCCGCCCATGGTGGGAGTCAGCATCGAGAGGGGTCCCAGCAGAGATCCCGCCGCCGCCGCCAGCGCCGCCCCCACTCCAAAAGCCAGCGAAGAGACCCGGTTGATGTCCACCCCCACCATCCGGGCCCCCATGCGGTGCTGGGCCGCCGCCCGCATCGCCTTGCCTGCCCGGGCCTTCTGGAAAAAGAGTAGAGCCGCCACGATCAGAACGACCGCCCCCCCAATCACGATCAAACGCTCATCGGTAATGAAAATCTGGCCGATTCTGCGGACGGTTTTATATCCCGTATTCAGGCTCTTCCCAAACCCGGTCCAGATCAAAGTCGCCGCTTCTTGCAGGACGATGACCAGGCCCAGGGAAACGATAAACATGTTGATGTGAGCTTTCTCATAAAGAGGACGGAAACACAGGCGCTCGACGAGCATTCCGATGAAAAAGACAATCACCATGGATAGGAGGAAGGCGACCCAATAATTGCCGGTCACCTGGGTCAGGATCACCCAGCAGACATAAGCTCCCAGCATGAAGATTTCGCCGTGAGCGAAGTTGACGATATGCATGATGCTGAACATCAGCGTAAGTCCCAGGGCCACCACAGTGTAGGCGGAGCCCAGCATCACGCCATTCAGCAAGAACTGGAGAAAGACCATCACAGCACTCCCTCAATCTTTTCCCTCCCCAAGCCAATCCAGGGGAGGGGTCTATAGGTCTAGTATCCTCTTTCCGCCCGTATCTCCTTAATGGTTTTCACTTTACCAACTGAGATGACCTCCCAATAAATTTTCCCTCTTCATTAACATTTTTTTGAGCCAGCAAAGCCCTTGGCTTGCTCATCTGCCCCATCGCTCCGAGGGGTCCGGTCCATGATCCGACAACTCCAACTTTAACGATATTTTCAGATGAAGCGGCCTCCGGGCCCTGAAATAGGAGTCCAAAAGAGAAAACCAAGAGTAAGATCAGTAACATTTGCTTCATTTTCAAAGCCTCCTTATCAAATTCGGGTTCTGAAGACAAACCGCCTTGCTTGTTAGCACAAAGCTTCATTTTTTGTCAATCTCGTCGAAGAGGGACGATAATATAATCTATTTCTTCTTCCCAAAGGCGTTGATCCGTTCTAGCATATCCGGTCCCCGGCCCTCGTTATGTTCAATCTCATAGCGGAGACCATCTCCTATAGCCATGCCGTCGGTTTTTTCGAGAAGTCTTTTGTTCGCCCGGTTGCTGAACCAGGAATTGGCCAAGATGGACCTCGCCAGGGTCTCTACCTCCGCCTCAAAGCTTTCATCGGGCACACACATATTCGCCAGCCCCATGGCGACCGCTTCCTCGCCGGTGTATGTCCTCGAAGCAAACATCATCTCTTTCGCCTTGGCCACGCCGATCCTACGGGGTAATCTCTGGCTGAGGCCCCAAATCGGGGTTAAAGCAAATTTGCCATGGGTATCGGCAAAACGAGCCGACTTGGCTGCGATAATAATATCTCCCGCCAGGGCCAGCTCAAGGGCACCGGTATAGCAATGTCCATGAACGGCTGTTATGACGGGTTGGGGGAGATTGGCCAGGGAGGCGATTGTTTCGGACTGGAAATTTTCATGCGGCGGATGTTCCCCGGAAACAATATCCTGCAAATCATGGCCGGCAGAGAAACACCGACCATTTCCTTTCAGAACAACGCATCCGATGGTATCCAACTTTTGCTTCAAATCATCCACATGGGCGCGGAGCTCCATAAAAAGTCGGACCGTCAGCGCATTAAGCTTTTCCGGCCGATTCAGCGCCAATGTGCATAGCCCGTTGTCGTCCTTCCGTAAGATCAATTCTGCCATTCGACCCTCCTTATTTCTCGATATGCATATTCTTAGAAATCAATCCCCCAAAATCCTCTCGCCCGATTCAAGCCTAGCTGGACAGCCAACTTGGAAATAGAAAGGTCTTTCCCAGGTGGCCCTCCCCCTCCCCCTCTTACAGGGGTGCAGGGGGATTATCATAAATGGGGATTTGTTTGAGAAACTTAACTTTTCTCTTCTCGATTTTTCCCATCCACATTTCACATTTTGCCTGCCCATTTTCGGCGAAAGTAAACCGTTGACGGATTCCATCGAAATCTGTCTTGGCCAACGCATCTCTTATTTTTTGGCCATCGGTTACTGTTCCGGCCCGCTCCAGGGCATTTGCCATTATATACAGGGCATCGTAACACATGATGTCGGGCGCGATGGAGTCGATGCCGTATTTTTTCTTATAGCGCTTTTCATACTCAAGCACTTTCGTACCCGTGGGCCCGCCGTTCCAGAATACGTACATTCCTTCGGAAGCATCGCCGGCGATGCGGAAAAATAAATCGTTCGCCGTCGAATCGTTCCCGATTATCTGGGCTTTGATTCCCAACTCCTGGGCTTGCTTGACTAGCAGTCCCCCATCTTCGGCTAAGGCACAAATATGGATAAAATCAGGGTTCGCATTCTTCGCCTTCGTGAGCTGGGGGTAATAGTCCGTGGTCCCCAGTTCGTAGAATTCGCTCATCAACACCTTCCCGCCCCTCTTCTCGAATCTCAATTTAAACTCGTCAGCACCTGACCGCGCCCAGGCATCATTTCGCCCGATATAGGCGGCGGTCTTCATTTTTAAATCCTCTACGGCAAAACGAGTGATGGTCTCCATCTGGATGGCCGTTTGCGCGCCGGTACGGAAAATGTATTTATAGCCCATCTGCGTAACCTTCATGCTGGCGGAAATCGCGGTCAGAATGGGAATCTTCTCCTTTTCGGTAATCTCCATCGCCGCTAAGGTGCAATGACTGCAGATGGCCCCGAAGA
>Ga0315281_10015605_pt1 | contig 10177 bp, 12 predicted proteins | sample YL17G07_0_MG_FD_204540 | JGI IMG/M metagenome (GOLD analysis project Ga0315281, IMG submission 204540) | Sediment microbial communities from Yellowstone Lake, YNP, Wyoming, USA - YL17G07_0 | ecosystem: Environmental > Aquatic > Freshwater > Lake > Sediment | place: USA: Wyoming | collected...
ATAAGCGCAATCAAACCGGTACGATGGGGATCGTACTCGATTGTGGCAACGCGACCGGGAATATTTATTTTATCGAAAAGAAAATCAACATCGCGGAAACGGCGCTTGTGTCCTCCTCCCTTGTGGCGCACGGTGATACGACCGAAAGCGTTTCTACCAACGCCACGTTTACCACCTCTGACCAAAGATTTCTCCGGGGTCTCGCGCGTCACCACGCCGCGATTGCTAATCGTGGTCATGTTACGACGGGACGGAGTTGTTGGACGATATTTTTTCATATGTTTAGATAAATTCTATGGTCTCCCCCTTCTTGAGAAAGACGTAGGCTTTGCGACCGGAGGCCGTGCGACCGCGCTTGCCGCGGGAAGTAACCGCCTTGCTTGGGATATTTACGACAGTCACTTTGCGCGGGGTTACCTTGAAAAGCGCGCGGATAGCCTGGGCAATCTGTGGCTTTGTTGCGCCCTTTGCCACGTCAAAGGTGTATGCTCCAACTTCAGCCTTGAGGGTCGCCTTCTCGGTCACGCGCGGGCGAATGATGACGCGTCCGGCAGATTCTTTGTACCCTGTCCCAGGCACTTTCGGCATTTCAGAAACTTCCTTCTTTGCGACCGGCCTTACCTTCTTTGTATTCTTTTTTGGTGAAAAGAGAGCCATAATTATATTTTATCGGAGATAACCTTGAGTGCTTCCTCTGGAGAAACAATCGCAACGTACTTGTAGGTTGCGAGCGCAATCGGACTCAAGTTGCGGATTTCGACGATTTCAATGTTGTTGAAATTACCAAAACTCTTCTCAATCATCGCGTCCTTCTTCGGTAGAGCAAGGACGAGAGCATTCTTGCGCTTCTTAAAGGCCTCCTTGAAAACAGACTGCATGACCTCTTTGGCCTTAGCTGTTTTTGCTTCGGAAAGTACGATTGAATCAACAAAAATAATTTCGCTATTCTTGAATTTCTTGGAAAGGAGCGTGTAGAGGGCCTTGGCCTTCATCTTGCGGTTAACTTTGCGATTATAGTTCTTGTCGTTACGCGGGCCGTGCGTCGTACCACCACCCTTCCAAATCGGAGAGCGGATAGAACCATGACGTGCACGGCCGGTACCCTTCTGCTTCCAGGGCTTTTTGCCACCGCCGGAGACTTCGCCCCGAGTTTTTGTGTGGGCATTTCCTTCGCGGGCACTTGATTGCATTGAGGTCACGACCTGGTGCACGAGGTCAGCATTCCAGGAAAGCCCGAAAACATTCTCCGGAAGCTTGACGCTTCCAGATTCCTTTCCTTTTTGATTGTAAACTTTAGCTTCCATCCCGTTAGAAGTAGAACGCGCGCCCACAGCTTTCTCTGTTTTTTCTTCGGTATTCTTTTGTATTTTAGCTGTTGCCATATTTTTCTGTTTTAAATCGTGTTCACGACTTCTAACGGGATTCCATTCTACTTAGAAACGATTTCAAGTAAGGTGCCACGGCGACCTGGAACGGCCCCTGACACCAAAAGCTCGTTAGTTTCCGGAAGAACTTTGACGACTTTAAGATTCTTCACAGTCACACGGTCACTTCCCATGCGTCCGGCCATGCGCATACCCTTAGCCACGCGTCCGCCGGCACGTCCGCCTGAGCCGCCGATAGAACCAGGTTCACGCTCTGAGTGCTTCTGACCGTGAGTGCGAGGACCGCCATGGAATCCGTGGCGCTTCACCACACCCTGGAAGCCCTTGCCCTTAGAAATACCCGTGACCTCAATAACATCCCCTTCTGCGAAGGTCGTTACATCAATGGATGAGCCAAGCTCAAATGAGTCTGAAGTCCTGAATTCCTTCATTTTTTTGAAAGGGCCCATTCCCTTAAGCTGACCCAAAACTGGCTTAGAAACATGCTTTTCCTTAGCCACCCCGAAGCCAATCTGAACTGATTCATAACCATCTTTTGCGACAGTTTTAAGGGCGGTGACAGTGGCCGGACCCGCAGAAATGACCGTAACCGGGGTCGAAATACCCTTCTCGTCGAAGACCTGAGTCATATATTGCTTTGTGCCGAGAAGAAATTTCATTGAAATGTGAGGAAATCAAAACGCCGGCAAATGGCCGGCGTTTTTAGAGCCTTGGGCCATAGGTCCACCCTTTCGGATGTACATAGCGTAATGAAAAGCAGTATACAGATATCTAAAAAGAATGCAACAAGAAAGGCTCTGGCCTTTCGCAGTCCCGAGGAGTCTCACGACGAGGGAGAAAAAAGAAAACCCCACATTAAAATGCAGGGTCAAAAAGAACACTTATTGGAGGCCATGACTTACCTGTGGCATTCTTCCCACCGCGGGCAATCCGACATAACGGCAATCGGACTGTTGGCATCGAACCCCCGATCGAGCCGGTGAAGGTGCTGCCTCAGACTTTCTCCGTTGTAGTATAAAGAGCGTATATAGTCGACACCGCCATTTCTATATGTTGTTCCCCAGAAACATATAAAAGTGTAGTGGCCGTACGTCTCTTTTTTCCATTCCTCTGGATATAGAAATGGACTGGCGAGTAGTAAGTCCAGCATGTTTGCGTTGAGGAGACATAGTTTCCCAACCCCCTTCAGTACCTCTTCTTTCTCGATGAATCTTCCCGACGCATCGAGTTTGGGGAAATACAGGCTTACCCGCGGACTCGCCGGATCCCATTCAAAGAGCCCAGACCCAATATGTTCCACCAGACTGAATCCATCCGGAATAAATGGGTCGGCCCCGCAGTCGATGGTGTATCTACTAGGAGGATCAGTCTGTTTTTGATCAATGCTGACTGGACACATCTTACTGTACCCCTTTTACATCGGATGAAGGTCGACAAGCTCCGAGGTTGTCCTCTTTGCTCTGACAAAATAGCTTCCATCTGAAAAATACATATAATACTCCGCTCTGTCAAACGTGATATCAGACACAGCTGTTACATCTATAAAACAGCGAGTTTAAAATGAGCGTTATAAAAAAGAAAAACCGCCGACCCATCTTGAGTCGGCGGCATAGATTCCATAAAGTTATTATCAAGATGTATTTTTCTTATTGCGCCTTTCAGCGCTGCGCGCTGTATCTTTTACTATTTCCACCTCTTTGGCACTGGCACATTTAAAGCAGACAATCCTGCGCTTGTTGTTAGCTGGAGACGTTCCTCCTTTTTCTTGGAAAAGAACCTTGTGGCCACAACGACAAGAAAGAACCATACTCAGCTCATGCCTAATTGTCATGTCACTAACTCCGTACGTTGAATTCGGTTACAAAAAACACTCAACCCAATCTAAACGCCCCACCAACAATAGTCAAACACCAATTAGGACACCCCCCCTCTGCTCCCCTCTGCCCTATATAGCAATAAATAGACGGTCGTTTATTTATTGCTATATGGGGAATACTCTTAAAAACCTACCCAAAAATCTATCTTTTCTTGATTCCAAAATACTTTTGAAGAGAGGCTTGTCCTTCCACAGAATCGGCAATGATGTAAAGAAGTTCCTTGCCAATTTTGAAATCAATCTTAAACAAAGAGACGAAATCTTCACAATCATACGGATAAATCCAGACACTATTTTGTAGACGTACAAAGCCTAACCCTGTCAGGGTTAGGCGTATTTGTTGGCGCGTTTTCTTTCTTGTTTCCGGAATATCAAAAATAAGTATGCGCCACTTGCCATCCCATCGTTTTGGCTTCTTGGGGGCCAGCCTTCCCTCTCCAAGCAAGGCGGCAAACCGCTCCCCCTTTTCAGTAAGTTCTATACACTTGTCTTTCCACTGCCCTCTTGAGCGCACGTACCCGTCATCTATAAGACGAGTAAGTGAGCGATTAATACTTTGTTTTTTCTGACTGAGGTGTTTGCCAGTAACACTCTTTAAAATGGTGAGTATATTTGGAGCAACGATTGTTATGGCAATCAACCCGGATCCGGCTAACGTCGCTATGATTGCCGAATTTATACGTGTTCGTCGAATTTTTTTACGAATTAATCTTTCAGCTTCTCCCATACCATTAATATTAAAACAGAGTGAACTGTATAGTAATAGATGAACGACCGTTTATCTATTGCTATTAAGGGTGCTAAAATCAAATCCCTACCAGAAGTTTCACTGCGTCAACACCAACCCCACCCGCTCCATACCACAAAACCACCCCGATGGGGGATTTTGTGGGTGGACACCTAATCAAATTTATTCGGAGTAATCAAAAATCCCCCATCTGGGGGATTTTTGATTTTGATTCTTTTGAATTACATCATCTTCACATCAATTGAGACGCCGGAAGGGAGTGACAGATTTGTCAGAGCTTCGACGACTTTGGCCGATGGGTTGCTGATATCGATGAGGCGCTTGTGAACCCTCATTTCAAATTGTTCTCGCGCATTTTTGAAGATGAAGGGAGAGCGATTCACCGTGTATTTCTTGATTTCGGTCGGAAGAGGTACCGGACCTTCCACTTTCGCGTCATAGCGAAGGGCGGTGTCGATAATCTGCTTCACCGAAGTGTCTAGAATCTTGTGTTCGTAGGCGCGCACCCGTATGCGAAGCTTGCCGACATCTTCCTTTTGGGCGGCCTTGGAGACCGTTTTTTTTCTCGGAGCTGGTTTTTTCGCTTGGGTTGCTTTTTCCGGCATACAGTTTATTTGAATTTAGGCAATGACTTTGGTTACGACTCCGGCGCCGACGGTCTTACCGCCTTCGCGGACTGCAAAACGCTGCTTGTCTTCGAGCGCAACCGGGGCAACGAGCTTCACTTTGAAGGTAACGGTGTCGCCAGGCATAACCATCTCTACTCCCTCCTTCAAGGTCACCTCACCGGTGACGTCGGTGGTGCGAATGTAAAACTGTGGCTTATACCCAGTGAAAAACGGCGTGTGACGGCCTCCTTCCTCCTTGGTAAGAACGTAGATTTCTGCTTCAAACTCGGTATGCGGGGTAACAGAACCGGTCTTAGCCAAGACCTGACCGCGGTGAATGTCTTCTTTCTTCAAACCGCGAACAAGGATACCGGCGTTGTCGCCCGCAAGACCTTCTTGAAGGTTCTTGTTGAACATTTCGATACCGGTAACAGTCGTTTTTAGAGTATCTTTGAAACCAATAACCTCAACTTCCTCGCCGACTTTGATTCTTCCGCGTTCGATACGACCGGTCACAACTGTGCCACGGCCTTCAATCGAGAAGATGTCTTCAACCGGCATGAGGAACGGCTTGTCGAGTTCACGAATCGGCATCGGGATGTAAGTGTCGAGCGCGTCAGTGAGCTCAAGAATCTTCTTTGCGTATTCATCATCAACCGACTTTGATTCAAGGGCTTTGAGAGCTGAGCCGCGAATGACCGGGGCGCCCGCTCCATCAAATCCCTGCTTGGTCAAAAGCTCGCGAACCTCCTCTTCGACGAGTTCGATTAGATCTTGATCCGGAACCATGTCTACCTTGTTGAGGAAGACAATGATTTTCGGCACACCCACTTGCTTAGCAAGGAGGACGTGTTCGCGAGTCTGAGGCATAACGCCATCAGTTGCGGCGACAACGAGGACGGCCCCGTCCATTTGGGCGGCACCGGTAATCATGTTCTTGATGTAGTCGGCGTGGCCTGGCGCATCGATGTGCGCGTAGTGGCGAGCATCGGTCGAATACTCGTTGTGCGAGATGTTAATAGTAATACCGCGTGCCTTTTCTTCAGGCGCGGAGTCAATCTGGTCGACACCCTTCAACTTCACATCCTTCCCGGCCATGTGGAGGACGTGGAGGATAGCGGCGGTGAGGGTTGTCTTGCCGTGGTCAACGTGGCCAATTGTGCCGACGTTAACGTGTGGTTTTGAACGGTCAAATTCTGCTGCCATATATTTGTTCTTTTGAGTGCTTCGAAGGGGTAAATGCAAGAACCAGCTTCACCTCTGCGAATCACCGCTAATAAATAAGAGCCCTTTACGGGCAATGCGCAAAAATGCGGTCCAGCTACTATAGCGAAGGCGTCATAAATAGTCAAATCTATAGCCCTCCTTCGGTGCGCGAGAAGTGGAAAAACTGTGGAAAAGAATACGCCGCGGCACGTACGTGCCGCGGCGGCTAGGCCGACTCTATCTCTCCCTGCGATGGGAGTCCATAAAGCCGGTTACAATCTCCATCGTCGCTTCAGGAGGAACATTCGGAAGCGACGACCTCGGCTCCTTGATGTCAGGCGTTTCTCCTGCCTCAAGTCGGGTAGTGAAGTACCCATTTATGAAATGGTTGGGTGATTTTGTGTTCATAACGAATACCCTCCACTGTTGTCTATAAACAAATATACAACATTGCAATCAAAACAAAAACTCCGCCAATTGGCGGGTTTTTTATTATTTCCCCTACCCCACTAAGGCGAGTATTTTATTTTTCAGAGACTGGGGAGGTGGACGGACCGAGCTCGAGGAATTTTTCAAAAGAAAAATATCCATGCTCTGAAAAATAAATTATGAGCGTCCTATTTCCTCCCTTCCGTAATGGTCAAGGCCACGTTTGCCGGGACAATCGCATACTCAGCGAATTCCATAGTTGAGGAACCACGGCCTTCGGTCATTGAACGAAGTGAGGTCACGTAGCCGAACATCTCTGAAAGCGGAACTTTGGCTTTGACCACCTTGTTCATACCGCGTTCTTCCATACCTTCAATTTGTCCGCGCTTTGAGGAGAGGTTGCCGGTGATATCACCCATGAACTTATCAGGAACAACAACTTCGACTTTCATAATCGGCTCGAGAATCACCGGGCCGGCGCTTTTGGCGGCCTCTTGCATTGCCTGAGAAGCGGCAATTTTGAAGGCGATTTCGGATGAGTCGACGTCGTGATAGGAACCGTCATAAAGCTCAACGGAAATATCAACGAGCGTGTAGTGAGCAACAACACCACGCTCCATTCCCTCTTTAAGACCCTTTTCAACGGCCGAAATAAACTCCTGGGGGATTGCTCCACCTTTAATATTGTTTACAAATTCGAAGTGGTCGTAGCGCTTGGTATTCTTCGGAACATCTTCCGGGTCGACATTCTTATCCATCGGCTTCACCCGAATCTTCACGTGACCGTACTGACCACGGCCACCGGTCTGCTTGATGTATTTCACTTCCGCCTCAGCCGGCTTGGTAATGGTCTCGCGATAAGCAACTTGAGGTTTACCAACATTCGCCTCGACATTGAACTCACGCTTCATACGGTCAACAAGAATTTCAAGGTGGAGCTCGCCCATGCCGGCGATAATAGTTTCCATTGTCTCCTGGTCGGATGACACGCGGAATGTCGGGTCTTCGTCAGAAAGTTTCTTAAGGGCCATGCCCATTTTCTCCTGGTCGGCTTTTGTTTTCGGCTCGATGCGCAGAGAAACAACCGGTTCAGGAAAGACAATTTGTTCAAGCTGTATCGGATTAGCCTCATCACAGAGAGTATGAGAAGTTTTTGTATCTTTAAGACCGACAGCGGCGGCAATTTCACCGGCGAATACCTTCTTCACCTCTTCGCGCTTGTCGGCTTGGAGACGGACGATACGGCCCAGACGCTCTTTGCTTCCGGTTGTTGAGTTGTAAATATACGAGCCCGCCTCAACAGTTCCGGAATAGACACGGAAGAATGTAAGCTGGCCGACAAACGGGTCTGATTGAAGCTTAAAGGCAAGTGCACAAAAAGGCTCGCTATCATCTGCGTGGCGTATTGCTTCCGTTTCGGTACGCGGGTCAATACCAACAATCGGCGGAATATCGAGAGGAGAAGGAAGGTAATCAACAACGGCATCTAGCACGAGCTGGACCCCCTTGTTCTTGAGGGCCGAGCCGGTGTAAACGGGGAAAATTTTGTTATTAATAACGGCCTTGCGAAGAGTTTTCTTTAAATCTTCAATGGAAATTTCTTTGCCCTCCAGATAATCGGTTGTGAGCTTATCGTCTTGCTCGGAAATTTTTTCCACCATTTCATGATGATACTTGTCAGCCTCGGCCTTCATATTCTCCGGAATCTCGGATTCAACAACCTTTATGCCCATGTCACCTTCAAAGTGATAGGCCTTCATCTTCATTAGGTCAATTACGCCTTCGAATTTATCTTCCGCGCCAATTGGAATCTGCATGCGAACCGCGTTTTTATTGAGACGCTCGAGAATGCTCGCGTATGAACGCTCGAATGACGCGCCGGTGCGATCGAGCTTGTTGATGAAGCAGACGCGTGGAACATTCGCCTCGTCCGCGTAACGCCAGTTTGTTTCAGACTGCGGTTCAACGCCAGCCACACCGTCAAAAACGACAACGGCGCCGTCGAGGACTCGGAGGGAACGCTTCACTTCCGCGGTAAAGTCGATGTGCCCGGGGGTGTCGATAATATTAAAACGACTTTTCTGCGAACCTTCGTCCGCGTCTGTCTTCTTCCAGAAGCAAGTAATAGCGGCCGCGGTAATGGTAATGCCGCGCTCACGCTCCTGCTCCATCCAGTCGGTCACGGTCTCGCCTTCGTGCACCTCACCGATTTTGTGGCTCATGCCGGTGTAGAAGAGAATGCGCTCGGACGTGGTCGTTTTACCCGCATCAATGTGGGCGATGATTCCAAAGTTACGGACGCTTTCGAGTGGGTAGTCTCGGTTCATAGATTAGTTCAAAATAAAAGGCGCCGAAGCGTTAGGTGTAGAATACTCCAAATCACTAAAAAGGCAAGAATAAAGCACCTCCCTCCGCACTAAAACGAGTGTGCGATTTTTAAGACCTTGCGCAGACCGACGGCTCGAGCAGAGAGATTTTTCAGCGACCAGAAGTTCTTGTGAGCGTAGCGAATTAGAAACTTGAGAGTACTCTTGTGGTGCAGAAAAATGTTCGTGTCTTAAAAATCACGCCCGAGCGGCCCCTACCAAGCGAAGTGAGCAAAAGCCTTGTTGGCCTCGGCCATTTTGAGGGTGTTTTCCTTCTTTTTGATTGCTTCGCCCTCGTTGTTCGCGGCGGCCATAATTTCCTCGGCAAGCTTCATGTGCATCGGTTTTCCTTTCTTTCCGGCGGCAGCATCGATAATCCAACGAAAGGCAAGAGCTTGTTTGCGTTCCGGGCGGACTTCACGTGGCACCTGGTAGTTGGCTCCTCCCACCCGGCGTGAACGGACTTCCATGGCCGGACTCGCATTACGGATAGCGTTCTCAAAAATTTCAAGAGGATTCTCTACCTTCTGTTTCTCTTTTATTACATCAAGTGCCCCGTACACAATTTTGCGGGCAGTGTTCTTCTTGCCCTCCTCCATCACGTAATTGATGAACTTATTAATCTTGTCTGAATTGTAGACAAGGTCGGGACCTGGGATATTTCGATTTTTAACTCTCCTTCTCATTTTGGTCTTTTAAAAATTATTGTTATTTCTTCGCGGCCTTCGGCATCTTGTTGCCGTAGCGGCTACGGGCCTGGCGACGCTTCTCAACACCTTGGGTATCAAGAAGACCGCGGACAATAGTGTAACGAACACCGATATCTTTCACGCGACCACCACGGAGCACTACCACCGAGTGTTCCTGAAGGTTGTGCCCCTCACCCGGAATGTAGGCTGTCACTTCTTGACCGTTCGTAAGACGAACGCGGGCGATTTTGCGGATTGCCGAGTTCGGCTTCTTTGGAGTCTTCGTGGTCACTTTGATGCAGACTCCGCGCTTGAAAGGCGAATTATAAAAGGTCGGACGATTCTTAATTGCATTAAAACCACGAGTCAAAGCAATCGTCTTTGACTTGCGGACCAGAGACTTCCTATTACGCTTGATGAGTTGGTTTATTGTTGCCATTGATATTCAAACTCCCTCGTAAAAACTCGTGATTAAGGAAACTATAGTCGTCGCGACTCCTTAGTTTCCTAAAAAAAAGAGCCGGAGCTCTAGATAGGCGCTACTCTACTATGGAGAAGTGCCAAGCGCAAGGCCATGGCTTCCTAGAATGTTATCCCCGTCAGGAGCCTGAAAATAAGACCAATGAGCGGGGTTACAAACTGCCAGAGAAAAAACACGAAAAATAGTAGGAATGGGAGGCCCCAGCGCTCAAGTGTTTCTTGGAGCGGGTGAAGAGAGAATGGCAAAAGTGAAAACAAAAGCTTCGAGCCATCCAGGGGTGGCACCGGCACGAGGTTGAAAAGGGCGAGCACGATGTTGGTAAGAACAACAAGCATCGCCAGGGACACGAACGATTCCGGAAGCACATTTCCATAAAACCTAATAAGGAG
>Ga0315281_10015606_pt1 | contig 10177 bp, 8 predicted proteins | sample YL17G07_0_MG_FD_204540 | JGI IMG/M metagenome (GOLD analysis project Ga0315281, IMG submission 204540) | Sediment microbial communities from Yellowstone Lake, YNP, Wyoming, USA - YL17G07_0 | ecosystem: Environmental > Aquatic > Freshwater > Lake > Sediment | place: USA: Wyoming | collected...
ACCTGCTGCCAGGATAACTACCTGGATAGGTTCGTGCTCCGATGTCAGGAAGATTTTCTCTCGCTCCTTCATTTCAGGCATGCCCTGGAGTCTGAAGACCTCGCTCATAGGGACGATGTCATCGTTTACAGCCTGCAATCCTTCAGCCTTGATCTTGGCGAGCACCTTGTTTATGGCTTTTATTGAAGCCCTGATTCCATGATTAGCATAGATGACCATCTTTATGCCCCAGCGCATCATCTCGTCCAGGGTAATCATGGGATAGGTTGTAGGAACAATAACCAAAGGTGCCGAGAAATCCCATGCCTGCGCGAATTGCACAATCTCAATTGGAGTGGGTTGCTTTGAGTGAATGAGGATCGCATCTGCCCCGGCTTCTACATAGGCATGGGCTCGTCTTAATGCTTCCTCCTGGCCCCATCCGGCAATCAACGCTTCAACTCTTGCAATAACCATGAAGGCTTCTGACTGCTGTGCATTTTTGGCTGCCAGAATTTTGCCTACGAATTCGGCTGTTGAAGCTAGTTCCTGGCGCCCTGGTATGTAGCTATTGACCTTGGGGAACCTCTTATCTTCTAACGTGACAGCGGCGATGCCGGCGGCCTCATATTTTTTAACAAGATGCGCCACGTTATTCGAATTTCCGTATCCTGTGTCGCAGTCGGCAACGACTGGGATAGAAACAGCGTCGTTCATGATGGAGGCTGCTTCCAAGTACTGGGTCATAGTTAATATGTTTGCATCGGGGACAGCGTGTGAAGCTGATACTTCGAATCCACTGGCCCATACGCCGTCGAAACCATGATGCTCCACCAGTTTGGCGGTCAGCCCATCATGGGCGCCCACTATCCTTACTACGCCGTCTCGGCTGAATAGCTCTCTGAGTCTCTTTGCTTTGTTCACTGCATCCTCGGCGCTGTGTGTATGGCTTCGTTTACTTCAGACGCTTTGCAAAGTGTTTACGACGACATGATATAATACTTGGCACGAGAAAAAACTATTGAATTGAATATGATACGATATAGTCGAGTATAGTAGCAATATTCGCATATTGTCAAGCTGCAAGGGTAACGGGTTGTATGTGGAAAGCGACCTGGAAACGGATGGTGCTATGAAAAAAGGTAAACCTAGTGCTACTGCAGAAGGGAACGCCGCCCTTAGGGCTGCCGAGTGGCTGAGACCAGAGGATGAGCGAGTCTGTTATGACCAGTTCGCAAGACGGTTTCTCGGCCTCAGATTCGGTGTTATAGTCAGGAGCAGATTACTCACTAGGATTGCTTTGTGGTACGCTGAACGGATATTACCCGGCGCTGCTAATAGTTTGGTGGCTCGAACCAGATATATCGACGATTACTTGAAGGCGTGCATTGACGATGGGATAGAGCAGTTGGTTATTCTGGGTGCAGGTTATGACTCTAGGGCGTACAGGTTTGATGAACTCAGACCAAGGGTCAGGGTCTTTGAAGTAGACCATCCAGACACACAGCGGGCCAAGATACAAAAAGTCAAAAAGATATTTGGCTCTCTGCCAAGCCATGTTACCTATGTTGGCCTGGACCTCGATGAAAGGAAGCTCGGGGAAGGACTGCTCGAGAGCGGCTATAACAAAGATAAGAAGACCCTTTTCATTTGGGAGGGTGTGACTGTTTACCTTACCCCGGAGGCTGTGGATGAGACCCTGGCTTTTGTGGCCGTGAATTCGGGCAAAGGCAGCTCCATAATTTTCGACTACGCGTTTCGGTTCGCTCTGGATGCAACTTCCGATAGTGAAGAGGCCAAGAAATGGCGGAAAGCTTATGAACGGAGGGGCGAGCCTCCTAAGTTTGCATTAAAAGAGGAGGAGGTCGAGGAGTTCCTCTCCAAGAGAGGATTCTATCAGGTGAAAAGCGTTAGCATGGAATCGCTGAAGAAGGCCTACTTTAAAGGGGTTAACGAGAGTAGGAATGTGACTCACTTAGGTGGTATTGCTCAGGCGACCGTTCGAAGATGATAGATGGCTGTCGGGGCCTGGTCAGCTTGACTGAACTGCTTCCAGTTGGTATATTTGAACAGGCCAAAATTATGTGCGAAGAAGGAGTTTAAATGGCAATCAAGAAAGTCGGTGTAGTAGGCTGTGGCATCATGGGCGGGGGTATCGCCCAGGTCTGCGCTCAATCGGGCTATCAAGTTACGGTGTCGGAAATAAACGATGAGCTTTTAAACAAAGGCCTGAAGGTGATTAAGGGCAATCTCGCCAAGAGCGTGGAGAAAGGCAAGCTGTCGAAAGAGGAAGAGGCGGCCATCGTGGGCCGGCTTAAGGGTACCACCAAGGTTGAGGATTTCGGCGATTGCGACTTGGTAATCGAGGCTGCCACAGAGAATATGGGTTTGAAGAAGAAGATTTTCGGCGACCTCGACAGGGTCTGCGCCCCCAACGCGGTCATGGGCACCAACACTTCGTGCCTCTGTGTAACTGAGGTAGCGATGGCGACCAAGAGACCGGACAAAGTAATCGGGACTCACTTCTTCAACCCTGTGCCCGTAATGAAGCTGCTGGAGATCGTGACCACCATTGTATCTAGCGAGGAGAGCCTCAACACGGTGAAGGTTTTCGGTCAATCGCTGGGCAAGGTAATCGTCATAGCCAAGGACACGCCTGCTTTTATAGCAAACCGCATTGCCGTGCCCATGTTCATAGAGGCGATGAAAGTGTACGAGGCGGGACTGGCCACGAAGGAAGACATAGACAATGCCATGGTTCACGGCTACAACCACCCCATGGGCCCCCTGGCGCTGGCTGACCTGGTGGGACTGGATACTTTGCTCTACGTGTATGAGTCAATGTATGCTGATTTCAAGGACCCCAGATGGGCACCTCCGATACTGCTGAAGAGGATGGTTACAGCAGGGCATCTGGGACGGAAATCAGGCAAAGGCTTCTACGATTACACCAAGAAGTAAGCCGGTATTTAGTTGACATAACGTTAGACGCGGCCTGAGAAAAGCCTTCAGGGCGTCCTTACATCGTGGTCTAGGTGCCGCGTTTCTTGTACTCGGGACAAGAGGTGGCGTTGGGACGTGCCGGATTGTGGCAAGCGCTGCGCCAGTCCCATTTACAGGTATCGCAGAGAATGGGGTTTATGCCCAGGAATCTCTTGATTCTCAGGCTCAGCCTGTCTCTCCAGTTTGACCTCATATGAGTGTTCTTTCGCTCTGAGGGTTCAGTATCTATATTTTAATTTTACTACTAACGAAGTTAGTGGACAATAGGCGTGGGGCAAATTCAAATCTGAGATTCTTCGTCCGCCATTGGCGGACTCAGAATGACATGAGAGGTGATTCAAGATGCCGATAGTCAAGATCGGGATGTGGACAGGCAGGACGCATGCTCAGAAGGCGGAGCTGGCCCGGGTGATTACGGAGGCCATGGTGACCATAGCTCACACTACGCCTGAGGCAACCGTAATTGTCTTTGAGGACATCGCAAAAGAGAACTGGGCTACCGGCGGCGTCCTGGCCTCCGATGCCAAACCCAAGAAGTAAGCTTCTGAACTAAACCTGCGAAGCCCCTTAGCTCGAAAATAGGGCGGTGAAAGCGCTGGCGGGTGCTTTTATACGTCCGCGGGCATACCCCAGCTAAGATTTTACCCCTTTTGAGCGTTTCGACTTTTCGGGGACAGCCTTTGCAGGCTCATGGTCGCACTATAACTATTATGTTGAGCAAATAGCTTCAATTTCGGTAGGGTTTTGTTGACTTAGTCCATGGGGATTTTTTAGTACGTTCGGAAGTGAGTCTATAGCGCTTCCCCGAAAAGCTGAAAGTCAGTTTTCGGGTATCAAGGTTTCCTGCGATATGCCGACCGTTATAAAATCCCCGGAGTGTTATTTGGGGGAAAAAACGCGGGGTTATTTTAAGGGGTGGTTAAGGTGGCCTTGTCAAGAGGAAAATGTTGCACCCTGAAAACCGGTATGGAAACATGAAAACCTGGCTGTTGGGCTTTTCGGTCTCTGCGGTTGAGGCCACAGCGAACCTGCGAGGCCCTAGAATTGAAATCTGGGCGTCTCCAGGCTAAAACCTGACCAAATGTATGGATGGAGCAGGCCAGGCCAAGGGGCTAGGCCTGTTTTGCCGGTGGGTGGGGTTGATTTTGGGGTGCGCCGGTTTTCGGACAAAACTTTTACTGGTGCCAGCGTTACCACACCTCGACATAAATGGTCCCGGGTTTTGACTGTTAAGGAAATTTTGGGTTTTGGGCGTGTTGATCCGATTAGTTGTTGTGAGATTTTTTCATCAGCGGTTTTTTTCTATTGAATCAGCGGTTGATGCGGCACGGGGTATCGAGGTTATTAGACACCTCGCACTGAAATCCTTAAATAACGTTATGTAAAGTTGCTAGATAACAGATGCTAAGGGGTGGAGTGTGAATGAGCCAAATGAAGCTACAAGAACCTAAGCTGTTCTTGACCTACGAGTTTCCACCTATCGTGGCCACTCCTCACTGCAACTTCCTCGAGAACATTTAGAATAGTTTGCTTTTCGGGGGTGATGCCATTCTTCAAGAGTGGCATAATGTTGAGTATTATTTCATCAAAGGTAGGATAATACTGCTGGTGTTCCATTCGGCGCATATAGGAAAGGAGAAAATATCTTATTCGTAATCGCACATCTATGCGGCTTTTGAATTTGTTATTCGTGCGTATATGGTATTTCTTGGTATTTTCGTCGAAATCAAACTCGCCGTTCAGAAGCGGCAAGATATCCTGATATTCCTTGCTTAAGATGTCCAAGAAACCTAGCTCTAGACCTTTGATAATCAACTCATCATTGATTTCTTCCAATGTAGCACCATCGTTTTGAGCGATTATACCCTCGATAGTTTCCATTACAATGCTTGTGATATCCGCCCCTAAATCCACTTTCATGATTGCTTTGGGGTTTTTTGACTTCTTAAAATTGATAATCAATTGTCCTGATAGCACTGTAAATGGGTTTTGACGCTTTTTGAAAGTAGTCTTGTCGTTTGATTGCTTCACAGCACCCATATACTCAAAACCGACTTTTTCTGCTGTTTCAACGATTAAATGCCAATAAGCAGGGTCTTTGTGGGCAAAAACGAAACTCATCCATCGTTCGAATTTCAATACTCGGTACATCTCTTTGATAGATTTAGCCAACAGAAATGAATAATCGCCCTTAGTCTTATCTAGCTCACCGCCTTCAATCGCTTCCAATTCCAAGTCTTCACGGGTAACTGGCAAATCCAGCCAGGCATTCCACATGATAGATAAGTCTAGATACTGAATCTTTCTCCCGTAAGGCGGGTCGGTATAAATGTAGTCAATGCTCTCGGTGGCAATGGAACCCAAGTTTGTTGCTGAACCTTTATAAATTTGAGCATCCTTTATGGTGTCGGAGTTTATGAGTGTCGCTATCTCTCTTTTGGCGGCAATGACTTTTCTCAGACGTGATTCGAAGTAATCCATTAAATCCAGTTTGGCTGGTTCCGGGGCCAATCGGTAACGGTAATATCTGAAGACGGCGCTGTCTCCTCTACCCTCAGTTCTGCCACTGGAGGCATGATAGGTCAAGTTTACTTTATTCAGCAAGCCGGAGAACATCAGCATTAGTGTCCCTTGTATGTCGTCATTTTCCACTTGTTTGATAAGGTGTTTGAGATATGCCAATTGAGCGAGCTGCTCAGGGCTAAAAAGTTGTTCGACGGTTGGCACATCGGAATTTTTAGGTAGTTTAACCCCTTTAGGATAAGGATACTTTGAAAGTGCTTGCTTAATTTCCTTATCGGTTCTTGGTGCGTGCTTCTGAAATTCTTGTTTGATCTTGTCGAATTCTGCTGCAAGCTGGTTGATATCGATGGGCGAAATTAAGTTATTTACCATAAAGATCGAGAGTGGATTGATGTCAATGTTTATTGCCTTGCGTCCCAATATCAACGCTTCAACCAGTGTAACCCCACTCCCCCCGAATGGGTCAAGTACAGTGTCTCCTGGCTTTGAAAAGTGATTTATGTACTCTTGGACCACATTCCAAACCTGCTTGGTGAAATAGGGATGAACCCCAAAATGCCTCTTGGCTGATTGTTTCAGGAGCACCTTGATTTCAGCCAGCGGTTTAATGTTGGCATAATCGAATTCAGCCTGTTTTTCAACAGGCAGCTTATCTATCTTTGCTTTGGGCAAAGCAAATGCCTGCGGAGAAAGCAAGTCGTAAAGCCGCTGCCAGTGTTGTCTTATTTCTGATAATTGAAAGTAAATGATCGCGTTTGTTCCCTCAGTGTTGAAAGCAATAAATTCTCTGCCATTACACAGAGCGAACACTTTAACCCGGATGTCGGGATGAATCGCATAGCTGTAGACCTGTTCAACATTGCTTCCACTTTTGATTTCTTCAGTAGGGGCTTTGGCGTCGAGCACCCAGGCGAATTTATTGCCAACAGCCAACAAATAGTCAGGGACTATGTTAATTTTGCGTTTTTGTGATCCTATATTTACGAATGGATGTGCCAGTGATTTGCTGCGAATAATTTGATTTAGACCGCCGATCGAATAACCGAGGGCCTTGAGTATCGGCAGGACGATTTCTTCTCGGACAGCATCCTCTTTGAAATCAGGCGAATCCAGCAGCGTGAAATCGAATTTTTCAAAAAGCTCTGTTGTCATTGTATTTATGCAGTCCTTATGTTTTGAGAAACATCTGCTAACTTATCTAGATTATAAGGATAATCCCTTAAGATTCAAGAGGGAAGACAGCGAATTGCTGCTCTGATTCTAAGCCATAACAAAAAGGCCCCCCTTCCTATAATAACAAAAAGAGAGGCCTTTGAAGATTTCTGGTAGAGACGGGGGGGGAGTTCAACAGCCTGCACGCTCTAGGTGTCCGATTGCGCCAGGGCTTTTACTTGCTTGTATTTAGCATGCTCCTGAGCAATAACCTGTACGCCGTACGATTCAAACAGTATGGTTATGGCCTTTAAGCTAAGCTCTCCCCATTTATTCATCTGAGATTTATCAAGTAAAAGAAGGGCTGGGCTATCAGTGTCGCTTGCAGTCCTGTATTTGGCAGCGTTACCAGCCCGCTCTTTTATCGCTGAGGTGAGGTTGGGCTCCAGCAAATATACCAGGTCACCTAGGTTGACACCTTGCATGGGTGAGCTACCAGTGCTCTCAATTGCTGAGAACAAGATGGAGCGTGCAAGGGTGGAGGGGCCAACACCCTGCTGAACAGCTAACTTGTTCAGCTTCTGGCGCGTCTGGCTATCCAGACGAATGGTTATGGGTCTGTCTTTGGCACCTCTCACTCGAAGTTTTTGAGCTTCAGGTTCAGCACCGAGGTCGAGAGGGCTATGTGTGTCCCAATACTCCGCTTCTTTTTCCTCTGACTCAAATTTGGGCATCAACTCTTTCTTTGTACCCATTTGCCCTCCTAGTTTGGATGCTTTTTGTAATATCGCTTCTCTTTGTCTGGCATGTCTCGAGCTGTAAGGACTTTATATCGCGCTCCTTTGCCTATCTTCTTTAAGACTATAAGCAAGTAGCGCCCTGACACGGCTTGGCCATATATACAATATGAATTCGATGTGACTTTGTGACAAATAGGTTTATCATCGTAAATAGCCTCTTCAACCTCTTCAGGAGTGATATGATGTTTTAACCAAATCTTATCCACTACGGCTTGAGTCCAGATTAACGGGTATGTTATAAAAATCAATCGAATCTCCTTAGTTGTAATACATTGTATTACAAAAAATATAGATATGTCAAGTCCTTTGTAATAAAAAGGCCCCTCTTTATGAAAGAGAGGCCTTAACTATTTTCTGGTGGAGACGGGGGAGAGTCGAACTCCCCGTCCAGAAGAGCGCTCTTCAATGGGAAATGGTGGGTTTCGTCCTCCCCAGGAAGGACTCCACCCACCCTACAAGTTCTAATCCAAAGCAGCCCTAACGGTCATTCGGCCTAGAAGAAGACAGCTCCGCCTATCACGAGCGCAGGTATTAAGAACAATACCAGTACATAAAAGAGCCAGCCTACAACGCAGGTGGCTATGGCGCGCCCGGTATCGAAGTCAAGGGCCTGTCTTACTGCGATAACGCCTGCTACCAGGCACCAGCCGGATGCTGCCAGGGTTATCAGCCAGCCCAGGAAAGGTATGAAGGAGAAAAACCTGAAAACCCCTGGCGAATTCGAGAAACCTATGGTTCGCAGCAACTGTCCGTAGGTTGCCTCTGTCTCGGGGCCTTTGAATACGGTGGTGCCCAGCCAGTAAGCCACCAGCGACCACAGAAGCCAACCACCTATCGAGGTCGCAAGCCCGATGAGGAGACCCCAGACAAACCAGATGGGGCTAAGTACAATAAGCCCAGCGATGCCCGTGCCGAGACCTGAAGCTAAACCGCTGATGGCGACTACGGTCAAGGCTTGGCCGTTGACACTGGAGTCGTGCTCGACCTCCTCATAGAGGTTTACATCCAGCTTGGCAGCCCTGACCATCTTGGTGATGAGCGACTGTGATGCTACAGTATTAGTTGCCATTTTTTGCTCCTTTCTAGCCTCTGAATCTCTTTCAAGATACAACTGCGTTTATCTTATTGCAGTTAATCTCTTGCTTGGTGTTATTGCCATAGGTTCTGAGCGTAGAGTATTCATTGCTTCATTGCCATCCACCCATACCTTCCCACGCGCTGATTTTCTGTACGCCGGCTGGAAGCTGGAACTTGCTATCAGGGATGTCGCTGAAGCTGATGTTCTTGTATTCTATTGTGCTCGTACCCTGAGGGCCGGTCGTCTCAGTTTTGATTGCAATTCCGTATTGTTTCCATATCCACATCGTGGTATTTTCCCCGCCCGTCGTGTACTGAACGACCAGGCAGTCCTTCCCGTCGTAGTTCTCGCTACGAACAATAGTTGGATTATAGCTCTCGAGCCAACTAGACATGTCCCAGGGGGGCTGGGAAGGTCCTAGTGTGGGCGTTGGGGTCGCTCCTGGACCTGGCGTCTCTATGGGCATACTCATATCCAATGCCTTATTGTGTGCAGGATAATATATGTACGAAGTCCCGGTACCGAAATCATAAAGGTATACCACAGTCTCCCCAACAGCCACGGTCTCACCACCGATCTCGCCAGCCAGGCTGGCATCTGTCACGGTGTCTTCCATCCTCATCTTGTACGATGTTTCTGACATCTTGGCCCATATCTTTTGTGTCACAGGTGACTGACCGGGTTCTGTAGTCACCACCTCAGCGTATACGGACTTGATATTTAGTGCCTTCCCCATAATCTCGCTCAGCGTTCCAGATGCCCCTGTTCCTGCGGGTGTGCCTGTTGCCGAGGATGTGTTGGTGGCTGCTACAGTATGTGTGGGGGTCGCCGTGGCTCCACCACCCCCTCCACCACTACAGCCGATGGCGCTGAAGAGCAGCGTCACTGTGATAAGTGTGACCAGCAGGATTCCCAGCTTTTTCATTCCTACCTCCTTTATTATTTTCTGGCACGTCATTTTATGGCGTTATCAATATCTGCTTGAGGTAACTTGAGATACAAATAGACATATCGATTTCGGCTTGGTGCCAAGCGGAATAATCGCCACGGCGTGATTAACTGGGGTCGGGCTACAGCATTTATGCTTTATGGGGGACATTTCAGCGACACACAAAAATCCTTCTCGCGAAGGAGCAAGCATTAGCCTGGAAGTATACTCTAGCCAGGGATTGTCCGTATAGAACATCCACTGGGTCAAATTTATACTACCAAAGCAGGGCTTTGTCAATACTTTTGCGGTAAGGCTACGAATCGTTGTTTAAGGTCATGCACTCGACGTTAGAGAAAAGGCCTCTCTTTCCCAAAGAGAGGCCTCGAAGATTTCTGGTGGAGACGGGGGAGAGTCGAACTCCCCGTCCAGAAGAGCACTCTTCAGAGTATCTACAAGCTTAGTTGGCTGATTTTACCTCGCTCCACTGCTCTCCGCCGACCGATTGCAGTGGGGCCAGCCGATGAGTCTTAGGCGACCCTTACCGGCATCGGGGCCGCAGCACCTCGACATTGCGGCGCCCAATCCCAACCCATCGAGGAGAGGTCGAGGTGGGCGTAGCTGCCTATATTAGGCAGCTAGGGCGTATTCTCTTTCGCCAGTTACTTTTTTGCCACCATTTTACGAGTGAGATGGCATCTCGGCCTGCAACTC
>Ga0315281_10015607_pt1 | contig 10177 bp, 10 predicted proteins | sample YL17G07_0_MG_FD_204540 | JGI IMG/M metagenome (GOLD analysis project Ga0315281, IMG submission 204540) | Sediment microbial communities from Yellowstone Lake, YNP, Wyoming, USA - YL17G07_0 | ecosystem: Environmental > Aquatic > Freshwater > Lake > Sediment | place: USA: Wyoming | collected...
GTGGTGGAAAGCTTTGGGCCGTTCACACTGGTAGACACGCCCGGTTTTGGCGAGGCCTCGGGCGCGGAGCGTGAGCAAAAAGCGCGGGACGAGATCATGCGGGCGCGGCTCGTCGTCCTTTTGCTCGACGCCTCCGCCGGGATGCGGCAAAGCGACCTCGACCTCTACGCCAACATCCGCGCCGAAGGCCTCCCGGTCATCATCGCCCTCAACAAAATTGATCTCGTCAAACAAGATTTGCGCGCCATCCTGAGCGACCTCTCCTTCCGCTTGCAAGGCACGCCGGTCGTGCCCATCTCGGCGCGCAGTGGGCAAGGCGTCACCGACCAACTCATCCCCGCCATCATTCAGTCTAACGAAGCGGTGGCGGTGGTCGTGGGCCGCGCCCTGCCGGCTTATCGCGCTCAGGCCGCGAAGCGCATTATTGACACGACGATGTGGTGGGCGCTGTTGTTGGGCGCGGAGCCGATCCCCGGCCTCGACCTGCCGCTCTTGCTGGGGATGCAAGCCCGCATGGTCTTGCGCCTGGCGGCCATTTACGGCGAGAACTTCACCGCGCGCCACGCCCGCGAATTGCTGACGACGATGGCCGGCGGACTCGTGACGCGCTATGTCGCTTTGGAACTGGCGAAGTTCGTCCCCGGCCCGGGCTGGATTGTCTCCGGCATTGTGGCCGCGCTCGGCACGCGCGCCATGGGCGGGGCCGCCGCCGCGTACTTCGCCTCCGACCGCCGCCTCAACGCCGACCAACTGCGCGAACTGTATCGGCGTCTCTTCCGGCGTCCCGGCTCGGCCCCAAACTTGCCTCCCTCAGCGTAGGTCACGCTTAAAGCGTGACCAACAAAAGCCAAACCTCCCGACTTGCGCGGAGTCCCCATGGGGCTACAATCCATCTCATGGTGCGCCTTTCCCGCAGTTCGCTCCGGCTCGGCTTTTTCGGTTTCACGCTGGCCGTGGTGCTCAGTGTCACCTTTTTTTGGCCGACGCCGAACAGTTTCTCGATTCCCATCCTCCTGGGCGTCGCCGCGCTCATTGCGATCTGCTACGTTTTTCCCCTCATCATCTCCACCGCCGAGATCAGCCTGGCGCACGTCGTCGGGTTGGGCGCGGTGTTTGCCTTCGGGCCGACGCTGGCCGCGTGGGCGTTGGTCGTGGGCCTGGTCGGCGGCGAAGCAGTCCGGATCGTGCAACTCCAGGAGACGCGGCGCGCGCATTGGGAACATTTCGCTGCCGAATTTACATTGCAGATTTTGTCGCTCCTCGCCGCGAGCGGGGTATTCCTCTTGTCAAGCGGGCAATTCCCCGTCATCGCCGTCCGGCAAGCCGAACTGCTTCAACTCGGCGCGTTTAGCGTGTTGTATCTGGCGTTTTACAGCGGCCTCGTTATCCTCAAGTTTGATTCGCTGGCCGAAGCCACGCGGGTGTTTACCGGCCTGAGCCTCAACGAACTGATCGCGCTCGAAATTTTGCCCCTGCCGGTCGCGGTGTATGCCGCCGTCGGGTATCAGGCCATCGGGTTGAGCCTGTTCGTTGTGCTGGGCGGCGGGCTGGCGATGATCGCCGCGAGCCTGCACACGCTCACGCGCACGCAAACCGCGCTCCGCCAACAGGTGCGAGAAAACACGCGGCTCTACGGCGAAGCGCAGGCCCGCCTGCGCGAACTCACACTCTTGCACGAAGCCGGTTCCACGCTCACTTCCACTCTCGACCGGCGGACGATCCACATCACCATTGCCCGGGAAGTAAGCGAGGTGGTAAGCGCCGACGAATGTGTTTTAGTGGATTACGACGACGACGCCGGGCTGATGCGCACGGCCTACACCTGGGTGCGCGAGGGACAGAAACCCCGCCACACCGCGCAAGCCTACCCGCTCAACACGTATCCGGGCATTATGCGTCTGCTGACCGAGCATGCGCCCGTCGCCTTCCGGGCGGACACTAACGACCTCGGACCGGACGCCGCCAAGCGATTGCGCCAGAGCGGGTTCGGCGCGCTCCTCATCCTGCCGCTGGCCACGTCCGAGCAAGTCATCGGCCTCGTGGAGGTGTACACCCTCCTGCCGCGCGCCTTCACCGAGGCCGAAGTGCGGCTCGCACAGACCATCGCCAATCAAGCCGCCATCGCCCTCGCCAACGCCAGCTTGTTCTTTCGCGCCACCGAGGGCCGCGACCGATTGGTCGCCGTGCTGAACTCCACCCGCGACGGCGCGCTGGTCATTGACGCCAGCGGCACGGTCTCACTGGTGAACCCGCGCCTCGAAGAAATCTGGGGCATCCCGGCGGGCCGTTTGGTCGGCCAGAATCTCCTGCGCCTGCTCAACACGCCCGAACTCGACATCGCCACGAAACTGGGCTACCAACTCGACGAGATCATCGAGATGCTCCAAACGCTCAAGGCCGGGCTGGCGCTCTCCATTTCTAAAACGCAGTACGTCGTCCACGAGCCGAAGCGCCGCTTCATCGAGCGCTCCGGCGCGCCCGTGCTCGACCAGTTTGCTAAAGCCATCGGCTGGGTCATCACCTTGCGTGACATGACTGAAGAGAAAGAGATTCAGGAAGTCCGCGAGGGGCTGACCAACATGATCGTCCACGATTTGCGCAGTCCCCTGACGGTGGTGCTGACGAGTCTCGGGCTGGTTCGCAGTCAAATGGGCGATTCGCCCATCGTCGCGCAGGCGGTAGCGGTAGGCGGGCGCTCGGTCAACCGCATGGTGACGATGGTGAACACGCTCCTCGACATCGCGCGCATTGAGTCGGGCACGTTCACGCTCCAGCGGAGTTCCGTCAACCCGCGCGAACTCGCCGACGAACTCATCACCGACCTCACGCCGACGGCCAACGAACAGGGCATTGTGCTCATCAACGAGGCGGCGCCCACCGCGCCGGAGGTGTTCGTTGACCGCGAGAAGGTAGGCCGCGTGTTTATGAATCTGCTCGACAACGCGCTGAAATTCACCCCGGCCGGCGGGCGCATTTGGGTGCGGATTGAAAACCACGCGCCTGCCTCGGACGCGCCTGCCATGTTGCAATGTGCGGTGGCGGATACCGGCCCCGGCATCCCCGACGATTACCGCGAAAAAATTTTTGATCGCTTTGTGCAAATTCAGGGGCGCGCGGGTCGCCGCTCCGGCACCGGGCTGGGGTTGGCCTTTTGCAAACTCGTCATCGAGGCGCACGGCGGCAAGATCTGGGTCGAGAACCTCCCCGAGGGCGGAAGCGCGTTCTGTTTCACGTTGCCCATCGGCGGCGGCAGTCCGTATTATTACGGCCAATCCCAAACGTAGGGCGGGGTTTCCCCGTCCGCACAGGAGGCCCTATGGAACCCAAACATCCCTTCAAAGGCGCATTCGTCGCCGACCTCCGTCCCGGCGAGCGCGTCACCGCGTTCCTCCTCGTCCGTCACAAACAACTGGAACCCTTTCGCGATCGCACGAAAGGCGAATTTCTCACCCTCACCCTCGGCGACCGCTCGGGCCAGATGATGGCGCGCGTGTGGGAGGGCGCGTCCGAACTGGCCGAGACTTTCGCCGATGGGGACATCGTCAAAGTGGCGGGCGATGTCGAGGAGTATCTGGGCCGCTCGCAAATCATCGTGACGAAATTGCGCCCCGCCCGCGCGGACGAATATGACCTCGCGGATTTTCTGCCCGCGACGGAGAAAAACATTGACGACCTGTTCGCCCGTGTGCAAGCGGCGCTAGACGGCATCGCCGACCCGCACCTCGCCGCGCTCGTCCGGCATTTTTACGACGACCCGGACTTTCGCGCCCGCCTCGCGCAGGCCCCCGCCGCCCGCCGCGTCCACCACGCCTACCTCGGCGGGTTGCTCGAACACCTCGTGGACGTGCTGACCCTGAGCGATACCGTCCTCGGCCTCTATCCCGAAATCAACGCCGACCTATTGCGGACCGGCGCGCTCCTGCACGACGTGGGCAAACTGCGCGAGTACGTCTGGGACAAAGACATTGACTACACCGACGAGGGCCGCCTCATCGGCCACATCGTCATCAGCGCCGAGATGGTCAGCCGCGCCATTGAGCAAATTCCCGACTTTCCCCCCGACCTGAGTTTGCGCGTGCGGCACTTGCTCGTCAGCCATCACGGGCGTTACGAGTGGGGGTCACCCGCGCGCCCGCAAACGCTCGAAGCCATTGCTTTGCACCAAATCGAAAATCTCAGCGCGCAAGTCAACCGCTTCCGCACGCTCCTCACCGCCCGCCGCGAACCGGGTGAAGCATGGACTTCTTACGACCGCTCGCTCGGGCGGCAACTGTACGCCGGGCACGAGGATGATTTGAATATTGAGGAAGCGAGCCAGTTGGAGTAAACCATGTCAGTCAATCAAACCGATCTCGCCGACAACACCGCCACCCGCCTCCGCTACCAAGCCCTTCTCACCCAAATGAGCGACGACGACCTTCAACGTCCGCTGGGTGAGGGCTGGACGGTGGCCGCCACGCTCGCGCACATCGCCTTTTGGGATCAACGCGCCCTGCGCCTGTTGGAGAAATGGGAGAAGCACGGCGTCACGCCCTCGCCCCTCCCGGAGGATGTGGATGCAGTGAACGACGCGACGCAGGCCCTGTGCCTCGCCCTCCCGCCCCGCGCCGCCGCGCAGTTGATGCTGGACACCGCCGAGGCGCTGGACAAGAAAATCGAAGGTCTCCCCCCGGAGTTCGTGGCCGCCATCGCCGCCGCCGGGCAACACGTCGGCTTTGGGCGCTGGCATCACCGGCGGGAGCATCTGGAAGAGTTGGAGAAAATCTAATCTTCCTCTGATTGACCGTTAACGCTCCACCCGCTATAATCAATATAGTACAGAAAGAACAGAGGAAATCAGCTATGCCCACCTACACTTACAAATGCGACAGTTGTGGCGTCGTCTTCGACAAGTTCCAGAAGTTCTCCGACAAGTCGCTCACCCGTTGCCCCGAATGTAGTAAAGGCAAAGTCAAGCGCGTCCTCCAGCCCGCCGCCATCGTCTTCAAAGGCTCCGGCTGGTACGCCACCGACAACCGCTCCCCCTCCGGCCAATCAGCCAGGAAAGCCGACACTGACTCCGGCACGGACAAAAGCGATAAGACTGACAAGGCTGACAAGACCGAGAAAAGCGTTACCAAACCCACGAAGAAAGAAGCCAAGTCTGCCAAGGCAGACGATTAAATCCAGAAGCCGGGTATCTCAGTCAGGCAAACAAAACGGGCGACCATTCAGGTCGCCCGTCTGTTTTTCTTCGTGCTACTTCGTGTGCCTTCGGGGATTCACATCTGGAATCCACCCTTCGCCTTCACCACCTTCTGCTCGTAATCGTCCACGTACGTCAGCAGTTGGCTCTTGAGCGTCTCCCATTCCTCGCTGTCCAAAATCGAGTTCATATCCTTGAGCGATTTAGTGATGCCGCCCGCCAGAATTTGCGGCTGATTGCCGTACATCGTATACCACGCGTCTGTCGGCTCCAGCCCCATGCGTTGCAGACCCGGCACCCATTCGCGCACCACAAACTCGAAATACTCCTGCTCACGCCCGGTCTTGATATTCCAACTCATTAACAGTTTCACCGCCATGTGGCACCGCCTCTCATGCGGCCTTGTAATCCAGCAACATGACGTGCGTCTCGGCGGGCAGGCTCGACCGGCTGACTTTCAGGCTGGCCTCCTCCTTCACCGTGTTAAGACCCATCTCTTTCAGAAATTTGCTCACCGGGTCCAACTTCAACCCGGTGGCCGGAGTCTTGTAGTGCATCGGGATGACAATTGAAGGCTCCAGCAGGGAAATCACCTCCGCCGCCTGCGAGGCATTCAACCCGCCGCCGCCGCCGACAGGCACCAGCGCGATATGCACCGCACCAAGGTCCTCAATCTGTGATTGCGTCGGCACCACGTCCAGGTCGCCGAGGTGGCACACCGTCAGCCCGTCAAAGTCGAACAAATACAGCGTGTTACGCTTCGCCTCGTCGCCCTTCTTTTTTTTGTCGTCGTTCCCGCGCGAGGTCGAAAGGCCCATGATGAACACTCCGCCAATCTCATACTCGCCCGGCCCGGTGAGCGTCTTCTGCGTGCCCTTCACCGCGTCGAGGCAATTATGCCCCGGCGCATCGTGGCTCACCGTCACAATATCTGCCTTCAGTTTCAACGCCGGATAGCCGATAGAGTCATCATAGGGGTCAGTCACCACCGCCGCCATCCCGCGCTCGATCATCCGAAAGCACGAATGCCCGTGCCACACAATTTCCATACCAGCCTCCTGTATGCGCGCGATTATAGCAGAAGCAGGGAGGGCTGACCAAGTGCTATACTCTCAAACGTGTTACACCAACTCCTCCTCGGCGGCGGCGCGATTGAACAAAATGGGGGACGGACTCGTCTGACGATTCCCAAAACCTCGGCGCGCGCCTACGCGGATTCGCAACTCGACGATTATCGCGGCCTCCGGCGGTCGCGCTTCCCCGACGCGCCCCCCGCCCGCGTGGTCTTGCGCGCCCGCGCCTCGCACCCGGCCCCGGCAGGGACACTCGGCTTCGGTTTTTGGAATGACCCCTTCTCGCTCAACGGCGGCGGGCTCGCGGCCCCCAACACCGTGTGGTTCTTCTACGCCTCCCGGCCCTCCGATATGGCCCTCGCCGACGACGTTCCCGGCTTCGGTTGGAAAGCCGCCACCCTCAACGCCGGTCGTCCCCCGACGATTCTCCTCGCCCCGGCGGCCCTCGCCGCGCTGGCGTTGACTCATATCCCCGGCCTCGGCCAGCCGGTGATGACCGCCGCTCGCCAAGCGGTGAAAGCCCACGAAGCCCTACTGAACGACATCGCCCTCACCGATTGGCACACTTATGAAATTGAATGGCAAAAAGATTGCGCGCTTTTCCGCGTGGACGGCGTTGAACGCTTGCGTTCTCCCGCCCCGCCCGGCGGCCCATTAGGTCTCGTGCTGTGGATTGACAACCAATACGCCCTCGCCTCGCGCGCGGGCAAGTTCGGCTTTGGGTTGTGCGAGGTGAAGGAGGGACAGTGGTTGGAGGTAGAGGGGGTGAGACTTGAAAAATCCGAAGAGGCACGCTGATACCGCTGACAAGGAACGCGCTGATTTTTTCTTTCAGGTTTTATCAGCGCGCACCAGCGCAATTAGCGTTCCCACCGCCTGCTTATCGAATCACAAACGCATACGGCCTCTGGTTCGTCCGGTTCATAAACCCCTGCGCGTCGCGCACAAAGACTTTCCAATAATAAGTCCCGGCTTTGAGCGCGGACGGTTGCCAGCAAGTGTTGGTAATCCAGCCGCTCTCGGCCGTCTGCGGGCCGACGAGCATGGCGCGAAAGTGAAAGGGTAGCGCGCCCGCGCTGGCGGACTCTTGCCAGCACAGGAGCGGCGCGCTGGTGAATGTGCTGTAACTCTCCGGTTTGACGAAAGTCGGGCTGACGAGGATAACGCCAAGTTGGGTGAGGGCCGTCGAGGGGCGCACGGTGTATTTCAATGTTACGGATTGTGTTTGGTTCTTGGAAGTTTGAAGTTTGAAATTTTGCTCGTACTGCCCGAGGGCGGAGGGCGCGGTAAGGGAAAGATTAAAGATGGAGTAATCGCCAAGGCGGCGAGCCGGGACGAGGGTTTGATTGCCGGTTGCGAGGGAGAGGGTCAAACTCGTCGGGTTGGCGACGGCGATCGGGAAACGCAGAATCGCGCCGGGGGCGAGGAGCAAACGTTGGGGCAGGGCCACCGCTCCGGGTTTGGCTGAGTCCGCCTGAGCGGGGAGAAAATCGGGGAGCGCGGATGGCGGGTCGGGCAAAGTTAAATCTTCCCACGCGCGATTTCGCGAGGTTGCCGTCCCGGTTTTTAAATCCAGCGTATCGAGTCCTTGCAAGTCCACGCACTGGCGCTCGACGGCGTTGGGCTGGATGAAAAAATGCAGGTGCGGGTTACCGCTACTGCCGGTGCTTCCGGCATAGCCAACGACTTGCCCCTGCGCCACCTGCTCCTCGGGACCGACGACGATTTTGGCGAGGTGCATGAGGGCGCTCACGCGGCCATCGGGGTGACGAAGAAGGAGGGCGTTGCCCGCGTCGGCCCGCTGACCGATGAAGAAGACCTGGCCGGATTGCGGCGCGAGGACGGGGACGTTTTCCATACTGCCGCGCAGAGGCGTGAGGTCGAGCGAGCATTCGTCTTCGTAGTAGCCGCACTGATGATTGTTGGGGAGCGTGGAGCCGCACGGCCCGCGACTGATGCGCCATTCGCCCGCCGGGAGCGGCAAGTGCCAGCCGGTAAAGTTGGCGTGTGGAGTTTCGGCAGAGGCGGGTGAGAAAATCAAAAGCAGAATTAAAAAGAGGAGGAAACTACGCATCACAAAAATTACTTTTGGTATAATCGCCGTTGGAGTGAACGGTAGATGATTTCGCGGCGTAATTTTCTCAAATTATCCGGCCTGCTGGCCTCGACGGCTTTCCTGCCACCCGTGCCGCCCGACGAGGCCCCGCGCGCGGTGAACCTGCTCGGCCGGGCGATTAAGGGCGTGAGCATTTTTGACCGGCCATCGTTCAAGGCGCAGGCGCTAAGCTTGCTGACGAGCGAAACGGTGTTCAATATCTATGATACCGTATTGAGCGCGGACGAGGGTTACAATCGGACGTGGTATCAAGTGCAACAGGGATACGTGCATTCGGGCCTCGTGCAACCAGTGCGGTGGGAAACGCAGACCCCCGTGCTCGACGTGCCCAAGCCGGGTTTTCTCGGGGAAGTCACGGTGCCCTACACCATCGCGCGCAACGGGCCGCATCCCAAAAACGCCTCGGTCTATCGCTTTTACTATAGCACGACGCACTGGGTGATGGGAGCCGATACCGACGCAGAGGGGACAATCTGGTACAAGTTATTTGACGAGCGCTTGAATCAAAATACCTGGGCCAAAGGCGCGCACCTCCGTCGGGTCTTGCCGAGTGAAATCACGCCCCTCGCGCCGCAGACGAACAACAAGCGCATCGAAGTGAATTTAGCCAAGCAGACCTTTCAATGTTTCGAGGACGGCGTGAAGGTGGTGGATGTGTTGTGCGCCACCGGCCCGCTCATGCGTGTTGAGAACGATAAACCGGTCTATAGCACCCCGTCCGGTGAATGGAAAATTATCCGCAAGCGGCCCTCACGCCACATGGCGGGCGACGATTTGGCCTCGGTGGATTTCTTCGACCTGCCGGGCGTGCCCTGGGTGAGTTACTTTCACTGGTGGGGCGTCTCCATTCACGGCACGTACTGGCACAACGATTACGGCCACCCGCGCAGTCACGGGTGCGTGAACTTGCCGCCGGAAACGGCCAAGTGGGTGTACCGTTGGACTTTGCCCAACGCCGGATTAAAGGACGAGATTGAGGGGAACGGGACGGAGATTGTGGTGTTTTAACCGTAGGGGCAGGTCTGAGACCTGCCTCATGAAATTTTATCGAATGAGCCTCAAAGCCCTCTTCGCCGGATTGATTACGAACCCCGACGGTTTGCCCGTTTACGTCGCCGAGGTGGGCGGCTCCGCGCAATACGTGGTGCCCGACGGCGATTTTAAGTTCCACGTGGACGCGGAAACGGTGGACCGGGCGGTGTTGCAGTTCCTCGGCGGACAGATCGGCGAGAACCGCGAAGCCGTGACCGAGGGCGCGATGAAGATGCTCGGGCAGGAAGACCTATTCACCAAAGCCATGATTGACTCGTCGCTGAAAAACATGGACGCGAATTTTGACAAGCTCATCGCGCAGGGCCTGCCGGAAGAAGCCCGCGCCTATTTGGGTATGCTCGGCTTCCGCGTCGTCATCAACTATCACGGCGAGGTCGTGCGCGTTGACCAGCCGGGTAGCGCGGCCACGGATGACGACAGTGAATAAGGCCGGTTCTCTTCCACACTCGGTTCCAGCGGTTGGAAGTTGTCGAGAATTTATTCGCCCGCCTCGCCTGCCCTTACTATCGCTCGCCGCCCTGCTGTTAGCCACCCTCGCTTGCAGTCGCTCCGCCACCGGTCCCGACATCAACGCCACCGTCAACGCCGTCGCCACCGGCGTGGAACAAACTGTCGTAGCGCAAACTACTTTTACGCCCGGACTGCCTCCAACCGAAACAGCGGCATCCCCGCTCGCCACTGACACGAGCACCCCCGCGCCCTTGCCGCCGACCCCGACTCAGTTTATTCCTCCCACCGCCCCACCTCCCG
>Ga0315281_10015608_pt1 | contig 10177 bp, 3 predicted proteins | sample YL17G07_0_MG_FD_204540 | JGI IMG/M metagenome (GOLD analysis project Ga0315281, IMG submission 204540) | Sediment microbial communities from Yellowstone Lake, YNP, Wyoming, USA - YL17G07_0 | ecosystem: Environmental > Aquatic > Freshwater > Lake > Sediment | place: USA: Wyoming | collected...
CAAGTGGTCTTCGTCGAGCGGAGGCTGGCGGACAAGGGCGTCAAAGTAGAAGCCTCCCTTCGGCATCCGGCCGCTGGGCGGGGCGGATGTGTCCCCTTCCGGGTACATCAAGATATCCCCATTCGGCTCCGGGATTGTGTTGAAATGCTCCGGGACCAGCACCGGCGTGCCATCGAACGTCGTCCATGGCTTCCAGTCTTCGTTCTTGAAACCAAACAACGTCGATGTGCCCACCAGGGGCACCACATCAATGCCCAGCGCGGCGACCAGATCAAGACCCATTTCGCCAAGTATCTGATACGGTTCGATCACCTTCACGGGCGTCCCTGGTTTGTCCAGCCCCAATGCCTGACGAAGCTTGTACACGAGACTGGCATGCATGCTCGAGACAAACGTTCCGCCAAGGTCCAACGGGATACGATCCGCTTCCTGGTGATTCAACGCCAGGGTTACACGCTCTCTGGAACTCAGCATCTATCTTGTCTCCTTTCCGCTAGCTGTATCGGACCACGAGCCGATGAACACCGGCCAGATCGGCCGTCAGTTCGGCCCCTCCGACGCACAATTCGGAGTTCAATGTTTGCAGTTTGCCGGCAGCATCGCAAATCTCGATCGATCGGATCACCCTGCGAGTGCAAAGCTTGATATCCGTTCGCCCGAGGCCCTGAAGATCAACGCACAAGGTCTTATCGTCGGGAGTGGCGACGGCGTCGATCCTCAGACGATCCGAATTCGGGATCAATACCAGTTCCGGCAGCAGGAAGAATTGAGATACCCGGCTTCGCCGAACATCGATGCCGAAGCGAATGGTGTCGTATTCAAATATCGCCGAGTGCACAGCCTTCTCAGAGAACCAGTCGTTATTCAGCGCGAACACCTGGCTGAAGCGGTTTTGCCCGTCGCCATGAGAATACACGAGATGGTTGATGAATTCGCCTTCGATCCGGCGCAGCGGCAGCTCGACGCGTTTGAAGACGGACTCAACCACGCGGTTGGCCAGCAACTGGAACTGGCGATCGAAGTGATGCCTGGCCACGTTGATCAGCCACACCCGACCCTTGCCCAGTTGATTTTGGACTAGGAAGGGCGCCCGGCTGTACTTGTCGCGAATGATGACCTTTGCCGTCTTTTGCAGCTCGATGTCACCGAGGACCAGCCCGTCGTATGCCCCTTGGCCTCGGATGCAATAGATGTGTGCACCGGCGTAATCAGGCTCATAGTCGCGATCGACTACTTCGATTTCCCACAAGAACTCCTTTTCCAGGTTCTGTTCATTCGCCTTTACACCACAGAGCTTGGTCAAAGCCTTGGGGTCGATCAGCTTGCCGTCGTCGCCGACGAAATCGACGAGATTCACAACCACCTGACCTCCAGCCTCGACATACTTGCTGAGTTTGTCTGCATCGGCGCCGGAGAGTCTGTGTCGGCCCACCGAAACGAGCACGCGATACTCTTTGAGCAGGTCCGCCGGGGCGGCAAGCGTGAAGACATCCGCTTCGCCAAAGGGCGTATCTGAAAAATCCACCCTGGCATTGACGGTGGTCGTCAGGCCTCGCAGGATGTCGCTTCGCCACCACAACTGCGGGTAGGCGACACGAACCCGCTCCCAGGTGGCATCGCTTGCCTCCGTATACTGGGGAAACGGTACATAGAGATCGCAGAACAAGTCGCTTTCGGAATGGACAAAAGCAAAATGTGCAGCCGGCAGTGAAGTCAGCGAGTGAACCTTGCTGAATTCGAACAGCTCACGCTGCGTTTGGCGGAACCGCACGAGCTGCGGATCGTCCAGATGCAGATGCCGGGTGACCACCTGATGAAACGCCCCGGATTCACTGTAAATACAGCGAGCGCCGGCGAAGTACAGCAGGTACTGGCTGAGCCACCAGAGGTTGGCGCGTTTTTCGTCATAGCGGTCGATGGTATCGGCCATCGGCTCGAGCGTGGGCAACCCGCCCCAGGCCTGGCATTCGAACGAGTTGATTGCTGCCCATCCTGCATCGCCGTACATCTTGGCAATGCCTCGCATCGAAGCAAAGGAAAAATTCAAATGATGGGGGAAGACCTCGGTCGCCGCCAGGTTTGCTCCTTCACGACGGTAGATGAAGTTCAACAAACTCGGATCGGTCACAAATGTTGTCACGTTGTCGCCCAGTTCGTGAAGTTCGCTCATCAGCGCCTTCATCCAGTTGGAGAACATCGCGACAGCTTCAGGACGGGACTTTGTCTGCTTTATTGCTTCGTTCATATACCCGCTGCGTTCGTGCGGGGCGAGGGCATAGAACGACTCCCCGAGTTCCTTGACCATCCGGCGGACTTCTTGCGGATAGGGCAGGTGGTCCGGAAACTTGTCGGGGATATTTCCGTAGTAACGGAAGGCAACTTTGAGTTTGCTCTCGCGGATATCCTTGATGGGCAGCATGTCGGCGGTGATGTAGTCACCCGCTTTGCGAGGTTCGGTCAGCCAGGCAACAAGATTGCCCTGACACGTATCGCGGAACAGCTCCACTTCGTGATTGTACTGATGGCCCACCGGAAAGGCCGTCAAATGCCCGCCAAGAATATGCCCGAGCAGAAACTTACTTGCTTCCGGCACCTGCACCGCCTGGGTGATGACTGCCGAAAGCACGCTTGCATTACTCTTGGACCTGACCTTAAGTTCGATATTTGTGCCTGCACTGGTAATCTTGAAAAAGAGTTTGTTTCGGCCCGGCTGAAGAGTTGTCGAAGAGAGTAATTCAATGTGATCGGTCGGCTGACATTCCAGGCGGTGTTCCTGCGTCGCAAACACTTCCACCAAAAAGGGTTCACCGACCTGTACGACCGCGGGCGAATTTAGCACGCCAAGATCATTCATGTCTCGGGTCAGAATCAGCAGATCGCTGAGATTGAACGTCGAATTTGCTGGAATTTCAGGCGGAATCAGTTTGGCCAATTCCCGGAGTTTTTCCGCAGAGGTGTGTTGGCCGTGGGACGCGATGGGCTTGACCTCGAACGGGGGGGTAAGGTTTTCAAAAGTGAGTACGTTTTTTCCCTTTCGAAACGCTGCCTCATCGACAGCCACTTCCAAATGGGGCCAGAAACGCCATCGACGATAGTTCCAATAGTACACCTGGCCATCGAAGACAGCCGTATTGTTCACGCTGATCCGGAAATGGGCAATGGTTGGCATCAGTTGATACAGATGATCACAGAACCCGGGAAGAAACCGATAGTGATCCCACATGCCACAAAGGTTAATCATGTGCTGCCGGCTGCACGCTGGCGTCGAAAAGAAGTCCTCGTCCAGCTCAAACTCGGCTTTGATCATGCTTCCGCTCTTGCCTGCCCCAGCCACGGAAACCACGTCCCGGCTCGACGACGTCTGCCCGTACTGCAAACCGGACAGCTTGACTGACAACTTTTCGTGTGCGGCAAAGGCACTCTTGCCTGCACCTCCTTCAAAATCTTTCGCCTTCAGAATAACCTTCGTGTACCTGGGTTCCATCGAACGCATCCTTTTCAATTGTTCTCGCTTGTTTTCTTCCTGACACATTTCTGTGCGATGTTGCCAATGAACCGCAGAGCGGTACGCCTGGTAGCGTCCAGCTCGGAGAGAGTTGCTGTACCGATAGGGGAGTACCCGACCTTGGCCGCACAGTTGCCTGCCTGGGTTTGGATCCCTGTCTCACCTCACTTGCGGTAAATCCTACCGGCTTTGGTTGGAATACAATTCCAACAGAGCATCATCTTCGCCTTTTCACCTTAACGCGGCGGTTGTCCTTTCATAGGGTTATGGCCAATAGGGAACACCCACAGCCCATTGAAGGTCAACGGATTGCGCCTTTTCATCAACGAGTATCGTCGCGATAGACGAACTCTTATCGAAGTTATCGAGGTGGCCGCCCGTTATCTGGTTCGGCTTGCTCCAGTTGGCGCATTTGACCGCAAGGGTCTGACCGTTGGGGCCCGCAGGTTCGGTCAATCGAAGCCACAGGCGTCGTTGTTGCACGTCAAGCGCCGTTGACGCAAAATCGACCGAAGAGGTCACGACATGGGGTGTCTGCCGGCCGCACCGGACGAGTTGCAGTAATCGTACCTGCTGCGATTCAAACGGGACCGATTTGATGATCAGACTTTCGTTCGTGTGATCGTAGTAGGTCCAAGGCTTGCCGTCGACGAACGGAACCACGTCATTATCGCATTTGACTGTAATCGTGATCTTCCGCTCGCGGAGGCTGCCCGGTTCGAAGGTGTAAGACGGGATGATGCCGTAGGCGAACGGCCCGAACTTCTTGGTCCGATAGCTCTGCTCGACGTCGTTGAAGAGCAGCATCTCAACGTAGCCGTTGGGATGATAATCCTGCACGGCGGCGTACACCGAATCGCTCGGATTCCCCGCGACGATCCCGTTCTTGGATTCTGCGGTAAGCTTCTTGTCGTTTTCGCTCCAACTGAGGGTGAATTCCAACGGCAGCGTACCACCGTAACGCTCATAGGTGGCAAAACGGTGCTTGTAAGGCAGGCGTCCGATTTGAGCGGCTGCCTGCTCGAGGGCTTGCGCTTTTTGATGATTGCTTATCCCGGTAAGCATGTCCGTGATCGGCGATTGCAGGGCTTCGTCGTGGGCGCTAACCTCTGCCCACTGTTCCAGCTTTTTGATATTGCCTTTGCCGAAATCCGGGTTCAAATAGTTCCAATTAAACCGGGGGCCACTGTCGGCCCAGGCGGGAACCCGTGTACCGCCGGCCTTGACCGGGCCGAACAGTCCACTGACGATCTGCTCTGGGTCGTAATCGGTATCCCACCATACCGACATGCTTATCATGAAAGGCTCATAGCCGTACCACTTATAATACCAGTCGGCTGTGATCAGGGTCGCCCAGTAGGGGTTGCCCGCATCCGGGAAGTTGCAATGGGGCCCGTGTGCGGTCACGCCGGCCTCGACCAGCATGCCCATATTGAATAAGCCGCGGTCCATCTGGTGACACTCGTGCGTGCCGAACTCAACGTCCGGCTTGATCGCCCTTATCCGATCGCGGACATCAACCATCCAGTTTGTCCATAGCCGTTCGCGCCAGAGTAGCCAATCTTCCCAAAGCTCCGGGTCGCCCTTTAGCAGTTTGAACCAGGCAGGGGCGTTCTTGACGTCGGGCAGCTCGAGCGCGGGACGCTTCTTGACCAGCACTTCTTTGGTGAACCGTTCGAGGTTTTCCGGATTGTACCCTTCCTGCTGGCGAAGATTGAAGCTCTCGGGCATGAGGAGTACATAACGCAGACTCGGGTGGTGACGCAGTTGCGAGACAAAATCGACGAGTTGGTCGCCATATTGTTTCATAAACTCCGGCGCCAGGGTGTTGACGTGGTTCTCGCTGGGTTTCCCATCGTGGTTGATGGACCTTTCCGCCAAGTTCCCTCCGCCCGCGGCATTGACGAACCCGAAGGTCATGCCCAAGCGATCTGCCACCGTCAGCAGTTCGTCAACATTCGCATCGGGAGCAAAGCCCCCGACACTGACGTGGAGCACGAACTTGACGCCAAGCCGCTTCGCCCAGTAAGCCAGCATATCCTTTGGCCAAGCGGGCAGTTCCGTGCCGGTAAAGAGACCGACTTCGTAGTGCTCGTCGGTGCCGAACAGGGCGGGAAACTCAAGTCCGCCTGGAGCGACGAAGACATCCACCGTCGTCTTCGGCATGTCGGCAGCTCGAAGTATGAGCTTCTGCAGCCCCGTCTCGACCGGGGAGAACGTGAACTGGAAACTCCCATCGGCACCTACCGGACACGTGAGGCTGACCGGGCCGGAGACTGAAATGGACTCCACTTTGTTCGCTGAACGCATCAGCTTGCCGTTGACTGAAATGGGTTCCCCGGCGAAGTAGAGAGATCGGGCCGGATACGCGACGATCGCCGGGCCGGGTTCGGGCTTCTTGGGTACGTACTCAGGAAACTTACCGTAGATCAAAGGCTTGTCGTAAGCGAAGCCGCCCAGGGAGATGTTCTGCTCGGTATCGATTACCATGGTCTCAATGGTGTGACTGCCGGGCAGAGATTCGCCCCAATCGGTCCCAAACGGGAATTGCGCCGTCGCCGTGAAGGTGGCCACTTCCGATGGAGCGAGCTGCTTTGAGGTGCTCGCCTTAACATAATGACTCATTCCAGGCCGGGTAAAGCCCACCAGGGGTTGGACCGTAACCGCCTTGTCCCCCACGTTCCGCACCCGCCACATGATCTCGACTTTATCACCCACTTTGACATTCAGCGGGGTGACCGAGAATTCTTCGATCTTTATTTTGGGGAGTGGTTGTTCGGCATTGGCCATCAGGTTTGTCATCGCCAGCAACACTGCCGGCAGTTTCCATTGACATCTCATCGTTCAGGCTCTCCGTTCAAAGTTGGTTTCTGTGATAACACCGCCGTTACGGCGTGACAAAGTTTCATCATTGCCAGGCAACAGTGAGGTATTGCGCTTTCTCGTCCACCGATATCTCCATCAGATGCGAGGCCGCATCGTACCGAATTCTCTTTCCACCCACCATGTTTTTCGGTTCGCCCCAATCGGCACAGTCGATCGTGAGGCTGCCCGCTTTCGGTTCGCCGAATTTAAGCCAGAGCGTTTTTCCATCCAGGTTGACCGCCGTGTTCAAAACCTTGACCGCCGAGGCCGTCACATGCGGCAGCTCCCGTCCGCAGCGAACCAACTGCAACAGGCGAATCTGCTGCGGTTGGAACGGGACGGACTTGAGGGTGAGACGGTCGCCCTCGCGGCTGTAATACAGCCAGGGCACGCCATCAACGAAGGGTACGGCGTCTTTTTCGCCGGTGATCGTTATCGTCAGGTCACGCGCCTCCAGGCTTCCGGGTTCATACGTAAATGCCTCACAGCTCAACCCCATGGCTTTCATATACCGGGCACGGCCACGCTGGGCGACGTCGTTGAACAGCAGCATCTCGACATAGCCGTTGGCCTGGTAATCCTGCACGGCGGCATACACCGGATCGTGCGGGTCATTAACGGTTGTTCCGTTACTCGATTTGGCACTCATCTGCTGACCGGCTTCCTGCCAGCGTATCTCGAAGTCAAGGGGCAGGCTGCCTCCCTGACGCTCATAGACCGTGTACCGGTCCTTGTAAGGCAGTTGACGAATCTGAGAGGCTGCCCGCTGGAAGGCCTCGGACTTTCGGTGGTTGTCGTTGCCGACAACCATGTCAGCAATCACCGACTGCACCATACCGGGTGAGGCCTTTACCCATTGATGAATGTCCGTTATCGGAGCCTCGCTGTTGCCGAATTCAGGATTCAAGTACTCCCATGGGCTGCCATAACTGACATCGCACCAGGTCGGATTGGGTGTGCCGCCCGCCTTGATGATGCCGAACAACCCGCTGACCATTTGCTCGGGTTCGTAATTCACGTCGGCGTAAATCGACAGGCTCGACATGAGCGGTTCGTAATGGTGGTGGAGACGATCCTCACGGGCCCAGAAACTGGACCAGTACGCCCAGTCATTGGTGGGAAACCAGTTCGACGGTCCGTGAACGGTCACGCCGCGTTCAACCAGCATGTCCAGGTTCCACAGCCCGCGACACATGAAATTCGACTCGATTGTACCCAGCTCCAGATCGGGTTTGATGGCCCGCACTGCGTCGCGCAGTTTGGCGAAGTAGTCCGCCCACGTCCGTTCCCGCCAGGAAAGCCACAGCTCCCAGCGATCATCGTCGTTTCGAAGCAGTTTGTACCACGCACCCGGATTGGTAAAGGCGGGCAGTTCAAGGCCGGGATATGCCTTCTTGAGCACCTCATCGGCGAAGCGTTCAAGATTATCCGGGTTGTAGCCCACTTCCGAAAGCATATTGAACCCCTCGGCATTGATGACAATGTATTTCAAGCTCGGGTGATGCCGCATCTGCCGGACGAAGTCGATCACGGACTGCTGGTATGCCTTCTGAAACTTCTCCGAAAGGAGGTTACCTTCACCCGACGGCGTACTGTCGAATCGAACAGATGGATCAGCAGGCGCGGTAGGGGAGCCGCCGATGTACCCAACGGTCATGCCCACGCGATCGGCACTGGCAAGCAACTCATCACACGACTTATCGGGGCTCAAGTAGCCGCCGGTAAAGATGATGTTTGCGCCCACGGCGTTTGCCCAGTATGCGGCCTGCTCAGGTCGGACGGGAACCATATAAAGTCCCACACCATAGGTGCGGTCGGTGCCGAATAAGCGTGGAAACGTCAGGTCACTCCCGGCCACGTTGAACTCGATCGTCGTTCGGGGTAGGCCTTCGGCCTCAAGAACGAGCGTTTGCCTCCCGATCTCTTTGGCCGGGAAGTCAAAGCTGAATTGTCCGTCGGCGCCGATGTTGACGGTCAGGGTCGCTGCCCCGGTGGCTAAAATGCTTTTCGCCGGTTTCGCGGCGTTAACGAGCCGTCCACGGACCAAGACGGTCTCGCCGGGAAAGTAAAGCGGTCGCTGCACGTTGGCAACGAGGGCGGGTTGGGCCGGGGCCTGAACCTGTGGCTTCGTCTTGGGTATGGGACCAATCCACACCTTGCGAGAGTCCACGTACCCGGCAATGGCAAGACTGCTGTCAGCGTCATGTACCGAAACGTAAATCAGATACTCGCCCGGATAGGGCTTGAATTCCGGGGCACCCCAGGTGCTGAATGTGACGACTTCAGAGGGGGCCAGTCGCTTGGGTTCAGCCGTAAGAAAGAACGTTCGGTCATCCATGCCAAATCCGACCCGCGGGTACACGGTAATCGGTTTATCGCCGACGTTCTTCACCCGCCATCGCACGCATAATTCGTTGCCCCATCGCGCCTCCAGCGGGAGGACCGAGAATTCCTCGATCGTCACCTTGGAAACGTTTTCATCAGCCCATACTACGGGCGCTATCACTGCCAGTACCAGTAACATCCATTTGTATCTCAACGGCATTACACTACACCTCCACTTCGACGTCTTGCTGTGCATACGCTACCTTTCCATCATAACTGCGGATGGTCTACTGTGGCCAGAAGAGGCCAAAGATAAAATCGGACCTTTGCCCTTTCTCCGATAGCTGGGCCAGATTGGTTTGGGGGTCATAACTGCCCACGTCACAGTTATTATAGCTCTTCGGCTCGCCCCAGCCGCCGCAGTGAAGGGTCAGCTTCTCGCGTCCCGGGTCTTCTGCAAGGCGTACCGTCAGGGTCCGGCATGGTTTTCCACGGTATTTTTCTTCGACCTGTTGTGCCTGTGGAGAAATCACCTGGAAACAGTTTGCATCTGTGTAAGCGACACCAACCGGCGAATGGGTGATGTGCGGCAGGTCACGCCCTAAAGGCACCAGTTGCAGGAACGTCACCTGCTGCGGTTTGAATTGAATCGATTTGACAGTGAGCGCATCGTCCCGGCGCTCGTAAACTAGCCAGGGCAAGCGGCGCTTGCCCGACAGCGGATCTGTAGCGGCATCGCTCACGAAGGGAATCAATCCGCCGCCCGGCTGGACGGTAACATTCAGCGTCCGCGCACGCAGACCCGCCGCCGTATCATCTTTTTCCGCTGCACCGTTGAAGACCAGTATTTCCATATAGCCGCTCGGCTGGATGTCCTGAACCACCGCAAAAACCGGATCCGACGGCTTGCCCGCCGTCATCCCGTCCTCCGACTTGACACTCAACGGACGTCCGTCTTCGATCCAGTCGACGCGGAATTCTACGGGCAGTTTAACCCCGTCACGCCTGTAAGCGGCGAACCGGTCTTTACAGGGCAGGTCGACAAGCTGGAATTGAGTGGCGGCATTGAACAAGGGCTGGACCTTGGGCCATGTATTGCGGTTGAAGGGCTCGTCCGTTACCACCGAATAGAAGCCGCTTTCCGCGGGCAGGCCGTAGTCGGACCACACAAACGTTCGCGTGCCGCCCCGCTTGACCGCCCCCAGCAGGTGACTCATAGGAACGCGTAGCTCCTGGGCAACGTCAAAGCGCGCGGGCAGACCCAGGAAAATCGGCTCTGTTCCGAACGATTTGTGGTCCTCGGCGGCGGCAGATAACCCGTCGTTCTTACCCCCGGCCACATCGGCCTGCGGGGCATGAAGGACGACCCCTCGACCGGCGAGTCTCTTCAAGTCCCACAACCCGTCTACCGGGGCTTTGCCATAGAGGCCCAGCTCCAGATCAGGTTTGATGGCTTGAAGGGCCTCACGAAGTCCGGCGATC
>Ga0315281_10015609_pt1 | contig 10177 bp, 6 predicted proteins | sample YL17G07_0_MG_FD_204540 | JGI IMG/M metagenome (GOLD analysis project Ga0315281, IMG submission 204540) | Sediment microbial communities from Yellowstone Lake, YNP, Wyoming, USA - YL17G07_0 | ecosystem: Environmental > Aquatic > Freshwater > Lake > Sediment | place: USA: Wyoming | collected...
TTGTCCGGCATCGGCGGCTCCTTTCCTACAGGCTGCGCACGTTCTCCAGCCGGTGGCGGAATTCGGCCGCTTCCATCAGGCAGGCTTCCGCCGGGCTGAGCGCGTGGGCCAGCTTCCGCGCCCGGATCAGCGGCTTGACCAGCAGCGAGGTGTTGGACTTGGTGGAGACCACCTGGTGGCCCTCGCTCTCCAGCCACTTCTTGAACAGCTTCTTCTGGGTGGATTTGCCGGCCCCATCGGGGCCCTCGAACACAATGAACAGGCCGCGCTTGCTCTCCTGCGTTTCCAGGAGCTTGAGTTGCCTGGCGCCGGCCTTGGTTGGCTCAAACGCTGCGTATTCGGTCATGAAGCGTGCTCCCCGCCCCAAACCCGCGGAAGCGTACCACAAAATGAAGGCCGCAGGCTACAGGCTTCAGGCCACAGTGTCAAGCCAAAATAGAAATGTCCCCTCTCTTACCAAAGTAGAAATGTCCCCTTCTCCGTTAAGGGTTTAAGGGAGAGGGGCGCCGGGCCTCGCGCCCAGCATCCCACGTGGCTTGCGAATTCAGTTCTCGAGGAACGGAGCCAGCATCCGTGCGCTGGTGCCAGCCGCCCATTTCCCGCTGTTTAATTGGCCGGTTTAATGGATTATAGGATAGTTGTATCTATTTATACTTCTTTTATTTTCTTCTGTTTACGTGACCGTAGCCATTACTTTAATGGTTATGTATTGGCCGGAGCCGAAAAACCCTGAAATTACTGCTCTGTTTCCATAATTTCATTATAGCATACGTGTCAAGTGTGAAAACGTTTTCACGGCCTGCGCCCGTTGAAAACAAAGCAAATATAGTCCGGACAGCGAATCCAGTGGCACGGCCGTCCAGGCTGTGTTTTCCGGGCTGGTACCGGCCGCCCCGCTTGGCGGGTCGCCACCTCAGTCACCTACCGGCGCACTTGGCGGTCTAAAGACCGCCGCTACACCCGCCGGGCACGCCGGCCCCGGCCGCCTGCAAACAGTTGAAAGGACAGCCAGGATGCCGCAGCTTGCGAAAACTCCGTCATATTCGTCCGCAGCCAGCAAGCAAGGACAATCAGGCAAAAGGTTCCATCACGCTAAACAAATACTAAAATGCTTGCGCCTTACAGAGGAACTTGTTCAGTGCGCGTCCTGATCCCGCTTGGTTGGTTGGCGCGTTGCAGACGCCGAGGAAGCACCCGCGTGCCGCGGCTGACATGTGGTGCTTCGACACGGTGCTTTCCACCTGCCGCCGATGTTCAGCACTTTGCCATCAGGTCGTCGATGTTCCTGGCCTGGATGAACTGTGCAGGGCTTTCACCGACGGCCAGTGCCTTGAAGTGAGCTTTACCACACTCAATCTTGGCACTTTCCTTGACGCGCAGATCTTCGGTGAAGAGGCTGCTCTTGGTTTCGACCACGAAGTAGAGGCGCTCCGCACCGTCCTTCTCAACCAACACGGCCCAGTCTGGGTTGTAGGTTCCCAACGGCGTCGGGACTTTGAACCAGCCGGGGAGTTTGGCGTAAACCCTGATCGCCTCGTTCTTTTCCAACTGGTCGGCAAACGTCCGTTCGGTGTCCAAATCGTAAACGACCTGCTCGTAAGCGGACTTCTCTGACGCGAGCATGTTCTTCAGATAGCCGGTCAACTCCTCGTCCTCGAACAGCTCCTGCGCGTAGTAGTATTCATCGCCCAGACGCTGGTACTTGATGCCATCGACGAGCGCCAATCGCTTGGTGCGGTTGATGGACTCGGTCGCCAACTCAATGAACTGTTGCGGGTTCCGCTTGAAGTCGTCGAGGCGGTCACTATTGGTCAAAATGCGGACAATACTGCGGCGGGTGAGCTGGGTCTTGTCCTGGAGATCGGTCAGCAGGTCGGGCAGTTCGATGTCGGTTTCTTCGATTACGATCGGCGCGGCGACGGCGGTTTCCTCCGATGAGACACCGCCTCGGCCGATGGCGAGCTCGGCTTTGCGCCATCGCAGGCGCGTCTTGGCGATGGGCGGGCATTCCCTGATGGCTTTGGCGCAATCGGTCAACAGCTTCTCGTTATCGAACTGCAGGCGGTAAGTCGTCCTGTGCTTGATGCGGTTCCACAATGCTTGGAACTCCTCACTGTGGAGCACGGCCTGCCGGGTTTTAACCTGCCTTCGCTCATCGGCATTCTTGATCTCCAGCTTACCGGCAAGTTTGCGCAGGATCTCGGTCACTTCCGGGAGATGAGCCTGGAACGGCTCCGGGAGATGCAGCGTGCCTTCCTTGAGCGCCTGCCTCAGGTGATCCTGCACCTTACCCTTCGCATCCACGTAACCGACATTCTGGAGGTGCGCCCAGATGGCCTCCGACTGCGCTATGCCCAGGGCCGTGGTGCGCCCTGCTTCGTCCGTCACCGGGATGGCCGCAAACTGGTGCTTTTCCACGATGCCAAAGCGGATGCCGGTATCGGCCTCGATCTCCTTCTGAAGATTCTCGGCGAACTGCTCGTAGCCCTCCGTCGCCACGACGGTGAGCGTGTTGATCTCGAACCCGCGCAAGCGGTCCCCTTGCTGGTTAACGCAGAGGCGCAGGCCGCGCCCGATGGTCTGACGACGCTCGCCCTCGCTGTGCATCTCGCGCAGGGCGCAAATCTGGAAGACGTTCGGGTTGTCCCAGCCCTCCTTTAGTGCGGAGTGCGAGAAGATGAACTTGAGCGGCGTCTCAAAGCTCAGTAGCCTTTCCTTGTCCCTCATGATCAGGGTATAGGCGCGCTCCGCGTTTTCCCGGCTCCCCTGATTGTTCTCGGCCGTATCCGTCCAGGTTCCCTTCTTGTCGATAGAGAAGTACCCGTCGTGGACCTCCTCGGCGACGTGAGTGAGGTCCACCTCTTGGAACAGCGTCACGTAATCCGGGTGCTTAGCCAGCCGACGGTACTCCTCCTCGAAAATCCGGGCATACTCGCCCTTCACCTTGTTCTTTTCGACGTCGTACTGGCGGTACTTGTCCACCGCGTCGATAAAAAAGAGCGATAGGACCTTGATGCCTTGCGGGCGGAGGCGCTTCTCCTTGTCGAGATGTTCCTTGATGGTGCGGCGGATCATCTCGCGCTGCACCGCCAGCGCATCCACGTCGCCCCACGCCTGACCGGGTTTCAGGTAGTGCTCACCGCCCGGCACACGTAGCTCCATGAACTCGTTCCCTTGCTGGACGCGGATTTCGCCGATGCGGCAATCGGCGTACATCGCGCGCCCGGTCGTCTGCTCCAGGTTGTCGCCATCCTGCACGGTCACTTCGCGGCGGTGGACACCGGTGAGCGTCTCAACGTCGAGTTCGACCTTGGCGGTGATCGCACCCTTCTTGCCGCTCACGGACAGCAATCGAACGTAGGGCTTGTTGTGAGCGCCTTCAACGGTGGCTGCTGCCACTTCGATTTGCTTCACCAGCTTGCGCTCGTAAGCGTCCACCGCGTCGAGGCGGTAGAGCATGTGGTGCTTTTCGGCGTGGGTGGCGGAGTAACGGAGGGTGCAGAGCGGATTCATGGCCCCGAGCGCCTCCTTGCCACGGCCTTCGAGGCCGCCGTCCACGCTCTGCGGCTCGTCCACGATGAGGATTGGCCGGGTGGCCTTGATGAGGTCGATGGGTTTCTCACCACCGGTCTTCTCGCTGTCTTTGTAGAGGTTATTTACGTCCTTCTTATTGATTGCGCCGACCGTCACCACCATGATCTGGATGTTTGGACTGGTGGCGAAGTTGCGCACCTGGCCGAGCTTGCTGGAGTCGTAGAGGAAGAACTCGAAGGGCGCATTGGCGTAAAGGGCGCGGAAGTGCTCTTCGGTGATCTGGAGCGTCTTGTAAACGCCCTCCTTGATCGCCACGGACGGGACCACGATGACGAACTTGGTGAAGCCGTAACGGCGGTTCAGCTCGAAGATGGTGCGCAGGTAAACGTAGGTCTTGCCCGTGCCGGTCTCCATCTCCACGGTAAAATCGCCCGAGGCCAGTGAGGCTGAAGGCCGCAGGCCGTTGCGGATCTGGATCTTGCCCAGGTTGGCTAGGAGTTCATCATCCAGCAATTGCAGCCGGTTGCCGATGCCCAGGTCGCTCTGGGCAAAGGCCAGGATTTGCTGTGCGGCCAGCGCATCGCGGGTAACGGTGAACTCGGTACGGCAGGTTTCTTGACCTCGGAACAAGTCGCACACCGACTCCATGGCGGTGTGCTGGTAGTCGAGGTTGGGCTCAAAGTGCAGTTTCATGGCTTGGGCCTCTTGCGTTTCGGTCTGGCAGGCAGCCTCTTGGCCGCCTCTTCCAGCGCCTTCTGCCCGGCTCGTTCGGCTTCCGCTTCCAGCATGGTCCGGCGGCGCGCGGCAAACTCTTCGTATTCCGTTTCGGCGCGGGCGTCGGCGTCGCCTTTGCTCACCTTGCCCTTGTCACGTAGCACCGCTCGTTCGTTGAAGCGCAGGAACTCGTTAAGCTTGGTTTCCCAGTCCTTCAGGAACACCTGCTTCCGCCGCCGCGCCTGGTCCTCGGCAAAGTCCAGCCACATCGTCACGATACGGTTCAACTCACTGATCTCGTCCTGGTTCAGGTAGTTCTTGGCCACCGCCACGTCGGCCTTGCGCACCACGTCGCCTTTCCACGCGGTCAGACCCATGTTCGGCTTGGTATGATCCACCCGGCCGGCGATGAGTTCCGGCGCGGTCTGCCCCGTGGCGGCAAAGTGCAGCTTGTTCTGAATGGTCTGGAAAAAGCTGGTCGTGTTCTTCTTGCCCGGGTCGTAATCGCCCGCCAGCGCGAACAGTTCCCGCACCCGCAGATACATCCGTTTCTCGCTGGCGCGGATGTCCCGGATGCGCTCCAGCAACTCATCGAAGTAGTCGGGTACACCAGAGCCATCGACCGGCGGGTTCTTGAGCCGCTGGTCGTCCATCGTAAACCCTTTGACCAGATACTCCCGCAGCCGCTCGGTCGCCCACCGGCGGAACTGCGTGCCCCGCTCCGAACGCACCCGGTAGCCCACCGCCAGAATGGCGTCGAGGTTGTAGTGCTCGACCTCCCGCGAGACCTCGCGCGCCCCCTCGCGGCGAACTATCCGGAATTTCCGGATAGTTGCCCCCGGCTCCAGTTCGCCCTCCCCGTGGATGTTCTGCAAGTGCTCGTTGATCGTCCGCACGTCCTTCTGGAACAACTCCGCCATCAGCGCCTGGCTCAGCCACAACGTTTCGTCCGCGAAACGACACTCCAGGCGGGTGCGTCCATCCTCCGTCTGGTAGAGGACAATTTCGCCCATCGGCGGAACAGGCGGTACGGGGTTGTCGGGCATGCGCCGCTCCTTTTCTACAGGCTCCGCACGTTCTCCAGCCCGTGCTGCTGGAGGATGGCGGTGACGTTGGTCTTGGCCACATCGTCGGCGAAGGCACTGTCGCGGAAGACCACGGTGCTCTCGCCCGCCGGGGCCAGTTGCTTGTGCCAATCTGCAATACCCAGCGCCAGCGGCTCCACTTCAGCAACGGCGATGTTAGGGAAGAGGCAAACGAGGAGCGTACCCGCGCCGATGCTGTGCACGGTCTTTCCGGCGATGGTCTTTTGCTCGATGGGCACGGTCAGGTCCAGGCCCAGCTTGAGCAGTAGCTCGAACAGGATGTCCGCCTGGGTGCGGTCCGTCTTCAGGTGCTCGACGGACTCTTGCAGCGTCTTCGGCAGGTCATCGCGGTCTGGTTCCCACGCCTGGATGTTGCTGCTGGCGAGCTTGAATACGCGGAAGCCGAGCTCGCCTTGGTAGTCGGGGTGTTCGTCCTTGATTGTTTTGGCGGCGCGGCGTAGGCGCTCTTTTGTGATTTCAGCTATGGTCGAATACCCGGCCTTCGATGCCGCCGTTTCCTCCCACAAGCCGTTTTCTTTCTTCGTCCGCGTTGGCTCGGGGAGTTGAACCAGAACAACTCGACGACTGCTATTTTCACCCGCATTTAGCTCGTACACAGCATGGCCGGTAGTCCCGGAGCCTGCAAAGAAATCCAGGACAATGTCCTGCTCGCAGGACCCAATGGAAACGATCCGTTTCATCAATGCAGGAGACTTGGGAAAGTCCATGACGGCGCTCCCGAAAAGCTCTTTGACCGACTTTCTCCCGTAGTCGTTGTTGAACTCCTTGTCTAACCACACCGATTTTGCAAGCGTCGTCGCGACTTCCCCATCTTCGCTGTGAAGATAGTCTTTCCGATTGACTCGCCAGCTTCCATCATCCATCTTCCGGGCGATTAGCAAATGATTCTCCGCCTCAACTTTCTCTGTCCCCCAGGTCCAACAGGTCTTAATTCCGTCAGTAGTGACAGGAAGAACCTTTTCGCTGTAAAGAAGATCACTGTTCAATGCGACACGTCCCGTCGATGGATCGACAAATAGTGGAAAAAAGAGCTTGGGCCGCGTCTGCGGGTTAAAGGCCTGATTTCGATTGCGCAGACCTAGTTCGCGGTACTTGCCATGTTCATCTTCTTTGTCGTATTCCTCAAGCATCGCGCCTTCCTTCACCTGTCCCGTGATGCTGTCCTTGTTATCTGCATTCTTCACAAAGACCACGAGTTGGTCATGAGTCTTGGCGACGAACTTATCTAGGTGCCGGCCCCGGGGGTTCACCAGCACCGAAATGATGCCAACGAAGTTCTCCTCGCCGAATATCTCCGAGCAAATCTTCTTGAGGTTGTCGACCTCGTTGTCATCGATACTGATGAAAAGCGCACCATCGTCCCGCAAGAGATTCCGAGCGAGCGTGAGGCGTGGATACATCATGTTGAGCCAGTCGGTGTGGAAGCGGCCGGAGGCTTCGGTGTTGGAGGAGAGTTTCTTGCCGCCCTCGCCCACCTGGCCGGTGAGTTCGAGGTAGTTCTTGATGTTGTCCTGAAAGTTGTCGGGATAGACGAAGTCTTTGCCGGTGTTGTAGGGCGGGTCGATGTAGATGAGCTTCACCTTTCCGGCGTAGCTCTTCTGGAGGAGTTTGAGGACTTCGAGGTTGTCGCCCTCAATCATCAGGTTCCGGGTGGTCTCCCAATCCACGCTTTCGTCCGGGCAAGGTCGAAGGGTGCCGGCGGAGGGTGTGAGGGCGATCTGGCGGGCGCGCCGCTTGCCATGCCAGTTGAGACCGTATTTCTCCTCCCGCTCGTCCACCGCCCCGCCGAGCAGTTGCTTGAGCACGACGAAGTCCACCTTTCCTTCTGTGGACGCTTCAGGAAAGAGGGCCTTGAGCTGCTCGATATTGCCTGCCACGAGGTCAGGGGATTTGGTTTCGGGGTCTTGCTCGGTGAGTTTTTGCATGGTTCTGGTGTCCTTCGCTCAAATGGCCATCAAATAAGCCGCAGCGGATCTTGACGGCGCAACTCGTTGCAAATCAGTGACTTCGAGCATACGGTCGACGGTTCGCCGGTGCCGATTGGAGCCGCCAGTCAAATAGCCGTCAAATAAGAATCTCATTCGGTTCAGGCCCAGTAGGGAAGGTATTTGGCGTATTTCTTTCCCTGGTCGGGGTCATAGGGTTTGACCAATTGGTCCTCCATGGCCTCGCGGATAATGCGGGACGCCATGGCGCTGTTTTTCTCCGCGATGCCGAAGCGTTTGCGGAGGCTGGAGTTGGTCATGGGGTCGCGCTCCACGTAACGCAGGCAAGCATGGAGGTAGCAGGCCCGGGAGCGGTCGGCGCGGTCCATACTCCGGAGGGACTTGTGGGCAAACAGAACCGCCCGGGTTGAGCCTTCCACCGTCTCGAAAATGGGGGCAGGTAACTGGTAGAACTCGGTCTGGAAAACCACTTTGTCCACTCCGCTGCCGCGCTCCTCGCAGATCCCGGCGCGGCGCATGAACGAGGCCAGCGTCTCGTTGCGGGACCGCGGCGGCGTGTCGAGGAAGCGTTCGGTATTCACCAGGGGCAGGCCCGGATTGGTGATCTCCATGCGGTCGGAAAAGATTTCGACCATGGGCCCGGCACCGGTGACGGAGAAGTCCTGATGGATTAGCGCGTTGGGAATCAACTCGCGGATGGCAGGTTCGGGATACATGGGCACTTCCTTGCGGAGCGCCTGGCCGATGACCTCGTTGCGCGGGAGGAGGGCATTGACGAACTCGATCAATCCCTCGAAGCCGGAAGCGTAGCCCTTGTGACCGACCTGCTCGCGAACAGTTTTCAGCCGCCCTTTGCCTTCATAGACAACGACCCGGACGGCCTTCCGGTTGAGGCCTCGGAAAGAATCCAGACTCTTGGCGAACAGAATGGCCCCGAGGTTGGTGATGGTCCACTCACCCGCTTGATTGGGCACGATCATCTGATCTTCCTTCAGCCGGGCAAGAATCTTGTCGCGGTCGGATGGCAGGGGCTGGCCCAACAACTCGAAGTAGCTGGGATAGTCAAGCAACGACAATACGGTGTCCGCGGTCACGTGCTGCATGGCGGTCAGCTCTTCGAACGGGGTCGTCTCGAAAACGCGCCAAAGTTCTTTCTCGATTTGGGGATGGTCCTTGAGTTTCTGGCGGTAGGAGCCGACGCGGATGAACTCGACGCCCTGAAACTGGACCGGCCTGCCGGACGCGCGGGGAATCTCCAGAACGACGATAGGTTTGCCTTCGTGCGTGAGTTCGTAAAAGCGGAAATGGAGGCGGGGATTGAGGAGCCGGATAAGCCAGTTTTCTAAGTTTTCGTTACCCTTCTTGGTCTGGGCGGGTTTGAAGGTGGTGCCAACCACGGCGTGGGTCTTGTCCTGCACGCCCCAGACCACATAGCCGTTGGCCTTGCCCTGAAGCGCGGCGTCGTTACTGAGGGCGGAAAGATACTCGCCGATTTCTTCGGGGTTGGAGTTGTCCTCTTTGAACTCCACCCAGCCCGTTTCCTTCGGCAGCTTGCGCAGTTCGCCGACGAGTCCGTTGAGGTAGTCTTGAGTGGGTACGGTGTTCATATAATGAGCGGGTATCCTACAGTTGGGAGCCGACTTTGCCCAACTGTGCTTCCAGCCGCTTGATTTCAAGATTGAGTTCCACGCGGCGATTGAGCTGCTTTTCCTTTCCCGCCTTGGCGCGCAAAAGGGCGAGGTCACGCTGGAGGCGGGCGTGGGTGTCGAGGCCGTCGCGAAGGGCCGATGCGCGGCCGGCTGAATCCGGCGGGGCAAACGTGCCGGTGATTCGGGCAGCTTCCAGTGCGGCCACGCGGTCGAGCCAGCCTTGATAGAGTGCAAACAGGTCGCGACTAGGGAGGCTTGAGACCGCGAGGCTGGCGAGGAACGAAGCTTCTTGGGCCGTGGGCGTATCCGGTCGAAACGGGGCCGTGCGGTGCACGTCCTCGATGACCACCTTGCCCGTCTCGCCCTGCGACCAGCGTTTGTGCGCCAGCGACAGGCTGACGGTGTCGCCGTGCGCTGCTACGAGCACGAGGGGATAGGGAATAGCGCGATGAATCAGTTCGACAAGGCGGGCCGGCTTGGCGCCGGCGCGAAGCGTGGCGGTGAGCACCGCGATCTCCAGATACTCCCGCACGTCGTCCCGGAAGGCCGGCACGGCGATATTGGTGGGTTTGAGAGCGGCGACCCAGAGCAATTCCTCAATACCGTCCTGAATCTGGCGCTTGTCGGGGGCGGTGGGCGCGCCCTGTTCCGTTAGGAGCTTCTTGGGAACCCGGTGATCCACGCGGGCGTCCGACGGCAGGGCCAGGGCGTTGATGACCGGGCCGAAGTTCATGTGTTTGCCGCCTCCGGCAGCACGACAAGGAAGGCTACCACCTCGAAGTCGTTGATGCCCTGGAACTCGCCCTTCATGGCACGGGTGCCCCCCGGAGTGAACAGACTGGCGACGGCGCGTTCCTCTTTCTTGCCGACAATTGAGGCCACAGCCTTGGCGAGCAGGTCTTGCGCGGCGCTCATGTCCTTACCGTCCTTGGTCATCTTGTCGAAGCGAGCGCAGGCTCCGGCGTCGGGCAGGTCACGCCCGATACAGAGCCGTTTCAGGCGGTCGAGCGCCTGCTTGGTCTGGGTGAATGGCAGCAGGACCGCGCCGTCGTCGCCCACATGCACGACGTAGTGTGGCGCGAGCGGGTAACCCGGCTCGATGGCCTTCAGCGCCGCTTCTCCCACCGCACGCAGGCAGAAGATGATGCCTGGCGGGATAGCGGATTCGCCGCTGGGCTTCTCTGTGGCTATGGCGGCGGTGGTGACGGCCAACGTGCCAAACGGCAGG
>Ga0315281_10015610_pt1 | contig 10176 bp, 8 predicted proteins | sample YL17G07_0_MG_FD_204540 | JGI IMG/M metagenome (GOLD analysis project Ga0315281, IMG submission 204540) | Sediment microbial communities from Yellowstone Lake, YNP, Wyoming, USA - YL17G07_0 | ecosystem: Environmental > Aquatic > Freshwater > Lake > Sediment | place: USA: Wyoming | collected...
TCAGCGCACCTTACCGCGACGACAACCGCTACTTTTGGGAATTCGAGGAATTCGATTTCGACAAAGCGGCGGGCGCGGGTTACGACACCGTGCAACAGGTGCGCAAGTACGTCAACGTGATGGAATTCGCCAACGAAGTCGACTGCGAACTGGCAGGCGACGACGCGCAGGAAATCTGGGTATTGGGCACCGAGCTTTTCCCGTACGAAGACCTGGGCGTGTCCTACAACGAGTCGGAAGGCAAGGAACCGGTCTCCGATCCCTTCCATTATTCCGAGTGGGACTACCAAATCCAGCTGGAGCGCCCGAGCTGGGCCACGGTGATGGAGAAGCGCGCGAAGAGTGGCGACATGCAACTCATCGAGGATATTGCCGCGCAGTACAAACGCGAAATTTCACGCATGAAATTTTTGCTCGATGCCATGCAGCCGCAAGGCGTGCAGCGCATCCGCAAGCTGGAAGACGGCGACGAGATTGACATCAACGCTGCGATTCGCTCCATGATCGATATGCGCATGGGCATGCAACCCGATCCGCGCATCATGATGCGCTCGGTCAGAAAAGTGCGCGACATCTCGGTGCTGGTGCTGCTCGATCTATCCGAATCCACCAACGAAAAAGTCGCCGGCCAAGACTACTCGGTGCTGGATCTCACGCGCCAAGCCACCGTGCTGCTGGCGGATGCGATCGACAAGATCGGCGATCCCTTCGCCATTCACGGCTTCTGTTCCGATGGGCGGCATGATGTGGAGTACTATCGCTTCAAGGATTTCGACCAGCCCTACAACGAAATTCCCAAGGGACGATTGGCGGGCATGACCGGACAACTCTCCACCCGCATGGGCGCGGCCATTCGCCATGCCAGCCACTACCTCAAACTGCAGCGCTCGTCCAAGAAACTGCTGCTGGTGATCACCGACGGCGAACCGGCCGATGTGGATGTGCGCGACCCGCAGTATCTGCGCCATGACACCAAGAAAGCCGTGGAAGAAGCGGGCCGTTCCGGTGTCGTGACTTATTGCATGAGCCTCGATCCGCGTGCAGATCAGTACGTCTCGCGGATATTTGGCGCAAGAAACTACATGGTGGTCGATCACGTTGAGCGGCTGCCCGAAAAATTACCAATACTTTACGCAGGACTCACGCGATGACACTAAAAGTTTATGCCGGTATCGACCAGGATGAAAAAGGCGGCTTGACCCATCTCGGGCGCATGGTGCGCGATGCCTGGGTATTTGGCATCCTGCCGGAAACCGAAACCTGCGCGGGTTGGGATGGGGCGAGAATGCAAAATCTGTACGAGCAAGTGTATGCCGCGTGGGAGCCTTATGCGCATCTGCCGAGCCGCTTGCCCGATGCGTTGCGCGAGCGCCACGAGAAACTGTACGCACAGGCGATTGCAGAGGCGCGCAGCCAAGGCTGGGACGCCGAGCTAGGCGAAGATGAGTAAGCGCCGCTGAATCAGCCGGGCTTGGGCGCGGGAAATTTGATCACGCGCGCCGGGCCTTCGACGCGAGTTTTCTTCGCTAAGTCCTGCAGCGAGCGTGGCAACTCCGCCCGCAAGCGCAACATGAGATCAGGCGCGTTGGCTTGGTAAAAAACGGCTTCATACTCCACCGGGTCTTCCAGAGAAGCCCGGGTCCGAGGCCGAAAACGCCGCCAGGCGATATCGACCCAGCATTTGCGTTCGCTATCCAGGAACACCCATTCCTCGGCATCCAGGATCGCCAGGTATTGCATGGCGCGAATGGGAACGAACAGGTTGCCCGTTGCGCTGCGCGCCAGCAGCGTCAGCGCCAGGTTGTAAGTGGCGGCAGGCAGATGCCGCGTTTCGCAAGCTGGTTCCTGGTCGCGATAGCAGGTGATCTCCATCGGGTCTCCTCCGGTCAGGATCGGAATGGCTGGAATTGTATGAGGCGGCGGAACTGGCGATGCCGCAAACGATTGCGACAATCATAAACCGTGGATTAACACCCTGTTAACCCTTGTCACTAGAGGTCATGCCATGAAACGCACTTTTCTCTTTCTCGCCACCAATCTCGCCATCGTGCTGGTGCTGTCCGTCACCGCTCGACTGCTGGGGATCGAGCCCTACCTTAAGGACGGCGGCTTGAGTTTGACTTCCTTGCTCGCGTTTACCGCGATCATGGGCATGGGCGGCGCATTCATTTCACTCGCCATTTCCAAATGGACCGCCAAGCGCGCGGTCGGCGCAGAAGTGATCGAATCGCCGCGCACGCCGGAGGAAATCTGGCTGGTCGACACCGTGCGGCGGCACGCGCAAGCGGCCGGGATCGGCATGCCCGAAGTGGCCATCTATGATTCGCCCGAGGTCAACGCTTTCGCCACCGGCATGAACAGGAACAACGCCCTGGTGGCCGTATCCACCGGCCTGCTGCGCAGCATGAGCCGCGACGAGGCGGAAGCCGTGCTCGGCCACGAAGTGTCGCACGTCGCCAATGGCGACATGGTGACGCTGGCGCTGATCCAGGGCGTGGTCAACACTTTCGTCATGTTCCTGTCGCGCGTCATCGGCCATGTGGTGGATCGCGTGGTGTTCAAGACCGAACGCGGCCATGGCCCGGCTTTCTTCGTCACCATGATCGTCGCGGAACTGGTGCTGGGCATCCTGGCTTCGATGATCGTGATGTGGTTCTCGCGCCAGCGCGAATTCCGCGCCGACAGCGGCGGCGCGAGCCTGGCCGGACGCCCGAAAATGATCGCCGCGCTGCAGGCGCTGCAACGCGCGCACCCGGCGCCTTTGCCGGACAAGATGGCGGCCTTCGGCATTGCCGGCGGAATGGGTGGCGGTTTGAAGCGCCTGTTCATGACCCACCCGCCGTTGGAAGAGCGTATCGCGGCGCTGCAAGCGGCCGCCTGAGGCGCGCGCCCGGAGTTCTCTATGGAGACCACATCGCCCACCAGCTACGCCGAACCCTGGATGTGGGGGGGCTTTATCGCCTTTGTCGTCGCCATGCTGCTCTTGGACATGTTTGTCCTGGGCGGGCGTCAAGCACACAAGGTGTCAGTGCGCGAAGCGTTGGCTTGGAGCGTGGTATGGGTGAGCTTGGCACTCGTGTTCAATGCCCTGTTCTGGTTTTGGCTGGACGGTTCGGCGGGGCGCGAGATTGCCAATCAAAAGGCGCTGGAATTCCTCACCGGCTATGTCATCGAGAAGTCGCTGTCGGTCGACAATGTCTTCGTCTTTCTGATGATCTTTGCGGCATTCCATGTGCCGGCCGAAATGCAACGCCGTGTGTTGCTCTTCGGTGTGCTCGGCGCCATCGTCCTGCGCGCGGCGATGATTCTGGGCGGTGCCTGGCTGGTGCGGGAATTTCACTGGGTGCTGTATCTCTTCGGCGCGTTCCTGGTGGTCACCGGCTTGCGCATGCTGGTCATGGCGGAAAAAGAACCGGACCTGGAGAAAAACCCCGTGCTGCGCTTCGCCCGCCGCCACCTCAGGCTCACCGACGGCTACCGCGGCGCACGCTTCAGCGTGGTGGAAAACGGCGTGCGCCTATTCACGCCGCTGTTCCTGGTGCTGCTTCTGATCGAGGCCTCCGATGTGGTGTTCGCGGTGGATTCCATTCCCGCCATCTTCGCCATCACCACCGATCCCTTCATCGTCTTCACCTCCAACATCTTCGCCATCCTGGGGTTGCGCGCGCTGTACTTTCTGCTCGCCGACATGGCCGCCCGCTTTCACCTGCTCAAATACGGATTGGCCATGGTGCTCACTTTCATCGGCGCCAAAATGCTGATCGCCCCCTGGTGCCCCATACCGACCCCCGCGTCGCTGGCCATTGTGGGCGCGATTCTGGTCGCCTCCGTCGTCGCATCGCTCGTCGCCACCCGGTCCAACGCACACGCCAAGCCGCGGAACTAGGCCGGGCACACCTGCGAGCCGAGCCCATCGGGCGCGGTTTTGATGCTTCCGCCACATTCGTCACGAACGCCGCTCGCAACGTATAAGCAGTGCTTATGGTAATCATCATAACTATTTAATATCCATAATGATGGCGCGGCTATATAGTTCGCCCCTAATCCCGTGTCAAGAACATGGAATTTATCCCCCAGCTACGGAGAAATCATGGATCAATCAGCACGCTACGCAAACCTTGACCTGAAAGAAGCAGACCTGATCAAGGGTGGCAAACACATCCTCGTTGCCTATAAGATGAAACCCAAGGCCGGCTACGGTTACCTGGAAGCGGCTGCCCACTTCGCCGCCGAGTCCTCCACCGGCACCAACGTTGAAGTCTCAACCACCGACGACTTCACCAAGGGTGTGGACGCGCTGGTTTATTACATCGACGAAGCCACCGAAGACATGCGCATTGCGTATCCGCTGGAGCTGTTCGACCGCAACATCACCGACGGCCGCATGATGATGGTGTCTGTTCTGACGCTGATTATCGGTAACAACCAGGGCATGGGCGACATCGAACATGCCAAGATTCATGACTTCTACGTGCCGGAGCGCGCCATCCAGTTGTTCGACGGCCCGTCCAAGGACATCTCTGACATGTGGCGCATTCTTGGCCGTCCAGTCAAGGATGGCGGTTACATCGCCGGTACCATCATCAAGCCGAAGCTGGGTCTGCGTCCCGAGCCGTTTGCCGCGGCTGCTTACCAGTTCTGGTTGGGTGGCGACTTCATCAAGAACGATGAGCCACAAGGCAACCAGGTATTCTGCCCAGCCAAAAAAGTTTACCCGCTGGTCTATGACGCCATGAAGCGTGCCCAGGACGAAACCGGCCAGGCCAAGCTGTTCTCTGCGAACATCACCGCTGACGACCACTATGAAATGTGCGCCCGTGCAGACTTCATCCTCGAAGCGTTCGGACCCGATGCCGACAAGGTCGCGTTCCTGGTCGACGGTTTCGTGGGCGGCCCCGGCATGATTACCACCGCACGTCGCCAGTACCCAAGCCAGTACCTGCACTACCACCGCGCCGGTCACGGCATGATCACTTCGCCATCCGCCAAACGCGGCTACACCGCGTTCGTGCTGGCCAAGATGTCGCGTCTGCAAGGTGCTTCCGGTATCCACGTCGGCACCATGGGCTACGGCAAAATGGAAGGCGAGCACTCTGACAAGAACATCGCTTACATGATCGAACGCGACGAGGCCCAAGGTCCTGTCTACTTCCAGAAATGGTATGGCATGAAGCCCACAACCCCGATCATCTCGGGCGGCATGAACGCATTGCGTCTGCCGGGCTTCTTCGAGAACCTGGGCCACGGCAACGTGATCAACACTTCTGGCGGTGGCGCATACGGCCACATCGACAGCCCGGCGGCCGGCGCGATCTCCCTGCGCCAGTCCTACGAGTGCTGGAAAGCCGGTGCCGACCCCATCGAATACGCGAAAGAGCACAAGGAATTTGCCCGCGCGTTCGAGTCCTTCCCGGGCGACGCCGACAAGATCTACCCCGGCTGGCGTGAAAAGCTGGGCGTTCACAAGTAAGCCCAGGTTTCAGACGATGCAGTAAAAGGCGCCCCCACTTTGCTGGGGGCGTTTTTTTCCAGGGCCAGGAAACCTTTCCTGCCTTACGGATTAGGAGAAAATGATGACCGCCAAAGATCAATACAAGGTTGATAAAGAGCCGTTCTATCACCAGCAACGCAACGAAGTGGCACTCTACGAAGCGGCCTACGTCGCCCGTTTGCCCGTGATGATCAAAGGCCCGACCGGCTGCGGCAAATCGCGCTTTGTCGAATACATGGCGTGGAAACTCGGCAAGCCGCTGGTCACCGTGGCCTGCAACGAAGACATGACCGCTTCCGATCTGGTCGGGCGCTACATTCTGGAAGCCGACGGCACGCGCTGGCTGGACGGCCCGTTGACCACCGCGGCCCGCATAGGCGCGATCTGCTACCTGGACGAAATTGTCGAAGCGCGCCAGGACACCACGGTGGTGATCCATCCGCTCACCGATCACCGCCGCACGCTGCCACTGGACAAGAAAGGCGAACTGATCCACGCGCACCCCGATTTTCAGTTGGTGATTTCCTACAATCCCGGCTACCAGAGCCTGATGAAGGATCTGAAGCAGTCGACCAAGCAGCGTTTTACCGCATTCGAGTTCGACTATCCCGATGCAGAGTTGGAGACAAGCATCGTGGCCAAGGAAACCGGCACTGACGAAGCGCTGGCCGCCAAGCTGGTAAAGATCGGCAGGACTGCGCGCAACCTGAAAGGCCACGGCTTGGATGAAGGGATCTCGACGCGCCTGCTGGTCTACGCCGCCACGCTGATCAAGGGCGGGGTTGACCCGCGCGACGCCTGCCGCATGGCGCTGGTGCGTCCGATCACGGACGACGCCGACATCCGCGACACGCTGGATCATGCGATCGATGCGACGTTTGCCTGAAAATGTGCAATAAGGCGCAATGGAGCGCGGGCTTCCAGCCCGCCTGCGGCCAGGATGGCCGCGCTCCCACAGGCGCCGAGCAGGCTTGTCGCCTCGGATCATGGCGACATTCGTCCAATGGATAATCTGGGTTGATATCGAGCACTAACGCCATGACCGAAACCGAATACGAACATCCCCTGATGAAGGGCTACCGCGAGCAGCTCGGCTGCGGTTTCCCGCAGGTGGCCGATGTCTTCGAGGATTGCATGGCAGAGGCCCTGTCGGTGCTCTCCAACGAAGGGATAACCGCCTATCTCGAAAACGCGCGTTTCCTTTGCAAGATGGGGCGCGGGGTCGAGCCGGTGCTGATTTTCCTGGAAGAGTGGCCGCCGGTTGCCGGCACGCTGGGCGAAGCGGCATTGCCCGCGCTCATGGCTTTCATCCGCAAGATGTACAAATCGCCCAATGGCAAGGCCATCGTACCGTTCCTGCAATCGCTGGCCGCCACGGCGCGGCGGCTGCCCTCGGCGGAGCAGATGCAGGATTACATGGATTTGGCGCTGGATTTCATGGAGCGCACGACTGGCTCGATCCATGGCATACACACCACCTTCGCCAGTCCCGGACTGCCGGAATTGTTCAAGCAGGCGCCGTTCCTGTTGAGCCAGATGTCCATCCACGGCCTGAAAAACTGGGTCGAATACGGCATCCGCAACTACGGCAGCCACCCCGAGCGCCAGCAGGATTATTTCAGCCTGCAATCGGCGGACAGCAAGGCCATGCTGCAACGCGAACGCCACGGCACCTTGCTGGTCGACAACGAGCGCAAGCTTGATCTCTACCTGCGCGGCCTGTGGCAGGACGGCGACCATTTCGTGCCGTACTCGCTGGGTTTCGACGAACTGCGCAAGCCGATTCCGTACTACGACAAACTGGGCATCCGCCTGCCCGATGTCTACGACGACAGGAACGGCATTTCCGGCATCGACCGCTATCGTGCCGCGCTTGCGCACATGGTCGGACACCGGCGCTGGACCATTGCCATCTTCGCCGACAACTACAGCCCGTTCCAGCGCATGACCATCGAGTTTCTGGAAGACTCGCGCGTCGAATGTCTGGCCATGCGCCAATATCCGGGCTTGCGCCGCATCTTCATGGCGCTGCATCCGGCACCGGACGAGGCCGCCTGCGATCCCGAAAAGGAATCGGCGGTGCGCCACCGGCTTGCCATGCTGTCGCGCGCGATTCTCGACCCGGATCATCCCTACAAGAATCCGCACATCGTCGACTTCGCGGAGCGCTTTCACGCCCTGATGGCGCAAGGCGAATCCAGCACGCAGGAGATCGCGGAGCTGGCCGTTTTGTTCGGCGCCAGGACGCGCCTGCAGAGCGACCAGTTGCCCAGGATCCACTTCAAGGACACCGAGGTGGATTACCGCGACGACAACCGCCAACTATGGAAATTCATCGAACAGGGCGACGAAGAGGAAGCCTTCGACCAGCAGCGCAAGGCCGAGCCCGGCGAAGAAATCATAGGCCTGCCGCCGCGCCACTACCCGGAATGGGACTACGGCAGCCAGACCTACCGGCCCGACTGGGTCAGCGTCTACGAGGCCTTGCATCCGCAGGGCAATGCGCTGGACATCGACCGGCTTCTGGACAAGCATGCCGCTCTGGCCAAGCGCCTCAAGCGCATGCTGGATTTGTTGAAGCCGCAGGACAAGGTGCGCATCCGCTACCAGGAAGAAGGCAGCGAGCTGGACCTGGACGTCGCCCTGCGCTCCCTGATCGACTTCAAGAGCGGCTCCACCCCCGACCCGCGCATCAACATGAGCCACAAAACCAGCGGACGCGACATCGCCGTGATGTTGCTGCTGGATTTGTCCGAGTCGCTCAACGGCAAAGCCGCCGGCTCGGATCAGACCATACTCGAACTCAGCCGGGAAGCGGTGTCGCTGCTGGCCTGGGCCATCGGAAAGCTGGGCGACCCGTTCGCCATCGCCGGCTTTCATTCCAACACCCGGCACGATGTGCGCTACCTGCACATCAAAGGCTACAGCGAGCACTGGGACGACGAAGTGAAAGGGCGATTGGCAGCCATGCAAGCCCGCTACTCCACCCGCATGGGCGCCGCCATGCGCCACGCCGCGCACTACCTGGAAGCGCAAAAAGCCGATAAAAAGCTGATGCTGATCCTGACCGACGGCGAGCCCGCGGACGTGGACAGCAAGGACGAACGCCTGTTGATCGCAGACGCGCATCAGGCCGTGAAGGAACTGGACCAGAAAGGCATCTACGCCTACTGCATCAACCTCGACCCCAAGGCGGATGAATACGTGGCCGACATCTTCGGCAAGCAGTACACCGTGATCGACAACATCCAGCGCCTGCCGGAAAAGCTGCCCGCGCTTTTCATGGCGCTTACGAAGTAGGCGTCATGAGGGCAGCTTTCGGCGCAGGCTAATGCCCGCGCACGCGGGCGTTAAGGCGCGAAGCGGCGGCCGTAGCCAAAAGTCCTGCGCTGTTCATGGCGCTCACCAAATAGGCGCTGCTCTGGCCAAGCGATTGCCGTAAAATGACGAAGAATCCCTGATGAACCGGGCGAGGAAAGCCAAAATGCTTAAGAAACTGCCCTACTACAACAAACGTGCGCTGGCCTTTGTGGAAAACATCGGCCTGTTCGTGATCGCCGTTGCCACGGTCATCGCCGCCGGCGGCGAAGTGCTGGCCATGATCGAAGCGGTGAAGGTCACCCTGGCCGACTTGCTGCTGCTGTTCCTGTACCTGGAAGTGCTGGCCATGGTCGGCCACTACTACGGCTCGGGCAAGCTGCCGGTGCGCTACCCGCTCTACATCGGCATGGTCGCCCTGGCGCGCTACCTGATCCTCGACATGAAGGGCATGGACGAGTGGCGCATGCTGTCGATCACTCTGGCAATCCTGGTGCTGGCGCTGGCGGTGCTGCTGCTGCGCTTCGGCGATTGCCGCTTTCCCTACGCGGACGACCGCGCCGCCCGCGAATTGCGTGGCGAAAACACCGACAACGAAATGTAACGGAGCCGATATGTTCCAATCCAGCATCAAGAGCCTGACCCTCCTCAACCGCGGCAAGGTGCGCGACATCTACGCCGTCGACGAGCAGCGCCTGCTGATCGTCACCACCGACCGTCTTTCCGCTTTCGACGTGGTGCTGCCCGACCCGATTCCGGGCAAGGGCGAGGTGCTTACTGCCGTCTCCAATTTCTGGTTCGGCAAGCTGCACCACATCATCCCCAACCACTTCACTGGCGACGCGCCGGAGTCCGTGGTCGCCGCGGAGGAGCGCGCGCAGGTTGCCGGCCGCGCGGTGGTGGCCAAACGGCTCAAACCCCTGCCCATCGAGGCCATCGTGCGCGGCTACCTGGTGGGTTCGGGCTGGAAGGAATACAAGAACCAGGGCAGCGTGTGCGGCATTCCGCTGCCGGCCGGATTGCAGGAAGCCGGCAAGCTGCCGCAACCCATTTTCACCCCTTCGACCAAGGCGGAAGTGGGCGCTCACGACGAGAACATCAGCTTCGCGCGGGCTGAAGAATTGCTGGGCAAGGAACTGGCCGCCAACGTGCGCGACGTGGCCATCGCCCTGTACCAGGAAGCGGCGGACTATGCCGCGACCAAGGGCATCATCATCGCCGACACCAAGTTCGAGTTCGGCCTGGACGACGGCGGCAGGCTGTACCTGATCGACGAGGCGCTCACGCCCGATTCCTCCCGCTTCTGGCCGGCCGACCAGTACGCCCCCGGAGCCAACCCGCCCAGCTTCGACAAGCAGTACGTGCGC
>Ga0315281_10015612_pt1 | contig 10176 bp, 9 predicted proteins | sample YL17G07_0_MG_FD_204540 | JGI IMG/M metagenome (GOLD analysis project Ga0315281, IMG submission 204540) | Sediment microbial communities from Yellowstone Lake, YNP, Wyoming, USA - YL17G07_0 | ecosystem: Environmental > Aquatic > Freshwater > Lake > Sediment | place: USA: Wyoming | collected...
CACTCCCACAATCCGGCCCATGCGGCTCTCCAACGCCATGCGGCCACGCCACCTTGCGCCTTCGCCGGCGCCTCTTGCCTCCGGGGCATCGTGCCCCCGGGCCCCCTGCACGGTCAACCGGCGGGCGGACGCACGAGCGGGGCGCGGGGCGGGGAGAGACGGTCCCTCCGTGTGGCTCGTGCGCAGCCGCGCGGGTACGTGGCCCTGCTGGCGCCGCGGCGCCACGCTTGATTTTTCCGGCCTCTGGGGAGCATGTAAGGTGGCGATCCGGCGCAAGCGAACGGGTTTCCGGCCGGGGAATGGCCGCCCGTGCGGCTCCATCTTCCCCGGCTCCGCACTCAGACGAGGCAAACATGAAAGCAGGCTTTATCGGGCTGGGCATGATGGGCGGTCCCATGTGCCGCAACATGGTCAAGAAGGGCAACGCCATCGTCATCTACGACCTGAATCCGGACGCCGTCGCCAGGGTGCGTTCGACCGGGGCGGTCGAGGCGAAGTCCACCAAGGAGGTCGCGGCCCAATGCGACGTCGTGTTCCTCTCGCTGCCCATGCCCAAGGACGTGGAGGCCGTGATCATGGGCCCCGACGGAGTCGCGGCGGCCGCGAAGAAGGGCACGATCATCGTGGACCTGAGCACCAACGCCCCAGCCGTCGTGCAGCGCCTCGCCAAGGAACTGGCCCCCCGCGGCCTGACGCTGCTAGACAGCCCGGTCAGCGGCGGCGTGGACGGCGCGGAGGCGGCCACGCTCGCCGTAATGGTGGGCGGCGACAAGGCGGCCTTCGACAAGGTCAAGCCCCTGCTGGACTGCATCGGCAAGAACGTGTTCCATCTCGGCGCGATCGGCACCGGCAGCGTCGCCAAGCTGTGCAACAACATGGTCTCCTTCTGCAACCTCGCCGTGGCTTCCGAGGCGGTCATGCTGGCCAAGCGCGCGGGACTCGATCCGCAGATCATGGTCAATGTCATCCATGCCAGCAGCGGCGCCAGCAGCTCGCTCAAGCGCGTGGAGCGCAAGGCCATCCATGGCGACTTCAAGCAGGAGTTCGCCCTCAATCTGGCCTTCAAGGACCTGACGCTCGCCCTGGACCTCGGCCGGGAAACGGACACGCCGCTCGCCTACGGCTCCTACACCTACACGCTCATGCAGAAGGCCCGCGCCAACGGCCGCGGCGGCGAGGACGTGAGCACGCTGATGCGCGACATCGAGGAGCCGGTCAACGAGCAGGTGCGCACCAAGCTCTAGGCCCCGCTCCATGTCAGGCGATCGGACGCATCCCTGCCGCCCCGGCATGACGGCAGCCGCCGGGACAGGATGCGCGACGCCGATCCGGCAGTCGAGGATGGACGGAGACGGCAATGGACAGCGTCAAAGTGAACGGACGGTCGTACCGCATGCCCGCGCGGCCGGTCGTCGTCGTGTGCATCGACGGCAGCGCGCCCGAGTATTTCGAGGACGGGCTGAAGCGCGGCCTGCTGCCGAACCTCGCGCGCTTCCGGCGGCAAGGCTTCTCGGCCCTCGCGGACTGCGTCATTCCCAGCTTCACCAACCCCAACAACTTGTCCATCGTCTCCGGCGCGCCGCCCTCCGTGCACGGAATCTCGGGCAACTTCTTCCTCGATCCGGACACGGGCCGCGAAGTTATGATGAACGAGCCGGCGCTGCTGCGCTGCGAGAGCATCCTGGCGGCCCTGTCGCGCCAGGGCAGGCGCATCGCCATCGTCACGGCGAAGGACAAGCTGCGCCGCCTGCTTGGCCACGGCGTGCAGGGCGGCATCTGCTTCTCCGCCGAGCGCGCCCACGAGGCGACCGAGGCGGAGAACGGGATCGCCGATGCGACGGCGCTCGTGCGGCGGAAGACGCCGGACGTGTATTCGGCGGCCCTGAGCGAGTTCGTGATGGAGGCGGGCGTGCGGCTGCTGGAGACGGCGCGGCCGGACGCGATGTACCTCTCGCTCACCGACTATGTGCAGCACAAGCACGCGCCCGGCACGCCGGAGGCGGACGCGTTCTACCGCTCGCTGGACGCGTACTGGGGCCGGCTGGAGCAGATGGGGGCGCTCGTCGGCCTGACCGCGGACCATGGCATGAACGCCAAGACGCGCGCCGACGGAACACCCGACATCGTGTATCTGGAGACCGTGCTGGCCGAGGGGCTCGCCCCCGGAGGCTTCCGCGTGATCCTGCCCATCACCGATCCCTACGTCCTCCACCACGGCGCGCTGGGCTCCTTCGCCACCGTGTATCTGCGCGATCCGGCCGATGGGCCGGGCGTGCGCGAGCGGCTCGGCCGCGTGCGGGGGATCGTGTACGCGGAGCCGCGCGCGGCGGCCTGCGCGCGTTTCGAGCTGCCGCCGGACCGGGTGGGGGACCTGGTCGTGATCAGCGGCGCCAACGTCGTGCTGGGCAAGTCCCCCCAGTCTCATGACCTGAGCCTGCTGAAGGAGCCGCTGCGCTCCCACGGAGGCCTGGCCGAGCAGCGCGTGCCCTTCGAGCTCAGTGCGCCCGTGAGCGCGGCCTACCGCGATCGGGCGCGGGCCGGCCTGCGCAACTTCGACATCTTCGACTATCTGCTGAACGGGACCGCCGCTTAGGTATGCCCTCGTGGCGGGCGGCCGCGGCCCCTGCGGTGCGTTCTCCTCATGCGCGCCGGGCCCAGCGTTCCCGCCTTCGCGCCGCAGCCGCGGAGCCCTACGGCTCGCGCTTGCGGTAGCGGAAGTCGCAGTGGGACGCGCCCTGCATGATCGTCTGCGTGCGGGCGAATTCCACGTCGGGCGCGAAGCCCGCCATCAGCGCGCCGTCGCGGTTGCAGCTCAGCGTGTAGCCCAGTTCGTCGAGCCCCAGCTCGCGGTACATCTCCGCGTAGCGGCAGCGCGTCACATTGAACGCGTACTCGGTCCTGGTCTGCTTGAGCACTTCGATTTCCAGGGCGTCCCCCCGCGTCCACAGCTCGCTCATTGCGGCGAAACTGGCGAGGGAGGTGTCCGGGGCGGTCTTGGCCAAGGCCTTGCCCGCGTCGTGCGCGAGTTGCGTGATGACGTTGGCCAGAATGGCGCGCGTCTTCTCCCGCCCCAGCTCCGCCTCGAATGCCTGCACGAGCGGCTTGACGACGGCGGCCTCGATGCGCCGCTGCTGCAAGAGGCTGATCGGCTCCTCGCTCATCGCTGCTCCGCGTGGGTTGTGCGCGGCCTCCGGCGCCGGGCCGGGTCCGCGCAGCGCGGCCGGCGTCTTCCGCCGGGAACGGACCGCCGCGCCGCTATGCCTGCGTCTTCTGGAGGATCACGATGAATTCGTCCCACCCGCGCAGGGGCGCGAAGGCGTGCGCCACCGTCAGCGGCACCAGCTTCAGCCGCACAATCACCTCCCAGCACTCCAGGAACGACGGCAAGGTGAACACGTGGCAATGCGCGTCGTGGTACGTCCCGCCTTCCGCCGAGCGGGCGGCGGCGAGCGCGTCGCGCAGCCGCTGCTCGTCGAACAACGGCGGGCGCTCGCGCTTGCGGTCGACCGGCGACCAAAAGGCCTCGTGGTCGAAGACCTGCCTGGCGCTCGGCCGCTGCAGCCGCCGCACGTAGGCGTCGATCAGGTCCGCCGGCGTCGAGAGCGCGCGGCGATAGTCGAATGTACGGGTCTTCTCCGGAATGGCGAGGCAGATGCGGCCGCCAGGCTTCAGCACCGCGGCCAGGTGCCCGAGCCAAGTGATCGGGTCGGCCACGTGCTCGATCACGTGCGCGGCCACGCAGTAGTCGAACGCCATGCCCTTGGGCACGACATCCGCCAGCGCGCCGCCTGGCCAGACGAAGTCCACCTCGACCACGAGCGCCGGGTCCACCGCCTCCACTGGATGTTCCTCATACTTGCGCAGCAGCTCTTCCCGGCTCGCGTGATCCACGTAATACACGTCGCACTGGGACTTCATCAGCAGCGGCCGGTGCAGCGGGCCGATCTCCAGGCCTTTCATCCGCTTCAGGTCCAGGCCCATCAGCAGCCGCCGACGCCGCTCCCGCTGGTCCGCGTTGGCGCGGCACGGCGAGCGCTCGAGCTGACTGCGGTCGGCGAAGCGCACCTCGACCCTGTCCCGCTCGCCCAGGGGCTCGGCGAAGATGTGGCGGAAGCCCGAGCGCGCGGGGATGCCCGCCCTCTCCAGGTCCGGGCGATAGACGACGGCCTCCATTTCCGCGACGGGGCGGCCGTTGACGAGAATCGTGATGGGCGCCGGCCGATCGCCCCCAACTACGGCCCAGCCGCGCACGTAGGTCTCCGTGCACTCGTCCACGATGCCCCGCTGGGGCTGCGCGGCCGGACTTCCGCCCGCCGCGCCCGGTCTGGCGAGCCGGCGCGCCCCGCGCGCAAGCCGGCGCAGGATGCGGCGCGAGAGCGCCAGCCCCGTCTCCGGAACGCGCTGCAGCCCATCCAGCGTCAGGCGCGGAAATCTCAGCAATCCGGGGTGCACGGCGGGGTCTCCGTGGCGCGAGGCGAGCCCATGGAAGCGGCGATCCCGGGCGCTGCCCTGGCGGCGTGGGGTCAGGTCGTGCGGACGATCGTGACGGGTAGCTGCGCCAGCCGGCTCTGCAACTCCGAGAGCGCCTCGGCCACCACGGCGCCGTCGCGCGATTCCAGCGTCACCTTGACCGAGTATTCGCTGCGCAGGAAGTTCGGATACGAGCCGATCAGCAGGCCGGGGTGGCGGGCCTGGGTTTCGCGCAGGCTGGCGGCGATCACCCCCTCGTCCGCCTTCATGAAGATTTCCCGCAGCACCACCGGCGTGCCCCGGAAGCGATGCTTGATGGCGTTGAACTTGGCCTGGAACAGCTGCGGCACCCCGGGCATGATGAAGATGTTGCGGAATACCACCTGCGGAACGAACAGGCTCTCCAATTCCACCAGCTCCGCCCCCTCCGGCACGAGCGCCATCAGCAGGTGATCCTCGGTCAGCCGCTCGCGGTAATGCTTTCGCAGCGCGGCCTCCAGCACCGGATGGCGCACGGCCTTCACGCCGAAGCCGGCGGCAATCGCGGCCACCGTCATGTCGTCGTGCGTCGGTCCGATGCCCCCGCTGGTGAAGACCCAGGTAAAGGCCGCGGAGCAGTCGCGCACGACCTTCCCGATCAGCTCGAAGTCGTCCGGGATGGTGGTGATGCGGCACAGGTCAAGGCCGAGGAAGTTCAACTCCTTGCACAGGAAGGGCGAATTGGTGTCCGCGACCTTGCCCGTGAGGATCTCGTTTCCGATGATGACAATCCCGGCTGTCGGTGCCGCTCCCGCGGCGCCTGCGCCCTGCACGGTCATGGCGTTCTCCCCCGGACGGTGCAGGCGGACACCCTGTCCCCGTCCGCCTCTCTCCGGATGTGCGGCCACCATACGCCGCCTATCGGCAGGGCGGCAACCCGGCGCACCGAGCGTGGCTTCGTTTTCGTGATTCGACGGTAACCCATTGAGCCGCCACCCGTTGTCATGTCCGCCGCACCGTCGTCGCCACGGCCGGGAAGCCCCGCAACGACAGTGCGCGTGGGTTCGTTTTCGCGATTTTGTGTGCCGCTGAGACGACGCACGTCTGTTACGGCCGAGCGATGCCGAGGCCCGGCTGGGGGACGGGACGAGGCAGCCAAATCTCCATTGGGTTCGTTTTCAAATTTGCACAATCAAGCTATTGATAACATTGATCTTTATAATGAAATTTGCGCATCAGCGAGACCCCTCCCGCTCGCGCAGAGGAATCCGCCGAGTTTCGCAATTGTGGACATCGCGCCCACCCCGAAAATGCGGCCAGAGATGCGCCCGGAGATGCGGATAGATCGGGCGCCGAACGGGTCCGCACGCTATCCCTGTGGAACTTCCGGCTCGCACTGGGTTCGATTTTCGAATTTTTCGCGCAAGGTTTCGGCAGGGCCGGCGCAGACGATTCTTTGCTGCCGCCACCGATCCGCGACGTCTCCCCTTCCGCCGCTCTGCAACACGGCACGTACCTTGACCAGAATACTCCGAATCGGACGCGGCACGAAGCGCCGCACGGGACGCGCCGCGGCCGGGCCCGCTCGGCTGGGCGCCCCTTACCGCACCCGCCCCATCGCCTTCATCAGCGCGGCCAGATTGGTCGCGGGCAGGTAGTGGCCCTTATAGTGCTTCAGGAAAAATTCGCGCTGGGAGTGGAGCACGCTGGGCCGCTCCTCGCAGCTGAACCAGTAGATCTTGTTGCCGCGCACCTGACTGGCCTTGCAGATGCGGTCCATCCCGTCGAAATCGCCGAACGCCAGCACGACCCGCCGCTGAAACTGCCACTCGCGTTCCAGCGCCGGCAGCGTCTCCCACGCGTCGTCCAGCTTGCGCGCGACGATGGCGAAGTTGGGGGCGTCGTACAGCTCACAGTCGCCCAGCGCCTCGGCCACCTGGGCCACCGAGCCGAACAGGCGCGCCTGGTGCTCGCAGGACGGGCTCGTGTCCAGCACGACGGCGACCTTGCGCTTCTCGCGCGTCATGCGGCACTGGCTGACGAGCCGCCCGGTAAAGCGGCGCGTGCGCAGCTCTTCCAGGTCCCATTCGTCGTCGCCCTGGGTGGGCATGTCGGCCGAGTCCTCGGCGACCTTGGAAACCATGCGGGCAAAGCGCGCAGCGAGGGCACGCAGGTAGCGGCCCTCTAGCCCGAACGCTTGGGGCGCCAAGGAACGGTTGAGCGCGCCCAGGCGCTGGCGCCGCTCCTCCTCCCGCTTGGCCTCGACCTCCGGGGGGACGGACAGGCCGGGCGCGCCGTCCTGCCCCTCGGCGCCGTCCGACTCCCCATCCTCGCCAGGGCCGGCGGGTTCGCCGGGCTCGCCCTCGGCTTCCATGGGCGCGCCGCCGTCCTCCATGGGCTCACCGCCCTCGTCCTCGCCGAGCGCCTGCTCCTCCCCCGGCTCGCCGGGGCGGCCCTTGCGGCGCCGGGCGCGCTGAGGCGCCGGCACGTAGTCCCCCACGCGCTTCAGCCAGGGCCGCTCGATGCGCCGCCCCTCCATCACGCCTCCCGCACGCGCTGGCGCATGTAGAGCTTGAGGCCCTCGCGCTTGACGCGCTGCAAGTCGAAGGACACCTCGTGCAGCCCGAAGATGCCGCCATCCTCCACTGCCGGCGGGAACTCCCCGTTCTTCGCCACGAACATCGTCAGCTCGGACTCGAGCTGCGTGCTGTGGACGCCAAAGTAGTCGAGGCAGGGCTGGTTGAGCTGGTTGAACAGCGAGATCGCCTCCGCTTCCTCCTTCGTCGTCGGCGTCTCGCTTTCCGGCATGAACTCGGCGGTGCCCAGCATGCTGCCGAGGACGGTCTTGTTGCGGAACTGGCAGGTGACGCGGCCCCAGACCTTCAGGTTGCGGTTGATGAGCAGGGAGAACCAGCGGCCCAGATGCTTGTACTCGCGCAGCACGAACAGATAGTCCTCGCGCAGCTGCTCGTTCGGCGGAAGGGTGCTGGCAGGCGTGCGGCCTTCGGTGCGCTGCTTGGCCACCGCCAGCCGGTACAGCAGCACGGCGCCCCGCGGTCCGTAGAGGAAGTCCCAGAATTCGCGGGTCTCCGCGTAGTCGTGCGTGACGACTTCGAGCGCCTCGGCCGTCCAGCGGATCTTCAGCCCGCGGTAGCGCATCAGCAGTTCGTCCGCGGTGAGCGAGTAGATGCGGCAGCGCTCCGTATCTTCCGGTGCGGCGGCGAGCGAGCCGGCCTTGAAGTCGAGCAGCATCTGCTGGGCGATCTCGCCGCCGTGGCGGGTCTCCAGCAGCAGCTCGCCTCCGTCCTTCAGGATCAGGGCCCACTCCTCGGGACGCTCGAAGTTCAGCGCCTGGAATACGACGATCTCCGCCTCGCCCACCTGGGCGATCCTCAGGTCGGCCGCGTCCTTGGGCAGCGTGTCGGGTTTGCGGGAGAGCAGGGCGCGCGCCACGCCGTCATAGCCGCTCTCGGTGCGCGGGACGACGCCGTAGAGGCGCTCGGACTCGATCTCCAACGAGCGCGCGGGCATGCGCGTCATCCAGTCGCGCTGCACGTGGGGCAGCGCCGGCTGGAGCGCCTCTCCGCCCAGCGCCCCCGCGCCGATCTGCTCATACTTGTCCGGCGCCAGCACCGGCTTGTCCGCCTCCAGGCCCGCCCCGCTCACCAGCGGCAGCCCTTCGGCGGACTTGAGCAGCTCGTGATCGTCCCAGCTCTTCGTCACGAACTGGAACACCAGCCGGTTCCAGTCCGCGCGGTCCCCCAGCAGGCTGATCCCGTCGAGCAGCTGGCGCAGCTCCTGGATCGTGACCGGCTTGGTCAGCTTGACCAGCACCGAGCGCTGATAGAGCGCCACGGCCGCGGGAATGAGGGCGTGCTCCCCGTGGCTGTCCCTGAGCGCCTGTCCCACCAGCTGCGCGGGCGGCTGCGCCAGCTCGATCAGCGGCAGGCGGCGCAGCAGCGGCTCGGACAGTTCGCGCTCGTCGTTGAGCGTAATGAACACGGCGAGCCGGGACTGGTCGGCGCGCACCTCGCTGCCGGGAATGCTGACCCGCCCGTTCTGCAAGAAGTCCAGCAGGAAGGCGTCGGTGGACGGGTGCGTCTTGTCCCATTCGTCGAGGATCAAGGCGGTCGGCCCCTGCTGGCTGGCCAGCGCCGCGAGGGGCAGCACTCCGGCCTGCGTGCGGAATCCGCTCGGCTGCCCGGCGTCGGGGAGGATCGTCTGGTACAGCTCTTCCTTGCGGCAGCCGGGAAAGGCCTGAAAGAAGAACGTACGCCGCTCCTGCACCTGGGCCACGCTCTCGGCCAGGTAGGTCTTGCCCGAGCCAGCGGGCCCCGCCAGGAAGCAACCCGCGCAGGGCCTGGTGTGAAGCGCCGCGAGGAGCTGCTCGGTGAGCTGTTCGGTGAGGCGATAGCCCGCGGCCTGCAACTGGTCCCGCAGCGTCATGGTGGCATCCGGAGGGAAGGGCGCGCTCCCTGGCCATGCCCGGCGCACGCCGCTGGCGTGCCGCGCCGAGCCGCCGAAGCGCTGAGATGAGGATACCGGCGGCTCCGCCGTGCGGCAAGCCGAGGCGGCGCGCCGGCGCCGGTCGCCGTCCGGCATGCACGCCCGGACCTGCGGCAGTTCGCCGCGGCCAGGAGGAGCGTGTCAACTCTGCGAGGCGGGCACGATCAGTTGTCGGTGACCGTGCGCGTGTAGGCGCGCAGCTTCTTCGTCACCAGGATCGCCATCTTGCGGAACAGCTTGAGCGCGAGAATATCGTTGATGTCGTTTATGATCTGCGCGTTGACCTCGATCACCATGCAGTCCGACGTGGCCACGGCGCTGGCCGAGCGCGGCTCCTGGTCCACCAGCGCCATCTCGCCAAAGCAGTCGCCCAGGCCCAGCTTGGCGAGCACCTCGGTTTCCGCGTCGCGGCCCTTGACGATCTGCACCTGCCCGGCAATCAGGACATAGAGCCGGTCGCCGCGATCCCCCTCGCGGAAGAGCGTTTCGCCGGCGTGAAACTTGCGCGTATGGCAGATCTTCAGCAGCCGCACCAGCTCCAGGTCGGTGAACTCGGAGAAGAACTCGATCCGCCGCACCTTGTTCAGCGTCTCCTTGTGATTGGTGGAGACCTTGCCCAGGGCGTCGCGGATCGCGCTTTCGAGGCTGTTGATGTCGTAGGGCTTGGCCAGGTAGCCCAGGATGCCGACTTCAATCCCCTTGCGGCGGCTCTCCGTGTCCAGGGAGGAGGACATGAGCACGCACTTGACGTTTGCCGTTCGGGGATCGGACTTGAGCTGCTTGACGATCTCGAAGACGTTCTCGCCGCCGAGATTCTGGTCGATCAGCATCAGGTCCACGGGAGTTTCGGCCGCGAGCTTGCCGATTTGATGCGGCGAGCCGGTCTCATGCACGGCCTCGATTTCCTCGAAGCTGCGCAGCGCGCCCTTGAGCAGCTGCCGGCTCTCCTGCATCAGATCCACGATCAGGATCCGCAACGGCCGGCCGGCCCGCAGCCGGGGTTCCGGCCGCGCCTGCTGAACAAGGACTTCACTCATGCCGCACCGTCGCTCTGCGACCGCACTGTGGGGGCCGGAAAGCCGGCGCCCTCGCCTGGCGGTCGCCCCACCTTTAAGGAATCCCCCGTCTCGCTGTCAAATGCGCCGTCGCAGCCCATCCGCCCGCACCCGTTCAATGCAAAAGGCCACGATGACCGGGCGAGATTCAGTCCATTCCGACCCG
>Ga0315281_10015614_pt1 | contig 10175 bp, 20 predicted proteins | sample YL17G07_0_MG_FD_204540 | JGI IMG/M metagenome (GOLD analysis project Ga0315281, IMG submission 204540) | Sediment microbial communities from Yellowstone Lake, YNP, Wyoming, USA - YL17G07_0 | ecosystem: Environmental > Aquatic > Freshwater > Lake > Sediment | place: USA: Wyoming | collected...
TGATCGTCTTATGTGTGGCCGGATTATCGGTCTATATGGCAAATAATCTCTTTTTCGGCCATTTTGGATCTCTTGATAAGATATTCATGAGTTATTTTTTATTTTTCATAGTAACCTTTTATTTTGTAAATACTTCAGTTGCTACGGCCTTTAGTTCTGATCTGCCAACCTTTACCCCCCCGATATGCAACACCAATCCTTCAGATGCACCTATAATCGGTGCTTTAATCAATTTTATAACATGGTTTAAATGTGGCATCACTTATTACTATGCCATTTTAACCAGTATGTTTAGTTTTGGTTCTACCATTTCAGAAATTAATACCTTTTTGGTAGTTCCTTTGATAATAATAGGGGTGTTTAAATTTATCGAATTGGTGAAACCATGAAAGACATATATAAAGTTATCTGCTTGATCATGCCTTTTTTACTAGGGGTAAGCATGGTTTCAGCAGTAGATTTAACCCCTAATGTCAATGCTCACTATACTTTGAATGAAACTTCTGGAACAGCAGTTTCAGATAGTTCGGGAAATGGAATAAATGGAATTACTGTCGGTAATCCTTTATGGGTTTCGGGTAAGTTGAATAATTCTCTTTTGTTTAACGGAGCAAATCAATATGTGGATTTAGGAAATAATTTTGGATTTGAATATAATAAAACCTTTTCAGTGGAAGCTTGGGTTAATTTAACTGCAACTAGTAGCAGAGCAATCATATCTAAAGTAGACCGCTCAACTAATTATGGTTGGTATCTAAGTGTCGTAGACCAAAAGATTTATATGACTTTTAGTAGTAGTAGTAGTTACGCTTTACAATCTCATGTAAACGATGTAATTTCTTTAAATAATTGGTATCATGTCATCATGGTTTATAATGGAACTAATAAAGCAAACGGAATAAAAATCTATGTAAACGGAACTAATCAATTTCTTGTCAATGATTATGAAAATTTAGGGAATAGGAGTATTTCAAATTCTAGAAGTGCCATGATAGGTGTGCTAGATGGTTCTAGCAGTAAAAGCAGTTATTTTACTGGCAGAATTGACGAAGCAGTTATTTATAATAACACTTTAACACCAGAAGAGGTTACTTTTAGATGGAATAATTCTTATGGAACTGAATTAATGAGTGGTGAATTGCCACCACCACCCACGACGACAACCACTACCACGACAACAACTGTTCCAACCACGACAACAACCAGTATAGGTAATATTTCTACTCAATACTGTTACGATAACAGCACACTTTATAAAAGGATAGCTAAATATCAGGGTGGGGTTCTGAATGTAACTGAAGAATATATAAATTGTGATTATGGTTGTTCTGATAATTCATGTGAACCTAGCGACTTTATGATTGCCATAGGGATAATAGGGGTATTTATTGGATTGATTATCCTTATTTTGATAATAATGAGGTTGATAAAATGAAATTAGGAAAAACAGAAAGATTTTTAATATTTTTCATACTTGGCTTGGTGCTTATAGTAACTTTGCCTAGTATTTTTGCCGGTTTACCGGCCTATCTATCATCAACAGAAATAGATCTAATTGAAACCCTTTATTGTGGGTTTATAATAGTCTTTTTTATGGTAGCTTTTTGGTAGATATTGATTATGAAAGTATTTTTCGAGGATATTAAAAGAAGCTATTATGACAATAAAACGAATGAGATGCACTTAAGAAAAGAACTGATAAATAACCCAAAAGAGTTAAAAGAGGTTCTGGAACACGAATTAACTCACTTTACCTTAAAATCAACATGGAAAAATATAATTTTTGAATATAATGATCTGTTTAGGGGTGCTTTATTCTTGATCCTATTATTTCTGTTTACCTTTTTACTTGAAAGGTGGATAATTTATCAGCAGTTAGTTAATTGTGTTACTTATATTAATAATAACACATTTTTTATAGCAAAACCTAATATCACTATCAGGTGAATAAATGAACATAAGACGAAAGATAGGGGATAAACTTCTTGGCCGGATTATGGATAATTTGCCGGATAAAGATACTATTTTAGCAAATATCGAACTTCAATTTATGGAAATAGAAGTTCAAAGTGATTTGACCGGTGAAAAAATAAGCTTTACTATTGCTAGAAAAGATAAAGAGAAATTTATGAACTTTCTTAATAATATAGAAAAAAAAGCAATAGAATAGCTGTATTGGGTTAAAAAAAGAGATCCTCTTTTTTAGGGTTAAACCCCCTTTAGTAACCTATTATATTCTATCTTAAATCTCTATTGATAAGGGTAAAACGGCAATATTAGTTTAATACGGATAATTGTTTAAATTCTTATCAATTCATTATATCTATTAGGTGAAATAGAATGCCGATTCAAGCATTAAAAAAGATACCCAAGCCGAAACCATTGAAAAGAATACACTACAACAGCAAACCCTACGCTGAGATAGAGTTTGACTTTTGCACAGTGAAGATAAGAAGAGACTTGCTTAAAAGAAATGTCAAGATACTTGATTTGCTGGACGGTGTTGAGGTAGTGAAAAAATGAAAGAAGAAGAAAAAGAAAAAATTATTAATGAAATAATAAAAGAACAAGACAAATCATCTTTGATAGGAAAAAGATTTTTAAAGCAATTTTCCACTAAAGAATTGCAAGAGATGTTAAATGGTTTGAAACGAGAGTGTGTTCCTAAATGAAAGAAGAAGAAAAAATCAAAGAAGAAATAGTTAAATTCTTTTTACCTTATGATTTAATGTCATTTTTAAAAGCAATAGCTGAAGAAATGATTAAAGAGTGTGCAAAAGAACAAATAAAATTTGAATTAAGAAAAGTTGATTTCAAATGAAAGAAGAAAAAATCAATTCAGAAAAGTCGGAAAATGTTAAGTGTTCAAAGGAACAGGAAATAAATGATTGTTCTCTTAACTCCGAAAACTTCTCTGAAGAAATCAAGGGAAATCTAAAGAGAAGAACAGTAGAGCAGATACTGAATTCCGTTAAAGCCGATGCAAAGCCTTTTCATTATGGGGCCTTTCATTTGCTTATACAAATTGGAGATATTCAACTTAGACTTACCAGGAGCCAAAATACTCTTAAGAAGAAAGTAGAGGTGAAATAGGTGGCAATAGATTACAATAAAACCAAGAGATTGAATAAAGCCAGAAAATTTGGTGGCTTGATGCTGTTTTTAATAGAAATTCACGATGCTCAATTTAGGAAAGAAGTGTGTGAGAATTGCTTAAGGGTTGGATGCCAAGAAGAAATTAAAGGTAGAAGATTTTGCACGAGAATGATGGCTTCAAGAAGCAGAGAAAAGATTCTCAAATTTTTAGACAAAGAAGCGACCAAAAATATAATAGATATGGATAATCCACTTATTAGGGAAATGGCTAAGAGTATAGGAATGATTTAAGAAGAAAGTGTGATAGATATGACGACTAAAGAAGAAAAGGAGATAATTAAAGATTCAGCAGATTTATTTGCATCAATAAAGACAATTTGTGTAGCTTACTTTAAAGAAAATGGATTAAGTCAGAAAACATTTAATGATGTTTTATTGGCTTTTCATGTAGTTTCTTATGAATTGTTTGATGCTTTCTTAAAAGACAAGAAAGAATGCAATTCTTCAAGTGATAATATTGCAAGAAAATAAAGAAATAATTGTTGGTAGAACACATCAAGTAGAAGCAGATTATATGATTAAGGAATTGGAATTTTACAAGGGTTGGAAACTGAAGAAAAGGCACAATTTTAGAAATGGCAATTGTGTTTTCAGTATGGTAAAAATAAAAAGTGATAGTGTGTAGGTATGAAAAGTGAAAATCAACATGAATTTGAAGGCTGTCCTAATTGCGGTAATGATTTTCTTATTGTAATGGAAGATTGGGTATCATAACACTCAAAAAAGGAAAGGTAATAGACATAGAAATTAAAAAGGTGAAATATTAAATGCCTAGAAAAACACCACGTTGGGAATTAATCCTAATTTTTGATAGATTTAAGGGTTATACTGTTTTAGAATTAAACGATAAACTAAAGGTTAAAGTTCCGATCAGCACTTTATACAAATATCATAATAGATACGTAAAGGCCGATAGGGTGGCTAGGGGTATGTTATGACTTGCCAGTTTAAAGATAAATGCAAAATTTACGATAAAACTTCAGTTATCTGTAATAGTTGGGATAGTATAGATAGAAATTCTTTTTGTGGTAAAAAAAGGGAGTTTGAAAAAAATGCTATGCGAAAAATGTAATAAAGAACCGGTAGAATATGAAGTTATAATGACCGATTTAGAAACTTATTTTATAGGTAAGAATTGCAGAAAAGATTATAGAACTGAAATTTTAGAAATTAATAAGTTCGAGGAGTGATAAAATAGCGACATTACAGAATTTCGCAACCAGTTTATTACGTAATCCGTTATTCCTAATTATTGCCACTTTCGGGGTTACTGCTTTTATTCTATGGAAAGTTTTTAATAGACGATCTACTGCAAAAATGATAAATCGGGCAGATATTCTTAAAAGCGACATGGTAGATATTTTAAGATGGAATGAGTGCGAAAGAATGGTATTACGCAAAGGCAATTTTATAACAGGTGTTGTTGTTGGGTGGTTTAAATATAAATATAAAGATAAGAATTTACATTTTATTTTATTTAATCCTAAATGGGTTTGGTTTTTTACTAAAACATGGGATAAGCAAGTCTTATTTGTTTCTGATGAATGGGTTAAATCAATAGAAAATATACCAACAAAATTATTTGGAATTAAATCTAAAAGAACCATTAAAAACTTTATTCTGCAAGATAATTTTGCTTTTGATAGATGGGAAGGTATAAGGTTAAGTCTTGCCGATAATATCATAAAAGATTTTTTAAACCATAGACTAGCTTTACAGGAAAATGAAGTTAAAGGTTCTGTTACAATAGCACAATCTTTAAGATTAACTTTATTTGATATGACCAAACCTTACGAACCAACAATTATCCCAACGCAACAACCAAAACCGGAAGGGGCCAAATAATGGTAGATCTACTGCTTTTTTTTGGCATACTGGCCAGTTTTTTAATGTTGTTTGGTGTAGGTTATGTTTTATATTTATTATATAAAAAAATGATAAGGCCACTTAAAGCTGAAGCACAAATTTCTTATGAACTTATAGACATAGGAAAACCGGATATAGTCAAATTGGTAAAAAATATAATAAAACCAACAAAAATAGAAAATATACCAATCAATCCTATATCTGAAATAAAAGCACCGGAAGGCATTATTCCTATTGATAGTGATATAAAAATGTTTAAAGATACTTATGATACCGATTATGAAAATGCAGTTAATGTTTCAGCTTTAGAAATATCTCATGCTCATACTACCCACCAAACACAGTTACAAATACAATTAGAAAAAGAAAAAAGGAAAAGGCTAATTTCTTGATTAGCCAATTAAATTAATATTTAAAGTGATACTATGCGAGTAATGAAATTAAAGATAACCCACCCCTTTGAAGAAACTGGCCAAACTATGCCGGATTTTTATAGAAGGATAGATAACAACATACTAGAAGGTAAACCCACCATAATTATTATAGATGGTAAAACTCAATCCGGTAAATCTACTTTAGCACGAAAAATCTGCATAAGATATGATCCTAATTATAGAAGGTTTTTTACCATTAAGAATTTTATAGACTTTTTAAATGAGATAAAAGGCAAGTGCAAACTCACTTATGATGATACGGGTAAGCTAATATTTGCTGAAATACCGGAAGAATATAAGCATATTTGGATTTTATTCGATGAAGTGGAATTAGAAGCGCCGGTAGAAAATATGTGGAAAAATAGGAATAAGGTTTTAACTTCTATTACTTCCGGATTTGGTTTTTTAAAACAGAATTTAATATTAACATTACCCGATCTAACCGGAATAAGCAAAAGGATTTATAAGAATATTACCTTTAGAATATCTACTAGAAGTTATCTCAATAGCTTTAAAACCATTACCAGAAAGGCTTTTATAAAGATACCTATTTACGATGACAATAAAAACAAATATTTTTGGGTTACTGTAGAAGATCATGCTATTCCTTTTATTGCTGAGGATAATATTTATAATGCTGAAAAAACACATAACTTCTTTTTTCAACAGCTACCTAATTGGGATAAGGATATTAATAAAACTTTTGAAAATGAGGAATTAAAAATAGATTTTGGCGCTATAAAAAGGCAAACATAGATAAATATTATTTCTTCTTTTGAATAATACCTTCTATTCTATCTAGATCTAAATTTATAGTTACTGCCAATATATAATCTTTTGCCGTTTTTTTTGATACACCATAATTAAACTCTAATATAGATACTACTTTTATAAAACTAATGGGTATATTCTCTTTTAAAAATCCGGATAACCATTTAAGCCTTTCTTTTTTGGCTTCTTCAAACGGATTAACAACATTTTTAATAATTTCTACCATAAATTACCCCTTTTTCTACCTAATCTATATATAGATAAAGTTAAATACATTATATAATTATATAAAAAAAATAACTCTCTAGGATTTCTAAATAATGATATCCTCTCTCTCTAGAGAGAGAGAGAGAAAAAGTCCTATCAGTAGTAGTAGTAGTAGTATTATATAATAAACACTAACTAACTATGGTATTTATCTTTATAACACCAATGAAAATAGGGATAAAATGCCAGAATTATATACAATTTCAATGAGAAAAGACAGAATGGCACAAGCGCAAAAGATCTTAGAGGTAAGTATGCCAATAGAATTTGAAAAAGCTATAAGCCTAGTCGTAATGAATATTGGAATATCAAGTAAAACAGCAAGAGAATATGTTACAAATATAATGACTTTTAATGATTGGATAATTAAAGACGGAATAATTCAAAAACCAACTGTTTAAAATTAAAATGTCATACATTGGCGTATTTGATCTTATTTAAGATAAAAGCTAGGTAAAAAGTTCGTATAATTAATGAACTCTCACTTTAATAAAAATTTAAGTAGATCTGCCTAGCTAGTTCATTAGCTTCAGCTTTGATCTCAAATAGGGGTTTTCCGTTATTCGTGGTCTTTTTTATAAGCCTTTTTTGTATGCCTATGTCCAAACTTTCTTCTAATTTGCCGTAAGAAGAGAAAAAACGCATATTGTTTAATTCTGTGGCCGTAAATCTAGAGGTATTGTGTCTATATAGAAAAATCAGCAGATTTAACAAACCTTTACGTAAACTTTTGCCGGATTTTTGTAATGGATCTGCCATATCTACATATATACTCTATTTTTTCAGATATATTTATGAAATTTAATGAGAAACATGGTAGTGGTGTTGGAAAAAACACCACGAAGTATATCGTCGGTGGGGCGATAGGACTTTACATACTTGGAACTTTGGCTACCGGTGATACTGGTTTCGTTGCAGTGTTGGAAAACATTACAGCGACAAACCCAATGGTAACAGTATTTCTAGGTTTGATACTGGTTTTTTTCTTCTTGGGTTTAATAAACCATTATTACCCTATTCTTTGAATGGGGTAATAAACACCAAATTCCTAATTTTAAATAGTAGTATTTCTAAATTAGGAGTAGGTGAGTATGCTTAAAAAAGTTTTTTTAGCATCAGCAGTTTTTTTTCTTTCATTTTTTTTATTAGTGGTTTCGGCAATATCAACAGATATAACTTTAAGTAATGTAAAAGATACATGGTGTTATTCTTCAGCACCAAATACAAATTTTGAAGGTTCAGATGAAATATATACTTTAAGAAGTTCTTTTGGAAATATGCAATCGAATTTTACTGATATAGCCGATATACCACAAGACGCCATTATAGATAATGCAATATATTCGGCAATTTCCGGTAGTTCAACAGATTTAGGGTGTCCTAGCACTCAATTAAATATTTCAGAAATAACTTATGGCCTATTAGACTATACAGCTATGACATGGAATAATTTTGGCCAATATAATTATTTTAATGCAAGTGAAATAACCCAGAATACCACATTTAGTGGTAGTGGTTCTGGGTATAATGTTAATTTTACTGTTACTGATATTGTGCAAAAATGGGTGAATGAAAGGCAAAATATAAACGGCTTTTGGGTAGGTTTATCCGATTATAACCACCCCACCGGCTATTGCACTTTTTGGAGTGCTGAAAAATCAACAGCATTAAAAGAAAAGCTTTATGTAACTTTTCATGTTCCAGAAACAACAACTACTACTTCAACCACGACTTCCACCACTTCAACTTCTACCACAACTTCAACAACATCACCACCAACAACTACAACTTCAACAACATCACCACCAACAACTACAACTTCAACAATATCACCACCAACAACTACAACTTCAACAACATCACCACCAACAACTACAACCACAATACCTTTAGGTTTTACTGGTGAAATTCTTTTAGCAAGTCAACCATCTAATGAAAGTGTCAATACTGTTCCAACCCCAACAGCTTTATTCCAGAAAATACCAAACCAATTAACCACCCAAAATATAAAATTAACAAAAATATCGGCCTATATTGTATGTTTTCCTTCAACTAATGTTGGGTATGGATTGGTAAATGGAACTAATGTTTATTCCGATAAAATAATCTATTTCAATAATAAATCTGTTGATACGATTGATGGGTATGGTTCTTGGGTTAATTTTACTTTAGGTTCTGGTGTCATTTTAAAGCCATTACAAAATTATACTTTTTTCATAAATTCTAGTTCTGGTTGTTCCGGTGTTAATTTTATGAGTTTTTTCGGGGTAAGTGGGTGCAATGATACTTCAATAAATAACACTTGCACGAAACATGGTGGAACTTCTGCTTTTGTTGATGAAATAGGCATTAGTGATTATACTGTAAGCATGGGTTATAAGATGTATGGTTTTGGCCTAGGTAATAGATGCGATGCGTGGCAAGGCCTTTTGTTAGATAGATCCCAATATCTTTCATGTTCTTTAAATCCAAAATGTGATAAAAATAATAATTATTGTGATTATTATGCCGTAATGTCGCAACAGTTCTGTAATGAAACTGTTGTTGCTATTTATAAAACAGTTCCTAATGGGGTTGGTGAGGGTGGGTGGTGTGGTGCTTATTTCTGGCCATATTGTAAGACGGGGTTATATTGTGATTATGGAATATGCGAACCACCCAATTATGTATGTTCATGGGGTGGGATTTTAAGCGAAAATAGAAAATGGTGCTATATGGCTTCTAATGTTTCTTCTACTGGTTGCATGGCTTTAAGTGGCCAAACTTTAGGTTTTACAAATATAAAATGTGGTGTTGATTATGACTATATCCAGAATTACGGATATAAAACTGTAAAATGCTCTGATTTTAATTGCACCTATTATAAAGATCAGGGATTTAATGTTTCTTTTATTACATATCAACCAGTAGTAAATAAGACTAAAGTGAATGGCCATTGTGTAGAAAATGGAACTTATACTTATTTCATTTATGATGAATGTTCTACTGGTTCGACCTATTCGGCAAATAAGACGGATATATGCAAAAAATCTCAAGTATGCGTTAATGATATTGGTTGTATTGGCAATACAACAGCATTAACCGGAATAGGTGAATTGCCGGAAGGAACTAATCCGATTTTTAAGGCCATGTTTTCTCAACAGGGAATGATTATAATATTGTTTTCGGTGGCTTTAGGAATAGCATATTTCTTTTTAGAAGATGAATTTATTTTGATAATAGTTTATTCTATCGGCAATTTCCTTTTAGGTTCATTTGGAATTTCTTTTTTTGGTATATTGTGTTCGGTTCTGGGTTTATTGGCCTTCTTTTTAACACAACATAAAACTGGGGGTGTGCAAAAATCAGCGACTTCATAACAACTATATTCGGTAGCGACATTTTCCTTATTTTACTGGTATCTTTAGGTATTGCCGGAATTACTACCTTATCAATGATTTTTAAAAATAAAAAAGTAAAGCAATTAGCTATTCCCAGATATTTGTTTCTGCTTAATTTCATAATGTTATTTTTATTCTTCAGTTCTGCAAGTGATACCCCACTTTATGCAGTTTTGATCGTCTTATGTGTGGCCGGATTATCGGTCTATATGGCAAATAATCTCTTTTTCGGCCATTTTGGATCTCTTGATAAGATATTCATGAGTTATTTTTTATTTTTCATAGTAACCTTTTATTTTGT
>Ga0315281_10015616_pt1 | contig 10175 bp, 3 predicted proteins | sample YL17G07_0_MG_FD_204540 | JGI IMG/M metagenome (GOLD analysis project Ga0315281, IMG submission 204540) | Sediment microbial communities from Yellowstone Lake, YNP, Wyoming, USA - YL17G07_0 | ecosystem: Environmental > Aquatic > Freshwater > Lake > Sediment | place: USA: Wyoming | collected...
AATTTTAACAAAGATTGCAAGCATCAAATCTGAATAGGCCAAAAGACCTGACCAATAAAATACAGTAAATGGCTTATGAATAAGCAAAAGGATGATTAGTCCGTGTAGGCGCTTCCGACGTGAGTCGTGTTTAAAAGATTGTAATCGCCGTCTTCGCGCGGTTCGACTACAGCCACATCGCCGTCTTTCAGTTTTACAGCCATGGCTCCAGGTCTGCCATCGATGGCATTTTCCGGGTCTTCCGATCCGTAATTAAGCACCATTAAAACTCGGTCACGGCTTACAACGGCCGTTTCATTACTTTCGTGACCTGCAACGAGCGGGTCACCGGATCCTGTTGGAACCAATGGAGGGGCAGAGCGCATATTAGGGGGGCTAAATAATAATGCTCGGCTAAGGAATAACAGAGAGTCGAAAAAAGCGCAACGGGAAAGACCAACGTGCATAAATTTTCATTTCTCATTTTTCAGTTTTCAAACTTCGAAAAATGTGAACTAAAGACTGAAAAATATTATTCTTTGACTTTGCAAAAGCTGTCGACTATTACGAGCGCATTGCTATAATGAAACCCAATTACTTTAAATCTATGGCCTTACAAATTAAGAAGTCAATTTTTATCCCAATTGTCGCGGTCATCTGTATCGCTATGGCCGGGGCGGTCTTTTTTATGCTCACTCGTGAGCCTCTGCCTTATTCGTTTCCTTCTGACCTCGAGGGCATTGGTACACATCAAAAGGTGTCTTCCGCTTCCGTCCTCTTCATGGCTTTTCCGGAAAAAATGGATGAAAAAAGCGTCCAGGAAAACCTTATCATGCCAAACGGCTTAGCGGGCACGGGGAATTGGCATGGCTCCGTTCTTGCCATTCAGCCCGACCAAAAACTTGAAGAAGGTAAGACATACACCCTTGCAGTCGGCAGAAAAGCTCAGTTCGCAAGTGGCAGGCCCATAGGTAAAGAAATGGAGTTCCAGTTTACTGTCGCGGGTTCACCCAAGCTATCCGCGCATTATCCTGTTGCGGATTCAACCGAGATAGCCACAAATGCGCAGATCACTATGGTTTTCGATAGGCCGATGACTCCGCTTTCGTATATTGAAGGCGATGGGAATGTTAAAGATTGGCCTGTAACGATAACTCCGGAGGTGAAAGGGAGATGGAGATGGCTCGGCACTTCAACCATCGTTTTTGAGCCGGAAAACGGGCTTAAACTCGCCACCCGGTACACAGTCACAGCTCCAAAGGGTATCACCGCTCTTATGGGCGACAAAACAGAGGAAGACATCATCTGGAATTTTGAAACCATCCGTCCGGTGGTGACAATGAGTGATCCCAGTACCGCTTCAAATTTCGCAACAGTCAGTGATGAGGCGACAGTGAACGATTCCTCTACCACTTCACAAATAGGCTTCAAGCCTACTTTAACGGTATTTTTCAACAATGAGATCGATCTTGAGAGCGCAAAAAAACATATTCATTTAACCAAAAAACAGGACGGTGCTTCGGCAGAAACGATTGTGGCTTACGGCATCGATAAAATATACGAGGACAACAAGGAAACAGAAGTTATCAACAAAACTAAGATCACTGTAACACCGATTGCAGAACTTCCGCGCGTGACGGACTACGTTTTAACCGTTGATGCAAATACGAAAGGCCTAGAAGGTGATCTGGGTACCGTAGCCACCTGGTCCGCAGATTTCACTACCGTCGGGGATCTAACGGTAATAAGTGGTAACTACCTTGATGGACATGTGGAAATAGCATTTTCTCACGATGTCACTGACGAGCAGCTCCATGAAAAAATCGTCATAACTCCGGCCATACCAAATTGGGAGGAAGCCGGTATCAGCTGGGGGCAAACTGTTTACCTTTATCCGGCTATGACCCCGAGCACACTGTATACGGTGGAACTTAAAGCCGGGATAAAAGATGCCTTCGGTCAGGAGCTTAAGGAACCCCTCAAATTTACTTTCAAAACCCCTCCTCTCGATCCTTATGTCGGAGCAAATTCAAAAGGGGCTTTTTCTATTTTTGAAAAGGGACATCCGCCGATTTATTACATCAATGCTCTGAATGTCAGCAAGCTTGAAGTGAAACTCGCCAAAGTATCTTTCGAGGATTTCGCTAAAATAAGGCAGGCCAAGCAGTCCAATTGGGATTACAGACCCAACTTATCTGCCTATTCAAAATATAAATCGCTCACTGTCCCCGTCAAAAATGAACTGGATAAAGTGGAAATAATCAGTTTTGACGTTGAAAAAGAACTGGGCGGTCTTGAACCCGGAATCTACGCAATGACTTTGCAAGCTCCGGAATATAAGGATAAATATCAAAATGACAAAATCATCGTACAGGAACAGTTCTTCGCGGTTTCCGGTACGGGCCTGACCATGAAGTACAGCGCCAACGATGTGCTTGTATGGGCGGTTGATCTTTACACCGGTAAGCCCGAGAAGAATCTGAAAATCGGTGTTTATTCGATAAATGGCCAGCTGCAATATTCCGGAAGAACTGATAACGACGGTGTATTCAAAGCAAATGTCGATTTGAAAAAATTCGAGACAACGGGCTACGATTGGCAGCCGGAATTCTGGGTTACGGCGGAAACGGACGATGATTTTGCTTTTGTGGCGAGCAACTGGAGCGAGGGTATGGATGCTTGGAACTTCAGTCTTAATGACGAGCTTAGAAGTCCTCTAAGTCCGGAAAATAAACTCGATTCTTACGTTTACACGGAACGTGACGCTTATCGGCCGGGAGATACGGTTTATTTTAAGGGCATCCTTAGGCTTCGCGATAAGGCGGGTGTTTACAGTCTTCCAAATCAGCAAGTGCTCGTAAACGTAACTGATTCAAGCTACACCCAAGTTTATAGCAAGACTTTGACGCTTTCTGAATTCGGAAGCTTCTCGGGGGAATTCCCGATAGACGCCAGTGCGCCGTTGGGACAGTATGGCATCAGTGCGACCTTATTGCCGGATTCTTCCTTCGACAACAATTACTCCTATGACTCCTTTTATGTTCTCGAATACAGAAAACCTGAATACAAAGTCGAAGTCACCCCTAAAGAACAGGATTATTTCGATAAAGAAACTCTTTCGTTCGATGTTTCCGGAAATTACTATTTCGGCGCACCTATGCCGGGAGCTAAAGTGAAGTGGTATGCAAATACTTACGATTATTACTTCAACAAATATACAAACTCAGAAGAATGGTATAGCTTTGCGCTCGATGACGTTTGGTGTTATTGGGGCGGATGTCAATCGGGAGCTGCACTATTAACAGAAGGTGAAAATACGCTTGATGAAAGCGGGAAAACGACTATCGAATTCCCCGTCGATTTAACTGACAAGGCGCTCAGCCAGGTAGTGAATCTCGATGTTGAGATCACGGATGAGAACAATCAGGTCGTAAGTACACGCGCATCCGTTCCGGTTCACAAATCTAAGGTTTACGTGGGTGTGCGTCCGCTCGACTCGTCTGTTACTCCGAATAACAATGCGAAGGTCGGCGTCATCACTCTGGATACTGCCGGTCAGGTCATAAAAAATCAGCGCGTCACTCTTAAGCTTTATTTAAGAGAATGGAACACAGTTAAAAGCAAGGGTGTTGACGGCGAGTACTACTATGACAATGAACCGAAAGATACCTTTTTACGGGATGTTGCCGTTACGACAAATGAAGAAGGAAAAGCTGTGGCGGAACTTCTGGTAGATCGTGGCGGAACATTCCGCATCATCGCGGAAACGAAGGATGAAGATGGCAGAATGAGCAAGGCAGGCACTACCGTTTATGGGTATTCCGATACCTACATAAACTGGCCGCACGCGAATAACGACAGGATAGATGTCATTGCGGACAAGCCGGAATACAAAATTGGCGAAACCGCGAACCTGATTGTGAAATCCCCGTATCAGGGCGAAGGAGTTAAGGCTCTTGTAACTGTGGAACGTGAATCTGTACTTAAGTCATGGTTTGTTGACATCAAAAGCAATGCCCAGCCAATAGCGGTGTCTATTACGGAAGATCTGGTGCCGAATTTTTATGTGTCGGTTGTCATCGTGAAGCCAAGACAGGGCGAAACTTTTGACGATGACGGCAAAGACACGGGCGGGCCGGCTTTCAAAATTGGCTACGCGAAAATAAAGGTAGAAAATGCGATCAAAAATCTGGATTTGGAAATCACTTCGGATAAAGCCAAGTATGGTCCGGGCGAAAAAGTGAATCTGTCGGTCAAAGTAAAAGATTCCAAAGGGAACCCGGTTAAGGCGGAGGTCTCTATCGGCGTTGTTGATATGAGCGTGCAGGCGCTTTTGGGCTTCACGATGCCGGATCTTGTTAACAATTTTTACGCTGAGCGCGGTCTTGGAGTAAAGACTTCTCAGATGCTCCTGTATATTATGGATATTTTCAAACCCGGCTCCAAAGGCGGCGGCGGCGGTGACCTGGATCCTGGCTTAAGATCCAACTTTAAGGACACGGCCTATTGGAATCCGAATGTCATTACGGATGAAAACGGAAATGCCAGCGTTTCATTCGTACTTCCGGATAACCTTACGACTTGGCATATACTCGGCATAGCAAACACAAAAGACCATCTCTTCGGCGAAGGCCAGCATACCGTTATAGAAACCAAAGACGTGATACTTCGCCCTGTGCGCCCACGGTTTGCTATTGTGGATGATGAAATGCAGTTGGGCGCGATAGTGCATAACTTTTTGGATGAGCCGAAACGGTTTAAAGTGACGCTCACAGGTTCCGGTTTCGATATTACAGGTAAAGATGAAATCGATGTGCTCGTTGAGCCGGGCGGACAGGAAAAAGTTATATTCCCGATAAATGTGAACAAGGTTGACGAGGCTGTTTTCCGCTTCAAAGCTGAAACGGAAGGCGGAGCGGATGAAATAGAGGAGAAGATCCCCGTTTATGTTCATGGCACGCCTCAATCCATAGCCACATGGGGAATGGCGGAAGGCGGAAAACAGGCGGTTGAAAGCGTTTATACCCCCCCGAAAGATGAGGTCAAAGACGGAAAACTCACGACCACATTGTCCGCGACCATGGCCGCCTACCTACCCAAAGGTCTGGAATACCTGGTCACATATCCATACGGTTGTGCAGAACAAACTGTGTCGAGCTTCCTGCCGAACATCGCCATCAAATCGCTTCAGGGTTTTGATGCCTTCAAGGTTGTGGATGATGCTATGCTTGAAAAAAATATCATCGCAGGATTTGAAAAGATATACACCTTCCAGCGCGGTGACGGAGGCTTTGGTTACTGGACGGACAGCCTAGAAAGCAACGCCTATTTAACGACTTATGTTGTGTACGCCATGAATATGGCTAAAAAGGCCGGCTATGCCGTGGATAGCAATTCGGTAGCAAGAGCGCTGGATTATCTTGATTCGGTTTTAAGATCTAAAGATCCTGAAAATCTGATGAACCTGACAACTCGCGTTTACATCCTTTATGTGATGTCTGAAAACGGCAATGCGGACATGAGTCTGGTGAACAATGCCTATGATCAGAGAAAAGACCTTCCTCTTTTCGCGCAGGCTCAGCTGGCCATGATTTACGACCGTGCTGATTCCAAAAAGGCAACCACTATCATGAATGAAATCCTCAATAATATCATTATTGATGCGCGCGGAGCCTATTTCCAGGAAAAAGATCAGGATTATTGGGGCTTTAGCATGAATACGGATACCCGTTCAAACGCCATCATATTGCAAGCCATGATTCGTATCGTTCCGGAAAACGAAAGTATCGCGAAAATCGTCCGCTACCTCCTCGACAGGCGTGATGGAGGTCATTGGGATACCACCCAATCTACCGTCGCCAGCATTTTTGCGCTTATAGATTATCTTAACCTTACTGGTGAACTTAACGGCAATTTCACCGCGACAATAAACCTGAACGGCGAAGAGATATTATCTAAAGTTTTTGATAAATCTAATATCCTGACCACGGAGACTAAAGAAATGTCCTTTGATTCGATGAAGGAGGATGAGTTAAATCCCATGTCCCTTGCCGTAAATGGCACCGGACGACTTTACTACGATATTGTGATGGATTATTTCCTCACAAAAACCGATATTCCTGCCGTCGATCAGGGTATAGGTATTAAGCGAGTGATGGAGCCTATGAAAGGCGTACCGAAAGACCCGACGCTTCTGGGCACTTATAAGATGACGCTTACCGTCACTGTACCGGAAGACAGGCAAATGGTGGCCATTGAAAGCCCCCTCCCCGCAGGTTTTGAGGCTATAGATCCCGCTTTGCAGACAAGCCAGCAGGCATATGAGCAAGAGGTGAATCAGCCGAATGAAGGAGATTGGTACAATTCATCCCTCTGGTATTTCAACCATATTGAATATCGTGATGACCGCGTATTCCTCTTTGCCGATTCTCTGCCAAGTGGTGTGTATAAATACGAATATCTCGTGAGAGCTACCACTCCCGGTACATTCCATTACAGGCCGGCACGGGTGTGGGAGATGTACTATCCTGAAAACTTTGGTCAGACGGAAGGAGGACTCATCACCATTAAAGACGCGGAATGAAAAAAGCCTCAAAGCCGGCAGACAAGAAGAAAAAGGGGCTGATAGCAGGAATAACGATTCTGGGAGTCGTGCTATGTTTCTTTATTTTCTCGCCCCTCCCCTCCGAATTGTCCTCCCGTACGGACCTGGCGCCGATCCGGGTGACCGATCGTGACGGAAAACTGCTTTATGAAGCCAGAAAAGCGGATTATGGGCTGACGGATTATATGCCGATTGATGAAATTCCGGACACTATAAAAAGGATTGCAATTGCTGTTGAAGACCGGTCATTTTATGAACATCCCGGTATCAGCCTTAAAGGTATTATACGGGCCGCATGGCAGAATTTTAAGGCGCATAAAATAGTGGCGGGCGGAAGCACCATAACCCAGCAGCTCGTCCGCATACGCCTGAAGCCGGAACACAGAAGCTACCTTTATAAGGTCCGCGAAATGCTGCTCGCGCTCAAGCTGGAAATGAAAATGAGCAAGGATGAAATCCTTGCAGCCTACCTCAACGAAGCCTACTTCGGACATCAGGCCTACGGGGTTCAGGCTGCCTCCAGAACGTATTTTGGTAAGAATACGGGGGAATTATCCCTCGCTGAATCTTCCCTGCTTGTAGGCCTGATAAAATCGCCTGTAGGCTACGATCCGTTTAGCGATTTCGACCTTGCGAAAGAGCGCCAGAGAGTCGTTTTTACTATCCTTCGGGACACGGGTGAATTTACATCCGAAAGCATAGATGAGGCGGAAACTGAATCCATTCACCTCGCCTCCGGAAAAGTGAATATAACCGCTCCTCATTTTGTCATGTGGATATTGAATGAATTGGAGGAAGGATTGGCGGATGAATCGGTCCAACAGCCGGAGATAAGAACAACCTTAGATTCAAGCCTTCAATCAGAAATAGAACTCATCGTCAAAAATCAGGTCAAAAAGCTTGAGGATAAAAACGTCACCTCAGCAGCGGTTGTCGTAATCGATGCCCACACAGGCGAGCTTCTTGCTATGGTCGGTTCTGCAGATTATTTTGACGCGGAACATGACGGCGCTGTAAATGTAGCTTTAAGCCCGCGTCAGCCCGGCTCCAGCCTGAAGCCTTTTACCTACGCTCTGGCATTTGAAAAAGGATACACCGCGGCAAGTACGGTTGCGGACATTGAAACCCAATTCTTCACCCAGGAGGGCAACCCGTATGTTCCCAGAAATTACGATTACGGATACCACGGCCTTGTGCGCTACAGGGAGGCTCTTGCGAATTCGTATAACATAGCGGCGGTGAAAGTGCTGGAAAAAGTCGGAATAGAAAACCTCCTGTTTTTCTTACGCGACATAGGTCTTGATACTTTAACGGAAGATGCCGATTATTACGGCCTCGCCCTCACTTTGGGCGACGGTGAAGTGAAGCTTCTCGATCTCGCCAAGGCTTACGCCATATTCCCGAGAGGCGGAAAAACCCTCAACTTAAAAGTTCTTACGGATGAAGTTCCTCCGGAAGGCAAGCAGGTACTCGATGCAAAATCGGCCTGGCTTGTGACGGATATTTTAAGTGACAATCGCGCGCGAGTCGCTGAATTCGGTGAGAACAGCCCTCTTAATTTTAGCTTCCCGGTGGCCGCGAAAACGGGAACCACAAGAAACTCGCGCGATAACTGGACGGTGGGCTTTACCCCGGACCGCATCGTCGGTGTGTGGGTGGGTAATGCTGACAATACGCCTATGAAAAACACATCCGGAGTGACCGGCGCCGGCCCGATATTTCACGATGCGATGCTCGCCGCTGTTTCGAATCTTCCCAAAAAGGATTTTGAAAGGCCGGAAGGATTGATTAAAAAAGAAATCTGCGCCCTTTCCGGAAAACTGCCGACCCCCGAATGTGAAAATGTCTCGGAAGAGTGGTTTATAACAGGCACTGAGCCCAAAGAGCAGGATGATATTTTCCAGAAATTTTTAATGGACAGGCGAAATGGCCTGAAAGCCGGAGCATCCTGTCCGGAGATGTACACGGAAGAAAAAATAATAGCGGTATTTCCGCCTGAGCTTAAAAAATGGGCGAGTGAGAATGGCTGGCCAGCCGTTCCTCCCGGGTATTCGCCTCTTTGTGAAGGCGTTAATGAGCTATCCGGCGATGATTGGCTTATTATAGAAAAACCAAGTGACTTCGAGAGCTTTTTACTCGATCCCCTCATTCCTGATGAGAACGAAAAAATAATATTCGAGGCCGAAGCAGGCATGGATATCGAAAATATTGAGTGGTCTGTTAACGGCGAAATCGTCGGCACTGCCTCACCACCTCATTTCCGCTTTGAATGGACTCCTCAGCCCGGCAAATTTAAAGTAACGGCGAAGAGTGCAGGTGCCAAAGAGGATGTGGATATTGAGGTTTTGAAATAAATCTACGCACTGCGTGATTATTACAAAATTACAAAATTCAAAATTACAAAATTATTTCTGATATGGATAAGCATAAAAATTGACTTTCCGCTTTCCGCAGATATAATTCGTTCTGCAGTTAAATTTAGGCAACAACAACGAGGAGCCATCGTCTAGTGGTTAGGACACTGGATTTTCATTCCGGCAACAGGGGTTCGATTCCCCTTGGCTCTACCAAGTAACCGAAAACCTTTAAAAAAGGTCTTCGGCCTTTCCAAAGTATCTGACCTCACTTCTCACTCCTTCGCTCAGGCTCGCCCCGATTAATCCGCCGCGGCGGAACCCAAAGCGGCATCGTGGCTACGCGTGCTCAGAATCTCGGCGCTCGACTATCTTAAAGTACGGCTCAGTGAAACGGATAGGATACCACTTGGCTCTACCAAGTAACCGAAAACCTTTAAAAAAGGTCTTCGGCCTTTAAGCATTGATTCCGAAGACCGATGCAATGACCAGAGTGATGGTGGCTGCGATAATTCCCGCGATCGTCAGCCAGGCAATGATGTTTGACCACCACCGATTGGTGTATTCCCCCATGATGCTTTTATTGTTGATAATCTTCATCACAAAAATGAGAATGACGGGAAGAAGAATTCCGTTTACATCCTGGGAAAGGATCATCACTTTGATGAGCGGGATATTGGGGATTAAAACCAGGACGGCGGGGAAAAAAATGGAGAGAAGGATGATGGTGTAAAAATATCGTCCGGTGTTCCAATCTGTATCGAATCCGTATTCCCATCCGAAGGCTTCGCATATGGCGTAACTGGTAGCGGCGGGTAGAATAAATGCACCGAGCATGGAGGAAGCAAAAAGTCCGAAGGCAAAAAGGTAACGGGCAGCTTCACCCGCCAAGGGCCTTAATGCCTCTGCTGCATCCGCAGCGCTCTCGATATGAATTCCACTCTTGTGTAGAGTATAAGCCGTGCTGATGATGATGAAGAAACTCACGATGTCGGTGATGAAGGCGCCCGCGTAGACCTCTATCCGTTCCGCTCCGTAATGTTTCACATCAAGCCCTTTATCGACGACGTAGGACTGAATGAAAAACTGTCCCCAAGGCGTAATTGTAGTTCCTATCAGGGCGATCATGGTGATCAGGAAAGGCACCGACCATTCCATGCTTGGAGTAATAAGGGCGTGAGCGGCTTCAGAGAAATCGGGCTTAGCCAAAAATCCGTTGATGATGTACACGATGTAAA